>ERZ826016.97-NODE-97-length-108292-cov-6.002596_pt1 | contig 108292 bp, 101 predicted proteins | sample MGYA00519872_ERZ826016 | MGnify/ENA primary metagenome ERZ826016 (study PRJEB31778, sample SAMEA3449218) | human gut metagenome | biome: human gut; feature: human-associated habitat; material: faeces | place: United Kingdom | collected 2010/2012 ... | reverse complement strand
TACGCGAGCTGGGTTTAGAACGTCGTGAGACAGTTCGGTCCCTATCTGCCGTGGGTGTAGGATACTTGAGAGGATTTGTCCTTAGTACGAGAGGACCGGGATGAACATACCTCTGGTGTACCAGTTGTTCCGCCAGGAGCAACGCTGGGTAGCTAAGTATGGACGGGATAACCGCTGAATGCATCTAAGCGGGAAACCCACCTCAAAACAAGGTATCCCAATTAAGACCGTGGTAGACCACCACGTTGATAGGTCAGGTGTGTAAGCGCAGCAATGTGTTTAGCTAACTGATACTAATAGTCTGATTGGCTTGATTTTTTAACGTATAAATAATCTGCTCCACAGATTTGGTTCTAATTCTTTCAGATGGTGTTTAGATGACCTGGTGGTAATAGCGAAGGTGTCCCACCCGATCCCATTCCGAACTCGGACGTTAAACCCTTTTGCGCCCATGGTACTTTGTCTTAAGGCACGGGAGAGTAGGTCGCTGCCAGGTCTTCTAAACATCATCCGGAATGAATTCTTCTTATTGCAAGTTTTTAAGCCTCCTGCTTTTGCAGGAGGTTTTTTTATTAACGGATCTTCAGAAACTTTGTTTGCAGATGCCGTTTGGTTCAGGGCGGTTTTTTGTGTCACTGAGACGGATTGGCGTTCGCTTCGGAAAAGTCTCGGTCTTGCTCTGGCAGGGCGTTCTGCGGCCGCTGCGGCGGCTTTTTTGCGGTCATGCTTTCCATTATATGTTTTGCGGACAAAAAATGGCGAGGCTCAAGGAAGGTATACAAAATTAAAGGGCGCACAAAATGCAATGAGTACGAAAAATTCGATACCTGTTCCCGAAAAATAGCTCATTGCCTTTCTTCCTCATTCCTTTACAATCTCTTCCGTAATCTCATTCACGTTATTATTCTTTTTTTATCCTTATATCTCTTTTTAATTTTATTTTTTATTCCAGGAGTGTGTTTATGAAACAAGGTAACGTTAAATGGTTTGACTGCAAAAAAGGCTATGGCTTTATTACTCCGGACGGCGAAGTCAAAGACGTCTTCGTCCATATTACCCAACTCGAAAAAATCGGTATCAGAAAACTCTTCGACGGCCAGCGCGTCTCCTTCGATATCTATGATGATCGCGGGCGTATCGCCGCTGGTAATCTTAAATTGTTGTGATTTCTAATTGTATAACCATATGTTGACAAGAAAACCTGACGTTTAACCGCGGCAGGTTTTTCTTTTAATTTGCGATTTACTTTGGTATATTCGAGAGAACAGGAGGTTTGTTATGAAAAAAATTGCGAGTTTTATGGTTAATCATCTTAAACTTGTTCCGGGTCTTTATGTTTCTCGGAAGGACAAGTTCGGAACGGAATTTATTACAACATTTGACATAAGAATGACCAGTCCGAATGATGAGCCGGTTATGAATACAGCAGAGGTACATACGATAGAACATCTCGGCGCAACCTTTTTGCGCAGTCATCCCGAATTTGCGGAAAAGACGGTTTATTTTGGTCCAATGGGCTGCCGGACGGGGTTTTACCTGCTTTTGGTGGGAGACTACAGTTCCGAAGATATTTTACCGGTGATTAAGGAGATGTTTGAATTTATTCGTGACTTTCAGGGAGAGGTTCCGGGAGCATCGCCGCGAGATTGCGGAAATTGTCTGGATATGAATTTGCCGATGGCAAAATACCTGGCCGGAAAGTATCTGACGGAAGTTATTGAAAATATTGCGGCGTTCAGATTGACGTATCCGGCATAGTTGCTGTTTGAAAAAACTTTTGCTGTCAGCCCTAACGAAAATTATAACCATTGAATTGGGGCTGGAAGAGCCTATTTAAATAACCGGAGGAGCTTATGGAGTGGGAAACAAAACATAAGATTGCCGTGGTTGCCGTGTTGACTGTTGTTGCAACGGCACTCGTATTGTTTAATTAGGGGAGAGAAGATATGGTTTGGTGGCATTGGCTCATCATATTGGTTTTCGTTTTTGCAATTGTGATTTCTATGTTTTTTTAATTTTTTAGCTTGACAATAGTGTGGAAAAGGCGTATTTATGCACTGTCTTGCAAGAGACTGTGTTTATCGCGGGGTGGAGCAGCCCGGTAGCTCGTCAGGCTCATAACCTGAAGGTCGTAGGTTCAAATCCTGCCCCCGCAACCATTAAGAAGGCTTTGAGGTTTCTCAAAGCCTTTTTTGTTTGCCTGATTATTATGGAAAAAAGGTTAAGTTGTGAAATTGTTGAATTATTTCTTGCCTGTACCATATCCCATTTGTATCTGTGTTGTTTCGGCAGAGAATGAGGGAGAATGTTTGTGCGTGTTGATATTGTTCTGATTTCAACCTTTGTATTGGTTCCGAAATCGGCAATTTGACATTTACGTCCGAAGCTGTCGGTGCTGTTGTCGACGGAACTTTTGGGGTGTGAGAGGCGCAGGATTTGGCGATAATTTCCGTAGCCTTTGAACGAGAACCGGCAACGGTTATGGCGGCGGGGTTGTTAATCTCGGCAATATGACTATACAAGGCAACAGTTCCTTTTTGGAGAACAGGGCTGATGTCGGCGGGGCAATTTATAATTCAAAGCGTCTGGATATTTCGGATACGTCATTTTTGAACAATACGGCTTCCGGTTCCGGCGGCGTGATTTTTGCTGATGTCGACCTGACGACTTCCGATCTCAGCGGCCCGGGATTTGAAGCGTCTCTCGGCGTTAATGCCAAAATAACGGATGACGCTTACTTGTATGGCGCACTGACTCTTGAAACAGGGAAGGCATATTCGTCATATTTGTTTAATGCCGGCCTGCGGGTCAAGTTTTGACGGAGTATCAGGAAAGACACAGAAATGTGCCTTTCCTGAGTTGTAATGGTAATCAGCCGATTAACGATTTTGCCAGTTTTTGCGATTGTTCGATAACGGCATCCATGTTGAGGTATTCAAAAGAACCGAAGCGGCCGTTCAGATGAACGCCTTCTTCAGCAAACCAGGCTTTGATTTTGTCCATGTTGCGACGATGATTCAGATCGTAGATAACGTAAGCATATTCAAAACGTTTGATATCCGTAAAGTTTACCTCTTCACTGCTGTCGATAAAACCGATTTCCTGCAGTCCCTCGATGATTTTGCCGGTAAGTTCGGCGTCGGAGGCTTTGTCGTTCAGGTCGTTTTTGCGATAGGTTATTTCAACCATATAAGTTGCGGTTCCTGCTTTGTGGTAGTGGCTGCCTAAAAAGTCAAGCTTTGAAAGCCGGTGGAATTTGACGTCCTTGTCGGCGATCATGAAGGCGAAGTTGTCGTCGGCTTTGTCTTTGGATACGTTGACAATGCCGATGGCAATTGAGTTGTATTTCAAATCGTCGGCTGCGTCGAGGATTTCTTGCGGTTTGTCCGCCGTTTGATAAATATGGCAGAGTTCGTTGGCCGGCATGGTCGAAACGATTTTGTCGGCTTTGAATGTTCCGGACGAGGTTTTGACCGTAAATCCGTCGTTGTTTTTTTGAACTTCTTCTACTTTTGTATTCGTATGGATTTTAACTTTGGCCGACAGTTTGTCGATGAATGCTTTAATCAAGGCTTCGGTACCGCCTTGTTTGGGGTAGGTGAAATAAAGCTGATGTGTGTAACCGTCAACCGTTTCGCCGGCGGCCGAGCGCAGAATGTCTTCTTTCGGCGGTTTGGGAATACGGTTGACCATTTGCGTATCCATAAAGCTGGGATCAAATTTCCAGATTTTTTCGTTGTATGGCCGCAGATAGGTGTTGGTAATGCCTTCTCCGAAAGTTTTCAGGAAAAACTGAAGCATATTTTGAGCGTTGTAATTTTCATAAGGGTTATGCAGAAAACCGTTGACACAGTAGTCCAGATCTTCGGGCGGCAGTTTGGATAAATCGTTTTCAAACGGATATTGAACAAAGCGTTTTTTATGCAGAATGCGGTTGGAACGCCTGATTTTGTCAATGTTATTGCCGAGCAGACCGTTCATAAGTTCCAGAATTTCCTTGTTTTTGGAAAAGATGATATGCGGGCCGACGTCATATTCAATGCCGTTCTTTTCATAAGTGCGGCAGAGGCCGCCGAGCGTGTCATCCTTTTCAAGAATGCGGATTTCACTGATGTTGGGATTTTCCTGCAAATAATAGGCCAGGGATATTGCGGAGAGACCTCCGCCGAGTATGGTATAATTCATTTGTTTATTTCCTTTTGAGTTTTAGTTGTCCAGTTCTTTGGGGTAGGCGAAAATGACAATACTGGATATTCCGTCACAGAAAGGACATTGTGATTGTATTTCCAGTTTGTAGTTTGCATTTTCGACGAATTCTTCAAGCAGCGGTTTTGCTTCGAAAAATTCCTGAGGCGAATGGTATATGGCCAGACAGAGCACCGGTCTGTGTTTTTGAATAGTATTTTTTGCGCCTTTTATGAGCGGAATGATTTGTCCTTCAACATCGGCTTTGATGAAACCAATATTCAGGTTGTTTTCTTTTACGAAGGAGTCAATATCCGTTGTTTCGATTTCAATATTTCCTTTTTCCAGAAGAGTGGTTCCCTGAAATGCAGAATCGTTGATAAGTGCGGTTCCTTTTTTTTCGGAAACGGCTTTTTTTATCAGAATGCATTTGTTTTCGGGAAGATTGTTCAGGCGTCTGGTTTCTGCGAATTTTTCAGCATTGCTCGGAGACAGTTCGAAAGAATATGTTCTGTGGGGAAGATATTCCTGCATGATGAGCATTGAATCTCCAATGTAAGCTCCTGCATCGATAAAATCCTTATTTTTTATGTAGTCCTTGATTTTTTGACCGGCGTTTTTCAGTCCGTGATGATACAGGTAGACTTCAACGTCATAGTCGTTTTGTTCTCTTTTGTCGGCAGGAATCAAATATTTTTTCTTATAATAAGGTATTTCGGAGAAATAGGTTTTTCTTTTTTCGTCATCGCCGCTGATGTCAAATTCATTTTCGAGTTCTTTAATTTTTACCCGAAACAGTTTTCTGTTTTTGTGGTTAGGCAGATGCAATATTCTTTTAATCGTATTGTCTATGACACTGATAGATGTTTTATCCAGATTTCGGTAAAGTTTTTTCAGTTTTTGCGGCATATCGTGTTCTAAAAGGTATTGCTTGAAGTCTCCGCCCAGATGTTCCAGTATTCCCCATGTGTAGGACAGATCTTTGGGAAGCTCTTCATTTGTCTCAGTTTCGGGAGTATAATGTTCATTTTCGTACATGAGGGGAGAAATGCCGCTCCAGTTGATGTTTCTTTTAACGATTTTTGCAGGACTGCCTGCTAAAATGGTGTTTTCTTCAGTAAACTTTCCGGTAACAACGCTTTGGGTTCCAATGACAGAGTTGGGAGCAATTTGAGAATTTTTCATTATGCTGACGTGGAAACCTATCCATGTATGCCTTCCAATGATTATCGGAGAAGTAATTTTATTTAAGAGTTTTTTTGTTGTGTTGTCGTAGATTGCATGTCCGTCGCTTGCCCAAACAAACAGTCCTTCGGCAATCAGGCAATCTGGTTCGATAATACAATGGGCGTTTTCATCAAGAACTATTGCACCGCCGTAATGAATTGTGTTTTTGCCAATGAAACATTTTTGGGAAGTTCCAAAGCAAGCCCTGATATGCAGACGTTCAAGGATGCAGTTTTCTTCGATTTCTATCTCGACGTTATCATTACCGACTTCTATGAAAACATTGTTGAACAAGTTGAACGGCTTATGCAGCTTTATTGTGTTATTGCTGCCGTTTATTACGATTTTTAGGCCGTCAATTACTTCAATGTTGTCGAAAATGTTTTCATTTCCGTTTTCAACAATGATGATTTGGTTGTTTTGCCCTTTTATGTCATATAACTTTACGGGTTTCTGAGGAGAAATCATATTTTTTTCGGAAATACGAAATTTTAACTTTATCCCCAAAATTCGGATGATTTTATGATTTTTTTTATTTTTGACGGAAAATATCTTTTGTAGCATTTTTTTCATATTTTTGGTCCCTGTTTAATTGGTCTGTTTAAATATGTATTGCGGCAGTCTTGACCAGTTTATATTGGTTTTTATAATTTTTGCTGGTATCCCAGCTAGAGATACCCCCCCCGGTTGAAATTGCTTGTTAACGAGTGATTTTGCTCCGACAATGGTATTATCCGGGATAACGGCGCCCTTTAAGATAATAACCTGTTCTCCCAGCCACACATGATTGCCGATTTTTATGTCTTTACCGTAATTTAGGATTTGTTTTGATTCTGGAGAAAAAATTGTGTGACCGTCATCAGGTCTGATGATGACGCCAAATGAAATCATACAGTCATTACCTATTGAAACGGTTACGTTTTCTGATGAAAAACCGTTGATTTGTGTCCCGCAGCCGGTTGACAGATTATGCCCGATTTGTATTTTACAACAAGGAGCACTGAGGTGAAATATTGTGCCGCCGATTTCGTATATTGTCGATTTTATGTCATAGGTGCAGTTGTTATTTTCAATTAATAAGGTGCAGTCTCTGAATTTGGTGGGTTTCTGAATTCTGACCAGGGAGTTATCTGCATTGATTCTGATGTTTAAGCCGTCTATTTTTTCATTGGGGAGCAGTTGCCTTTCACTTCCGTTTTCTTCAATGATAATTATTTTGTTGTTCTGTCCATGGATTTCGTATCCCGGAACGTATGTTGAAATGGGATGCGACTGCTCAGGAATATTGCGGTGTTTGTATTTTATTCTAAGTCCCAGAAAATGGATTATCGTGTGATTTTTACTGTTGGTTAGTGAAAAAATATTTTGTAATATTGGGACTATGTTCATTTTTGTTATCCTATGACCAAGTTATATCTGTTTTTATTATTTTTGCGGGATTTCCCGCAATACAGGTAAATTCTTTTTCAAATTTTTTAGCAATGACTGTTCTTGCGCCAACAATGGTGTTAGGTGGCAGGGATGCGTTTTTTGTCAGAAAAGTTTCCGTAGCGATCCAACAATGTTCGCCGATGGACACCGTATGCGGAAGTCCGTTAGTTATCTTGCCGGTTTTTTTATCGTAAACGGTGTGTGCATCCCCGGACCAAATTGTTACATCAGACAACAGGCAATCTTTATTGATTTCAATTCTTGAAAAAGCCTGGCACATGTAGAAAGCTGCAAACCTGGCTGAGCCTGCGCCGCAGTCCCAGACAAAACACTGATTGTCGCCGTTCCAGATATCTAAACCGAAAATGGCCTTTTCTACCTCGTTTATTTGCACCGTGTTGTTATCTGACGCAATATTAATGAACGAATTTATAAATGTTGTTTTGGCTGATAATTTGACAAAGTTGTTATTACCGGTAATCTTTATGTTTAATCCGGCGATATAATCTCCGTCCTTATAAATGCGTTCATTACCATTTGTGTCTGCAATTATAAGTTTATTACCCCCCCCGATACAATTATAGATTTTTTACAGTTTTTCTTTTTAGAAAAAACTTTTTTTATAAAACTAAACATTATTTTACCTTTCCAATACAAAAGTCGATAACGTAAATGCCGCCGATTCTGAAAATATTGCGGAGAATATTGTGTTTCATAAAGCGCAGTAGATGGATATTCAACTGTCTGGCGCTTATTTTTACGGCTGAGCTGTACCATTTTCGGTTATAATTTTTGCTTCTGTAGTGTTTGACCGTCATGTTTTTATGTTTAACTTCCAACATGACGTTCTTTTGGTGTGAAGTTAACTTCGGAGCCGCTTTGATGACGGAATCGGGAATACTTTGATAAAGTTCCTTGATTTTATTCAGTTGTTCCTGAGTCATCGGATAGTTGGTAAAAAGATAACCGGCGGTATTCAGATATTCGTCGTAGACAGATTCGGGACCAACTTTCTCGTAAATATCCGGATGGTCGGAAAATTTTTTATGCACTTCCTGCCAACGCTGTATCATTGCCGTGAGATTAAATTGGTTGGTTGTCGAATTTTCATTTGTCAGCCGGTAGTTATAAAAAGGTTTGTTTAACCAGGCCGTTTTGTCGGTATTTATCAGGGTATCTATTCTGAAACCAACATCGACATATGCGCCGCCCTTGGCTTTGATAAATTCAATTTTTTTTGCTTTCATGTATGATGTTTTGTAAATGCCGCTCCATAAAGAGGCATGTACACCCATCAGCTGGGGATATTCCGTTACCGAAAAAGTTGTATTCGCGGGAAGTTCTTCAGCCAGCTCTTGGGCGTAATTGCAGATGTTTTTTTCGGCCGGTTGTTTGTTTTGTGCGTCGCGGTATTCGTAATATGGTGTTTTTACGACGTCAGCGTCGAGCTTTTTGGCATAATTGTACATTTCCTCATACATGGTTGGTTCGATGAAGTCGTCGGATTCGATGATACTGATATATTCGCCGACGGCAATTTCCATGCCCTTGTTTACAGAAGCGCCGTAACCGCCGTTCTTTTCATGTATGGCTTTTACGCGTTTGTCGTTTTGTTCATAATGGTCAATGATAAAACGGCAGGCATCGCGATCGCCTTCGTCAACCAAGATGACTTCAATATCTTCCAATGTCTGATTAAGAATGGAATCGATGCACTGAACCAGGTATTTCTCAACTTTATAAATCGGGACGATAACACTGATTTTGGGTTGTTTCATTTTAGACATAATTCCTCCTTAACTAATATGTTTTGCCGGTGATGATGCGCATGGAAAGGTGGTCTATCATCATATGCAGGTCTTCGCTGATTTGCATATCGTCAACGCGCATATTGACGGAATGGGCGCAGATTTGTTTTAATTTGCCGCCCTGATAACCGGTCAGGCCAATGGTGGTGCCGCCGTTTTCGTTGGCGTATTCAATCGCTTTGACGACGTTTTGGGAATTTCCCGAGCCGCTGATGCCGATGACGTAATCTCCGGGTTTGAAGAAATTTTTCAGCTGTTCAACCATGGCGTCTGTATATGAAACGTCATTGGCGTAGGCCATCATGGTTGCCGTGTTGTCGTTCAGGCAGATGAATTTGAATCTTTTGTCGCAGCCGTAAGACGCGCCTTTATTGAAATCGCAGCAATAATGCGAAGCGGTGGCTGCGGAGCCGCCGTTGCCCATGATGAAGATTGTGCGGTCTTCATCGCGGGCTTTGAGCAGCAGGTTGATAAAATTGTTGATTTCCGTTCTGTCCAAGCGGTCTATGGTATTTTTCAGCTTGGTCAGATATTCTTCAATCCGAGGGGTAAAATCCTGCATCAGAAGCGTCCTTTCAGGGAATGTTTGTTATAATGAATGAGCGTGGTGCCTTTGTTGTCGAACTTGAACGGCATTTCTTTCAAATCCGAGAGAGCGTTGCGTACGCGCTGGTGGTTTTGTTCCTTGACGTAAAACAGCATAAAGCCTCCGCCGCCGGCGCCGAGCAGTTTGCCGCCTTCGGCTCCGGCCTTGACGGCCAGTTCATAGCTGCGGTCGATAAAATCGTTGGAAATGCCGCTGGCCAGTTCCCGTTTGAGTTCCCAGTTGCGGCGCAAAATTTCGCCCATGGCGTCAATGTTGTTGCGGAGAAGTTCTTCCCGCAAATCTCTGGCCAGCTGAACCATTTTGTGCAGATTTTCGATTTTCTTCTTGTCGTCGGTGGTGTTTTTCTTCTGCTCTTTTAAAATGTCTCCGGCGGCGCGGGTTTGTCCGGTATAAAACAGCAGCAGGTTGTTTTCGAGCCGTTCGTAGCCTTCGGTGGTAAGATAAACTTTTTCGAGGTTGACTTTGCCGCTTTTTTCAAACTCTATGAAATTAAGACCGCCGCAGGCGCAGGCATATTGATCCTGTTTGCCGATAGGCTCGTTTAAGAGGTCTATTTCAACATGGCAAGCCTGCTCGGCAATTTCTTCCTTGGTCATGTAGGTTTCGTTGTAGGCGTTGCACAGGTGAATAAGCCCGGCGGTAAAGGCTGATGACGAAGACAGGCCGGTGCCGGAAGGAATGTCGGCGCTGGAGTTGAGGTCAACGCCCCTGATGTTGTAAAGTTTGAATACTTCGCGGATGATGTTGTGTTTGATGTCGTTGACGTCGTCAACGAGTTCGGTCTGCGAATATTTGAGAAAATAGCCGTCCTTGAAGAAGTAAGGGTGCATGCAGAGATAGCTGTATTTGTTGATGGCGGTTGAAAGAACGGCGCCGCCGTATTTTTCGTAATAGTTGGCCAGATCGCTGCCGCCGCCGGCAAAACTGACCCGGAAAGGCGTTCTGACAATAATCATTCTTTTTCTCCTAAAATGATGTTGACGGCTTCGGATAAATCTTTAACTTCCGAGCCGATTTGCAGGCATTTGCAACCGGCAGCGCGGCCGGCCTGCGTATCGCAGTCGCTGTCGCCGACCATCCAGCACTGTGACAAGTCGAGATTGAAGTCTGCGGCGGCTTTCCGCAGCATGCCCGGTTGGGGTTTGCGGCACTCACAGGCGATTTTCAGTTCGGGAACTTCACCCGGGAAACCCTTATCGGGGTGATGCGGACAGTAATATATTTTGTCAAGATAGGCTTTTTCGCCGCCGAGCAGCGTTTCCATCTTCTTATGAATGTTCTCGACTTCCGTTTCGGTTACAAATCCCTTGGCAATCATCGGCTGGTTGGTAACGACAATGCTTAGATAGTCGCTTTCGTTCAGCCGGCGGACGGCCTCGGCCACACCGGGAAGCAGCGTGAAACTTTCAACGGCGGGATGCGTATCCATGTTGACGTTGAGCGTACCGTCGCGGTCGAGGAACACGGCCTTTTGTCTGTAGCGAAGGTTACGGCGGGCGACTTTGCCGCTGTTGACGTCAGCGGATATCTGCGCCAGCCGGTCTTTGGTGCCCATGTCGCGGATAAATTCCGGCGTCTGATATGCCCGCAGCCGGACGTTATGCCGCAGTAGCCGCGGAAAGATGTCTTTGCCGAAATCCTGCATTTTTGCGTCTTCGATGTAATTGAGAACTTCCGGGGACAGGATATAGACAGCGGCATTGGTCAAATTGCGGTAAAGTAAGTCCGGCGCATGCGGTTTGGCAAGAAAACCGGTTATGTTGCCGTTACGGTCGGTTTCGACCAGGTCGCTGTCATAAGGATGGTTGTTGGGATGGACAAGCAATGTGCCGGCGGACAAAGGGTCTTCTGCGTCGAAGTTTTGAAAGGCAGTCAGGTTAAAATCCATGACCACGTCGCCATAGAAGACCATAAAGCGATCTTTCAGGCGTCCTTGAAGCAGTTTCAGACTGCCGGCGGTGCCGAGCGGAAACGGTTCAACAACGTGATGTATTTTAACGCCGAATTTCGAACCGTCGCCGAAGTAGTCGCTGATGACGCCGGCCAGATGTCCGGAAAGAATGAACACTTCGTCAATGCCGTAAGCTTTGGCCAGTTCAATCTGACGTTCAAGCAGCGGCTTGCCGGCAACGGGACACATCGGTTTGGGAATGTCGGTCAGGCCGAGGCGGGTTCCTTTGCCGCCGGCTAAGATTATAAGCTGCATAGGTCTTCTTTCAAAATATAATCAATGGCTTTTTGTACGGCCTGGTCAGAAGTCAGAGAGGCTTTCCAGCCCAAGGCATGAATCTTTTCCAGATTGTAGGCGAACTTGGGAACATCGCCGACCCAGCCGCGGTCGCCGCCGGTGTAACGGATTTTGGCGTTCAATCCCATAGAGGAGATGACCATTTCGGCGATTTTCCAAACCGGGGTTTGTTCTTCAACGCCCAGATTGAAACAGTTGATTTTGTCGTCGGTGCGGTCGATGACAAACAGAATGGCGTTGACGAGATCCTTGACGTAAAGGTAAGGCTTGGCCTGTTTGCCATTGCCGAGGACTTCCAGTTCAAGCGGGTTTTGCCGCAGCTTTTTGACAAAGTCATGCAAAATGCCGTGCGTGGTACGTTCGCCGCAGACATTTGGAAAACGGGTAATGAAAGCCTGGATGCCGTAGTTTTCGGCAAAGCTGGCAATGACGCCTTCGCTGGCCAGCTTGCAGGCACCGTAATGCGAGGCGGGAAAAAGCGGACCGTAGTTTTCGCCGACTTCTGCGCCGCCGGTTTGTCCGTAGATGGCGGAGGTGGACGCAAACATCAGCCGTTTGACGTTATGTCTGCGCATGGCTTCCAACACGCGGAATGTGGTAAGAAAGGTCATGTTCAGGTCAATTTCGGGATTGGCGTGGCTGCGGGCGATGTCCGAATTGGCTGCCAGATGAAAGACCATGTCAAACCGGTTTTGGGCAAAAACGCCGTTTAAGGTGTCTTCGTCAAGAATGTCGCCTTCGACAAATTTGAAGTTCGGGTTTGTCATTGCCGCGGTCAGATTTGATTTGCGACCTAACGACAAATTGTCCAGAACGACAACGCGGCAGTTCCGCGACAGAAGTTCGTCCGCAAGGTGCGAACCGATAAAGCCGGCGCCGCCGGTAATCAAACAGGTTTTCACGCTTTTCTCCTTATAAGGTTGACAAAGATATCTTTAATTTTGTGCATGGTTCTCCTCTTTTCGCAAAACGGCAATTTCCGGGTGGCGATGGAGAAAGTCATAGAGTGTTGCTCTGGAAACGCCGAGCTGTCGCGCGGTTTGCGTGCAGGAAATGCCGTCGGTAAGCATTTGGCAAATGTCTTCGCGGCGGTCGTCAAGGCGTCTTTTCTTATTGTGAGAGCCGAATCTGCGGCCGAGCGCTATGCCTGCGGCTTTTTTGCGGTTCAGAGAATTGGCCGTGATGATGGACTGCATGCTTTTGCGCATGTTCAGGGCAAGGTCGAAGCCCTGAAGAATATCCATGGTCTTTTGGTTTGGCCGCGCCGTATAATCTTCTTTGACGGAAACGAGACTCAGACCGTTGTCGACAATGAACTGCAGGTTGTTTCTGATATCCCGGAGCGAACTGCCCAGACTGACGATATTGGCAACAAGCACGGTATGGCGGCCGGATTGGAGCGTTTGATACAGATTGCGGATGTCAGAATCGCAATGGAACGCGTCTATTCGGCAACGAGCGCTGCGAGCGTAATCCTGAAGCAGAGCCTGTTGTTCCTGCCGGCTGACGTTGTTTTCCGATATATCCAGGTATCCGACAATCATTAGTAATCCATATAAATTTAACGAACATTAGATTTTTGTATATCCAAATTGCAGTAAAGAATCAAGACCTTTGTTGCGAAAAGTGCATACAATATAAGCTGTTTATCTTTTTCCGCAATTATTCCGTTTTGTCCGGCACATGTAGAAGTCTAATGTTCGTTTGATTTGGAATTTGTATATCTAAGGTTGTGTCTGATAAATTCTGAGCCGGGCAGCTGTTTTTCGAGAAAATTGTAAATTGTCGAGGTGCTGACGCCGAGAAGGCGGGCAATCCGGGCTTTGGGAACGCCTTTTTTCAGCAAAACGACGATGTCCTGTTCTTTGCCGTCGAGAATATGTTTTTTGTTACGGGAACCGAAACTGCGGCCCAGCTTTTTGCCGCCGGCTTTCAGGCGGGCCAGCGACTCTTTGGTTCGCTGGCTGATGAGGTTTCTTTCGATTTCCGCGGAAAGGGAAAATGCGAAAGCCAGGACTTTGGACTGGATGTCGGCGCCGAGACGGTAATTGTCTTTTATCGTCCAGACCTGAACTTCTTTTTGAATGCAGATGTTTAAAATTGTCATAATCTGCAAAAGGTTTCTACCTAAGCGGGATATTTCCGAGCAGATCAGAATGTCGGACTTTTTCAGCCTGCGGATAAGGCGTCCCAGCTCTCTTTTTTCGAAATCTTTGGTACCGCTTATGGTTTCCTTAACCCAACGATCTATTTTCAGGTTTTGGTTTTGGGCAAAGTTTCTGATTTCAAATTCCTGATTTTCAAGTGTTTGTCTGTCTGTCGATATTCTGATGTATCCGTAAATCATTTTTGTTTCCTTTTTAATGTAATTCTAGTTTGGCGGGTGATTGCATGGTATGGCATTTCGATGCGGAGTTTAACAGATTTGAAGATTTTGATTGAATGTTTGGCTGAGTTTGCATAAGTTGAAAAAAGAATTTGAAGTTTGACGGGAACGAAAATGACAACCTTGAACAAATTGACGCCGGGAATGACCGCGGTTGTAACAAAGGTTAACGGAAAGGACCGTTTGCTGCGGCGGCATATTCTGGAAATGGGGGTAACGCCGGGAACGGAAATTACCTTGGTAAAGACCGCACCGCTCGGTGATCCGCTGGAGCTGAAAATCCGGGGATATGAACTGACTTTGCGCAAGAAGGACGCGGCAAATATTGAAATAACCGACATTCATAAGGCCGAGAGCTGTCCAGTCGACGTCCGCAGTCTGCGGAAGCCGCTGCTGCCGCGAAAAGGAGAAAACAGCGGGCTGCGTCTGAAACGCGGCGTAGCCGTACCCGAAAACAGGATTCTCCGCTTTGCTTTGGCCGGCAACCAAAACTGCGGCAAAACGACGCTGTTTAACCAGCTGACCGGCGCCAACCAGCGGGTCGGAAACTTTCCGGGCGTGACGGTTGAACGTACCGACGGCGTTATCAGGGGATACCCTGATACACTGGTAACGGATTTGCCCGGAATTTATTCGCTGTCGCCGTATTCCGGCGAAGAAATGATTACGCGGGATTTTCTGCTGAAGGAAAAACCTGACGCCATTATCAATATCGTCGATGCTTCAAATATCGAGCGTAATCTGTTTCTGACGCTGCAGCTGCTGGATTTGAACATTCCGATGGTCATTGCTCTGAACATGATGGACGAAGTTCGGGTTAACGGCGGTTCGATAGACATTAACAGAATGGAACATATGCTCGGTGTGCCGGTTATTCCGATTTCGGCGGCAAAGAAGGAAGGCATTGACGAACTGGTCGAACATGCCGTAAACGTCGCAAGATACCGCGAGGTGCCGGAAAAAGTCGATTTCTGCACTTATGACGGTAAGGATGAGGGCGCCGTTCACCGTTGTGTACATGCGATTGTGCACCTGATTGAGGATCATGCCGAAGCTGCCGGAATACCGGTACGTTTTGCCGCGGCCAAGCTGACGGAGGGCGACGAACCGATTTTGACGTCGCTCCGGCTCAGCGGCAACGAAGTCGAGGTGCTGGAACATATTGTTTTGCAAATGGAGGAAGAAAGCGCCTTGGACCGGGAGGCGGCCATGGCCGACATGCGTTTTTCGTTTATTGAGAAACTGTGCGGCGAATGTGTGGCGAAACCCGTTTTGAGCCGCGAACGTCTGCGCAGCGAGCGTCTGGACAGAATTCTGACCGGAAAATTTACGGCTTTGCCGGTTTTTGTGCTGATTATGGCACTGATTTTTTATCTCTCGTTCGGACCGTTCGGGAGCAGGCTTTCCGAGTGGACGGAAGATCTGATTTCATGGTTGAGCGGCCGGGTTGAGCAAGCTCTGACGGCTTATGGCATGAATCCGGTGGTCAATTCGCTGATTGTCGACGGCGTGTTTGCCGGCGTGGGCAGCGTGCTCAGCTTTCTGCCGGTTATCGTGGTGCTGTTTTTCTTTCTCTCTATGCTGGAAGACAGCGGTTATATGGCGCGAGTGGCTTTTGTGATGGACAAGCTGCTGCGGCGCGCCGGACTGTCGGGACGCAGCTTTGTGCCGATGCTGATTGGTTTCGGTTGTTCGGTGCCGGCGATTATGGCTGCGCGTACATTACCTTCGGAAAGAGACCGCAAGCTGACCATATTGCTGACGCCTTTTATGAGCTGTTCGGCCAAGCTGCCGATTTATGTGCTGCTGACGGCCGCGTTTTTTGACCGGTATCAGACGCCGGTTATTATCGGGTTATATGTTCTGGGCATTGCCGTCGGGCTGGCTTTGGCCTTTCTGCTGAAGCTGACGGCGTTCAGAGGCGAGGCCGTGCCGTTTGTCATGGAGCTTCCCAACTATCGTCTGCCGGGGCTGAAAAACGTCTGGCGGCTGATTTATTATAAAGCCAAGTATTTTATTACCAAGGCTTTTACAATAATTTTCGTTGCGACTGTCATCATCTGGTTTTTGCAAACCTTTGACAGCCGGTTGAACGTAGCTGCAAATTCTGCGGACAGCATTCTGTGCAGCATCGGCAGTCTGCTGGTGCCGCTGTTTGAACCTCTGGGTATCAGCGACTGGCGGTTGTCAACGGCTTTTCTGACCGGTTTTGCCGCCAAGGAGAGCGTGGTCAGCACCATCAGCGTTTTGCTCGGCGGGCGTATTGAATTGCTGCCGACGCTGCTGACGCCCTTGAGCGCGTTCGCTTTCCTGGTCTTTTCGCTGCTGTATACGCCCTGTGTGGCGGCGATTGCTACGGTCAAAAAGGAATTGGGCGGCGCCTATGCGGTTTTCATCGTTGCGTTGCAGTGTATTGTGGCCTGGCTGACGGCTTTTGCCGTTTACCGGTTTGGCCTGTTATTTTAGAAAGGAAGAGAGGGGTGATGGACGAACGGGAAAAGATGGCTCGGGGGCTGTTGTATGATGCAAATCATAATCCTGATTTGATTAAAGAACGCGCAATGTGCAAGGACATGTGCTTTGCCTATAACAGTCTCAGCCCCTCCGACGAAGAGGGCAAAAGGAAAATTGCCGAAAGGCTGTTCGGCCGTATCGGCAAGGCTTTTTCGGTTCTTGCGCCGTTTTACTGTGATTATGGTTACAATATATTTTGCGGCGACGATTTTTTTGCCAATCATAACTGCGTTATGCTGGATGGAGCAAAAATCACGTTTGGGGAACATGTTTACATTGCGCCGAACTGCTGTTTTGCGACGGCCGGTCATCCGCTGGATGCCGGGCAGCGGGCGGCGGGACTTGAATTTGCCCGCGAAATCAGGGTCGGAAACAACGTATGGTTCGGTGCCGGCGTAACGGTGCTGCCCGGGGTAACTATCGGCGACAATACGGTTATCGGTGCCGGAAGCATAGTGAACAAAGATATTCCGGCGAATGTTGTGGCGGCGGGAAACCCGTGCCGGGTATTGCGCGAAATTACCGGGCGGGACCGGCAATTTTGGGAAGAGCGGGAAAGAGTTTTTCTGCCAAGGGAAGGTAAATAATGAAAACGGCGTTGGTTTTGGAAGGCGGTGCCAAACGCGGCATTTATACAGCCGGGGTTTTGGACGTTTTGCTGGAAAACGGGATTATGACCGACGGCGTTCTGGGCGTTTCGGCCGGGGCCATTCATGGCTGTTCGTATGTTGCACGGCAGGCGGGCCGGAGCATCCGGTACAATCTCAAGTATGGCGGCGATTACCGTTTTATGAGTTTCCGGTCATTGCTTTTGAGCGGAAATATGGTCGATACGCAATTTTGTTATCATGAACTTCCGGAAAAGCTTGATCCTTTTGACAATGAAACTTTTATGCACTCAAAAACGAAATTTTATGCGGTTTGTTCTAATGTCGAGACCGGCAGTCCGGAATACGTCCTTTGCCGCGATATGTTTAAAGACATTGACTTTCTGCGGGCTTCGGCATCAATGCCTTTTGTATCGCAGATTGTCAAAGCGGGCGGCATGAAGCTGCTGGACGGCGGCATTACCGACAGTATTCCGCTGACTGCGGCCTTTAATCTCGGTTTTGAGCGCAATATCGTGGTTCAGACGCGGCCGGAAGGTTATCGCAAGAAACCGGCGCGCACCGGATGGCTGGCAAAAATGTTTTACGGAAAGTATCCGAAGTTTGTCGAAGCGATAAAACAACGGCATCTGATGTATAACCGTGAGCTTGACGAGATTGAGCAAATGCGCGCTGCCGGGCTGGTTCTGGTTATTCGGCCGAGCCGTTCGGTAAAGATAGGCAAGATGGAGCCGAATCCGGAAATCGTCAGGGAAATGTATGAATTGGGACGGTATGATGCGATTGCCGTACTGGACAGTGTGAAAAAATTCTTGCAAGGAGACAAAAATGAAAAAGGTTAAGATTACGGTGCTTAAAAAACATTTTGACAAGGAACTTGCCGCCGAGTACGGCGCGGAAGGCCTCGGCGCCTGTCCGATGTTGCGGGAGGGACAGGTGTTTTATGCCGATTATGCGAAACCGGAAGGTTTTTGCGACGAAGCCTGGAAGGCTATTTACCAGTATGTCTTTGCTTTGGCGCACGGCGCGGGGAAAGAAGTTTTTTATTACGGTGACTGGATTAGAAAACCCGGCATGGCAATTTGCAGCTGCAACGACGGTTTGCGTCCGGTAATTTTCAAGCTGGAAACGACTGATGAAGAATTGGCAATTGACTATGTGCCGGTGGAATAGTTGGAAAAACGCGGATAAAAAAAGCACTTCCCTGCGGAAGCGCTTTTTTTGTTTTACTAAATTTAAGGATATTTGACCGTTATTTGATTTCGGCGGGATCCATGGTAATTTCGGAAACCATCTGAGCTTCGGGCATCGGTGCCGGAACCGTAACGACCGTGGAAGCCGGAACCGTCAGGGTCGGAGCCTGAACAACCGGAGCCGGTGCCGTGCAGTTGGTGCAGGGCAGCTGACCGGTATAAGGTTCTTTTTCGTAGCTTACTTCCTGGGTGGTTTTGGGCTCATAAACGGTTTTGGTTGTCGTCTTCTTGTACAGAACTTCTACCGGTTCGCGCGTCTGCGTAACGGTCGGCTGGCAACCGTTGCAGGGCTGCTGAACGACGGCAGGCTGTGTGGCAACGGGCTGAACGTATTGGACGGAAGGCTGCTGAACGTACCGGACGGCCGGAATCTGACGGACGTACTGGATGCGGCGGACCTGTACGGGCTGCGGCTGTTCAGCAACGACTTCCGGGCCGCTGGCCACATATTTGGGAGCCGGTACCGGATCTCCGAAGATGGTATCGGAACAGTGTTTGTATTCGCCGGTTTTAACAACAGTTGTTGTCGGGCGGTAGTTTATGTTTCGGACTTCGCCGTCGGCGGTTTCAACAATATATTTTTTTGCCGCGCGGTGGCAAACGCCGTTGTAGTAGTTGCAGCCGGCATCATCATAGCCGCGATAGACAACGGTTGGTTCCTGTTCGCGGTTGGACGAGCAGGCGGCGGTTAAAAGAGCGGCAATTACAAATAGAGCTTTTTTCATAATGTTTCTCTCTGTAAATTGGTTAACATAAAAGGTTTTTTGCTAATTTTGTCTTAAATATACCTAATTTTTCTAATTTGTCAATTTTTTGTTAATAAAATTTTAACCTTATGGTCATAAATAAGTATTTTTTTATGTAAATTAAAGTAGTTGGGCGTCAAATTTTTTGTTTTTCCGGTATTTTTATTCGGAAAAATTTTTTTACGAATCGACGGTGATTCGTAAAGTCAAATGTTAAGGTCTATGGTTGAGACGACGGTTGTATGCGGCGGAAAAGGGGAGGTTTTTCCGCCGGGACATATTCCGATAAACGGAATTTTGTTGATTTGAGCGGCTTCGCAGTCTGCCGGAGCGTCGCCAAAAAATACCGTTTCTTCGGGAACAAGGCGGTTTTCGGCCAGCAGTGCGGCCAGCAGAACGTCTTTGGTTCGCGGCGAGCCATATATATGATGAATCAGCGGCAGCAGGTTGCGGGCGGCGGCGAGTTCTCTGATTTCGGCGGCCGGCGAACCGGTAACGATGAAAACGGGAATTTTTGCACAAGACAGTTTGTGCAGCGTTTCCACGGCGCCGGGAATAAAAGGAGCATTCAGGAGCTTTTGCCGGCAGAGGGCCGCGTAGCGGCGGCCGAAATCTTCCAGTTCGGCAGCAGAGGCTTCGCGGTGGAAAAAATGGCGGATGTAGTGGCGGAATTTTTCAAAACGGGAGATGCCGCCGCGGTTTTGCTGATATTCGCGGATGTAACCGGCCGCTTGCGGACAGGCGCTTTGGAAAAGCTCGACGAAAGCTTCGGTCTTTATGCCGTTGGAATCGGTTATGGTTCCGTCCCAGTCGAAAATTGCCGCTTTGAGTGTCATCAGATTCTCCGTCAGTTTATTGTTTATCTTAACTGTTAATGATTAACATATTATAAAACCGTCATTATTTTAGTTTTTTTGTTTTTTTGCCCGGGGAAGTTATTTTTTCAAAAAAAAGTCTTGTTTATTTTATTTTTTATGGTAAATATAGGCTTCGTTATCGGAGTGTAGTTCAGCCTGGTAGAACGCTACGTTCGGGACGTAGAGGTCGCTGGTTCGAGTCCAGTCACTCCGACCAAATGAGAAAAACCGCCCAATGGGCGGTTTTTTTTTGAAGAAGAACCAGCGACCTCGAAGAGGCTTGAGGACAAAAACAGCCGTTGCTCCGGCTGTTTTTGCCGCAAAAGGCGAAGTTTTGTCGGCTTTTCCAAACGGCGTAAGGCGTTGCAGAAAAGTTTAGAAAACGAGTGACCGAAGCGTTGTTGTTGAGCGCCGTGCGGGCGCGAAACTTACGACGCGAGAGAAGGTTCGAGTCCAGTCACTCTGACCAAAAGAAAAAACCGCCCAATGGGCGGTTTTTTAGTGCAAAAATCAAGAAGAGCTGCCGGAAGGCAACTCTTCTTTCATTTAGGCAGTTAGCCACAGACCGGCAACTGTCTTTTGTTCAACAGGGAGTCAACCAGAGCATTGGAACGCGTTTCGTGTTCCTGTTTTTTGCGTTTTCTTTCCTGTTCTCTCTTTTTCCGTTCTTCTTCAGCCATCTCCCGTGAAGTTTTGGCTCCGTACGAGCGCAGGAGTTTTATCATGGCCTTGTCCGAAACATGGTCCAGAATATGGTAAGTTGCTTCATACCTTATATAGTCCAGACCGTTGTCGATACTGTCTGTAAATATATCGTACAACGGAAGATTCGGGTTGGCTCCGTTTTCAAGCATTTGGAAAACGCCTTCATAGTCATTAGCTCTGATTCTTGAATTGAGCTTTTTTATGACCGGGTCGGTTTGAGCCTTCCATCTATCTTCTCTGTTTTTTTCCTGAACGGTTTCGTTTGATCTCCCGGCGGACTTTTCAGCATGTGAAAAATTTTTGTTAAAAAGTTCCGAGAAAAATTTAATAATAGTTTTCGTTTTCATAACGTTTGTTTTTAATTAATAATACTTAGTAAAGCTTTTTTGACGTCTCTTCAATTTCCCGAGCCAACAGCGTAAGGTCGGTCTTTTCGTCAAAGCCGATGCAGCGGATGTTGTATCCTTTGCTCCGGTAGGCTTTCTCGATGGCTTCCCAGCGTTCGGTTCCGTGGTTGTTGTATAAAATAACCTGCGGAACTTCCGGAAACATGGTCAGTAATATCCATGTGTGGGTTCCGGCTATTCCGATGGAAGCGTTCAGACGTGCATACATGTTATAGTACGCCTTGTGCTGAATGCCGCGGATGCCCAGAACTTCCGGATTTTCGGTCAGACCGGGAACATAGAGGTCGAAATCACGGGCAAGAGTCCGAACGGCCTCAATGTCGTTTACCTTGTTAAAGTGCTGTCCCAGAACCAGACTTTTTTTGTTTTTGAGAAACTCAAAAACGGCAAGAGGCAGGCTCTGTTGTTCGGCCGTTATTCCGCACTCACCGTCAGAAATCAATTTCTGCGGAATAAACAACGTGTTAAGTCTGTTGCTCATTCCCGGATAAGTCGGCAGACCGTTCGTATTCGCCGGGGTCAATCTGCTGGCAGCAAACTTTTCCCATAACGAATTGTCCAATTTGCCGGCTTTCAGTTCGGCGATGATGTCCCAGGACGAAAGATTGTCTTTTTCCTCGAAAGGAACGACAGACATGCGGTCATAGAAAAAAGACATATTGCGGAAGATTTTGTCGGACTCTTCGTCATAGGCTTTTTTCTCATCTTTGTTTGGGGCGATAACAACGTCGAGGTTGAACGCCTTGGCAAAATTAACGGCCATAATTTCGTGGCCAAACTGGCTTTTAATTACAATTGTTTTCATATCTTTATGCTTTTAGTTAATAATATTCTTTTAACAATTATAATATACAATATTTTGGATATATTGTCAAATATGGCTGGAGGTTGTTTTTTGTCAAAATATAATATTTCCTGAGGGTGCGATTTATTTGGGCGGAAACTGATGTCAAAAGTATTTAAAAAGTTAGGCATTTATTTAACAAAATGCTTATCTTTTGGGGCGACAACGAAAGGGATTTTTGAAAGAAACGAAGATGATTGACATTGCTTTTGATATGCACAGGGACAATACTTTTTGCGGCGAAAGCTTTTCTGTTATAACGATTGACAATCCGGCTCACACATGGGCGGATTATAAAAAACAGGCGGATAAGCTGATAAAAGAGCATTCGTCGGAAAAGACCGTTGTCGTTAAGGTAAGCAATGCTGATTTTTCTATCAATAAGTTTTCGGTAGCTTTGTTTGTTTCTTCGTTTGAAGCTGCTGATAAGCCGGATTTGGTAGTTTTTAAGGTTGATGATTTGGAGCGGGCAAGAGAAGCCTATAAACCGTATTTGGCTTTGACTGTAGCTTTAAAATATGTTTTGCAGTTGTTTAATCAGCCTCCGGAAGTAATTTGCAGGAATGTGTCCATTTTGGGTTATTTGGGTCTTTTGATTGAAACGGATTACGTGAATAACGTCATGCTTTTGGAATATTCGGGCAATTCCGGGGCTGTTTATGAGTTTGAAGCGCATGATTCCTTTGAAGTATTGCTTTGGGCTGCCGTACTAAAGACTGTTTCTTTGGCGCAGATACCGACGAAAATCAGGGTTAGGGTGTTTTTGGGTTTTGAGCCGCAGAAGGTTGATGCAAACGAACTTATGGAGCAAATCATTCAGAAGGTTTCCTTTTGGATAAAATAGGTTTTGACGGGTAAATTCCGTAAGTTAAGAATAATTTAGGACATTACGGATAAAAAGGTACGGTATTCCGGCGGAAACGCGAAAAGGCCGAAGGCCGGAAAATTATAATCGCTGGTTAAGTATGATATAATCTATCGTATATGTTTGATAGCCAGTCAGGGGAGGACAAAGTGAGAAAATTTGTTTTGTTTTTGACTCTGACAACAGGCATGTCGGGGACTGCAATGGCCGAAGGGTGGGAGTTTTCCCAATCCGGAACGGCCGGACTGTATTACGGCATTACGGAGGACAGAGACAGGCATAACATTCGTAATTCTCCGAACCGGACGGTTTTTCGCGCCGACGGAAGATTTGAGGCTCTTTATGAACAGCCGTCCGGAATTCGGACCGGAGCGGCCGCCAACTATACGGTGGTTATCAGGCAGCATGACGCTTCTTATCCGCAGGGAGACTGGCGCTTTTATCCGTATCTGCTGGCGGAGAAGGACGATTACGGAAAGCTGACAATCGGTTATACCTATAACGCGGCTTATCTTTTGCATCAGGGCGCTCAGGAAATCAGCTGGATTGGCATTAAGGACAGTAATCTGACTTATTGGCTGAGCGGCGTTAATTGGAGCAACCGTTTGAAAAAAGTCCGTTTTGCGACGCCGAAGTCGACTTATATTATGGATGACGGACGAGCATTTAAATTCAGTTATTTTACGCCGCTGATCGGCAATACCAAATTCGGTTTCAGCTATGCGCCGGACAATGCGAACCGACGCGGTATGGTCAGCCGGTACGCCCGTTATGAAAAGACGGAAGACGGTTATACTGCCGCAATGCAGAGCCGCTGGAAACTCGGAAGCGGCGATTTGTATACGTCGGCGGCTTATGGTTTGTTTAACCGGACCGACAACGAGTGGGCTTTCGGTGCGCGCTGGGTTGCCGGCAAGTTTAACGTTTCCGTTTCTTATAAAAATGCTTATGTCAAAGGAGATAAAAATCCAATTTCTACCAAGGCGGTTAATGCGTATCTGCCGGCCTATTTTGACAATTACCGCGAAGGGCAGGCCTGGGATTTCAGCGTTGGGTATGATTTTGGCCGGTTTAAGACAAATCTGGCTTATCTGCATGCGGAGGCCGACAATACCCGCAATCGCGACGACCTGTTTGTGCAAACCAACCGTTACGCGCTGAACAAACATTTTGAGCTGTTTTTGACTAACGGTTATATAAACTCGAAGGGCAACGACAGACGGTCGGACAATAACAATAAAGGCTATGCCGTAATTACCGGTTTGGCTTTGAAGTACTGATAAAAAAACGCTAAATAAGCCATTAATAAATTAAGCGGCGGCGTTTCTGAATATCTTGTTGAATTTTGGATATTTTGTGTTAAAATATCAGCAAAAGGAATTTCCCGCATGACTGATGACAAAGAAATAGTTGTCTTGACCGGTAAGGAGGCCGTCGGCAAATCGTCGCTGATTGATTATCTGGTTGAGAACGGCGAAAACAAAATTCTGAAACTGACAACCCGGGCGCCGCGCGGCGACGAGACCGACGGAAAGGACTACAGGTTTGTGACGCTGGACGAGTTTATCGGCGATCCGACGATGCTGGTCAGTTCCAGAATCGGCTATAATCTGTACGGGATAAACAAAAAATCGCTGGCGGAGCATCAGGGCAGGGTTTTTGTAACCCTTGACACGGACGGCATTTTGCAGCTTGAAAAGAGCGTTTCGCCGCAAAATATAAGGGTAATGATGATTTCGGCGCCGTCACGGGTGGTCATTCAGCGAATGATTAACCGCGGCGAGCGTTTAGATGATATTCGCGCTAAGCGCCGGTTTGACGAGATGATGTTTGGCGACAACGTCCTGAAGAAAATCAAGTCGCCGGTTTTTCAGCTGGACGGCAGTTTGGACGTGCCCGAGCTGGCGAAACAGATGTATTTTGAACTCAGACGCTATAACAGCGGCAAAGCGGCCGAGCAGGCCAATCTGATGGACGGCGGGCGTCTCTAAGCCTTTTCTTCCGGCCGTTTTCTTTTTATTTATTCCCGACAGGCAAGTTGGTGGTTGTATTTAGCGGCGGCTGTGTTATATCTTTAGTATTGAAAAGGGAGGAGCAATGAGCGGCAATCAGGAATTCGAAGAACGGCTGATGAATATTGAAATGGCTCTGGCCAATCAGGAGCGGATGCTTGACGATTTGAATCAGGTGGTTATCGAACAGGGAAAAATTATTGACCTGCTGCAAAAGCAAAGCCAGTATCTGCTGGCGCATATGAATGAAGAAACGGTCAAGCCGTTAAGCGAAGAAACGCCGCCGCCGCATTATTAAAAAGGAGAGAAAATGGAACTTGACGCCTTATATAAGCTGACGCACGGGCTGTATATTCTCGGCGCGGAGGACAGCGGGCGGCCGGTCGGGTCCGTGGTTGACGCCGTTATGCAGGTTGCCAACAAACCGGTGGTTATCGCCTTGTCCTGCAACAATCAGAGCTACACCAAAGAATGTATTGAGCGAACCGGTGTTTTCGGGCTGTCGGTTCTCTGCAAGGACGTCGATCCGTTTGTAATTGCAAATTTCGGCTTTCAGTCGAGCCGGAGTATTGATAAATGGGAAAATGTCGATTATTGTATCAGAGACGGCGTGCCTTATCTGAACGACAATATTGCGACAGTCAGGTGTAAAGTTCTGCAGAGCATCAAATATGACAGCAACACGCTGTTTATTGCCGAGGTTCAGGACTGTGCAAACGGCAAAAGCTGCGAGCCGCTGACGTATATGGACTATCGCAGCTATTTCAAAGATGAGGTTATAAAGAGTTTTAACGAAGTCAAACAGCAAAAGGAGAAAAAAATGGCTGAAGATAAAAACGAGGGCAAACACTGGGTTTGTACCGTGTGCGGTTATGTTTACGACGGCGAAATTCCGTTTGAAGATCTGCCCGACGACTGGGTTTGCCCGTTGTGCGGCGTTGACAAGAGCTTTTTTGAATTGCAGTAATAAAAAATCCCCGGCCGGAGCCGGGGATTTTTTATTAATTGAGAAAACCGACGAATTTCCAACGGTTGTTGTCGTTGTCATATTGCAAATGGATAATTGCGCCGTTGGGAATGTCCGGCTGTTCGACGTTCAGCGCCATCAGCGTCTGCGACAACGTAATGCCGTGGCCGGAAACGGCGATATTCTGGTAGTCCGGATTCTGTGCATATTCGTTCAAGGCCTTGAAGACCCGTTTTTGGACGTCGCGTTTGCTTTCGCCGTTTTCAAAATGAATGTCGATGTACTTCGGATCGGCGCTGCGCCACTGGCGGTACAAGTCGCCGAACTTCTGCTGCGCTTTGGTATAGTGCAGGCCTTCGGCAATGCCGACGTTGACTTCGGTAAAACGGTCGTCATACTGAAGCGGAACCTTAATCATTTTGGAAACGATGGAACCGGTTTGTTTGGCCCGGCGGAGCGGCGAAGAAACGACGATTTCGATTTTTTTGTCCTGTAGAAGACTGGCGGCGTTGTGTGCCTCGTCAATACCCTGGTTAGTCAGAACAGAATTGTTGGTATGCCCCTGAATGCGGCCTTCCAGATTATACGAACTCTGTCCGTGACGAAAAATGTAAAAGTTTTTTACCATTTTCTATCCCCGGAATTGTTGATGTGGAATGCCTGTACTATAGCCGAATTTTTTCGAAAAATCAAGCTTTAGTTCCTGTCTTCGAGTTTTAAACGGCGGGCCAGCGGCGCCAGCGTTTTGCCCTGAAACAAAACAGAGATGATGACCAAGAAGAAGATGAGGTTGAACAAAAACTGCGAATTGGGGAATCTTTCCATCAGCGGGTAGGTGGCCAGAATAATCGGTACGGCGCCTTTCAGTCCGGCCCAGCTGATGAAAAGTTTTTCGTTGAGCGTATAACCGCTTTTGAACAGACAAATGAAGACGGCGGCAGGGCGGGCGACAAACATCAGCGCCAGCGAGCAGGCAAAGCTGACCAGCATGATGCCGTTGAATTCGTGAGGATTGACGAGCAGTCCGAGTATGAGGAACATGCCGATTTGCATAATCCAGGCCAGCGAATCCTGAAAACGAATCAAATGGCGGCGATACATGAAGGGCGTGTTGCCGAGAACGATGCCGCAGAGGTAAACGGCCAGAAAGCCGTTGCCGTGCAGCAGCTGAGTCAGGCTGAATGTAACCAGAACAACGCCGACCCCGAAAACGGGATAGAGCCCCTGATAGACCAGACACCATTTCTGCAGAAAACGGCCGACGCCGAAACCGACGGCCAGGCCGAGCCCGAGACCGATGGCCATTTGCAGCACAAAGTCGGAGAGCATGACGGCGGCAGAATAAGAATCGGCGGTTAAAATGGTTATGGCGCCCATGGAAAGCAAAACGGCCATCGGATCGTTGCTGCCGGATTCGAATTCGAGGATAGGTTTGAGTCCGGTTTTGAGATGCATGCCGCTGGTGCGCATGATGGCGAAAACTGCCGGTGCGTCGGTGGAAGAAACAATAACGCTCAGGAGCAGCGCAACTTCAAAGGAGAGGCCGATAAGATAATAGGCGCAGACAAACAGGAAAAAGGCGGTCAGAAACACGCCGGCCGTGGACAGTACGGAACCGCGCATGACAACGGGTTTGACTTCGTTCCATTTGGTTTCCAGTCCGCCGGAAAAAAGAATAAAAGTCAGGGCGACGGTGCCGATGTAGTTGCTGAGGCGGGCGTTGGAAAACTGGATTTTACCGACGCCGTCGGTACCGGCCAGCATGCCGATGCCCAAAAACAGCAATAAGCCCGGAATGCCGAAACGGTCGGAAATACGGTTGGCAAAAATACTGACAATCAGCAGAAAGCCGGCTATTCCCATCAGCCAATCGAGTGTCATTTGGTTATCCTTATGATTTTTAAATTGTAAAAAACGGCCGTCCGTTGAAACCCTTATCTTAAGTAATATATTTTATGTAAATTAAAATTAGGTAAATTAAAGGGAGAAGAAAATGTCTGACAAGGAAACGGTTTGCACCTGCGGCGACGATGCGGAGACGATACCGCAGGCGGCGCTTTATAATCCCATGCCGCTGATTGGCGATGATGCGCCGGCTTTTAAGGCGGAAACGACGATGGGACCGGTAAAGTTTCCCGAAAACTATAAAGGGAAATGGGTAATTCTGTTTTCTCATCCGGCCGATTTTACGCCGGTCTGCACCTCGGAGATTGCAATGTTTTCGACTTATGCCGACGAGTTCAAAAAACTTGATACCGAACTGCTCGGCGTTTCGGTTGATTCAGTCAGTTCGCATTTGGCATGGCTGAAGGAAATTGAAGATAATATCGAGTTTAAGGGACATAAGGACTTTAAGATAACGTTTCCGATTATTGCGGATTTGAGCATGGAAGTTGCCAAGAAGTACGGCATGATTCAACCGCACTCCAGCAATACCAAAACCGTTCGCTCAGTCTTCTTTATAGATCCGGAGGGAAAAATCCGCGCCTCGATCATGTATCCGATGTCTAACGGGCGGAATTTGGACGAGATTAAGCGTATTTTGATTGCTATGCAGACGACGGACGAGAAACATGTTTCGACGCCGGCAAACTGGAATCCCGGCGACGAGGTGGTGGCGGCTGCGCCGATGACGATGGAGGAGCTGAAAAAACGCGCGGAAGAAAAGGGCAGTAACTGCGAAACATGGTTTTTCTGCCTGAAAAATATCGCCCATTAAGCCGGGGAAAGTGTGTGTATGCAGAAAGAGAGCCTTTGGCTCTCTTTTTTTTTGTGACAAAAATAAAGGCGGTTCCATTAATGGTAGACAGAAAAATTTGTGGTTTCATTAATAGTTGACAAACCGGATAAATCAGTTTAAGCTGATATATGGGTGTGGATGTGAAACCTGATTTCGATTTTGTTCGGTCAGGCATTGTCGGATTGTATGCGCAATTGTTAAACTTCTCTCCTCACCTCTGTGGGCTTTGGTTCTAACTGTCGTGAGGTAATATGATGAAGAAATCTGTTTTAATGTTCTCTTTACTCTCCGGAACTGCATTTATGTATCCGGGGTTTAGCATTGCCTCCGGCTTTCCTCTAACACACACAAGCACGCCGGAACCAAAGCCCGCCTTTCAGTTTGAACAACTTGACAAAGCCTATAAGACCGCCGGCGTCTGTTTCCTCGGGGTCGGCGACTGCGGCAGCGAAAGCAACTATGCGACCGGCGGCAGCGGCGAAAGTTATGACATGGACACTGTCCGCCAGTGTCAAAACGAAGGTTTCGTTTCCTCATGCGCTTCCGGCTGGCGCCCTTTGGTCGGCGGCGACTGTCCCTATAACCCCAATTACAAAACCTGCTGCCAATCCGCCTGTCCGGCGAACTCATCCCCCGACTGTACGGGAGAGGACGTCGGCGAAGACGGATGCGGCTATACCTGCAAAAAGTGCTGTTCCGACACGTGTCCTTCGGGTTCTAAAAACTATACCGGTTCCGTTGCCTCAACCACGGAATGCGGCACAACCTGTTACAACTGCAACAGTGCCTGTCCGAGCGGCAGCAGCACGTCTTATTCCGGCACGGCGGTCGGCACCAACGAGTGCGGCCAAAGCTGCAAGAAATGCGACAGTTCATGTCCGTCGGGCTATACCTCATCGGCAACATCCGAATGTTATGACACCACGACGAACGAATGCGGCAACACCTGTTACAGGGCCAAGGACTGTGATCCGTGCCCGGGATATTATGACTGCGGCGGCAGCTGGCAGTACTGCGAAGGAAGCGTTTGTTCGGCAGACAGTTCCCGTTGCAGCACATACTGCGAAAGCGACCACTTTCCGTATTCCTGCGGCAGCGATTACGGTCCCTGTTACGGTGACTACCGCAACGGTTACTGTTCGGTTTCCTGCGACAAGATTGAAACCGATCCGTGTGCCGGCACCAGCTGTCCGAGCGGTGTAAGCTGCGGTTCCCTAGGCTGCGCAAGTTATTCATCGTCGACGTCCTGCTGTTCTTCCGTCTGCACTTCCTGCAATCAGGAGCCAGATGATCCTTGCGCCGGCGTTACCGGGCTCAGCTGCGGTTCCCTGGGCTGTGCTTCCTACGGTTCCTGCGGCGAATGTACCGAGTGCAAGGCAAATCCTGACTGCAATGTGACATCAATGAGCTGTCAGTATGGCTGCGCCAGTACCAACAGCTGCGGAAGGTGTACGGAGTGTAAGGGCAATCCTGATTGTGATGTGGTGTCAAAAACGTGCAAATGCGCATGTTCTCAAACAAACTCCTGCGGCAAGTGTGTCAAATGTGCTTTTATAACAAGTACACCGGTATATCATCCTGTTACTGGCATGTATATGTATTCAAAAGAGTGTCAGGATTATAATGCACTTTAGTGCACAAGCGGCAGGCCGTTCCATGAAGTGGTGTAAGAGGCGCTTTTGAATTCGCGTTTGATGTAGTGTCTGACGCCGGCGTCCTGGGTGCCGAAGTAGAGGGTCTTGCGGCCGAGTTTACGGTTGACGGCGTCGACGGCTTTCATCAGTTTCGTATCTTTGGCGCGTTCGGTTTCGGAAACCAGAAAATCTTTCTGCGGCGTGTCGGCACTTTCAATTTCTATCAGCATGATGCCGGCACGTTTATAGTAAAATTCGGGGCGATAGATGTTCTTAAGGCCTTCAATCATGGCTTTGGTAAATTTGGCGGTGTGACAGGTGGCTTCTTTCAGGCTGACCAGTCTTGAATTGCTGTAGCGTTGTTCGCGAAAGCGGTTGGTGGCGATGAAGGCGACAATGCCTCTGGCCAGGCCGTTTTGTTCGCGGAGGCGCAGGCAGGCGCTGTCAACAAATTCGGAAATGATTTTTTTTAGGTTTTCGAAGCTGTTGATTTCGGTTTCAAAACTGCGGGAGCAAAGAATGCTTTTTTGAAGTTTGGCGTCTTCAAGCTCAATGCAGGAAATGCCGTTCAGTTCCTGCTGGGTCTTTTCGGTCAGAATGCCAAAACTCCGGCGAATCAGCGCGCGCGGCGCGGCAGCCAGTTCGGCAGCGGTAAAGATGCCCATGAAATTGAGCTTTTTGACCAGTTTGCGGCCGACGCCCCAGACATCGCCGACATCAAGCTTTTGGAGCGCGGCGGCAATATCGCCCGGTTCGGTTAAGATGCAGATTTTGCCGGCAGTTTGCTTTTTTGCGATTTCGCCGGCAATTTTGCAGAGGGTTTTGGTGGCGGCAGCGCCGACAGAAACCGAAATGCCGGTCTGTTTCATAACGGCATTGCGAATCATCAGGGTCATGTGTTGCAGGTTTTCCCGGTCGTCAACTTCGGTAAAAGCCTCGTCAATCGAATAAATTTCAATTTTGCCGAAGTAGCTTTCAATCAGCCGCATGACGCGTTTGGACATGTCGGCGTAGAGTTCGTAGTTGGAAGACAGCGCTATGCCGCCGGCGGCCTTGAACATTTTTTCAATTTTGAAATAGGGGGCGCACATCGGGATACCGAGTGCCTTGGCTTCATATGAACGGGAGACGACGCAGCCGTCATTGTTGGACAATACGACGACAGGACGGTTTTTCAGCCGCGGCTGGAAGGCTTTTTCGCAGGAGACGAAAAAGTTGTCGCAGTCGATGAGCAGGTACATGGTCAGATTTTCCGGATTACCGAGGTTACGACTCCCCAAACCGAAAAGCGGTCTTTACGGCTGAGACGGTAGGGCGGGGTGCGGCCGTCCTCGCCGAGCAGAAAGGTGCTGCCTTCGTGTGAGCGAAAACGTCGGGCGGTAAGTTCGCCGTTGAGTTCGGCGACAATCAGGCGGCGGTCGGCGGCGGGCAGGGAGCGGTCGACGACCAGAATGTCACCGTTGAAAATGCCGGCGTTTTTGAGGGCGTCGCCCTGCATTTTCATAAAGTAGGTGGCGACGGGATGACTGATCAGAAAGCGGTTAAGGTCAAGGCTGTTTTCAACGTAATCGCAAGCGGGGGAACCGAAAGACATGGCAGACTCCTAAAATTTTGTTCTTATTTTGTTCTTATATTACGGCGTCGTTTTAAGATTGCAACAAAAATTTCTTAGCAAAATGCAATTTTTGAATTATATTGGGTGCAGTGTTTGAAATAAGGAGATTTTGACATGCAGAAAATTGTTCCGGCTAAATTAGCCGCCGGCGATGAAATCAGAGTGGTTGCGCCGGCGCGCGGCATCAGGATTATCGGTCAGGAGTCCCGCGAAATTGCAGCGCAGCGCTTTGCAGCGCTGGGGCTGAAAGTCAGTTTCGGCAGCAATACGACCGACGAAAACTGGGATATGACCGGTTCTTCGCCGATTGAAGACCGAATCGCCGATATTCATGAGGCGTTTGCCGACAAAAACGTGAAAGCGGTGTTTACAATTATCGGCGGCGCAAATTCGAATCAGCTGCTGCCGTATCTGGACTATGAACTGATTAAGGCCAATCCGAAGATTTTTTGCGGCTTTTCGGATATTACCGCGCTGCTGAACGGCATTTATGCCATGACCGGGCTGGAAACCTATTCCGGTCCGCATTACAGTTCTTTCGGCATGATGCACGGTTTTGACTATACGCTGGAAAATATGCGCAAAATGCTGATGGGCAGCGGTGTCAATGAAGTGATGCCTTCCGAAGAGTGGAGCGACGATCCGTGGTTTATCAATCAGGAGAAGCGCGAGTTTATCAAAAACGAGGGCTATTGGAATATCCATAACGGCGAAGTCGAGGGAACGATTGTCGGCGGCAATCTCGGAACTTTTGACCTGTTGCTCGGCACCAAATACCGTCCGGCGTTCGTCAAAGATACGATTTTGTTTGCCGAAGACACCGAAGGTTCGGATTTGCTGCAGTTTGAACGCAATTTGCAGGCGCTGATTTATCAGCCGGATTTTGCAAATGTCAAAGGACTGGTTTTCGGGCGGTTTCAGAAAGGGTCCAAAATCAGCCGCGAGCAGCTGGAGTTTATTGTCAACACCAAACGTGAATTGAGAAATCTGCCGATTATCGGCAACGTTGACTTCGGCCACAGCACGCCGCTGCTGACTATTCCGATCGGCGGCACGGCCAAACTCAGCAACGGCCGGCTGACTTTGAAAGATTAAATGCTAAAAAGCCCTCTCAAAAGAGAGGGCTTTTTTTTAAGCGGAGGTTTTTCTGCTCCGGCTGTAGGCTTTCTCCCGCCAGGTTTGGAAGAGAATGTACAACAGCGGAATAATAATCAGACCGGCTGCGGTACCCAAAAGCATTCCGTAAAATACCGGAACGCCGATGGCGATACGGCTGGCGGCACCGGCCCCGGTGGCCACAATCATCGGCAGCACGCCGAGAATGAACGTGAATGCCGTCATCAGTACGGCACGGAAACGTTCTTTGGTGCCGACGGTAGCCGCTTTGATGATTGACGAGCCGCGTTCGCGTTCTTCCTTGGAGAATTCTACAATCAGAATGGCGTTCTTAGCGGCCAGACCGACGAGCAGAATCAGACCCAGCTGGGCATAAATGCTCAAAGGAAGTCCGGTAATGAACAGACCGGCCAGCGCGCCGAGCATGGCGACGGAGACCGAGGTCAGAACCGGCAGCGGCGTTGACCAGCTTTCGTATTGGGCAACCAGAAACAGATAGGCGAAAGTCATCGCAAGGACAATCAGATAACCAATCTGGCCGCTGCTTGACTTTTCCTGATAGCTCATGCCCGACCAATCGTAGCTGAAACCGTTCGGCAGGGATTTGGACAGGTTTTCGACGGCGCCCATGGCCTGGCCGGTACTGGAGGACTGGTTCTGGACGGCCGTAATCGAAGCGCTCGGATACTGGTTGTATCGGGTAACGACGCGCGGTGCCAAAACCTTTTTCAGCGAGATGACCGTTTCCAGCGGAACCATTTCGCCGTTTTGGTTCTGAACATGCAGTTGTTTCAGGCTGTCCAAATCCTTGCGGTATTTCCAGTCGGCCTGAATCATAACCTTGTTAACCTGAGTGCCGAAGTTTACGTCGTTGACGTAGCTGGAGCCGAGGTAGTTTTGCAGAACATCATAGATGCTGCCGATGCTTACCTTCATGGCTTCGGCTTTTTCGCGGTCAATCGTGATATAATAGTTCGGCGTTTGAGCGGTATAGGTCGTGTAGGCATAGGAAATGTTCGGATCCTGATTGAGTTTGGCCAAGAAACCTTTTAACGCGGCTTCCAGCTGTTGCGGATCGTCGGAATTTAACGCCTGCAAGCGATAGTCCATGCCGCCGCTCATGCCCAGACCCATAATCGCCGGCGGTTCGAAAAGCTGGATTTCCGCTTCAGGCATACCGATAAGTTTGGTACGAATACGGTTTAAGATGTTGGTGGAATAGAGTTCGTCGCCTTTGCGTTCGTTCCACGGATGCAGGGTAATAATACCCAACGCGACGTTTTCGCCGGAACCGCCGATCATGCTGGCGCCGACGACGACCATGACGTTTTCAACGCCGGGTTCTTCCTTAATCAGCGGATAGATTTTATCGGCAAATTCCTGAGTGCGGTTGCGGGTTGCACCTTCGGGCAGCTGAACGTTCATAAAGATAACGCCCTGGTCTTCGGACGGAATGAACGACGTCTGGCTGATGTGCAGAAAACCGCCGACCCCGGCGAACAGCATCAGCATCAGCAGAAAAATGACGCTGACTTTGCGGCCGAGGAGACCGACGACCGAAGCATAACGGTCACGGGAACGGTTGATAATTCTGTTGAACCAGAACAGCGGACCGCTCTGTGCCGGTTTGAACGGATGCAGCAACGTAGCGCACAGCGCCGGCGACAGCGTCAGGGCGTTAAGCGCCGAGAAGGCGACCGACGTCGAAATGGCAATTGCGAACTGCTTGTAAATCTGTCCGGTAATGCCGCCGAGGAAACCGACCGGCACGAAAATCGCCAGCAAAACCAGAGTCGTGGCGACAATGGCGCTGGAAACCTGTTCCATGGCCTTGATAGTGGCTTCTTTCGGCGTGAGTTTTTCGCTTTCCATCAGAAACAGAACGCGTTCAACCACCACAATCGCGTCGTCCACGACCAGACCGATGGCCAGCACCAGACCGAACAGGGTCATCATGTTCAGGCTGTAGCCCAAAGCCAGCATAACGGCAAAGGTGGCAAAAATGGATACCGGAATGGTCAGCGTCGGAACCAACGTCGAGCGCCAATCCTGCAGGAAGATGTAACAGACGAAGATAACCAAAGCAAAGGTCAGAACCAGCGTGAAGATGACTTCTTCAATGGAAGCCTTAATATATCCGGTAGAATCGTAGCCGACCGTATAAATGATGTCGTCCGGAAAACGCTGGGACAGACGTTCGATTTCGGCTTTAACGCCGGCCATGGCGTCCAGAGCGTTGGCGCCGGCAAGCTGGTTGATGGCGATGGCGACGTTCGGCGCACCGTTGTATTTGGATGTTGCATGATAGTCTTCTTCGCCGATTTCAACACGGGCAATGTCCTTCAGGTAGACCAGACCGCCCTGTTCCGCCGTACGGATAATGATGTTTTTGAAGTCTTCCACTTCGTTGATGCGGCCTTGCGTCTGCAACGTGTAGACCATCTGCTGGGTGCCGTCGCCCGGCATGGCGCCGATGCTGCCCAGCGAAGGCTGGTAGTTCTGTCCTTCAATGGCCGATTTTATTGAACTGATCGGAATATTCAGAGCCGTAATCTTATCGGCGTCGAGCCAGACGCGCATGCTCAGGCGGGAAGAATAGACGTTGACTTCGCCGACGCCGGAAACGCGGCTCAGGCTGTCTTTGACGTTGTTCTGAACATAGTCGGCAAGTTCGAGCTGCGAGTAGGTGTTGTTGGGCGAGATGATGCTGATCATGCCCAGCATGTTTGACGAACGGCTTTTGACCGTCAGACCCTGACGGGTAACGTCCGTCGGCAGTTTTGACTGCGCCTGCTGGATGCGGTTTTGAACCTTAACCTGTGCCATGTCCCTGTCAACGCCGACTTTGAAGGTAACGGTCAGCTGATAGGAAGAGTTTTCCGAAGAAGAACTCATGTAAAGCATGTCTTCAACGCCGTTGATTTCCTCTTCCAGCGGAATACCAACGGTTTTGGCGATAACTTCGGCGCTGGCGCCCGGGTAGGACGCCGAAACGACGACTTCCGGCGGCGTGATTTCAGGGTAAAGCGCAATCGGCAACGAAAAGACGGAGATTATGCCGGCAAGCGTCAACACGATGGAAATGACCATCGCAAAACGCGGGCGTTCAATGAAAATGCGTGAAAACATCGGTTATTTATCCTCCACGGTAACGGTTTCGGAACCGTTCTGAATTTCGCCGACCTGAACTTTCTGTCCGTTGCTGACTTTCTGCAGGCCCTGAATGATGACGCGGTCTTCCGGTTTCAGACCGTCGAGAACAATCTGCCGGTCTTCCAGCGTGTCGCCCAGGACGACGCGTCTTTCTTCGGCGACGTTGTTTTCGTTAACGACCATGACGTAGTTGCCGTGTTCGTCCTGAGCGACGGCAGCCTGCGGAACCAGAATGGCGATTTTGTCTTCTTTGTTGCCGAGACGAATGTCAACATAGTTGCCCGGAATAAGCAGGCTGTCTTTGTTGTTGTATTCGGCATAGACGGCGATGGTCGCGGTGTCGGAATTAATTTCGTTGTCGTTGAAACGCGATTTGAGGTGGTTGACCAAAACTTTGCCGTTGGGAAGCACCAGTTCGGTTTTGATTGAGGCGCTGCCCTGAGAAATCCGCTGTTCGCGCATATTCAGAAAATCTTTGTCCGAGACGGAGAAAGCAACGCGAATCGGGTCGGTTTGGACAATGCGGGCCAGGTTCTGGGTGGTGGAATTGACATAGTTTCCTTCGGTAACCAGAGCCTTACCGATGTAGCCGGTAATCGGCGCCTTGATTTCGGTATAGTCCATGTCGATTTTGGCCAGTTCAAGGTTGGCTTCGGCCTGTGCAACGGCCGCCTTGGCCTGCAGGTAGTTGCTTTCCGAAGTGTCCAGCGTGGCTTTGGAAGCGTAGTTCTGGCTGCTCAGCGATTTCTGTCGTTTATAGTCGCGTTCGGCGCGAACCAGATTGGCTTTGGCGCTGTCCAGTTCGGCTTTGCGGAGTTCGACGGTTGCCAGATAACGTTTCTGTTCAATAACGAACAAAATGTCGCCCTCGTTAACCAGAGAGCCTTCCTGGAACAGGACTTTCTCGACGTATCCCGTAACCTGAGGGCGCAGGTCAACCGCCTTGATGGCTTCGACATGGCCGATGTAGCTCTTTTTGGGGGAAATGTTGCGCTGTTGAACCTGCTGAACCAGAACATAGGGATCGCCGGCGGCGGCTCCCATCATCGGCATCTGCGGGGTCAGCCGGCTTTTCAGATACCAGCCTGCGGCTACGCATAAAAGCAGAACAGCGGTTTGTTTGAGAATTTTTCTATTGCTTACCTTACCTAATTTCATTTTCAGACCTTTCGTCCTTCAGAGCTTTTACTATTAAATCGAAACTTGTGCAAAACAAGTGCGGAAAATTTACCAGAGAATTGCTGCTTATGGCATAGGAAAGCATACCCTGCCATAAACTGAAGATGGTTATGACTGTATCGTTGATGTTCAAGTCTGCAGATATTTCTCCACTTTTTTGCGAATTAGTCAATGCCTGTCTGATGATATTCAAAGGAAAATCGCGAATTTCCTTGACTGAACTCCCGATGTGGGTAAACAGGGTTTCGGACCATTCCATCTGGAAAAGCATGAAAAACATGAATTTCCGGTAGTTGGGATTGTCGCGCACCAGTTCGGCGAGGCAGTTGAAATGGGCGCGCAAATCGCTGAGCGCATTGACAACCGGCACTTTGCGGGCAATCGCCTCGTTGGTGCGGTTGAAAGACTCTTTTATCAGTGCGGCGATGATGTCCGGCTTGTTGCGAAAATGCCAATACACGGCTCCTTTGGTAAGGTTGATGCGTTTGGCTATCTCGTCAAAGGTTGTTTTGGAATAACCTTTTTCATAAAATATATCAAGCGCGGAAAACAGAATTTCCTGTCTTGTCTTCTCGGCCTCTTCCTTGGTTCTTCTGGGCATTTTCTACCGTTTTGCTGTTGTTATATATACTTGCCGGTAGGTATGTATAACAAAATCATTTTAATTTGCAAGTTTTTTTTGCAAAGAAAACAGAGATTTTTTATTGCTTCCGGCAGCCGGAGAAGATGTCAAGCGCGGGTTCGTAATCGATAGTTTCGATACCGGCCAGCCCCAGAACGGAATGGAAAAGGTTGTCGTGCGAATGCGGCTGTCCGGCGGCTTTATTCAGGCAGTTGCGGTTGATGCCGAAGGCCCGGGCCGAACTGTCGGGAAGCCAGACCAGCATCGGAATTTCCTTTTGATAAGCCGGTGCTGTTTCATATGGCTGGGCGTGGAGATAAATGCCGTTCTCTCCCAAAGATTCGCCGTGGTCGGAAGCATAGAGGAGCGCGACGTTGTATTCGCCGGACAGGGCGGTTAGTTCGTCCATGACTTTGCTCAGAAACATGCTTGTGTAATAGACGGTGTTGTCATAAACGTTGACCAGTTCTTCGGCCGAGCAGCGGCTGAGGTTTTCGGTCTTGCAGACAGGCGACCAGCGGGCGGCCTCTGCGGGATAATGTTCAAAATAAGCCGGACCGTGGCTGCCGGTCTGGTGCATGACGACGAGGACGTCCTTGCCTGTTTGGCGGACTTTGGCGGAAAAGTTGGTAAGCATTATTTCGTCGAGGCAGGATTTTTTCGTGCAGAAGTCTTCGATTTCGACCCGGTCGCAGTTGTTTTTGCAGCCGGTGTTGTTTTCGCGCCAGAGAGCCTTGTAGCCGGCTTTCTGCAGTACGTCGAGCAGGTTCTCGGTATATTCTTCGGAGCCGACTTTAAAGTTTTTGCGGCCGCTGCGCGAGAACATACAGGGAACAGCGACGGCGGTAGAGGTGCCGCAGGCGGTCGTATCGCCGTAATAGACGATTTCCCGGCGGTGCTTGTTCAGCGGTGCGTTGGTCGGGCGGGCGTAACCGCCGAGCGAAAAGTTGGCGGCGCGGGCGGTTTCGCCGACCACGAGGACAAACAGGTTCTTCTTGCTGTTGTTCCAGTAACGGTTCAATTTGGCGTCGTCGGCTATCGTAACGAACGGATGGTCCGACTTGCGTCGCATTTTCCAAACCGAAAGCGAGGCGCTGACGTAATTGACCGGGATCAGATAATATTTGGCGTCGCGGTGGTTGCGGAAGAATTGTTCGGTTGTCGTGTAATTGCCGAGCATGACGGCGGCGCAAAGGGCTGCCGAAGCGGCGATGACGGCAGCGGCGGAAAGCAATCCCCGTTTGAGGTTTCCGTAATCAATCCGGATTTTCAAGATTATCAGAGCTGGCAAAATGCCGAGCAGGACAAGGAACGTCAGCAGTTTCAGCCCCAGAAGGTCCTGAACTTCATAGATGTCGGTTTGGACGACGTTCAGAAGCATAATCTTGTCAATCGGCGTGTTATAAGCGCTCATAAAATAAAAAACCAGCGCGTTCAGAATACAAAAGAAGATTGCCAGCGGTTTGGCAGTATATCTGTTGAAGAGAAGCGAAACAGCCGCGCAAAGCAGCGTAAAGGCACAGAAAAGTCCGCCGGCGACAAACGAAACCGACGGGGAGATGCTCCACAGTTTGCGGGCGAAAGGCAGGTTATAGGCGGCAAGCAGAAACAGTGCGAAAAGCAGGTTGAAACGAAGGCCGGAGATGCAAAGCCACGGTTTGGTTGAGAAAATCGTCTGCAGATATTTGGGCATTTCAGTTCTTTCGGTCGTAGAGTTAGAAAAGTTCTCCCTGATGGTCGTCATTTAACACGGCCAGGGCTTCTTTGACAATGGGAATGGTTACGGCGCGTTTGCGGGCCAGCGAAATGCTGTCGGTTTCGGCAACGAGTTTGCGGGCAAAAGCATAGGAGCGCTGCATATTGGCAATGATATAGTTGAGCACTTCCTGCGAAATGACAACCTGCCGGTCGTTGAACAGCTTGACGATCAACGCCTGCAGCAATTCGTCGTTCGGTTCGCGAATTTCCACCGAGGGAACGATGTTCAGTCTTGAGCGCAAATCCGGCAGCGCAATGCGCAGGCGGGCGGGAGCGATTTCTGAGGTAAAAAGGATATAGCCGTTTTCGTTGCGGTACTGATTGTAAAGATGAAACATCGCTTCGTTGTCGATGTTGTCGTTCATATCTTCGACAATCAGGCAGGGATGCTGTTCGAACAGCCGCAGGGTTTCCGTTCCGACTTCCGAGGCGCGAACGCGGGGAATTTTATACGGATAACGGGTTTTGACGGATACGTTGTCAGAGAACATGTGAGCCAGATGACTTTTGCCGCAGCCGGCCGGGCCATACAGGCAGACGGCGAAAAACGGCCAGTCGGGCCAGTTTTCGACATAGGCAAAGGCTTCGGCGTTGCAGGAGGCAACCATGAAGTCCTCCTTGCCGAGAAACGGTTGGTGTTCGAAAGCCAGCGGCAGCTGTCTGATGTCGGTGTTTTTATTCATCTTTTGTCCGTCAGTTTCTGCTCAAAACGTCAAAAACCTTTTTGGTCAGGTCGCCGAGGCTGAATGGTTTGGCCAGAAAGTCAAAATCCTGCGAGCCGGCAAGTTCGCGGCGGGCAATTTCTTCCGAATAGCCGGAGGCCAAAATAATTTTGACGGCGGGAATCTGTTCGCGGACGCGGGCAGCCAGTTCGGCGCCGTTAATGCCGGGCATTACCATATCAGTTATCAGCAGGCCGAAGTTTTTGTCGTGCTCCAATTGTTCTAACGCATTCTCGGCCGAATTGCAAGCGACAACGTCAAAACCTTTTTTCTTTAAGGCGCGAACGCCGAAAGCCCGAACCGAATCTTCGTCTTCGACGAAGAGAATGCGGGTTGAGGCGGCGTCCGGATTTTCCCGGACGCTGCGGTCAATGGCCGAAACGTTCAGGCCGAATATCAGTTTCTGGCTGACGGCGACGGGAGAGGTAATTTTTTCCTGAACGGTCAGAACCGGCGAACCGTCTTTGGCTTTGACAGTGTCTTGTTCGTCGCCGCGTTTTTCCTCTTCATCGTCGACGGCGGCGTCAAAACGCGGCAGATGAATGGAGAAAGTAGTGCCTTTGCCGACAATGCTTTCGACTTTGATGAAGCCTTCGGTCTGGCGGACAATGCCGTAGACCATGGCCAGACCGAGGCCGGTGCCGGAGCCGACGACGTTTTGTTTGGTGGAGAAGAAGGGTTCAAAGATGCGGGTAAGGTTTTCAATCGGAATGCCGCAGCCGGTGTCTCTGACGTCGATAACCACAAATTCGCCGGGTTTGATTACGTCGGCGCCGAACCGGTAAGGTTCGGAAAGCGTTTCGGTGCGGGTGGAAATGCTGAGCGTGCCGCTGCCGTTCATGGCGTCTTTGGCGTTGACGGCCAGGTTGATGATGACCTGTGAAAACTGAACCGGATCAACGCGGATATATCCCAGGTCGCTGCCGTGGTAAAATTCAAGCACAATCTGTTCGCCGAGAATCCGTTTGAGCATATGGCTGAGTTCAACGAAGTTTTCGGTAACGTCAATCAGTTTCGGTTTCAGGGGTTGTTTGCGCGAGAAAGCCAGCAGCTGGCGAACCAGCCCGGCGGCACGATTGGCGTTTTGCTTGATTTGGATCAGGTCGGTAAAGGACGGATCGCCGACGCCGTGACGTTGAAGCAGCAGGTCGCAGAAGCCGATCATGGCGGTCAGCAGGTTGTTGAAGTCATGGGCGACGCCGCCTGCCAGCTGGCCCATGGCCTGCATTTTCTGAGCCTGGGCAAACTGCATCTCCAGAGTTTTTTGTTTGGTGGCGTCAATCATATACAGAACCAAACCGTCGATTTCGCTGATGTCGAAAGAATAGAAACGGCGCATCGGGCTGATGTAGAGCTGAATGATGCGTTCTTCGCGGCCGAGACTGACGTGGACGTCCAGCGAAGCCGAGGCATCGGCGGAAGCGTAAATGGCGGCAAACTGTTTTTTGAGTTCGGCGGCGTCTTCGGTTTTGACATAGTCAAAGATGCTTTTGAGCAAGATGTTTTCCTTGGCGGCGCCAAGAAAACTCCGGACTTTGGCATTGCAGTCGGTTATTTGACCGTCGTGGTTGATGAAGACGATGCCGACCGGCGCGTAATTGAAAAGCCAGCTGATTTTATCCAGCGAAGCGCTGAGTTCTTTTTTGACGTCGCGGTCGGACGGAATGCCGGCAACGGCAACGCCGCGAATCTTGTACTCCCGGTTGCCGCGGAAACTTTCCTGAGCGACGAAACATTCGACCGTTTCATGTGCGGTGCTGACAAAAAACAATCTTCCTGACCAGGTTGTGTTCTGCGGCGTTTCGACGTTTTCACCCAGATATTTGCGGAAATCGGTGCCGATAAGGTCTTCGCGGGCAACGCCGACAATGCGGGCAAAGGCGTGGTTGGCGTATTCAATTTGAAAATCGCGGGTGCAGGTATAAAGCCCGACCGGGAGATCGTCGAGAAAGTCGTGAAGGTTTTTACGCTCTTCCTGAAAAACGTGCTCCATGTTTTTGGCGGCGGTAATGTCCTGGAAGTTCCAGTATAGATAGGTGTCTTTTTTGATTGCTTTAATTGAAAAAGGGCCTTCGAAAATGTCGGTTTTTTTCAAAAATATCGGCCGGACGGTAATTTCGAACCATTCTTCGTCGGCAAAAATTCTGTCCCGGTCATGGTGCAGATTTAATGCCAGCGTGACTTTTTCGGCGGCAAGGTCGTGGCAGGCGGTTTGCAGGCGGTAGAAAGCCGCTTTGTTGAGACGGTTTTCGCTGAGCTGCTTCTCCAGATATTCGAGAATCGGTTCGTTTTTGAGCAGTTCTCTGGCGACGTCGTTCTGAATGACCGGCTCTCCGGCAGCGTTGTCAATCCGGCGGGCTTTGAAGTCGTTTTTGATAATTTCGTTGGCAAAACCGCCGTAGCTGATGGCTTCTTCGCCGGCACGAAGGGTTTTAATGGTAAGCGCAAGACAGAAAATGCACAGTATCAGCATGGACAGAATCAGATAAAGGTAATATTCCGGGTATACCATAAACAGGATTATCGCCGCGGCGAGGGCGATAAGCGAATAGGCAAGCTGCAGCAAACGCTTTTGCAGCAGTTTATCGGGCCTGTGGGTTTTTAAGCTGCATAACATATCCAATTACCTCGGCAACGGCCTTGAAGTGTTCGGCCGGAATCGATTGATCCAGTTCTACGGAAGCGAAAAGCGCGCGCGCCAGCGGCGGGTTCTCGACAATGGGAATGTCGTGTTCTTCGGCTATTTCCCTGATGCGCAGTGCCAGATTGTCCAGACCTTTGGCAACGACAACCGGCGCGTCCATTTTTTCCATTTTGTATTCCAGGGCGACGGCATAGTGCGTCGGGTTGACGATAACCACATCGGCGCGAGGGACGGCATCCATCATGCGGTGGCGGGCACGTTCCATGCGCACCTGACGGATACGCGATTTGACCAGCGGGTCGCCTTCCATCTGTTTGTATTCGTCTTTGACTTCCTGTTTGGTCATGCGCAGTTTCTTCAAATGCTGATATTTCTGATAGGCGTAGTCGGCAACGGCGATGACCAGAACGGCGATAACTACCGTAAAAATCAACAATACCACAATTTTATGAATAAAAGATAAAATTGCCATGGTTTCCATGCCCGGCATCAGGTTGACCTTTTCCAGATAAGGGCGGATGACGAGAACGCCGATAAATGCGATGACGGTAATTTTGATGATGCCTTTTAAGCTCTCGACGATTTTCTTCATGTTTATAAACTGGGTCATTGCCGCAAAGATGTTCAGCTTGTTCCAGTTCGGTTCCAGTTTTTTCGGCGCGTAGACGAAACCGGTCTGGGCAACGCTGGCAAAAATGCCGAGCACCATGAAAATGGCAAAGGGAATGCCGAGAATTTTCATCAGGGCAATGACCGTATTGTAAAGTAAGAGTCTGATGTGGCGGCCGTCGGTGGGAATGGCGTCCGGATTTTCGACGAATTTGAGCGAAAACATATAGAACCATTTGAACATCAGCGGCAGCACCAGCCAAATGACGAACAGCATGCCGAGCAGCATGATAAAACTTTTGGCGTCCTGAGAGATGGCAATGTCGCCTTCTTCTTTGGCCTTGCTTATTTTTCGTTCCGACGGTTCTTCCGTTTTTGAGGCTTCGTCATCATCTTCGGCAATCATGCTCAGCTCCCGGAAACAAATTTCATCAGGCCGCCCTCATAATATTTGACGAACCAGAGAATCATTATCGGCGTGGTTATAAAAAGCAGTCCCAGTCCCAGATAAATCTGCAAAGGCAGGGAGAGGAAAAAGATGTTCAACTGCGGCATCAGGCGCGAAACGAGTCCCATGCCGACATAAAAGACGATTGAAAAAGCAATGAACGGCGAGGCGATTTTGAAGCCGATGACAAAACTTGCGTTGACGGTCTGGCTCATGAAGTCGGAGAAGTCGCCGAGCGGCAAGGGCAGGCCGACCGGAAACAGCCGGTAACTGTCGACGACCGCGGAAAGCATCAGATGATGCAGGTCGGTGATGAATATGACGGTCAGGGCAATGATGCTCAGGAACGTTTCCATGACGATGCTCTGTGTCTGGAACGTCGGGTCGAAAATCTGGGCGTTGGAAAAGCCGATGGCCTGTCCGGCAAAGTTGCCGACGAGACTGAGCGCGGCATAGAGCGTCTGCATGAACAGTCCCATGAACACGCCGCAGGTAATTTCGAACAGTGCCAGCTGCAGAAAGTCAAGAAAATCAGCCGGCGCCGGCGGCAAAAAAACGCTCAGGAACGGTACCAGCACCACCGTTATTGCCAGAGCAATCGTAAGCCGCTGGCGTTCGGTAACGTAAGAAACCGCGAAGCCCGGCATTAACAGTATTGCCGAGCCGATACGCAGAAAGACGAAGATAAACTGATAAATTTCCAGATTCAGGAGCTGGGTCATTGCCGTCACCCGCCGTTGACTATCTTGTCAAACAAAGTGTCGGAAAGCATCCGCATTTGGTTGAGCATAAACGGAAAAAGCAGGATAAGCGTGAAAAAGACGCCGAGAATTTTCGGGACAAAAGCCAGCGTCATTTCCTGAATCTGGGTCAGAGCCTGAAAAATACCGATTATCAGACCGATGAACAGTGCAACCAGCAGTACCGGGCTGACGACTTTTATCAGCGTGAAAATCGCTTCGCGGGAAATGTCCAAAACTTCTACTTCGTTCATGTCAGTCAACCTATTCTAACGGGGTTTGTTTTTCAAAGTAAACATGGTTTTCGAGGCCGGTCAGAAAAGCGCCGTCATAGCCGCTGTCGACAATGCCCTTGAAATAGAGGCCGCTGACTTTTTTCCAGTTTTCGTTCCAGTATTCGGTAATGACCGCGTCAGAATCGGTAAAGGACGCGCGAGCCAGCCACGGGGTCTTGTCAATCTGCCAGCCGTTCCTCCAATAATAGTCGCGGCGGTTGGCTTCGCTGACGTTCATTTTGGCAAAAATCAGCCGTTTGGCGCCATTTTTCTTGAACTTCAGGCTGTCGACATCTTCTCTTGAGAGCGGCTCCCGATGGCGGAAAAAAGGCTCAATGACGACAATGTCATAGTTGGAATCCCTGATGTCCTGCAAAAAACGTTCTTTGTCATTATAAAGACTGTCGTCAATGAAGAACGAGATGTTGGCCGCATCGGCAACTTTGTAGATGTTGCGGGCATTTTCGTTGATTATCGGCTGTTTTTTTATTTTGCGGAAGGCGGTTTCCGGTTTGACGAAAGCATAGAGCAGGCTGCCGAAACCTGCCGAGTTCATGATTGCTTCGTCCAGTTCCGCTTCCGAGGAACAGCTGTCGATGGAAATGATTTTCAGGCCGTGTTCCTTGATATGCGGACTCAGTTTGCGGCTGCCGCAGAAACGGTTGTTGACGGCAATGCCGCTGAGATGCCGTCCGTAGTTTTCGGCAGAGGCGGAATAAGCCAAATCCGGTTCGGTTTGTTTCAGATGCGCCAGGAAGACCGGGTCGTCGGCATTAATGCCTTTGCGCCGCGCCTCGTTGTAACCGTCAAGATGGTATTCCCACAGGCTTTTGTGCAGAAGCTCCTCGCCTTCGTGGGCGATAATTTCAAAGTTCTTGTTTTCGGCTTTGGCAAACTCGGCCAGGGCCACAACGTTATCACGCATGGCTTTGCGATAGTTGACGATAGTTTTCGGCGCGACCTTGATGTCCAAAATCTGCTCTTCGTAGGTATAGGGGTTGGCTGACGTAAAACCGTACAAACCGGCATACGCACTTGCCGAGAAGGCAAGTGCGGTAATAAAGCCGGTTAACGTTATGTACGGTCTATGTAATGACATCGGGTTGCTGTTTTCCTGTGCGGGGTTCGATTTCGGCAATATCCGCGGCAATTTTGGCAATGTCTTTCAGCATTGTCAACGGTTCTTCGCGGAGTTTGTCTTTTTCGAACTTTTCCATGTAAACGCGGAGCGTGGCGCCGCTGGTGCCGGTTCCCGAGAGACGGTAAACAATGCGCGAACCGTCGGCGAATTTGACGACCAGACCATTTTTGGTCGAAGAACCGTCAACCGGGTCGTTGTAAACAAACGGGGCGGCTTCGCTGACTTCAAAGCTGCCGAACTTTTTGCCGTTCAGTCCCGGAAGCCTGTTTTCCAAATCGGCCATCAGTTTGTCGGCAACGTCTTTGTCGATGCCTTCGAAGTCGAAACGGATATAATAGCTGCGGCCGTATTTTTTCCAATGGTCGACGGTAATTTCCTCAACCGATTTACCCGTGGCGGCAATAATGCTCAGCCAGAACAGAATGGCCCAAATGCCGTCTTTTTCGCGGATATGGCTGGAACCGGTACCAAAGCTTTCTTCGCCGCAGAAGGTAATGCGGTTGGAATCCATCAGGTTGACAAAGTATTTCCAGCCGGTCGGAACCTCGTAGCAGTCCATGCCCAGCGCTTTGGCCGTGCGGCAGACGGCCGTAGACGTCGCGGCAGATTTGGCCACGCCGTAAATGCCGTTTCTGTAAGCCGGAATCAGTTTGTAGTTATCGGTAATAATCGACAGGCTGTCGGAAGGCGAGACGAAAAATTTTCTGCCCAGAATCATGTTGCGGTCGCCGTCGCCGTCATTGGCAGAACCGAAGTCGGGGGCGCCGTCGCCGTACATGATGCCGATGAGTTCCTTGGCATAAACCATGTTCGGATCCGGGTGCAGGCCGCCGAAATCCGGTTTGGGAACGGCATTGATGACCGATCCCGGCGCGGCGCCGAGGATTTCTTCAAAAATGCGTTTTCCATAAGGGCCGGTAACGGCGTTCATGGCGTCGAACTTCATGGTAAAGCCGGATTTGAAAAGCTTTTTCAGCGCTTCAAAGTCGAAAATCCCTTCGAGCATTTCGACATAGTCCTTAATCGGGTCGATGACTTCAATCGTCATGTTCTCCAGTTTCTGAACGCCGATTTTGCCAAGGTCGATGTCGGGTGCTTCGAGAATCTTATATTCGCTGATGGTTTGAGAGTTTCTGTAGATGGCATCGGTAATCGATGTCGGAACCTGACCGCCGGTTTCGTCGGAATACTTCACGCCGAAATCGTTGTCGATGCCGCCCGGGTTGTGGGAAGCGGAGAAGATAAAGGCGCCGTTGGTTTTGTTCTTGAGCAGAACGTTGGAACCGGCCGGCGTTGACATGAAACCGTTCTGGCCGATGATGAGTTTGGCTACGCCGTTGGCCGCGGCCATTTTGATAAATTTCTGAATGGCAACGTCGTTATAATAACGGCCGTCGCCGCCTACTACATAGGTTTTGCCTTCTACGCCGCCGATGGTATTGAAAACGGTTTGAATGAAGTTTTCAAAATAGTTGGGCTGCATCATGACTTTGGTTTTTTTGCGCAGGCCGCCGGTACCCATTTTCTGGTCGGTGTAGGGGGTAGTAGCAACTGTTTTTATCATACTCTCTCCTTTTAATACGTTTAATAATTTTATGTCAGGAGTTTATCACTATAAGGATTAAACTCAAGTCTAAACATAGTTATCAAATGTTTATTTTCGAGAGAGCGCGGCGCGGAGTTCGTCGATGAGTTCGGGCAGGTAGGGAAGGTCGGAGGTTTGGGTCGAAAAGTCGGACAACAGTTTCAGACGTTCGGCAATTTGCGGGCTGTTGTCATCGATGCCCGCGGGCAGGCCGAGCAGGCGAAGGGCTTCGCCGCGGTTATAGGGGCGGTTGAGGCGCCGGTCGTTTTCCTGCTGCCGGTTCAGCCGGCGGCGCAGGTCATTAACGATAAAAGGCGAAACCGGCGTGATAAGATTTTTGCGCAGTGCTTTGTAATATGCCAGAAAAAACAAAATGGCGGCGATTGCGGCCAGGGGCCAGATTTTGTGATGAGAATGGAACATGAGGGCGGCAAAGCCGAAGTAAAAGGCAAATCCCCAGAGCAGATTACTGTCGGCTTGCGACGGAATAAAAAAGTTGCGCTGCCGGACGCTTCCGGCGGCAAAACGGTTGAGAAAGCGCCCGAGGACGTAACCGCAGGCAACGACAAACATCAGCAGGCTGAGTTCTTTCATCTTTTGTTCCTATTCGGGGCAGATGAATTCGGCCAAAGCGCGAATCTCGCGTTTGGCGGCAATGTGGGAAACGCTCATTTTGAAACGCAGGTCGGGGTGCTGCATATCCAGAACCGTCAGCCCTTCAAGAAACAGTTCGCGGTAAATGACGCGGTCTTTGATAATTTCGGCCAGACGGAAACCGTAAAGTTTGGACATTTTTTCAAGATAGTTGAAAACGGTTTGTTTGTTGCGGGAGTTGTATGACGACAGCTTATTGCCGACGACGATCCAGTTCAGGTACGGTTTGCCGAGCGAGGCCAGGTATTTTTTCACTTCCCAGATGTAGTTGGCGTAATGACCGGGCTGGCCGATTTTTTCGTTTTCGAAGTCGATGTCGGCCAGAACGTTTAAGTCAATCAGACTGTCGGAAATCGGCGTAATCAGCGTGTCGGCGAAGCGGTGCGCTTCTTCAAAAAGATAGTTTTTGGTGCCGGGGGTGTCGATGATGACCGCGTCGTAATTGTCGAGCAGTTTGGAGATCTGCATGCGGATATTGGCGCGATCGGCCGGAATCAGGCCGTAATCTTCCTGCGGCGAGAATTTGTAATGAACGGGTATCGGCAGTGAGATTTTATGCCGGGCGCAGAAAGTTTCGCGGTTTTCGAGATACTTGGAGAGCGTTCCCTGACGGCCGTCCATGTCGACCGTGGCGACCGAAAACCCTTCCTGCATCAGCTTGATGGCCAGATGCATGGAAATGGTGGATTTGCCGGTGCCGCCTTTTTCGTTGCTGATAACAATAACGTGGGCTTTTTTCTGAATCGGGTCGTTCATGGTTTAATACTGCTGCTGATAATGATTGTGCGCCAAAATAAGCTGTTTGTTTTCCTGTTGTGCGACCACTATACAGGATTTGTTTGATTTTTTCAAACTTTTGCAGGCTGCGTCGGCTTCGTTCTTTGCAAAACCGGTAATTTTAGAGCGGTAGATGATGGCCGCACCTGTGGATACGGGTTCAATGTCAATCGGTTTGTCGGCCAGTTTGCGCGAAGCTTTCTTTTTTATCTCAAGCGCATAGTTGCGCGCTTTGGCGTAGTTTGAAAAAGCGCCGACCTGAATGTCCCAGAGTTTGGGGTTTGGTGCGTTTTTTTCCAGCGAGGCAAGTTTTTGTTCCGGTTCGGAGCTGATGTTTTTTTCTTCCAGTTCGGCATACATGCTGGACGTGTTGACTTTGTCGTTTAAGGCCAGCTTGCTCAGCCCCTTGCTCATCATCTGGGCGACTTTTCTGTCGCGCTCGCGGGCGGTATTGTGACCCATGGTTACGGCAATAACGCGGTGGCCGTCGCGTTCCGCCGAAGTGATGATGTTATAGCCGGAAGCGTTGGTAAATCCGGTTTTCAGACCGTCGGCACCTTCAAAGTTTTTGAGAATGTGGTTATGCGTGTAAATGGTTCGGCCGTCGTAGGTAAATTTTTTGGCGGAAAACCATTTGTAGTACTGCGGAAAATGGTGGTACATGGCGGCGGCCAGCAAGGCCATGTCGCGCGCGGTGGTTTTCTGCTGTTTGTTGGGCAGGCCGGAGGCGTTTTTGAAAGTGGTGTTTTTCATGCCGAGTTCGCGGGAAACGCGGGTCATCGATTTGGCAAAATTTTCTTCGCTGTAACCGAGACCTTCGGCCAAAACCGTAGCGCAGTCGTTGGCAGATTTGACAATGACGGCCATGATGCAGGTTTTAACGTCAATGCTTGAACCGGCGCGGAGGCCGAGTTTGGACGGCGAACGGTTGGCCGCATGCCGGGAAACGGGAAGTTTGTCGTCAAGTTTGATTATGCCTTTTTCCAAGGCGTCGAAAGTGATGTAAAGCGTCATGACTTTGGTCAGGGAGGCGGGATAGCGCAGCGTGTCGGCCGCGGAAGAGGACAAAACCTCGCCGGACGCGGCGTCGATGGTAATTGAAGAAACGGAGGCTCCGGCTTCGGGGGCAGAATATGCGGCAAAACCGAGCATGAGCAAAGCATACCCGAAAATGCGCCGTAATTGCCTGTGAAAACTGCTTTTCATCTTTTTTCTTTCTCTTTTTCTGGAGTTATTTGTACTAATTTTATAAAGAAAAAGAAAATAAATTATTAATTTTTGCCGTTGATAATTAGTTTTAGAATAAATAATTTTTTTGCGCTTTTTGTCTTGACTTTAAGTAAGATTGTTTGTAAAAACGCATAAGTCCGATGGCGAACTTAGCTCAGTTGGTAGAGCCCCGGTTTGTGGTACCGGTTGTCGTGGGTTCGAGTCCCATAGTTCGCCCCAGATTAAAAAAGCACCTGTTAAAAGGTGCTTTTTTTGTGCGAACTCCGGTTTGCCTTGAAATAAAAAAACAGCATTATCTGGAGATAACGCTGTTTTTTCTTTAGGATATCAGCTGAAAGCTAATGCTACGCGGTCATCAATGTTGGTATCATCCTTATGTCCCCAACCACGGTAGCCATTTTCCAGATTGAAACAAAAGGCACCGGCCCGATAATATACCTCAGAGCACCAAATGCACCCCTGGTAACCGTCGGCGTCAATGCCGTTTTCTTTTAATACGGCAATTGTAGTTGCGTATTTTTCTCTTTCCTCGTTACTCCAATGCTTGTTCAAAACATCTTGGGACGGAAGAAAGCCCGGTTTGCCGTTGAAACGCATCTTTTCGGCAAATTTTTTGACTTCTTTCCATGTGGTCTCTGAAACATTTTTTCCTGAACCGTATTGCAGGGCGACCATCACGCCGGAAAGAAGCTGAATGCCCCAGAGTTCATGTTTGCGGCTCAAATTCAACCCGTTTTCAACCGTCAATTCATTGCCGCACCGATACACCAAAGGCAATGCCGTCGGTATCAAACCGGCAGGGCTTTTACTGCGGTTGTTAACCCAGTTCATCAGTTCTTTGTCGCTGATGTTCAGTTCCGAAAGAACTTTTTCCAATTTTTCAAATTTTGTTTCCATAACATAATAAGTATTTTGATAACGTAATAAACAATTTTATAAATAAGTTTTTTACCCATAACATTCGGTTGACGAAAAGTCAATTTTTTTGTCGATAGTATCTGTGCGAAAATCCGGTTTTTTTATCTGTCTTTAACTTATTTTAAGAATTATTGGTTAAAGCTTTTTGAAAGAGGATAAATAAGGAAAGCAAACACGGTGCCGGATTTAATTACCGAAGAAATTGTCCATATTAAGGGATACCCTAAAAGGCTGGTCGTTTTTTTGCACGGATACATAGATTCTTCCGAGGCGACCGACAAGTCGATTGCGCCTCTGATCGAGCGTCTGGACGACGTTGCCGTTCATGTGCCGCAGTCGCCGTTTACCTGTGAGATTCATCCGAACAAACGCCAGTGGTATTCCATGCACCGCTTTGATCCCAACGACGATCGCAAAACCGTCCCCACGCTGGAAGAGTGCGTTACCTATTATGACCGGATGTCGCCCGGATACCGTGAAGCTTTCGACTATATCAATCCCTATATTGACCGCTGTCTGGACGAATATCAGCTGGAAGATCGTGATTTATACCTTTGCGGCTTTTCTCAGGGCGCCATGCTGGCGATATACATTTCGCTGATGCGCGAAAGAAAAATCGGCGGCTGTATCAGTTTCAGCGGCATTTTTGCGCCCAGCAGCTATTTGCTGGCGCATGCCAACAGCGCGCCGGATATGCTGCTCATTCACGGTAATGACGACAATCTGGTTCGGTTTGAGGCTTTGGATTTTTCAGAACGTAACCTGCGCCGTCTCGGCTGCAACGTGCAGACTTACGTCATTGAAGGCGGGCGCCATCGCGTAACCGAAGACGCATTGGATGCAGCGGCAGCCTATCTTCGCTCAAGGTTTAAAGAAACGGCTGCGGAATAATCAGGCCGCCGTCCTTCAGAAGCCGGTTCTGCTCTCTTTCCAGCTTAAATTCGGATTCCCTGCCGAGGTTCTTTTCATAAATTTCGCCGTAGTTGCCGATTTCTTTGAGCGCTTTTCGTACCCATTGCGGGTCACGAACCTTAAACCTGTTCCAGAGCGCATCGTTGACGCCGAGCAGATTTTTGGTCGAAGTATCTTCCACGCCAATGAAAATGTCGATGTTTGACGAATTGATGCCAATGTCTTCGGCAAGTTTGAGCGCGTTCAGAATCCATTTGGCCGAAATCCGCAGGGCGTTGTTGTTTTTGGAAGCAAAGGCATAAACCGGTTTGACGCTGATGACTTCCGGCAGAACCATGGTGTTTTCGTCTTTGATTCCGGCCGATTTTAGCGTGTTGGTCAAATACAGGGCGTTTCCGGTCAGCAGCGTGCAACGGTTAAGCAGAAAAGCTTCTTTTGCACGCTGCGAGCTGGCAAAGGGCAGCGGCTTCAGGTCAAGATTGTAACGGGCGTTGTATTCTTCCAGATTATACTGGTCTTCCGAATTGTTGACCACACAGACTTTCTGCCCGCGGTAGTCTTCCATCGAGCCGGCTTTGTCTGCGTTGCGAGCCAGAAACATCTGCTTGTCGTAGTAGATGACGTCGATCGGCGTTGCCTGCGAGCTTATTTCCATGCCGGCAGAGTAGGGGGCGCCGCCGAGCATAACGTCGATTTTGTTGGTCGTCAGATATTTTGATACCATGTTGGTCGTAACGTTGACCATTTCAATTCGTTCTTTGTCGCCGAGAACGGCCGCCGCCAGCGTCCGGCACAGATCGGCGTCAATGCCGCGCCAGTAGCCGTCCGCGTCCTTATAGGCGTAAGTCTTGGCCGAAAGGTCCGTGCCGCAGCGCACGACGCCCCGTGTCTGAATATAGCGCAGCCCGGCGTCGGCGGCCGCCGCTTCGGAAACGGCCGAAACCAAAAAAAGACAGCAAAGCGCAAATTTAAGTTTCATTTTGTTAACCAAATGATGTTATACTGTTACAAGATGAAGTGATAATAAGGGATTTTTCATGAAAAGTAAGATTTTTTTGCAACTTATCATATTTTGTTTTGCATGCTTTTCAGAACCGGCGGCTGCCGCCGGAAAGATAACGGCTTCCGAGGCCGAGGTCTGGGCGAACCAAAAGGGGCGGCAGCTGCTCGATACTTTTTCGGAACCGGACGTCAAAACCAAATATGCCAAACTTGACGAAATGTTTTTGAACGACGTCGATTTGGACTATGTCGGCAAATTCGTCGTCGGTAAATACTGGCGGCAGATGACGCCGGAACAGCGCGAACGGTACATTCCTCTTTTCAAGCGCTATTCCCTGAGCCTGTATAAGAACTTTCCGCTCAGTTTCGATTTCAAAATAAACTTTAAGATTACCGGCGTCAAACTGGACAGGGACTACGCCGACGTTACCGCCGACATTTCGCTTGACGGCCGGCAGCAGCCCGGGCAGCCGGCGGAAAAGTTTCTGGTCGGCTTTCGCATTCATAAGGTTGGCGGCAAACTTAAAATCATTGACCTGAAACTGGCCGAAAGCAGCCTGATTCTCTCGTATCGCGGCCGTTTTTACGAGATGCTGCGCCGCAATGACGACGAGATTGAATGGTTTCTTGAGGATCTGGAGCTGATTACTTCTTCCGCAGAACAGCAGAACCAAATGACGCTGAGCGGACAAAACCTCTAAAAATCTGTTGAATTTATTGTCGTAAGCTTATATTATCCGCTATAGTTTTGCAAAACCGTAGTGGATTTTTTTTACAATGAACAACATCAAGGTCAGATTTGCGCCCAGCCCGACCGGCCATATGCACATCGGCAATACCCGTACTGCGCTGTTTAACTGGCTTCTGGCCAAAAAGCTCGGCGGCTGCTTTATGCTCCGCATCGACGACACCGACAGGGAACGTTCCAAAAGGGAATATGAAGATTCTCTGCGGGAGTCTCTGCTCTGGCTCGGTCTGAACTGGACGGAAGAAGCCCGCCAGTCGGCGCGTCTGGAACGCTATTATGAGATAGTCGAAAAGCTGAAGGCGCAGGGACGGATTTATGAATGCTGGGAAACGCCGGAAGAATTGGAACTGATGCGCAAGCGCCTTATTGCCAGAGGCCTGCCGCCGATTTACAGCCGCGACGCTTCGGCTTTGAGCGACGAGGAATGTGTTGTGCGCCGTATGCGGGGATGCCGTCCGCATTACCGCTTCCGCCTGACTGCCGGCGAAATCCGCTGGCACGATATGGTGCGCGGCGAAGTAAGATATGACGCCGGCAAATTAAGCGACCCGATTGTCATTCGCGAAGACGGCAGCTTTTTGTATCATCTGCCGTCGGTCATTGATGACGTCGATTTCGGCATAACCCACATTGTCCGCGGCGAAGACCACGTCAGCAATACGGCGGTTCAGATAGAGATGTTTGAGGCTCTCGGCGGCAAAATTCCCCAGTTCGCGCATTTGCCGCTGCTGACCGGCAAAGAGGGAAAACTCTCCAAACGTTTGGGGTCTTTGGGCGTTCGCGAGTTGAGGGAAGAAGGCGTCGAAGCGCTGGCCGTTTGCTCTTTTCTGGCCAAAATCGGCACCTCGGAAAGCATAACCCCGTTTTATTCGCTGGCGGAACTGGCCGCTTCGCTGGATTTCGGACGCTTGGGACGTTCGCAGCCGAAGTTTGACGAAGCTGAACTTCGCCGTTTCAATACCGTTTATCTTCACGGCCTGCCTTATGAAAATGTCAAAGACCGTACCGCCGTCGGCGAAACTTTCTGGAATGCGGTTCGCGGCAATCTGACCCGGGTCGACGATGTCAGAATCTGGCATGACGTCTGTTTTGAAAAAATTGAGCCCGTGCTTGAAGACAATGAGCTGACTGTTGCGGCCGCCGGACTTTTGCCGCCGGAACCGTGGAACGGTGAAACCTGGAATTTATGGATAGAAGCTGTCAAAAAACAGACCGGCAAAAAGGGACGCGATTTGTTTCACCCGCTGCGGATGGCGCTGACCGGGCTTCCCGACGGGCCGGAGCTGAAACGCCTGCTGCCGTTTATCGGCAGGGAAAAGGCGTATAAGCGCCTTAACGGAATAAGAGATTAGGAGAGAGAAAATGAAAATCAACCTGCACAATACGCTGCTGCGCCGCAAACAGGAATTTGTCCCGATTGACGAGAACAACGTGCGTATGTATGTCTGCGGTCCCACCGTTTATGACCGCGCCCATCTCGGCAATGCCAAAACTTCGGTCGTGTTTGACGTGCTGTATCGTTTTCTGTGTCAGGTTTACGGCAAGGACCATGTGACCTACGTTTCCAACATTACCGACGTTGACGACAAAATTCTGAACAAACACAAGGAAACCGGCAAGTCTATCCGCGAAATTACCGAACAGACCTTTCAGTGGTATCTGGACGACATGAAAAAACTGAACGTGTTAAATCCGAACCACCGCCCGCGCGCGACCGAATATATTCAGGAAATGATCGAGCTGGTTAAGCTGCTTCTGCAAAACGGTCACGCCTACGAGGCGGAAGGCCATGTTTTGTTCAGCGTCGATTCCATGCCGGACTACGGTTTTCTGTCCGGCCGCTCGATGAAGGAAATGCTGGCCGGTGCCCGCATTGAAGTTGCCGATTATAAGAAAAATCCGGCCGATTTTATTTTGTGGAAGCCGTCCGAGGCGGACCAGCCGGGTTGGGACAGCCCCTGGGGCTACGGCCGTCCGGGCTGGCATCTGGAATGTTCGGCCATGAGTTCCAAGCTGTTGGGCGATTCTTTTGACATTCACGGCGGCGGTTCCGATTTGATTTTTCCGCACCACGAAAACGAATGCGCCCAGTCCTGCTGCGCACACCCCGGATCAAGCTTTGCCAAATATTGGGTGCATGCCGGCATGCTGATGGTCGATGGTGTTAAGATGTCAAAATCGCTTGGCAATTTTTACAACGTTGACGAGATTATTTCCAAATATCCGGCCGAGGCGCTGCGCCTGCTGTTTTTGACCACGCATTATCACCAGCCGTTCAACTTCACTTTTGAAGGGCTGAATCAGGCCAAGGCCGCGTTAGACAAGTTTTACAACGCCCTGCGCCAAAATGCGGCGGTAAAGGTTGAAAAAGCGTCGCCGAACGCCAGACTGATGGAAGCTTTGGCCGATGACGTCAATACGCCGCTGGCGCTCTCGGTTCTGCATGAAATTGTCAATAATCTGAATAAGTCGGAAACCGAAGCCGACAAAGTCAGATACAAGTCGGAACTGATTGCTTCGGCGGAAGTTCTGGGGTTGTTGTATCAGGATCCGGAGGTCTGGTTTAAGGGCGCGTCCGGTGAAAAGGGCGGCCTGAGCGAAAGCGATATCGAGAGCAAAATCGCCGAACGTCTGGCCGCCAAAAAGAACAAAGATTATGCGCTTGCCGATAAAATCCGCGGCGAATTGAAAGACGCCGGCATTGTTCTGGAAGATACGCCGTCCGGCACGACCTGGAAGCGCGCATAACTCTAAGGCGCTTGATAAACAAAGCCCCGCTGTTGTGGGGCTTTGTTTTGGAGTTGTCAGTTTTTGAGGCGTTTTAGTTTTTTTCTGTCGTTATTTTTCTGAACCGTACTGAAGATAGTGTCGGCAAAAGATTTTTTTGCCACGTGGGTTATAAAAAGAGGCTCTTCCAGTTTCAGTTTTCCGAGCGTTTCTTCCAAAGCTTCAAAACTTTCGTAAATTTTGCTGATTAGGACAATGTCCTGTTCCGATGAGTCCGCACGTTCCGAAATAGTTTCTTTATTCATGAGTCTTTTCCTTCTAACTGTTTTGATAATATGTGTCGTCAGTCCGGTCTCCTGAAGTCTGCATACAGTCTAAACGCAAAACGTTTTTTGTACAGGCTGTAAAAAATGTCTTCAGGCAACGAAAAATAAGTACACAGAATAAAAGCTTCATAAAAATATCCGGTACCCGCACCGGAACGGATTCGCCTAAGGCCGCATGACCATGCACTGAATGTTGGTCGTGCTTTCCAGTTTGCTTTTAAATTCAAACGGGTCGACGCTGCCTTCCGTATAAAGGTCATAATGAATCGGTACGACAATGCCCGCGCCCAGCCAGCGTGCCGCAACCAGCGCTTCGTTGATGTTCATGTTGGCGCGTCCGCCGATGGGAACAAACGCGATGTCGGGTTTGTATATTTCGCCCACCAGTTTGAAATCCTGCTGCAAGGCGGTGTCGCCGAGGTCATAAATTTTGACGCCGCCGATATTCAACAGAATGCTGGCCGCCTGTCCGAAAGGTTTTCCGTCGGGCAGAAAACCGCTGTGCATGGCATAGCGGAACTGCGCCGACCCCCATGGATACTGCCAGGTGCCGCCGATGGGTACCCGGATTGTCTCGGCCCCCTGTTCGGTGCAGTATTCCGCCAGTTCCATAACCGCGGTAATTTTGGCCTGATTGTTCTTGGAAATTTCGACGGCGTCGCCGAGATGATCCTGATGCCCATGCGTAAGAAGAATGTCCGAAGCCTTGATGTCGGACGGTTTCATGACGGCCATCGGCGCTCCGGTCAGAAAAGGGTCCAGCACGATGCTGTATTCTCCTTTGGCAATGATAAAGCCGCTGTGTCCCAAATACCGGATTTTAACGCCTTTATATTCCAATGTGTCGGTCATTATGTTCTCCTTGCGCGGTTAAAGAAAAGATGCAGCCATTATAAAAATTTTCTTATGCTTTGTACATAAGGATTTTGCCGTTCCTACATCAGATATTTTTCCGGGGAGAGTCTTTCGCTGTGAAATTTGAAGTCTTTGCCATAGGCTCTGAAACGGTTATTCGACCAGTCGTCAATCACGGCATCAATCAGGTCGGCGTTGACGACGTCTTCGCTGCGCATCGGAAAGCGGCTTGACATTTCCTGAATGATGTAGTTGGCAACATTAGCTTTCATTATACATCTCCTTTATAATGAACGATTAACCTGCGTTAATATATTGTTAATAATTGAAACTCAAAGGTTTATAGAACTAAAGTCTATGTTAATGAACCGCTTTTCCGCTTGCATTTCCCGCGGTTTTTTCTCTCGGATTTCAGAGTCTTTTGTCGGGTCTTTCGCGGTCAAATTCGCGGCATAATTCCGATTCCATCGTATAATTGACGATGTTGTCGAGCTTGCGCTGTTCGTTTTCTCTGGCCTTGTGAAATTCGTCGATAATCGGTTTCAGCCGGGCGGTGTAATATTCGTAAAGCCGGTCGATTCCGGCGCGGATTTCCGCGTCGCCGGTGCCGGAAACCTTAATGGCGCGAACTTCGCTTATGGCATTGCGAATAGTCTCGTCAATCAGCGGCAGAAAATATTCCAGGGTCAGAATGTTGATGCGCTGATGAACCTGTTCGTGACGGATAACCTGCGAAAATTTGCAGCTGTTGCGGTCAATCTCTTTTGACACATAAATCAGCGGGTCGTTGTAGCCGAACTTTATCTCAATTTCGCTGGGCAGCAGACAGGCGTGATTCTGATCTAAAGTTTTAACGTAAACGTCCTTAATCCAAATCTGATACTGGGGCTTGAGCGTTGCCAGTCCGACGACGAAAAAGCCTTTTTCGGCGCCGCCGGCCATGCGTTCAATTTCCCGTTGCGGGGTCGAGAGGTCGTGTATCAGCTGGCCGTAAGAGGTCAGAAACGTAATTTTCGGTTTGGGATTGATGGCGTCGCAGGACACGAATTCGCCGTAACTCCAGGCAGACGCTTTTGCCGCGAAAAAACAGACGCAAATCAAAACCAGTATTGCCGATTTTTTCATTTTGTTGTCCCAAACGTTTAACCTGAAACAATTTTATTATCCCTTTGTTAAAATTTATTTACTAACCTGTAAACAATACGGAGGAAGAAAATGAGCCGAAAGATAGTCTTATATATGTTATGTGCCGCTCTGGCTTTCAGCCGGCCGGCAGCGGCGGAAGAAAGTGCCGAAGACGTTTCCCGCCGTTATCACGAGGCGGGTGTCGCCGATGCCGAAGCCATGGCGCGCAAATTTGAAGAGGCTGTCAAGCCGCGTTACCAGAGAGCCTATGACAATTATCTTGCCGACTTGGAAATCATTAAGGTTACCGGCCGCGCCAACGATGACGAAAACCTTTATGATGATTTGCGCAAAATGAACAGTAACGAATTTTTCGTTTATTCCCAGTCTGAACGCGGAATCAATCTGAATCGCGGCAATGCTTTCCGATAGATGTATTGACTCTGTGCCCGGAGCAGGCTAAAACAAAAACGGAATAAGTTTTGCAAGAGGATGTCATGAGTGAAGTAAATCCGGTTTTAGATGAGTTTTTTCCGATATTGATTGAAAATTTTATCCGCTTTGAAACCGCGTCGCTGTATGTGCGCAGCCGGGAAGCCGGAACCGGGACGCCGCCGGCGGCAAAGTTTAAAATTGCGCCGGAATATTATAATCGGATAATCAATAACGAAATTACCGCGCCGCTCATCGGCCTGAAACTGTCTTACGACGAGGCCTCGTCAATCTTGACGGTCGAACCGACGCCTTATTTTACGGAACTTTACGAAAACAAGATTATGAGCGACGTCGCCCTTAAACAGTCGGAAGAGAGCTGGGGGCGCTATTCGAAGTTTATCGAAACCGTCGAGTAGTTCGCAATGTTGTCAATCTGTCCGCTTTCTGTTTGGAAAAGCGGATTTTTTTTAATTGATTATCGGCAAATTTCTGCTTATACTTGCAACGTGCGGATTATCCGCCGTTATAACAACCATATTATTATAAAGACCACGAGGTATTTCAGTGCCTAAAGTCTTAACACCGTCAAATTGTTAGGTGGCAAAAAATTTGACACATCCAATGTTTTAAACGGAGGAGTGTCAAAAATAAGCGTGCATGCATGACGAATAATGACTGCACAGACTTTGTGTACTGAAAACTCCTCCACCTTTTTAAAAGGTGGAGATTGTTTTTATAAAGTACAGGAGTTTTTACATGAAGCAGAACAAAACCGAACGATTGCAGGCAGAGGTTTCCAAAATCAGAAAAATAAAAGTTTCAAGCCGCGGCCGTACCCCGGACGGAGAGCCTAACCCGATAGACACGCATGTCGGCAATCGGATTCGCCTGCGCCGCCAGCTTCTGGGATACAGTCAGGAAAAACTGGCCTCCTTATTGGGGCTTACTTTTCAGCAGGTTCAAAAATATGAAAAGGGCATGAACCGCGTCGGTGCCAGCCGCCTGTGGGATATGGGCAAAGTTCTCGGCGTGCCGATAAGCTTCTTTTTTGAGGATATGGACGAAGAGACGGCCGGGCAGTCGCCGCGTATGTTTCAGCTTTCCGGCGGTTGTCCGCCTTTAAAGGAAGAGGCCGAACCTGAGCCAAGCGACCCGATGTTGCGGCAGGAAACGATTGAGCTGGTTAAAGCCTATTATAAGCTTCCCAATCGCAAAGCCGTAAAACACCTCTATGAATTTATTGTCGCCATGTCCAAAACCGTCGTTAATGCGGAGCAAGAGGAACAAATTTAATTTTTGTGCCGGAAATCAAAATGAAAAATCAAAAAAAGAAAAAACCTTGATAATAAATCAAGGTTTTTCATTATTGGTAGGGGTAGTCAGACTTGAACTGACACTCCCAGAGGGAACAAGATTTTGAGTCTAGCGCGTCTACCAGTTCCGCCATACCCCCGTCATTGCCCAAATAAATATATTATTTATCTCGCAACGTCAATAGTTTTTTTACTAAAAAATGCTGATTATATCAATAACCGAAAAGCATTATAAAGGATTCGCAATTGTCCGGTCTAGAAGAAACAGCCAGAAACCATTACCAAAACGGAGAATACGCGCAGGCGCTTTCCGCATGGCTTGAACTGTCGCAGAATTTTCCCGGGCGCGACGATTATCTCGTCAGCAGCGGCAACTGCTTTGACGCGCTGGGCGACAAAAAGGCAGCTGCCGGATATTATCTCAAGGCGCATAAGGTCAACAAAAAGTCATTGCCGGCGCTGACCAATCTGGCCATCGCCTGTTACGAAACCGGCGATCTGAAAGCGGCGGAAAAATATTCGCGCCGGGCTTTGAAACTTGATGCCGAAAGTCTGCCGGCACTGATAAATCTCGGCAATGTTTTCTATCGCAGAAAAGACTATGCCGCCGCGCTGCAATATTATCGGCAGGCCGCCGAACTGCGACCCGGCTATTACGTCGCCGAAATCAACCTGGCCAATACATATTTTGAATTGCGGGATTATGCCGCCGCCGCAAAACATGCCGAAAGCGCTGCCGCTCTGGATTCCGGATCGGTGCAAGCCTGGACGTTGCTGGGAAATGCGGCGCTGGAAAACGGCGTTTTTGACGCGGCGTTGGACGCTTTTGCCAAAGCGGCGGAAATCGATTCTTCCGATCCCTGGATATACAATTATCTTTCGCAGGCTTATCAGAAAAAATCGCTCTGGAAAGAAGCGCTCGAAAACGGCTGGCAGGCTGTGGAAAAAAGCGGCGGCGACGAAGCGCACCACATAAATTTCGGCTACCTTCTCTATGAAGCTTCGCTGGAAAAGGCGGATTCCCTCTGCGGCGGTTATGCCCGAAAGTGGCTGGAAAAATACCCTGAAAATCCGGTCGTGCGGCATATGGGCAAAGCCTTGTCCGACGGGCGTTCCGCACCGGTTGCGCCGCCTGGTTACGTGCGCGATATTTTTGATGTTTTCGCACCCGACTTTGAGCAGGTTCTTCATAGTCTGGAGTATCGTGCGCCGGATTTGATTCTCGGATTCCTCAGGGATATTTACGGCGAAAAAAAACATCCGAAAATGAGAATTCTCGATGCCGGATGCGGTACCGGGCTTTGCGGGGTTTTCCTGAAAAAATATGCTTCTTTCCGTGGTCTGGAAGGCGTTGATCTGTCGGCCGGAATGTTGCGGGAAGCCGCGGCCAAAAAAGTTTATAACAAGTTGATTTGCCGAGAGATTACCGACTGGCTGAACAATGTGAAAGCGCGTTACGGACTGGTGGTTTCCGCCGATGTCTTTACCTACATCGGTGACCTTGAAAACCTGTTTTCCGCTTTGTTCGGGGCACTGAAAAAAAACGGCCGCGTTATCTTTACCGTTTCGGAAAATTCCTTAAACGATTCCGACTGGTTTCTGCACATTTCCGGACGTTTTCTGCACCGCCGCGAATATATTGAAAAACTGCTTTTGCAAACCGGTTTTGAGTTGGAAAAAATCAGCAGGGAAAAGCTGCGCAACGAGGGGAATTCCGAAGTTTGGGGATATGTCGTTGCCGCGCGGAAACAAGGTGCCTGACAAGCGGATTCCGCCCACAAAAAAACCTCTCTGTTCGGAGAGGTTTTTTCATTTTTTCAACTTCAAAAAAACGCAATTATTTTGCGGATTTTTTGGTCGAAGAAGCGCTCTTGCAGGAAGAACTTTTGCTGCTGGTTTTCTTGGCAGAAGCAGTGGCCTTCTTGGCGCTGCCGGAAGTGGCAGACTTGCAGGAAGAAGACTTGCAGTTGTTAGAAAACTGAGCTACGGCCAAAGACCAGAAATACTCGTCCTGACCCATCGGGCGGCCGGCATTTTCCCACAGATAGTAGGCAGCTTCTTTGATTGCATTTTCATTATTTTTAACCATAACTAACTCCAAATAAAAATAAAAAATGTTTGCTCAACACGTTCTAATATACATTCAAAATTTTATACGTCAATAACAAATCGAGTGATAATATTGATTCTGCAAAATAAAAGATAACAGCCTCTCAATTTGCTTGCATTTAATATTATAAGAATTTATATCTAGGTTTTAAAGGGCTGAACTATTATCAAAATTAATTATGTCTAAGGCTATAGGGGGCTATATGGAATATCTGTTATCTAAAGAAGAAATGCAGGCTGTAATCAACGGCGACCACGGCAATGTTTTTGCCGTACTCGGAATTCATCGCGATAAGGGCAGCAAAGAGGTCTTTATCCGCGCATATCAACCCAATACGCGTTCAATTGAGGTCCTGAAAAACGACGGCACGTCGCTGGGGATGATGACCAAACTTGATGATCGCGGCTTCTATCAGATTAACCTCGGCGTCGGGGAAAATTTCGCCTATCGTTTCAAAATCGAAAACGACTTGGGCAATACCTATATGGCCGAAGACGCCTATCGTTTTCAGTCGAATATCGGCGACATCGACGCCTATCTCTTTGCCGAAGGCACCCATCTTGACATGTATAAAAAACTCGGTGCGCATCCGATGACGATGGACGGCGTGGCCGGCGTAAGTTTTGCCGTCTGGGCGCCGAATGCCAAGCGTGTTTCTGTCGTCGGCGGCTTCAACAACTGGGACGGACGTGTCAACGTCATGCGCAAACATCCGACCTGCGGCGTCTGGGATATTTTCATTCCCGGCATCGGGCAGGGCGAACTTTACAAATACGAAATCAAAACCCAGCAGGACTACATACTGGTTAAGTCGGATCCGGTTGCTTTTTATTCCGAAAAAAGACCGAATACGGCATCTGTCGTTTACAATATCGAAAATTATCATTGGGAAGACGAAAACTGGATGAACTACCGCGAGCAGGCCAACAGTTTCGACCGTCCGATGTCCGTTTACGAGGTTCATCTCGGTTCCTGGCGTCGCAAGGGCGAACATGGCGAGGAGTATTTGACTTACCGCGAGTTTGCCGACTATCTTGTCCCCTATGTCAGCAATATGGGCTTTACGCATGTCGAGTTTCTGCCGCTGTCCGAACATCCGCTGGACGCTTCCTGGGGGTATCAGGTTACCGGCATGTTCGCGCCGACTTCCCGTTTCGGCAATCCGGACGATTTCCGCTATATGATTGACAAATTCCATCAGGCCGGCATCGGCGTTATCATGGACTGGGTGCCGGCGCATTTTCCCAAAGACGGTCACGGCCTTGTCGAGTTTGACGGCACGCATTTGTACGAGCATGCCGATCCGCGCAAGGGCGAACACACCGATTGGGGAACCAAAATTTATAACTACGGTCGTACCGAGGTCTGCAATTTTCTCTGCGCCAGCGCGCTCTACTGGTTGAAGGAATATCACATTGACGGTCTGCGCGTCGACGCGGTCGCTTCCATGTTGTATCTGGACTATTCGCGCAAAAACGGCGAGTGGATTCCCAATATCTACGGCGGCAACGAAAACCTTGAGGCCATATCTTTTCTGCGCAAGATGAACGAGCTTGTCTACGGCCACAACAAAGGCGCCTTTACCTGTGCCGAAGAGTCGACGGCCTGGCCGATGGTTTCGCGTCCGACTTCCATGGGCGGCCTGGGGTTCGGTTACAAATGGAACATGGGCTGGATGAACGACACGCTGCGCTATATCAGCAAGGATCCGGTGCACCGCAAATATCATCACGGCATGCTGACTTTCGGTCTGCTCTATGCATTTAACGAAAACTTTATTCTGCCGATTTCACACGATGAGGTGGTCCACGGCAAAGGCTCCATGCTGGCCAAAATGCCGGGCGACGAGTGGCAGAAATTTGCAAACCTGAGAGCCTATTACGGCTTCATGTTTACCCATCCGGGCAAGAAACTGCTGTTTATGGGCAACGAGTTCGGACAGGATTGGGAATGGAACGCCGAAGAAAGCCTGCGCTGGCATCTGCTGCAATATCCGATGTATAAGGGCATGCAGAACTGTGTCCGCGACCTTAACCTGATGTATAAGGGAAATCCGGCGCTTTATGAGGTCGATTTCGACTACCGCGGTTTTGAATGGATTGAACATTCCAACGCTGACGACAGCGTCATCTCTTATGTTCGCAAAGGAACGCAGCCCGGCGATTATCTGATTGTCATATGCAACTTTACGCCGGTGGTCCGCAGGGATTACCGTGTCGGTGTTCTGGAAAAATGCAAATATCAGGAAATTTTTAACAGCGACGATGTAAACTACTGGGGAAGCGGCGTCAAAAACGAAGGCTTTATGGAGGCGCAGGAACAGGAGTGGAATATGAAACCTTATTCCGTCCAGATAACGCTTCCGCCTCTGTCGACCATCGTAATTAAGCCGATACACTGATTTTTAACATAAGGGAGGAAAACAATGGCAGGCAGCAAACCCACAATCGGAAAACCCTATCCGCTCGGTTCGGTTTACGATGGCAAGGGTGTTAACTTTGCCTTGTTTTCCGCTCATGCCGAAAAGGTTGAACTCTGCCTGTTTGACAAAAGCGGTGCGCAGGAAGTGCAGCGCTACGCCATAACCGAAAACGACAACAGCATCTGGCATATCTATGTGCCGGGACTGGAGCCGGGGCAGGTCTACGGCTACCGCGTTTACGGCCCTTACAAGCCGGAAGAGGGCAAGCGTTTTAATCCGAACAAGCTGTTGATTGATCCCTATGGCCGGCAGCTGGTCGGCAAGCTCATCTGGCATAAGGCCATTTTCGGCTACGACTGGGACAGCCCGGACAAGGATTTGTCTTTCTCCGAACTGGACAGCGCACCCTATGTGCCGAAGTCCGTGGTTGTTGACGATGCCTACGACTGGGAAGGCGACGAACCGCTGCGCCGTCCTTTTGAAGATACCGTAATTTACGAAACCCATACCCGCGGATTTACCCGCCTGCATCCGAAAGTTCCCGACGCCAAACGCGGCACTTTTGCCGGCATGTCGCACCGGTCGGTTGTCAACTATCTTAAGTGGCTGGGCATTACCGCGGTCGAACTGCTGCCGATTCACGCTTTCTTCGGCAACCGGCACAAAAAGGGCTATATTGTTGACAATTACTGGGGGTATGAAAGCTTTACCTTCTTTGCTCCCGAGCAGTCTTACCTGAGCCGTGACGACATCCGCGAATTTAAGGATATGGTCAAAACTCTCCACAGGAACAATATTGAGGTTATTCTCGACGTCGTGTTCAACCATACCGGAGAGGGCAACCAGCTCGGTCCGACTTTGTGTTATCGCGGCATCGACAATGAATCCTACTATATTCTCAATCCCGAAAACCGGCGTTATTATTTTGATACGACCGGTTGCGGCGCGACGTTTAACGTTCAGCATCCGAATGTCTTAACGTTGGTTATGGATTCGCTGCGTTATTGGGTTAAGGAAATGCATGTGGACGGTTTCCGTTTTGATCTGGCAACGACGGTCAGCCGTCATAATCTGGCCTTTAGCCAGCAGAGCGGTTTTTTATATTCCACGCTGCAGGATCCGCTGATGAAGCAGAGCAAGCTGATTGCCGAACCCTGGGATGTCGGTTACGGTGGCTATCAGGTCGGCGGGTTTCCGCCGGGCTGGGCCGAATGGAATGATAAGTTTCGCGACGTCGTGCGCCGTTTCTGGAAAGGCGATTTGGGCCAGACGCCCGAACTTGCCAGCCGCATAGCCGGGTCGTCCGATGTCTTCAATTATAACAATCGCGATATTTGGGCAAGCGTCAACTTTATCACGGCGCATGACGGTTTTACACTGCGCGATTTGGTAAGTTATAACGGCAAACACAACAACTCCAACGGCGAAGAAAACCGTGATGGCAGCGACAGCAACTGGAGCTGGAATTCCGGCGCCGAAGGCGAGAGCGACAACAAAACCGTCACTTCCAACCGCTACGCCCGCGGCCGGGCGTTGATGGCGACGCTGCTGTTGTCTTTCGGGACGCCGATGATGCTGGCCGGCGACGAGTTTGCGCATACCCAGTTCGGCAACAACAATCCTTATTGTCAGGACAATGTGCTGACCTGGATTGCCTGGGAGGCGATTACCGACGAGAACCGGAGTTTTGCCCGTTTTGTCAAAAAACTGGTGCAGTTGCGCAAGAAGCTCAGAATTTTCGAACGCCGTCATTTCTTTACCGGACGTCCGGTCAGCCGCAGCGGCGTCAAGGATATTACCTGGTATACGGAAAAAGGCTGCGAGTTTGCCGAAGCGGACTGGCATGACGCAAACCGCAAATCTTTGTCTTATTGCGTTTACGGCGGCAGCCGCTACGTCATGTGCATTTTTAATGCTGACTTCAACGAATTGAGCTGGAAGCTTCCCGATATTGACAATACGATGACCTGGAATCTGCTTTTGGACAGTTCTTCCAAATTTACCGGCGTGCCGGCCTCAGACAAAACAATCAGGGTTCCCGGCTGGAGTGTGCTGGTTTTTGAAATTAAACGATAGAAAACAAGGGGAAATCAGATGGAGGAAAATCTCAGGCTTCTGGCGGAAAAGTTAGGACTTTCGGTGCGCTTTTCCGACGCCGGACTGATTAAAAAAGATTATGAAGTCAGCGAAGACGTTATCCGCTTTATTGCCGACAGTCTGGGATTTAAAGCCTGGACGGCAGACGATGTCAATGCGTCGCTGGCCGAAATAGAACGCCGTCGCTGGATGCGAACGCTGGATACGATTTATGTCGTGGAAGAAGGTGATGTCGGTTTCAGCGCGGTTGTTCCCGTTTCGCGTCTCGGCGCCACCTTTGACATTATCGCCGCGCCTGAGAATTCCGGCCCCGGCATTTTCGGTCAGCTGTCTTTTCGCGTCAGTGATACCGGCGAGCGCTATGTTCTGGACGGTACGGAATTGGCCCGGATAGAGGTGCGCATCAATACGGCGCTGAGTTTCGGCTATTACAGCCTGACCTTTAAGATGGATGAAGACCTTTTCTTTTCGACTTTGGCCGTGGCGCCCCGCCGCTGTTTTGAAAATGCCGCTTTGTCCGGCGGCAAGGTCTGGGGTTTCAATATACAGCTCTATTCGCTGAAAAGCGAACGCAATTGGGGTGTCGGTGATTTTACGGATCTGTCCGAACTGGTCAAAATCGCCGCCCGCAGCGGCGCCAATGTCATCGGTCTGAATCCGCTCAACGTGCTGAATCATACCTATCCGGAAGACGCCAGCCCTTACAGTTCGCTGAGCCGCCTGTTTATGAACCCGATATATATCGACATTGAAAATGTGCCGGAATTTATGCCGTCCGACCGGGAGGATAATCTGGAGCTGATTAGGGAACTCCGCGGCAGCGAACTGATTAAGTATACCGAGGTTTATCGCCTTAAGGTAAAATTGCTGGGCGAATTTTACAAACGGTTCAAGTTCGGCAAGGACCAGAAGCGCCAGACGGATTATCAGCGTTTCTGCGAAAGCAAGGGCGTCGACTTGGACAAGATGGCCGTTTTCCAATGCCTGTATGACGAAAAATGCGCGTCGGGATGGTGCGGCGGCTGGCGGGCATGGGAAAAAGAGTTTCAGAATTTCAACACCGAAGCGATTCAAAAGTACATAACTTCGCACAAGGAACGCATAGAGTTCTTTAAGTTTATGCAATTCGAAGCGGAACGGCAGTTTGATCTGGCGCACCAGACCGCGGTAGAATGCGGCATGCGTCTCGGCTTTTACCGTGACCTGCCGGTTGGTGTCAATTCTGAAAGCACCGAAGTTTGGAGCGATCCGGAACTGTTTATTCCCGGCGTCGGTGCCGGCGCGCCGCCGGACGCTTTCTTTCCCGCCGGACAAAAATGGTGTCTTGGCACCTTTAACCCTTTTGTCCTCAAAGAAAAATGCTATCAGCCGTTTATCAAAATCCTGCGTGCCAATATGCGTTCGGCCGGCGCGTTGCGTATTGACCATGTTATGGGATTGATGCGGTTGTACATAATTCCCGACAGCGGCACTGCCGGAACTTACCTTTATTTCAATTTCCGCGATATGCTCAATATCGTCGCGCTGGAGAGCCATTTGAACCAGTGCATGATTGTCGGCGAAAGCATCGGCAACGTGCCCGACGGTTTCATTGACACGCTGCGCGCCCGCAATGTCTATTCTTTGGGCGTCCTCTGGGCTGAGCGTTTTGACGCCGGCTGGGGCGATTTTCGCAGTCCGCAGCAATATCCCGAATATGCGTTTACTTCAATCGGTACCCACGACATGGCGCCGTTGCGGATGTGGTGGTTCGGATATGACATTGCTCTCATGCGCAGCTTGAACATTATTGACAATGATGAGACACAGTCCCATGCCTACCAAAAGCGCGAAGTCGATCGCTGGAAGCTCCTTCACGTTTTGGACATTAACGGCGTCTGGCCGGAAGACAATCTTCGCAAAGGCGATTATATCTACGGCGAAGCCTATCCCGAAGGAATAGAAGAGGCGGTTCACCGTTTTGCCGCCCGTTCGGTTTCCAAAGTTTTTCTGGCGCAGCCGGAAGACATTTTTCATGTTGAAAAAATGCAGAACCTTCCGGGCGTCGACCGGGACAAACATCCGAACTGGCGTCGCAAGCTTCCGGTCGATTTGGAAAAGTTTGAAACCGATATTGCCTATATCCGCAATATCAGGGCCATCCGGCGCGAGAGGTAGCCGGCACCCGCTTAAAGGAAAAGGCCTTCCCGTTCTGGAAAGGCCTTTTCTCTGCCCCGATTACCTCCGCGTTCTACTTGAGGTAATCCAAAATCGACAAGCTCATGGTCGTCTGCATGACCGAATAGGAAGCCTGCAGGTTTTCTACCGCCAGCAGCAGTTTGGTTGCAGCCTCCGTCTTGTCGACGTTTTTCAGTGACGAAATGTTGTTTTCCAGATTGTTTTTTACCAACGTCTGGTTTTCCGTCACGTTGTTTAACAGTACCGTGTTTGAATTGGTTTTGGCCAGAATTGAATATAAATCCGGATTGGAAGTGGACGTATCGGCCGAAGAGTTGAACAGGGCGTTCTGAATCAAATCCAGCGAGCCCATTACCCGGTCCATAGCCTGATCGGAGTTAATCAGGCTGTCCGTGCCGTCGGCCGGATTGCGCGTGTCGACCAGATTACCTTGGGCAATTTGACCGAGAGCGCGGAACATCTGTTCAAACACCGCGTCCTGCCCGTTGATGTCAAAAGTCAGGCTCTGGTTGTCGGAAATCATTTTGCTGGAAGACAGGGTGCCGCCCTGATAGTAAGACTGGGTTTCCATGCTCCATTTTCCCGAAGCGTCAATAACCTGCGGGTTTCCTTCGGCCGGCAGATATCCGGGATCGGCGGTTACATAAAGCGTCGTGCCGTCGTCGCTGATGCCCGTAACCTGAACCCGCGGCACGGTGTTGCTGCCGAAGCCTTCCATGTTGATGACCGAGCCGACCGGGAAAGAGGTCGAGAAGGTAACGTCGTCGTTGGGCGAAATCGTTGTGCTTTCCATAATCGGCGTATCTTCGTCAACCGTGATGGTTTTGCCGTCGGAAGAAACGGACTTGATGGTATAGGCTTTGGCGTTCGCCCCGGCGCCGTCGCCGCCGATGACGATGGTGTCACCGGCTTTCAGGGAAGAAAACGCGCCATGCTGGGTAGCCTTGATTGTTCCGTTTTCGCGGTTAAATGTCAGGTCGCCGGTCGTGCGGTCGTTGGCGGTAATGCCCTCTTTCAGAAAACCGCCGGCGTTTCCGGCCGTCAGGGTGGCCGTATTGCCGCCGGTTGACGCAATAGTCAGATTGCCGACGCTTTTGCCGTCCATCGACATGTTGGTCAGGTTAGCCGCTGCGCTTTCCGGAAATTTGATGTTGATGCCGTCATAATAGTTCTGAAAGTCTTCCAGCGAGTTGAACGGGAAGTTAATCGGCGCCTGGGTCGTGTTTCCGCCGCCGAACAGATATTTTCCGTTAACAAAGGTATTGAGGCTGTCAACCAGCATTTTCAGCGTCGAAAATGCGGTTGTCTGCAACTGTTTCATTTCCTGATATTGGTCGTTGCTCATCGTATGCGGCTCGCCGGTCGTAACCCCGTTGGCCTTCAGAACCGTTGAACTTCCGTTGATGGTATACAGCGGGAAAGAAAATTTGGTGCCTTCGAACTTAAATTCGGGATTGCTCGGCAGTTTGTCTTTCAGCGCGTTCATGATTTCTTCGGCGTTGGTCAGGCCGCTGATGTCGATGTTATTGCCGTCGCCGTTGGTTGCAAAGGTATATGTTGTGCCGTTAACGGTCAGGGTCTTGCCCAGATAGTCGTTGATGTCGTTGCTTGAGAAACTGATTTCGCCGCCGGTATAGTCAGGCGTAAGGTTTCCCGTCAGCGCGCTGCTTTCCGATTTCGGCGTGCCGGTTTTGACGCCGTTCGCGTTCAGGATGGAAGACGTGTTGTCAACCGTGTACAGCGGGTAGGAAAAAGTCGTGCCGTTAAACGTGAATTTGTCATTGGCAGGCAGTTTGTTTTCCAGCGCGTCCATAACGTCTTGCGCGGAAGTTGCGGCACTGATGTCGATGTTGTTGCCGATGGCGTCTTCCGCAAAGGTGTACGTGGTGCCGTTAATCGTAATCGAACGTCCCAGATAATCGGCCTTGTTGTCGCTGGTAAAAGTGATTTCGCCGCCGGTCTTGTCCGGGTCTTTCTGGGTCGACGTATCGCTGACCGAACCGCTGAAAGAAGTCAGCATGCTTTTAAAGTCTTTGATGGTCGACTGAATGGATTCCAGCGATGTGTTGATGGTGTTCAGTTCTACCTCAAGAATGCTGTTGTTTTCCATATAGTTGTTGTTTACGGTCAGCGCCGCCTCCAGACTGACAATGCTGTAAGCGCTCATGCCGTAGCCGGAATAGGTCTGCGACTTCAGGCCCGTAATCGACTGAAAACTGTACTGATCAACCAGCTGCTTGTTTTTAAGCGCGCCGTTCATCATGTTAATGTAAGTTGAATAAGTTGGAACTCTTACCATGGCAATACCTCCTAGTTAACCATATTCAGCAGCATGTCCAGAATTTCTTTGGACGCCGTAAACATTTGAGCGCAGGCCGCGTAGCTCTGCTGAAAGACAATCAGCTGGCTGAGCTCTTCGTCCATGTCAACGCCGCTTATTTGCGCTTCTTTGGTTGAAATCGAATTTGTCAGCTCCTGCTGATATGCCAGCGTTTTGGATGCTTCGTTGGTTTCCGACGCGATGTTGCCGACGAAGGTCGATGCATAGTTGGATAGGGTGGTTGACATTGACGACAACGTGCCTGATTGTCCGAACGACTGCGATTCCGTAAAGACTTTGACCATTTCGTTGGCAATAGTGTTCGATGCCTGATTGAGCTTGTATTCGCTGCTGGCAACGTCATACTGCGGCGAACCGTTGGCAATCAGGGCCGGGGTTGTCTGCAGCTCTTCACGGACGCTGATGGACGACGATACGCCGGCATTCGAAGGCGCCAGACCGAGTTTTTCAATAACGCCGCCCTGGCCGCCGGGAGCGACGCTTTCGCTGATTTCCATCTGCTCTCCGGACGCGTTGACAATTCGCAGAACATAGCCGTTGCCGTTCGGAACCAGCGAGGCCTGAATATTTTCGTTCAAGACCGGATCGCTGTTGATTTTGTCAACAATGGTTTGCAGGCTGTCGTTCGGATAAATGTTGATGGAACCGTAGTTCAGACCGTGCGACGTATCCGAGAAGTTAAGGGTAACGACGTTTTTCAGTCCCAGATTCATGCCTTTGCTGACAACTTTTGAGTCATAAATGGCTTCGTTGGTGTTGCTGACGAAAAAGTCGTTCAGTCCGAAGAAGCTTGAGAAACCTTCGGCGGTACGGTCGTAAGTGCCGTCGCCGTTGGCGTCAAACTTGATGCTGACGCTGCTCTGTTCGCTGCCGACGGTCGAGCTGGCCTCGTCCATAATGGCAATGCTGTATTCGCTGTCGCCGGTGTCGATAACCAGATGTCCGTCGTCGTCAAAGCCAGCGGAAGCCTGCGGCAGATTGGCACCGTCGGGTGATTGCAGCCAGTCATTGATACGCTGGGTCATCTCGGCAACGGTACCCTCGGTAAAGCCGAGACCGCCGTTGAGGTTGGTTGTGGCAACCTGATTGCCTTCCGAGTCAAAGATGATGAAACGGACATCGCCGTTTTCAATACTGATATGCTGCGCATTAGGGTCAATAAAGCTGCGGGTGCCGGTCAGCGACGACGGCGTGTTCGGGTAAGCCGTACCCTGGTTGTGAATGGCGTTAATCTGCGTTTTCAGAACGCCGGCAAGCTCATCCAGCTGCGATTGCAGCGAGGGCAGGGTAACGTCGCGGATTTCGATGAGCCCCTGAATTTCGCCGCCGGCAATCTGATTGGTAATGTCGACGCCGTCAACATAAATTCCGGAAATGCCGCCGCCGGCATAGGAAGTTGTCGCGCTGGCCTGAGCAACCGAGTTGTGGCTCAGTTTGTGAACGTCGCGGTCAAGCAACGTTACGCCGTTTTTGGTCTGGATGACCATTTCGCCGTTTTCGCGTTTGAAATAATTGATGTCAATCAGGCCGCTGAGGTCACGCAGGGCAGAGTCTCGCTGGTCTTCCAAATCGGCAACGCCGTCATAGCCCAAGACCTGATATTTGACGATTTTGTCGTTCAGGGTTTTCAGTTCGTCCAGCAGGTTGTTGATCTGGTCAACGTCTTCCTTGATGCTCATGTCAGCATCGCCGCGGAGTTTCTGTATTTCTTCCGAAAGGTAGTTCAGGCGCGAAGTGACCGTGTTCGCCGCATTTAACAGATTATAACGCCCGGTTGCGGAAGTGACGTCGGTTGAAAAGGTGTTGAAAGCCGCCTGAAGGTCTGCAACGCTGGCCGAAATGGAATCATCGCCTTCCGGCGTGCCGAGCAGGGTTTCCGTCTTGCTCAGATACTGGCTTTTGCCGTTGGCCGTACCATAGGCATTGTTTGCCGCCAGAAAACTCCGCAGCAGGCCTTCGTTGACGGTGCGGGTAATATTACCGAGGGCGACGCCGGCGTTTTGTCCGGCCAGAACCACATTTTTTTGCGCCGCCGTCTTGCGGGTATAGCCTTCCGTATCTACGTTGGCGACATTGCGGCCGATGATGTCCAGCTGCTGCTGCGCCACTTTCATTCCGGTAAGGGAAGTTTGCAATCCTGATAATAATGCCATGGTAAAAACTCCTATAAAGTTCTGTTTATCGCTATTGCGTTTTTACTGTTGTCCAGCGGCGAATACTTGCCCTGGCTTCCGTACGAAGTAGAGTATGCCTTGGTACGGTTTTTGGCCAGATTGACAATGGAATCCATAATCGTCTGGCTGACTTTCATTCTGGTTTGCAGAAGCTTGCTGTTTTCATGCTGAAGTTCGTCAAGCTTCAGCGCTTCTTCGCGCAGGGTCAGCTTGTCTTCCTGATCCAGCAGTTTCAGCCCTTCCTGATTTTTGATAAAAAAGGCCACAAAGGAACGATAGGCCGTAACCAGTTTGACTTTTTGCTCGTATAATGCGGCGACTTTATCCGTCTCGAACTTTTCCAGAGCGTCGTTTTCTTCTCTGAGCAGCTCGGAGAAACTGCGGACAATGTCCAGATAATCCGCGGCTTTGGCTTTGATTTCTTCTTTCTGCGACAGGTTTTCCATCTTACACCTCTTTGTTTTTTGTTCCGTCGATAAAGCCCTGAGACTGAACTTCCTGCATTTCCAGAATGGACTTCATTACATAGTCGGCGACCCCGACGGTGCCGGTCTTGGCCATTGCCTTGCCGTATTCGTTTATCAGCAGCGAACGGAAGACTTTTTCGCCGTTGCCGCCGCCGAACATTCCGTCGGTCGAAATTCCCTCAAACATGGTTTCGACCATGCGGCTCAGGAAAAAGGCCTCAAAGTCCTCGGCCGTCTGTCTGATTTCTTCGGTGCCGCCGTTTTGGGCGCTTGCCATCAGGTTTTTCTGGCGCTCAATGGCCAGTCCGCTGTAGTCGGTATGTAATGCCGGGCTCATCATCTTAAATTACCTCAATATCTGCCTGCAGGGCGCCGCTGGCCTTAATGGCCTGCAAAATGCTGATAAGGTCGCGCGGGCTGACGCCGAGAGCGTTCAGGCCGTCTACCAGTTCCTGCAGGTTGACGCCAGTATCCAGAACGCTGAGTTTGGTTTCGACGCTTTCGTTAATGTCAATCGCCGAAGTGACGCCCGTAACCGTCGTGCCGTCGGAAAACGGCAGCGGCTGCGATACAATCGGCATGTCCGTAATCTTGATGGTCAGGTTGCCCTGGGCAATGGCCAGACGGTTGATTTTGACGTCTTTGCCGATAACCACGATGCCGGAGCTTTCGTCAATGACAACTTTTGCCGTCTGGTCGGGCTGCACCTGCAGTTGTTCGATTTTAGTCATCAGGTCGACGATTTTGTCCCTGTACTGATCCGGGACGTCCAGCTGAATGGTTGCCGGGTCGGTCGCTTTGGCCGTCTGCTCTCCCAAAAAGGCGTTAATGGCATCCGAAACCCGCCGTGCCGTCGTAAAGTCGGGGTTGCGCAGGGCAATGCGGATAGTATCCAGGCTCTCCAGCGAAAAAGGGATTTCATTTTCAATAATCGCGCCGTTGGCAATGCGTCCGGAAGTCGGAACCCCTTTGGTAACCGAAGCTGTTGCGCCGCGTGCCGAAACGCCGCCGACGGCAACCTGCCCCTGCGCCACGGCATATACTTCGCCGTTGGCACCGACCAGCGGCGTGGCAATCAGCGTGCCGCCCTGCAGGTTTTTGGCGTCGCCGAGCGCCGAAACCATAACGTCAATTCGGCTGCCCTGTCTGGCAAAAGCCGGCAGATTGGCCGTAACCATGACCGCGGCAATGTTCTTTGACTTCAGCTGACCGTCGCGCGAGTTGATGCCGACGCTGTCCAGAAGCGAAACCAGGCTTTCCTTGGCAAAATTGATTGATTTGATGTTGTCTCCGGTGCCGTTTAAGCCCACAACCATGCCATAACCGACCAGTTGGTTGTCTCTGACGCCCTCGAAATCGGCAATATCTTTTATGCGCGATGCCGAAAATGCCGGCAGGCTTAACAGCAGGCTGACAAGCATAACCAGTGTGAAAGTGGCTGTTTTCTTAAACTTCTTTGCATTCATAACGCAAAAACTCCGCAAAAATCACATTAAACTTATATGTTTATATGCAAAATGCGTGCCAAATATTGCAAAGGCGGTTTTTTGTGCCTAAATCAATTATATGCTTGTCGGCATTTTCCTTACAACTATACTGTAAATGTCAGACCGGAATATAAAAACTGAAAGTGTTGGGATAAATGTTTAGGACGTTGCTGATTCTGATTGAACATTTTAAACTCGGACTTCTTGGATTCGTTATTGTAATGGCTATCTTATTTACGATCTATTCGCACCGGGTTTATTCGCCGCAGAATATGGGGACGGCCGTCGATACCGTTTGTCTGGAGGCTTTTTCCTCTGCGGTTCCTTGTTAATTTGCTGCCTTTGGGAGAGAACCGATGCCGTCGCGACGCGAACCGATATGGACGGGTAATTTTATTGCCGTCAGTTTTGTGAATCTGTTTGTCTTTCTGAGCTTTCAGATGATTTTTCCGACCCTGCCGCTTTATGTCAAAAGTCTCGGCGGATCTGACGCCGTTATCGGCCTTGTCATGGGTATTTTTACGGCCGCAACCCTGATTGCCCGGCCGATGGCCGGCATTCTGCTTGACCGGATCGGCAAAAAGAAAGTGCTGCTTTGCGGTCTTGGCGTTTTTACCGTTATGGTTTATCTCTACGGCATGGTCGGCAGCATTGCGCTGATTATTCTGGTTCGCCTCGGCCATGGTCTGGGCTGGGGGCTTGCCGGTACCTCGACGGCCACTATTGCCGCCGAAATCATACCCAAGTCGCGTTTTGCCGAGGGAATGGGCTGGTTCAGCCTGGCCAACGGGTTGTCAATGGCCTTTGCGCCGGCTCTGGGCATTTATCTCGGCGGCCTTTGCGGCCTGCGCAGCGTGTTTCTTATTGCCGCAGCCATTGCCCTGGTAAGTTTTGGCATCGGTTTTTTCATCAAATGCAGTCATCGCAAAAATGCGCGGCTGTCCAAGCGTCTGAAGGTTGAAATTTACGAAAAGTCGGTTATTCCGACTGCCGTGCTGATGTTCTGCCTGACTTTCACTTTCGGGTCAATTATCAGTTTTCTGCCTTTATATGCCTATTCGCAGGGGATAAAAAGCATCGGCGTCTTTTTTTCCGTTTATGCGGTTGTCATTCTGATTACCCGTCCGCTGGTCGGCAAAGCCGTTGACAGGTTTGGCTTTGACGTTGCCATAATCCCCGGCTTTATGCTGTTGTTTGTCGCAATTGTCATTTTGTCGGCAGCTTCGGTCCTGCGGGAGTTTCTGTTGGTTGCCGTCATTTACGGCATCGGCTTCGGCGCTTTGCAGACGACCATTCAGACCATGGCCGTGCGCGATGTTCCTCATTACCGTCTGGGCGCCGCCAACGCCACGTTGTTTACCGGTCTTGATTTGGGCATGGGCATCGGCGTTATTGTCCTCGGGCTTATCGCCGACCGCTGGGGTTATCGGAACATGTACCTGTTTACATTGATACCGGTGGTTTTTTCTGCGCTGTTTTATCTTTTTTATGCCCGCCGGCACCGGCTGCCGTCGTCGTTGCTTGTCGGCGGCGGTCATTAGTCTTCTGAAACGGCTGATATTTTTGCCTTGGCAAATTTCCGAAGATACAGATAATTTTGTGTTGCGCGGCGCCGATCTCTGTGTTATCAAACCTGAAGAATGATAGAGATAAACGACATAACCGTGCGCATTGGTTCCAAAGTGCTTTTGGAACATGCTTCCGCGCATATTTCCGACGGCCAGAAAGTCGGTCTGGTCGGTGCCAACGGCTGCGGAAAATCAACGCTGTTCCGCGTGCTGAAAGGCGAACTGGAAACCGAAACCGGTTCGGTCTTTTTCCCCAACAGTTACCGGGTGGTTTTTGTTGAGCAGGAAATGCGGGATATTGACGTCCCGATATTGGATTTTCTGCTTTCGACTGACCGTGAGCGCACCGAACTTCTGCAACGGCTGGAGACCGCGTCCGGCGATGAACTTGCCGAAATTCACGAGCGCCTGAACATGATTGAAGCGGCTGCGGCGCCGGCGCGGGCAGCCGGAATATTGTACGGCCTCGGCTTCAAAGACGAAGATTTGTCGCGCCCGATAAGGGAGTTCTCCGGCGGTTGGCGCATGCGTCTGGCTTTGGCTGCGGCCCTGTTTCAGCCGTCCGAAGTCCTGTTGCTCGACGAACCGACCAATCACCTCGATTTGGAAGCCGGAATGTGGCTGGAAAACCATTTGCAGAAATATCGCGGTACTTTGGTCGTCATCAGCCATGACCGGAATATTCTCAATGCGCTCTGCGATTATATCGTTCATTTTGACAATCTGAAACTGGTCACTTATTCCGGCAATTACGATACTTTTCAAAATACCCGTTCCCTGCGGAAGGAACAGCTGCAAAAACAGGCGGAAAAGCAGGAGCAGAAGCGCCGCCGCCTGCAGTCTTTTGTCGACCGTTTCCGCTATAAGGCAAGCAAAGCCAAACAGGCGCAGAGCCGCCTTAAAATGCTGGAAAAGATGCAAAGCGTAACGCTGATGGAAGACGCCGTTTCCGCACGGTTCAGTTTTCCCGAGGCCGAAGAGCTGCCGCCGCCGCTGCTTACCATAGAAAACGGCACCGTCGGTTATGACGGTCGTCCGGTGCTGAAAAAGCTCAATTTTCAGGTCGTCGACAATGACCGCATTGCACTGCTCGGCGCCAACGGAAACGGCAAGTCGACTTTGGCCAAACTGGTTGCCGGCCGCCTGCCGCTGATGGAAGGGCGCGATATTCGTTCCGCTAAGCTCAAAGTCGGTTATTTTGCCCAACACCAGGCCGAAGAACTGCCTCTGGAAGAAACCGCCAGCGCTTTTATGGCGCGCCTGCTGCCCGATTTGCCTGAGCCGAAGATTCGCGCGCACCTTGCCCGTTTCGGATTGGGACAGGAAAAGGCCCTGACGCGGATTGCGCTTCTTTCCGGCGGAGAAAAGGCCCGGCTGCTCTTTGCCGCCATGACATATAACGCGCCGCAGCTGCTCATTCTCGATGAACCGACCAATCATCTGGACGTTGACGGCCGCGAAGCGCTGATAAATGCGCTCAACGAGTATAACGGTTCGGTAATTCTCATTACCCATGACATTCATCTGATTGAACTGATAGCCGATAACCTGTGGCTGGTAAAAGACGGCTGTTGCAGACCCTATGACGGCGATTTGGCCGATTACAGAAACCTGCTGCTTGCCAAAACCGAACCGGAGAAAAAAGTTAAACCAAAATCTGAAATGCCGAAGGTAAATGTTCGCGAAGAAAGGAAAAACGTCGGCGCGCGTTTGCGCCGCGTAGAGCGGGAGATGGAAAAGCTCAATGCCGACAGGGCAGCGATTGAGGCGGCTTTTCAGACACCGCTGACTTCTGAGGAAATTATCCGCAGTCAGAAAGAACTGGCGTGGATTTCCGCTGCGTTGGGCGAATATGAGGAAGAATGGCTTGAACTTTCCGAATGGCTGGAACAGCTCGGTCAGTAAATGTTGGCCAGGAACATAACCAAAATGAAAACCATCAATGCCGAACCGAGCAGAATCAGAACCGGCGACGCGCCCGTTTCCCTGCGCAGCACCCAGCTGGCGGCAAATACCGCCAGATAACTGACCAGATAGGCTCCGCTCGCCAGATTGACAATCGAATTGAAATCAAAATATATGGTTGCCAGCGTCAGAACAGCGACGGACAAAGCGTTGCCGTAAGTGCCGTGCTCCCAGAATCTTTTGTGGTAGATTTTCGGCATGATTTTCTGTTCGGCCAAAGCGTAGGAAATGCGGAAAACGCTGAAATATGTTGCGCTGATGCCGGAAATGAAGGCGATAATCGCCGCGGCGAACATAATGCCGTATCCCCACTTGCCGAACAGTTTTTCGGCCGCAATGGTTATGGCCGTGTCGGCGTTGGCGGTCAGATCGGCTTCGGGAATGTATTTGAGAATAATATACGCCAGACTGGTATAGAGCAGGGCGACGATTATGATCGTCAGATAAATGGCCGCCGCAATCGTAAATTTCGGATTTTTTACGTCGGCTGCGGCGTTGGTAATGATGCCGTAACCGGCATAAGCGAAAAAAGTGATGCCGATACTGCCCAGAAAAGCGATGGGCGTAGGCATGAAGTCAACCTTGTCGGAGCGGACGTCAAGTTCAATAAACGCGCCGGCAATCAGCGACAGCAGAACAAAAAACTTAAAGGCGACCATCAGGGTCTCGGCGTTGCCGACTTTGTCTGCCCCCATCATATTCAGAATAGCCAGCGCAATGATTATGCCCGAGGCAAAATAGTTGACGCAGATCGGTTCCATGGCCGCGTCGTGCAGAAACTTGCAGGCATAAATGCCGAAAGACTTCGCCAGCATTGAAATTGAAACAAACGAGGTAATGTAGTAAATCAGCGTGAAAGTTCCCGAAACCGCCCTTGATTTGAACGCAATTTTAAAATAGTCGGTCAGACCGCCGGAATCCGGATATTTTCCGGAAAGTTTCGCGTAGGAATAACCGGAAAACATTGCCGCGATGCCGGCAATGATAAAGGCGTAGTAGCTCAGGTTGCCCGCCTGCAGAATAACCTCGCCGAGCAGGGCGAAAATACCCGCGCCGACGACCGAACCGATTCCCATGGCGGTTACGCTGATAAGTCCCATGTCATATTTTTTTAAAACCATTTTGTGTCCCTTGTCTGAGGCTGATATAATATTCTCCGGCCGCTTTTCAATAAAAATTTCTGGGCTCCGCTTTATTTTTTTCGGACGGCGATTATATAGACCGAAAGTTTTGTAATCTTTTGTTTATGGAAAAGGCCGTGAAAAAAATCATCATCATTTTGTCCTGGCTGTTGGTCGCCGGCTGCGCTTCGCTGGAACGCAGTCTCGTCAAAGATATCGTGGACACCGGCAAAGTCAGTCTCAACCGTTGCGAAGTCGAAGGTTTTGAATACGGCGGGGTTGATTCGGCGCTGGACGGCGGGCAGGTCTTAAAACTTTTGATGATTCACGGTGTCGGCACGCATCATCCCGGCTATTCCATGCGTCTTCAGGAAAACCTTGCCGGCAATATCGGCTTCAATGTTGTGAGCCGTCTGCCCAAAAACGTCACTTTGCTTGATCCTGCCGACGGCGAAACCGAAATCGGCAATTTGCGTGTTACCTATTGGCAAAACAAGGCAAGCGGCAAACGGATGTTGTTTTACGAGCTGACCTGGTCAATGATAACGGCGCCGGACAAGGAAATTATCGCCTTTGATACCGAAGAACGCTATTCAAAGTTCCGGGTGCCGTTCAACAATACGATGAAAGTTTTTCTGGATAACACGTTGCCGGATCCGCTGGTTTATGAAGTTGACCGCAGCGATTTGATTCTGAAATCAGGCGAGCAGTCGCTCTGCTGGATGCTCAAAACCGGCTGGAATGATGTTCCCGACGGCCGGAAAGCCGTTTGTGCCCTGACGCCGGAGGAACGGATTGCCGGTCTTGCCGGGCAGAACCTGATGTTTGTTACACATTCTCTGGGCAGCAAAATTTTGATGGATACGCTGACTGCCGAAGCCGATGAGGTTGCCTCTGTCGAAAACCGCACCGGGCGCCTTGCTGCCGTCAGAAAGCTGCAGCAGAAGGAGATAACCGTTTTTATGCTGGCCAATCAGCTGCCGATTTTGCAGATAGGCCACCCGCTGCCGAAAGTCCATAATCAGACGGACGCTTATTGTTTCAAAGGCGGCAGCCGTTACGGCAGCAGGCTGTTCAAGGGCGTAAACATCGTCGCTTTTTCCGATCCCAACGATATCCTGAGCTATGCCATACCGCAGACTTTTGCCGACAAATACCTCGATTCCCGCATTTGTCCCCGGGTAACCAATGTATCGGTAAACGTTGCGCCGGAAATTTCGGCTTTCGGCTTCGGCGTCGTCGATCCGGTGGCTGCCCATACCGAATATGACAACAGTCCGAAGGTCATTAATCTCATGACCCGGGGCACTTTGAATTTTGGCGCGGACGAGGATTTGAACGGACAATGCCGTTTTATCCGCATGGAAAAAGACAACAAAATGCGTTAAGCGGGTTGTCAAAATGGTAATTTGGCTCTAAACTTTTTCCGTTCGGAAACAAAAAGAAGGGAATAGGTATGAAAAATCTGGCTGTTCTGTGTCTGGTCTGCCTGTTGGCAGCCTGCAATTCCGCCTGTGAATTTCCGGCGGCGGTAACGGAAGATGCCGTCCGGGAAAATTATCAGGTCGTTTATTCGCCGTCGGCCGGCGTTTGGAACAACGGCGGCATGGCCGAAGACCGCATTGTCTTTACCAAACATGTTTCTCCGGGTTCGGGCAGCTATTCCGAATATGTTTCCGATGTTCAAACCCTTTACCTTTCTTCAACTTACGAGTTTCTTTATGCCGGGCGGCTCATCGGTTACAGCGAGCACGAATTGAAATTTTTCGAAGTGGTTTACCGCGACGGAAAATTTGAACAGGTTGAATTGTCTCCGGCGCAGGTCAGGGAGCTTTTCCCCGCGGTTGAAGTCGTGCTTGTCTCGGAGGCCGAAGGCGGTGTCATAACCGTCAGCCGCCTGCCGTTCGGACCGAAGGCTTTTCTGCTTTTGAACGATACGCCGACATCATATTATCATTATTCTTTTGAAAACTTCTATGGTTACGGTACGCCGTTCAAATCCGTTCTGAAAGTTGACGAAGCCCGGGACATCGTTTTTTCCCATTTCGGAACGGACAATGCCGTCAATCCGAACCTGACAATCAGCGTCGTCAACGGACTTTAAGCCATGAGCGAAGTTAAAACCAACGTCATGCGCATTCTGGAGCGGCAGAAAATAGCCTATAACCATTACTGTTACGAAGGCACCGGCGCGGTCAGCGGAATTGAAGTCGCGGCGGCCTTGGGAGAAGATGCCGACCGTGTGTTTAAAACGCTGGTTACGGTAAGCAGGTCGCGCCGGTATTATGTTTTCATGATACCGGTTGCGGCCGAACTGAATCTGAAAAAGGCTGCGGCCGCCGTCGGCGAAAAAGATGTCGAAATGCTCAAACAAAAGGATTTGCTGCCCTTAACCGGTTATGTTCACGGCGGCTGTTCGCCGATAGGCATGAAAAAACAGTTTCCGACCGTCGTTCACAATAGCGCCGAAAATTATGCAACGATTATCTACAGCGCCGGAAAAGTCGGTTATCAGGTCGAAACCTCGCTGGCCGGTTTGCGGAAAGTCATCGGCTGCGCGACGGCCGATATAATAATGCCTTAAACGGTTGTCTGTCTTTCAATCCAGCGCATAATCAGGTCAACGGCGTATTTCTGCTGTTCCGGGGTCAGCTCTGTTCCCGGCGGAATGCCGTGCCATTTTTCAAAGCAGCCGCGGCAGCAGGTCGCCGTGGCATGCTGGGCAATAAACACCGGATGGTTTTTCATCGGCGTTTGGTGCCCGTCGTTTGCGATAACCGCGGGTGCCAGCCGTGCCGCGATAAAGTCTTCGGCATGGCGGCGAATGGTTTCCGCTCCTTTTTCCTCCGCGTAATCACGGTATTTCTTGCTGAGCCGGAAAGAACTGCGGAATTTTGATTTTGCCAGTCTGTCCAGAATGTCTTCCGTCATTTCGTTTCTCCCAAACGACAATATTTTAATGCCGAAAAAATTTTTTTCAATGCAAATAAAAACGCTTGACTTAGAGTAACCTCTAAATGTTACGCTCAAAACGATACAGATTCGTTTTAATCTTTCGGGAGAGTTTTAATGGTTACCTGCGCTGTAACGACGTCTTTTTTGGGCTGTCTGGTCACAACCTGCCTTTATTTCCGCTATACCCTGTGCCTGAACATCGGCCTTTTGCCGCGCCTGCTGCTGTTTGTGCCGTTTTTGGTTGCCGGTTGCGTTCCGCTGCTGGTCTCTTACCGTCTGGAAAACGTTTTCGGTTCTTTTTATCCGTTTTACCGTTACGGTTTGTATTTTATTTTTATTGGCTGTATAATCCTCTTCACGGTAACGCTGATTGCTGACGCTTTGTTTTGGCTGTTAAGCTTTACGCCGCTGCTGCCGAAATTTTCCTTCTGCTGCCGATGGCTGAATTGGGGAAATTTGGCCTTGTCCCTGCTGTTTGCGGCAGGGGCGCTGTATGCCGGCGTCAAAGTACCCGTGGTAAAGAATGTTCATATTCCTTCCGAAAGGTTGGACCGCGAATATACGGTTGTTGTTTTAAGCGACCTGCATATCCATCGCGTGATTAATCCGCTGAAAATAGAACGGATTGTCAGCCTTGCCAATGCCCGGAATCCCGACGTTGTTCTTCTGGCCGGCGATATCATTGACGATGATGTCCGCAGAGTTTCGAAAATTACGGCGCTGCTGAAAGGTTTAAAAGCGTCGAAAGGGATATATTTCGTGACCGGAAACCATGAGTTTTACGCCGGTTATGACGAAACTGTCCGCGAATTGGCTAATCTGGGCTTTATGTTTTTGGAAAACGACGGCGCGGCTGTCGGCGAAGACCTTTATCTTGCCGGCGTTCCCGATACTTTTGCCGGAGCGGCCTACGGCAAGACGCCCGACCTGAACCGCGCTTTTGCCAAAGCCGGAAAGGGGGCTTTCCGCCTGTTGGTGTCGCATACGCCGTCGGATTTTGCCGGGCGCGATTTCGACTTGGAAGTTTCCGGGCACACGCACGGCGGTCAGATTTTCCCGTTCCATATTTTTGCCAAGCTGCATAACAAATATTTGAGCGGCTTGTATCCGATGCCCGGCGGTGCCGAAATTTACGTTTCCAACGGTGCCGGACAATGGGGGCCGCAAATGCGCTTTCTCGCGCCGTCGGAAATAACCGTTCTCAAATTAACGCCCGAAAAACAGGAGAAATAAATGATAAGCAGAAAACTGATGTTTGGCCTGAGTGCCTTGATTTTAACCTTTTCAACTTTAGCAGGAGCACAGGAAATGAAAAAAGCGCCGCTTGATACCGTCTTCGGACAGGGAGAACCGAATCCCTACGGAAAATATTTTACCGGACAAACCTATTTGCAGCGTCTCAGTGCCAATGACGAAACCTGGCATTCGTCACTGGCCAATGTCACGTTTGAACCCGGCGCCCGCACCAACTGGCATAAGCACAGCGGCGGACAGATTCTACTGGTCTTGGACGGCGAGGGACGGTATCAGGAACGCGGAAAACCGGTCCGGATTCTGCATAAGGGCGATGTTGTGCGTATTCCGCTGAACGTTGAACATTGGCACGGCGCCGCGCCCGATTCCTGGTTTACGCATATTTCGGTGGAAACCAATTTGCCGAACAACGAAACGACCTGGCTTGAACCGGTAACCGCTGCGGAGTATAAATGATGAAACGCGTTTTGCTGGCGGCGCTGACAGTCAGGTTCGTTCGCATGCTCCGGGAAACCTGAATATGGGCAACGGCCGTCAGGTCCTGCTGGACACCGTGACCGTACTGCTGCCTTATATCGGCTATCCGCGTTCGCTGAATGCCATAGCCGCCGTTAACGAAATTGCAAAGGAGTAAAGATGACTAAAAAAGTGTTGGTTCTGTCGGCAAGTTTTCGCAAACACGGAAACTCGGACATGCTTTGCGACCGGTTTATTCAGGGCGCGCGGGAAGCCGGCAACGAAGTGGAAAAAATTTATGTCAGCGATATGCGCATCGGCTATTGCCGGGGCTGCGGCGTCTGCAACCGGACGCACAAATGCGTGCAAAACGACGACATGGCCGCCGTATTGGACAAGATGGTTGCGGCTGATGTTATCGTCATGGCAACGCCGGTTTATTTTTATTCGATGAACGGGCAGCTGAAAACCCTGATTGACCGAACGGTTCCCCGCTATGAGGAAATCCGCGGCAAGGATTTTTATTATATTGTCGCGGCCGCCGATGACAATCGGGACAATATGCGCCGTACGATTGAAGGTTTTCGGGCTTTTGCCGATGATTGTCTTGAAGGGGCAAGAGAAAAAGGCATTGTTTACGGCGTCGGCGCCTGGCAGGTCGGAGACATAAAGTCTAGCCCGGCCATGCAGGAAGCATACGAAATGGGACGCGGCGTAAAGTAAGCCGGCAATAAGAAAAAAATCCCGGACGGTTCCGGGATTTTTTTTATTTTGAAATATAGGCGTTGATGATTTTCTCGGCGCATTCTCCTTCGCTGTCCGTATCCTGAACAATGAAAATGACGTCGCTTTTCGGCAGGCCGGTCATTTCGGCCACGGTCTTAATGTATTCGCGATTGCCGTCGCTGCTGAAAACTTCGGTTTTCAACTGTCCGTAATTCTGCAGGACAAAATGGCGTATCTTGTTTTCGTAGGCGCGCTGTTTCTTTTCGGCGGCCGTCTTAGGCTCCTTCTGCATGGTTACATAAAACGAATTTGGCGAATATTCCCAGAAACCGCCGGAACTCAGGTCCGTCGTCAGGCCGAAAGTTGAAAAAACGGTGCTTACGACATTGAGCGCCGACATCGGATTGGGGCCTTTGTTGATGAAAATTGTCTTGTCTTCAAAACCGTCCTTGCGCGCCTGTACCATAACCTGTGAATTTTCCCGGTCGATTTTCACAATACAGGGGGTTTGGCAGACTTCTTTGCCGTCAATAAAAATCCGGGTATGTTTTTCATTGGAGTCAAAGGAAATATCCTGCCTGCTTCCGCTGATGAGCGTTGCGCAGGAAGCAAGCAGAAGCGTCAAAGACGCGGTCGTCAGAATTTTTTTCATAATCGGTTCCTTGTATAAACGGTGTCTTCTATACAAATAACACAAACGGCCGAATAGTAAACAGATTTTGTCAGCTTACGGCTTCTGCGCGGTTGGACTGTCCATAGTCATCTTCCGTCCAGCGGCATAAATTTCTTTTTCAAGGGCTTTGCTCTGACCGTCGGCCGCTTTGTTATTGACTGTGCCGCTCAGCCGAGCTTTTCGGCCAGCATTGCCGCTGCCGTCCGACCCGAGGCTATCGCTTCGACAATCGTCGAACCGCCGGTTTTGCAGTCGCCCGCATAGATAATCCGCTCGTCTTCGATTTTGTCGTCGGCATAGCTCCCGACCGCTTTGATAATCAGAGCAAAATCCGGCAGTCTGACCGATGAGTCGGGCAGCGGCTCCGTTTTGCCGTTGTCATAACGGTTGCGGTGTGTCTGCAAAAGCAGGCCGTCGTCATGTTTCTCGATTTTTTCGGGGCTGCACAGCGGCGAAATGTTAATCTGATGGTAAAGCAGCTCCAGATATTCTGTTTTTGATATCTTCATGTCCGAGAGTCTTCGCCGGACAAACATTTCCACCTGTTCGGCGCCGTTTTGTGCCGCCGTAAAAGCGCAGTCCGCCGCGACATTGCCGCCGCCGATGACGGCAACCCGGCCGCTTGTGGCATATCTTTCGGGATGATGCAGATATTCCATATGCGACAGGCATAGTTCTTCGCCCTCAATGTTCAATTGCGCCGTATTCGGTTCTCCGGTCGCGATGATAACGCCGTCATACTGCATCAGCAGCGGACGGACGTTGCCGACCCGGGCGTTCAGGTGCAGCCTTATCAGCGGCGTGTTGCTGATAAACTTCCAGTCTTTTTCGATAACGTCATGCGGCAGTCTGGCGGCGGGGATCATGTTCAACGCGCCGCCGATCTGATTTCCCGCTTCAAAGATGTTAACTTCGTATCCTGATTTTGCCAGCAGCGAGGCGGCGGCAATTCCCGCCGGGCCGGCGCCGATGACGGCAACGTTTTTGCCTTTGGGCTTTGTTTGCGAATAGTCTTCGCCGTCATTGCGAAAGTTTTCCAGAATTGTCGCCTGCACTTTTGGAATGTTGACGGCAAAGTCAATGCGGCTGCGCGTGCAGGCCCGCATGCAGAATTTGTCCGGACAGATAAGGCCGCAGGTTTGCCCCATCGGATTGGTGCGGGTAATGGTCTTGACCGCTTCGCCGTAAGCGCCCTGTTTGGCGTGGTTAATAAACTCCTGAGGATTGCAGTTGACCGGACAGGCATGCATACAGGGCTGGTTTTTGCAGTTCAGACAACGGTCAAGTTCCGCTTTAAGCTGGATTTTGCTCAGATATGTTTTTTTGGCTTCGGACATTCTTTTCTCGGCGGTTGTTTTTCTACAGTATAAGCTTTGAGAAAGCTTTTAAGTCAAGCCTTTTTTCACAAATAAACAAAAATCAAGGCCCGTTTGCCGGGCCTTGTCGCTATTTGTTCTTGCAGAACTGGATTTTTATTTTGCTCCGCGGCGGAATGTTGTCCAAAGCCTTGTTTGCGCCGCTGATTAAATCGGTCAGCGCTTTGGCGTGTTTGGAAGAACAGGCGCCCATGCTGACCGTAAGGTCAAGATTTTGTTTCCGGTTGATTTTTACCGAAAGTTTTTTAATGTTTTCGCTCAAACGTCCGGCAACGGTTTTGGTGCCTTTTTCATCGGAATTGGCAAGAAAGATGACAAACTTTTCATTGTCGTACCGGGCAACCATGTCGGTTCCGCGCAAGTCTTTTTCCAAGGCGCCGCCGACCTGTTTGAGCGCTTTGTCCGCCGTCTTGTCGCCGTATTTCTGACGAAACTCGGCCAAATTGTCGACCTTCAGCATGACAAGGGCAAAATTCTGTTTGGCGACCAGCGCCTGCGCAATTTTTTCGGGAACGGCCTGCTCAAAATATTTGCGGTTGTAAACCGTTGTGATGTCGTCCCGGCGCTCTCTTTCAATCTTGTCCTCCGCGTCATAATATATGATGAGGATAAGAATGATAAATGTACAGAAAAACGTAATCAGATTTGAAAAGAGAAGGATATAGGAATCGATATAAACGCCGTAGGCAAACCAGCAGACCAGCCCCAGACTGTAGATGATGTACATGTAGCTGGACAGGTTGGTAACGTTTTTGGTTTCGATAATCCGCAAAATCTGAATGGCAAAAGTCAAAATCGTTGCCAGACCGGCCGCATAGCCGATGTAGGTAAATAAAATTTCTTCATCAAACATAATATTGTCAAACATTACACACTACTCCGCTTTTTTATAAAAAATACCGCTTAATCATTTAAATTATCGTTAAGAAAACAAATGGCCTCCTTAGTAAATAGTTTCAGACGACGGCCGCCTCGCACAGGGCAGGGGCGGCTGCGCCGTGTCTTGCTTTCGGCGTTTTCTGTTGACTTATGCGGACAAATGTATATTTTATAGATAAAATTTTATGTATCTGTAAATGATTATCTCTATTATATAATTTGATTGTCTAACCCCTAAAACTTAATATTATGGGAAAATATGATGACGATGAAGGAGGCTACTTCTGCGAATTATTGAAAGAGGGGCTGACCGAAAGAGACATGTCTGGTTTGGAACGCGGATGGTTTATTGGCGTCGGTCTGATAGGAGCAGTTGTCGCTGATCCGGTTCTCTGGATTACCAGAAAACTGGGTATTAAGGGAGAACCGCAGGATTACGATCCGGGAGATCCCACGCATCCGTTCAATCAGAATTATTAAATTCTGTCAAAGCAAAAGCCTTGCTGCATTTTTGCAGACAAGGCTTTTGCTTTTTGTTAAGCTTTAGCCCCGTTGCCCAAAAGCAATGAGGCTTTTCTTTTAACCCTCAAAATATCTGCCTGCCAGCGTTTTGGGCATTCGTTTCAAGCCCTTTGCCGACATCGGCAGTTTTTTCCTGTATAAATCCAACAGCTTCGCGATTTTTGCAAAATCATATTGCCCGGCCTGCGTTTCCAACTCGTCAATATCATTGACGGCAAGTCCGCTCCGCACTGCCGCTTCCGTAATTGTCAGTCCGCTGTTCCGGCGGGTTTCAAAAAGAAACATGGCAATTTCGAGGCATGTGTCCGGGTTGAGTTCGCTGGCATGATAAATCGGCATATCAGTCATTGTAACTCTCCACATTAATGTACAGCCTTTCCTTATAAAGCCGCAACAGCTTGCAAACCAGCATCAGGTCAAGCCCTTTGCGCCCGGTTTCCAGCGCGTCAATGTCTTCGACGCTGCATTTGGCTTTTTGGGCGGCGTCTTCAATGCTCAGCAGACGTTCTCTCCTGACCCAGTGCAGGTTTTCGCCCAGTCTTGTCTGACATTCTTTGGAAATAAAATCTAACAGCTCTTGCACGACATTTCCTTTCATAAAAAAGACCACCTGAAAGGTGGTCGGGTATGTCGCCAGAATCACTATCTTGGAAAATGATCTTCAGACCTTTAACGTAATATCGTAAGGCAAGCCTCCGACATTACGTCTGTTGTATAGTCGGAAGCATCCCGACCTTACATCAAGTCGAGATATATGCCTTAAAAAGGCTGACGGAATATATCGTTCCGCCAAGATAAATATTCCTTGATAGTGGAGCTGGCGAGCTCCAACAACCAAACACCGCCAGTCTAGCCGATGTTTATATAACTTGCAAGCGCAAGTTTAATAGCGTTATGATTTTTATGGGGATAGTTAAAAAATATATTTTAAAAGCTAAATAAAAATAGTCAGTTGAAAGCTGCTAATGAAATAGCGCGGTAAATAAAACCACACAGTTTTCTAAACACAAAAAAGCTCCTGTAAAAACAGAAGCTTTTTAAATGGTGAGCGCGTCGGACGGCCGCAGCAAAATCTGCCGGCGGCAGGTTTTGCCAGGAGACGCAATGAGACTAAACTTTTGGAGACAGCGAAGCGCCGCGAACAAAAGTTATAGTCGGAATTGACCGAACCCTTGGGTTCGAATCCCGAGATTAAAACACAAAAAAGCTCCTGTAAAAACAGAAGCTTTTTCTAATGGTGATGCACTTTGCGAACCCATCGAACTTGTCTAACTTGCCGCAAAATGTTACCTATAAATACTTACAGAAAGGAATTTACTTTTGAAAATGATTAATTTTCTGCTAGAAGCACTTTCCTTTCATCTCGAACTTGTCTAAAATAAATTAACATTTGATCAATGTGATTAATGTATGACATAAATTATAAGCATAATCGACTATTGCCGAAAAATTTTTAGAAGAAATTTTTAGTAGGTTCGTTTTGTAATATTTTATGCTTTCTATTTTTTTATCATCATAGTATAAATTTTTTAATTCTTCTGAAATATTATATCTGGGGTCATTGTTTGCTTGAGAAATAATATGATTAATACTTGCTCCATATTCTAAATAGATCCCATTTTTGTTCTTTATAAAACAATTTAGTAAATTTCTTTTTCGTAATTTATTAATATTTTTCATAAAAATATCGATAAGCCTATATAAAGTAAAAAATCCAGTTTCAATTTTTAATGGAGAAGAAGCATCAGAAACAAAAATAAAATCACAATTTGTACGCCCTTTTATTTCACCACAGGATATATCATATAAACTTTCTAATGCCATATTATCATATATTCCACCATCATAAATTGTAATTTTTTTTAATTTTGGGGAAATTTCCGTTTGTGAATTATATTTATACCATTTGTAATATGCTGTTTTTAATTTAAATGGTCCTATAGCTAAAGGAAATGCTGCAGATATAGAAATAACATCAGAAAGAGATAAATTATTTCTATCAGTATAACCTAATTGATAATCTCCCATACAATCTGATTTTATTCTCCACATATTTCCCGTTTCTCTTGATGTTGCACAAATATCCCACATCACATTAGTATTTAAATCTGAAAAATTTTTATTGATTCTCCAATTTTGAGAAATCAATTTAGACAAAAGTTTTCGACGGTTAAATATTATTAACACAATAAAAGTAAAGGGATTAAAAATAAAAAAACGAAAAAGTAAAAAAGGATTGAAAATACTTCGTTTAGTAAGGTAATATTCCAATTGAGGATATACTTTTTCTAAAAATTCTTGATCATTAGGCCATTTACCGTCATTTATACTGAATATCAAGCCTAGAAGTAAACTCCCTCCTGAAACTGATGACAAATGAACTACATTTTCGAGCTTTTTATTGTCAGCTAAATACTTCAATATTCCAATATGAAAAACAGCTGCACGAATTCCTCCCCCTGATAATGCAATACCTATCTTAGTCATTCAATTTAGCTCCTATTATTTTATCATTTACAATATTTATGGATATTCCTTTAGGAAACTCAGTTTTCCCAACAATAATCAATACATAAAAATTTAATCCATGCTTAGATTTTTTATAACGATCTATCATTGTTGCAATATCTATTGGACTTGGACATGGAATATTTTGTGGATGAGTATGCCAATTTCCTAAAAAATCGTATCCATTTTTATAGAAGATATCTATTTCATCTTGATCTGCAATAATATTTGGAAAAAATGAAATGGAAGATTTTTTATCTACTTTATTTGAAACCGTAGCGTCGGAAATAAAAAAATCCTTATCTATTTTATATCCAAATAGTTGTCCTCCAATTTCAAAATTAGAATTAGTTATCTGTCTATTCTTTGATAAAACATCTAAAACATTATTGCTTAGATGAATTTTATAATCTAAAACTTTATATTCCATGTTTGTCTCGATAGTAACAATTTTTATTAGATAGCCATGGTAATTTGATAAAAGAATTATAAGAATAGGATGTTATAATTTTCTTTCCAAATTCTGTTAGATCAAATAATTGACATCTATCACTAATCCATAAATGATGAGAATTGTTTTTTTCTTTACCGAGCAAAATATCAAGTGCAATTCTCGACGTCATAAGGTTTATATAATTTATTTCTATTTCTCCGTAAGGATTATAATATCCCCCACAGCCAGGTTCTTTTTTTAACGAATCTTTTTTATTTTGACAAACTAAAAATTGAAATTGAGCTGTAGCATCATTAAATCCACATTGAAAACAACTTTCGGAAGGAGATAATATAGAAATACAATGTCCTACAACAGCCCCAGTTTCCGCAAATGCAAATATAATTGGTGTATTTTTCTTACTATCTATAAGTTGTTTCATAAGAAACATTTCACTTGCATAATCAGCTGTACAACAAATTATGAGATCATATTCCTCCATATTATTATTGGAAAAAAATGTTTGACACGTTTGTGCTTTATCTAGAATTTCCGCAAGTGGATGTTCTTTATTTATTATATATTTTATTGCTTTTGTTTTAAAACATCCAACAAAATTTGTTCCTATACAATTTCTGGATACATTTGCAAAGTCAAGTATATCAGGATCAATCACTGTTATATTAGAAACACCTGACATTACCAAATTTTTTAAAACGAAACTTCCTATAGAACCACATCCAATTATTGCTACTCGTTTACCCATCAAAAGATCTTGATTTATGTCTTGATCTCTTCCATATACCCAATTATGATAAGCTTTTTTTATTTTAAAGTTAGAATTATTAACTAAAGTAAATAAATTTCTATATTTTTCAAATGTCGATCTTTTAAATTTTTTAGGGTTTATCAATGGCGAATTAATTGTTAAGCCTACAAACATATAGCCATTATTAGATTTGAATGCACATACAACTTTAAATGTTCCTTTTTTGACATATTGTTTAAAATAATTAAAATTATTTTGTTTTGATTTAATTTTTTTTAATATTAAATTTAATAAATTACCATAATTATCAGGTCTAGGGGGATGGTCCAAAACAACAAAAAGAATATTTTTTTCTTTTCTAGATTTTATATTTTGTCGAAAACAATAATCATTCAATTGATTTTCATCAGCAGAAATATAATATTCTACTAGTTGATTTTTTATATTTCCGCAACAGTATAAAGATTGTATCTCTTTTTTAGGAAGTGAGACAAGATAATAACTTAGAACTGTTCCTTGACTTTCTATATATCTTGTCCAATAAGCTAGAAATTCATCTTCAAAATCAGATTCAAGGGTATTATGCAAACACTGTTTTATTAATTTTACGGACTGTTCGTATGCAATAATAAACATATATTCAGGCTTGAATGGATTAATCGTAAAATTTTCATCCAAACACAATGTTCCATCCCTTTCGAAATGAGGCCACTTCAAAAATTGGTCAAAATTTTTGAGGATAACTTTTATCTGTGAAAAAGGAAAATATTCATCAATAATGAAATCTAATATAAAATTCCGCTGTTCAATATTAAGCGGAATTCTAATACAATATCCATCATTAACTATAGAGTTAATAGAAAAATAAATACCCTGCCTTTTAAGTGTTTGTTTTATTTTTTCTATAGCAACAATACGATTAACCAAAGCGATTAAGTCCGGCAATTTCAGATTTTGGTAGATAGTCACCGAAACGCTCAGAGGAAGTTTTATTATATATATCCTCTAATTGATAGCCATTTTCATTAATAGCAACTTTTATCGGAAGCGGTGAATTTTTATTTGGATATTCCATTGTTACCAAAAATTTACTATTATGTAAATTACAATACTTTAAATAACAACGCTGAGCTTGTATATGTGGAGGTTGCTCTGTTTCAGTTTTTTCTACCGGATTACATGACGCAATCATTATAGAATTTTCTCTTCCTAGTTTTAATAGAGAATCAACATTTACATCATCAACTTTTGTACAAGAAGTACCTTTTTCAGAACTCAAGCCTCGATAACTACAATGATGAGGAATATTAAAAATATCCCATTCTAGATAAGGAAGATTATTTTTATATGCTGTTCGCTCATACAATTCAGAAATGACATCCCAATCAGTATCTCCCATTGCCAAATATTTTGTTGTATTTTTCCCACAATTAAATGAAAAATGAAGAATTACAGATGCTTTATTTCGGATTTCTTCTTCACCATCTTTTTTAAAAGGAGTGTGACAAAAAATAGTTACGCTATCATTTGTAGAAAATAAAGAATTTTTTACAATCTCTCCAGGGTAAGAGATATCAATACTTTCTTTATCAATATTATTATCCTCTAGCCATTCTTTAAATTTTTCGGTTGCTGAAAAAACTTTTATTCCTAAACCATTCTTTAACCTATAACGAGCTTCATCTCGAATAATCTTAGCGGTTCCTGTCAAATTTTGTTCTGTAACGGCACATGCCGGTAACCACAATTCTTTGAATTTTATTCGATCCCCTTCACAATATTTATTATGACATAAAAGTTCAAAGCATTCTTCAATTCCATCAATATGATCTTCATCAATGTGAGTTAATGCTAACACATCAATTGTATTTTTTCCATTAAGATCTTTTTTTACTTGTTCTCGTAAATTTATTTTTGGGCAATCTTTATCTTCACATGCCTTTGTATGATTAAAATCAATAATCATGTTTTTTCCATTATCAAACTGTAAAAGACAACAATCACCATTTCCAACTGGATAAAAAATCAATTTATGTTCCATCACTAAAATCTTTCTATCTTTTTAAATAGTACAATTTATAAATACATATTAACACCTTTGATAATATGGGTAAATAATAATTATAAAATTATACCAATATTATAAACATTAAAAGTTACTTATTACATACTCAATTTATCAAAGCAGCTTTCCAAACTTCTATGGTTGTTGAAACACTAAAATTTTTGATTTTACTAAAAATTATATCATTTTTCAGAATATCTAGAAACTAATATCCTTACGTAGTCAGACGAAAAGCTTGAGAATATTAGGAAACATGGCCATTTTGTTCTCGAGAAGTTCCCAGATAATCTTTGTCATAATCCAAACAAAGATTATCATTTAAAGCTCATCCCAAATACAAATGTTAAGATCAAGTTTATCTGTTAATTGATTTGTACTAATGAAATAAATTTCATTGTCAACCATTACAGTTAAGATCTATTTTAAAAGTCATAGGTCTATTTTCATTTTATTCTTCCTATTCCTCTTTAAGTTCAACGACTTCTCTAAATAGCCCTAACATACATTTATTCTTTTCTTACAATGTTAGCACTAATCTTTATAGTTTATTTGATTTTTGAAAATCTTATACTAGTCATCTAGACCGTTACTTTTGAGGAATTCTTTGAGCCTTTCCCGGTTTTCATTTTCCTGATCACCCTTATAATAAATCTCAATAAATGAAATCAGTTGTTTTTCTTCTTCCCAAACAAAAATAACCCGAATGCCAGATGCAGCTCCTTTTCCCTTTAACGACATACATGAGAATTTACGAACTTTATTTGCTGTATAATTTTCTCCGCAACACCCTTCTATTGGAACAATGGCATTAGAAACTATTTTATGAATATACAAGGCTTCAATACTGGCCCTTTTCATAATTTCAAAATCATTAGGTAAAGTTTTGAAGCGTTTTGTGAGTTTCTTAAAATCTTTATCAAATTCAGGAATAGTCAGATAGTTAAGCATATTCTTCATCATACTCCCGTTGAGATGTCTCGGCAGTTCTATAAAAAACGCTTTCATATTCAAGAATTTCCTTGTCCTTTGCAATAATCCAAGGAATGTCTTTATGGGAAAAATCAGATAACTCTTTACCTGTTTTATCTGATAGACGTTCTAGTTCTTTATCAATATGTCTTAATTCTTGGGCAGAAAGCAAAGATAAATTAGGCTCCTTAATTGGAAGATATTTCGTTTGATCTTTCTTAAAATATTTTGTTTTAACTTCTTCTAGTTCTCCGTTTTTTTCCATTTCCTGAATAAGTTTTGCAAAATCCACAGGAGTAGGACCGTAAGTGTTTTTAATATATTTTAACCCCATAAGCTGTTCCTCATAAAGCTCATAATAGTCAAAATCAATAAAATATAACAACTTATAAATAACGGTTTGACCAACATTAGGTTTGGCACCAACTTTATTAAGAATATAAAGTAAAACTTGTTTAAATTTTGTAATATTTTCCCGAGGAATATCAATACGAATATCGTTTTGAGTGGAGGAAACAACTTTTTCTATAATGTTATATGTCGGCCTGTTTGGCATTTTATTATCAATAATACACGAGTAATCGACATCAAAAATATCCGCTAATTTTTTAATGATATCGATGGGAAGATTGTTTTCTCCATTTTCATATTTGCTTAAGGTTTGGCGCGTTATTCCTAACTGAGACGCCAAATCGTCCTGTGAGATATTTTTTTCGTCTCTCAGGACTTTCAAAATTTTAAACATTTTAAGCTCCTATTTATTATTTATTTGAATATAATACAAAAACGTTAAAATGTCAATATATTTTAACACACAGGTGTAAGCGGAGTTTAACTTGAATTTGTAGATAAAAAACTCAACCAATCTTTAGAAATGCAAATACTTTTTAATTTTTTATATCCGTATTGTATCAAATAATATATTATAAAAAATCTTTCCTATTCATCATTTGATAAATATTCCATTTTTTGTTTTAAGTATGGAATTATTCTTTGAGCATCTATTCCAAATCTACTATCAAGATCATCATGCAGTTGATATACCTTATGATAATCAGTTAGTTCTTTTAGAATTTCATCTTGTGTTATTGGCGCATTGGGATTAGTTTGCTTTTCGATATTAAGTTGAGTATTTTTTTCTTTCAACTCATTAATTTTTTTGCATAGATCATTAAAAGGAATCATAGCCATCATTAAACAATGTTTTAAACATTTTATATTTTGATCATTTGCATTAACTATTTTTTCAAGTTCCTTCCATAAAACATAAAAAGATATTCTTTCTATGTTTTGGTAGATTGAGTATTTTTTATGTTTTAAAACCATTAAGAGTGCAAGTATAGGGCTCATTTTTAAATAATTATCAGGTACAACTTTTTGTATAATTGCAATATCTGTAAAACATTGGCTTATTTCTCGTAACGATAAATTATACCCATCTGCCAAAATAGAAAAATAATCACAATAACAATTCCATCCGTTTATTATACTATTAGCATCATAAGCTTTTTGATTTTTTATACCAAATTTATTCATTAATACTTTGCAAAAAGCTTTTCTATTAGGTTTGGGTAAATGTAATTCTAAATCAACAAATCTTTTAAGATAGCCTTCACTATCCATATCAGAACCATATAAAGCTGAAATAGTATGTTTTAATTGTGTCCTATCAATTCCTAAAATAAATATGACATTAGGGATATCAAATATATGTTTAATTGTTTCTAATACTTCAACAGCATATGTTGGACGACATCTTTCTAATTCATCGACAAATATAAACAGTTTATTATCTTTTATTTTCTCACAAAGCGTATTTCGGAAATCATTGATAAGTTTTTGTTTGGCTTCATATTGTTCAATTTTATTATCGGGATTTACAATTTGTAATAGCTTATCTAATGTACTTTCAGGTCCGCCAACACATTCAATAATCAAATTGCCACAATTTTTTATAGACTTTAATAGTCCTATACTTTTTTCTTTGAGTATTGTACCAATACTTTCTGGGAATGAATCTATAATTGTTTTTATAAATGGAACCATAGGGTCTTTTTCCCAATCTGTATTCCATGCATTAAAAAAAGCAACCTGATATCCATCTTTTTTTAATTGTTCTCGCCATCTGCTCAGAAAAAAACTTTTTCCCATGCCATATGAAGCATCTACAGAAACGACAAAAGGTTGTTCAACATCCGCTAATATGCGGGTAAAATCTTCTGCAACTTCTTTGCGGTTAAGAATATCATCTTTCCAAATATCTTGTGTATCAATTTCTAGGTCCTGAATTTTTTGGCAAATACTCATATCGTTTCCTTTTATTGCTATCAACATCTGTTAAATTAACACAAAATTTTATCTGATAAACTTTAATTTATTAGATATTAAAAGCTTTGTAGCTAAAACAGCACCAGATTTGGTGCTGTTTAACATTAGATATTCCTTTAAAATACAATAAAATTCTCTTGTAAATAATTAATGCAAAGGAGAATAAAAATGGGAATATCAAAATTTACTCAGGAAATTAAAAGCGAAATTGCAGACAAATATAAAAAAGGAGAGAATGTTACTTTATTATGCCGAGAATACGGCATCTCCAGAAGTTATTTGTACAAGATTGTTAAGTTGAAAAGGAAGCATCGAAATCCATATCAGAAAACCGTATATACTCTCTGGGATATAGAACTTATGAAAAGAGAGTTGGCGGTTCTTAAAACCGAAAACGAGATTTTTAGAAAAAGTGGCTGTGGTTTGAGTGCTTCCAATGATGAAAAAATTGCTGTAGTTGAAAAGTTAAAAGAGGAATATTCCATACATACTATTTGTAAGACGTTGGGATTACTAAAATCTACATACTATCACAGAATAATGAGGGCCCCAGAAAAGAAATGGTATGAAATTCGTAATGAAATGCTCCGCCCCAAGATTCTTGAAATATTTAACGACAGTAAGGAACGATTCGGAGCGCCTAAGATAAGAATAAAATTAAAAGAAGAAGGTTTTGTTGTAAGCGTTGAATCCGTTACAAAGTTAATGAACGAAATGGGATTAGTTTGCAAACAGAATTGTATAAAAAAATATACGCCAACAAAAAATTATTACGTATATTCCTTAAATATACTAAATCGAAATTTCAATCCAGATAAGCCAAACAGATACTGGGCTAGCGATATAACATATATGCCCACTAATGAAGGATGTTGCTATATCTGTGTTGTATTAGAACTTTTTTCAAGGAAAGTTATTGCGTATAACGTATCAGACAGAAATGATACAGATTTGGTTTTAACAACTTTTAATAAGGCATTTTTTGATAGGGGAAATCCAGAAAATCTGATTTTTCATTCAGATCAGGGAACACAGTATACATCATCGAGGTTCCAATATGCTTTATGGACAAACAATGTCCGTCAATCGCTTTCGAAACCTGGAACCCCGCGTGACAATGCAGTGGCAGAACGCTTTTTTAAGTCAATAAAATATGAATGTTTAAAGCATAAAACTTATAGAAATATAGAGGAACTTAAGGTATCCGTCGAAGAATATATGAATTATTACAATGAAATGAGACCAATGAAAACGCGAAAATATCTGACGCCAAATGAATTCGAACGGCGATATTTTGAGAAAATCGCAGGTTAAAAACTCTATTCAAGTAAATAAAGCTCCGTAAAAACGGAGCTTTATTTTGTAGACCGAATCTACTAAAAAGAGGTCAAAATAACCTCGTACTTACAATTGGTGAGCGCGTCGGGATTCGAACCCGAGACCCTTTGATTAAAAGTCAAATGCTCTACCAGCTGAGCTACGCACCCGTCGTTTACGACAACGGAAGTATACATAGTCGATAAAAAATTTATAGTCAACAAAAAAAATAAAAAAAGTTAAAAAATTTCAAAATGTAGTTTATTTGTTAATAATTATATGTTAGCATTCCCCTAAATTTTGATAAAACACGAGTTTAGAGGTAAATATGGTTAAGGATATTAATTCAGAGCAGGAAGGCAGATACGATATCTTACAGAACGGCGCCGGCGAAATTCTCATCATTATAAAGTATCGTGAAGGCGGTCCGGAAAATCCGCGTCTGGTTTATGACGGCGGCGCGCAGGCTCTGCTTTACCGCAGCCGCGAGAGCGCGGTCCTGCTTGACGCCATTAATATGGCGGCTCGCCAGCCTCTTAAGTCGGTAGATGAAGTTTTAATGGTTGAGATTGAAGATGACGACGTTGCGCGCGAATACAAAGTTCCGGTGCGCATTGTCCGCAGTTTGGAATCTCTGGGAGCTGCCAAGAGCGCCTGACGCCGCTTACTTATACACAATGCAGGTAAAATAAGGGCTTTAAATGCCCTTATTTTTTGTTATATTGACAGCAATTGAGCGTTATATGGATGATTTTTAATGATTGCAAACCTGTTTTTCAGTCTGATTGCCGCCGGTTTTGCCGCCGAGGCGGCAGCCAAAGCCCGTTATGAACGGTTGTGGTCTTTTTTGCTGCTCGGCATTTTGGCGCTGTTGGGTTTCAATTTCTGGGAAAACGGACGGCTCGGCATCGTTGAAACATTCGCGTTTCATTGGATAGACACGTCTCTGATGCGGATAGATGTCAATTTGAATACTGACGCGGCTGTTTACGGCTTGGCTGCTCCTTTCGTCCTGTTGACGGGAATATCGGTGTTTTACAATACCTTTTATAAAGCCGAGGCCGATAAACTGCGCCTTAACGGCCTGCTGCTTTTGAATTTGGCGGCGGTTATTCTGGTTATCTGCGCGCAAAACTTCATGCAGCTGCTGACCGCGGTCTGCATTGCCGATGTTCTCTGCCTGTTTATGATTAACGATATAGAAGGCAAGCGCCGCTACGTCTTTTACAATCTGCTGGCCGATATGGGACTGTTTACCCTCTTTGCCTTAATCTGGAAGCAAACCGGCAGCATCAGCCTGTCGGCGTTGTCCGGTTATCATCAGCCCGGACAATATCCGGAACTGACCGTCGGCCTTCTGTTGTTCTGCGCTTTTATCAAATCGGGAATGTTTCTGTTTCAGGGCGGCTTCCTTAATCTTGCCGGCCTGAGCTTTAACCGTATTTTTTCCGTTTCCTATTGCGCAACGCCGCTCATCGGCATTTTGCTGCTGATAAAAGCCTATCCTTTGCTGGGCAACGTCGCGTATGCTCCGGTGGCGCTGGAGCTTTTTGGCGGCCTGACGCTGCTTTGGGCCTTTGTTGGCGCCATAAGCATTGATAATCTCAAGGATAAGGCGCTTTATTTTAACCTGATGTTCTACGCGCTGATGGTCGGACTGCTCTCGCTGGGGCTGAATCCGCTGCTGAAGCTTCTGCCCGGGCTTTTGTTGGCTGGCAGTCTGTTGAATATATTATGGATGATGACCGCCGTTTCGGCTTCAAACGAACTTTTTGTTTCCAACATGGGGGATTTTGCCCGTCCGTTGAAAACGGTTTTTGTGCTTGCATTGCTGCTGACGTTTGCTTTGGTTCAGGGAATAACAGAGGCGGCCGCGCCGCAAAACGAACGGTGGGTTTACGTCTTTGCGGTCGTATTGTTGACGGCGCTGGCACATGTTTTGTATCAGATATTTTTGGGAAAGACGAATGCGGACGAGCGGGTTTGGGCTTTTCTGAAAAATCCGCCGCTGCTCTTTCTGTTTCCTGTTGCTGCGGCCGTCGTCTTCATGATTTTGCAGAGCGGATTTTATCATGCCGGCGTCTGGTATGTTTATGCGGCCTTTCTGCTGGTTTTGTTTTCCGGCCCGCTGCGCCGGCTCAGGCGGCTTTATGATTCGGAAGCTGTTCAGGAGGCCGATTGGTTTGACGATATGTATGAAACGCTGCTGGTTGCGCCGGTTAAAATTCTCGGCCGCATTTTGTGGCTGACCATCGACTTTCTGATTATTGAACGGACGATAGTGTCTTCACTGAGCGGCGGCACAGCACTGCTCGTCCGCATTCTGGACCGGATGCATACCGGCACCTGGGCGGGAAGTCTTTTGTATGTTTCGGCCGGCTTGCTGATTGCGGCGGCGGCTGTTTATGTAAAGGTGAACGGTTGATGGCTGCTTCTTTTAACTTTCTGTCGACAATTATTGCCATTCCTTTTATCGGACTGCTGTTTGCGCTGGCGGCCAAAGACGACGAGAAGACGCACGGGCGCAATGTCTTCAATGTCAGCGTTTTTGCAATCATGACCAATCTTCTGGTCATTTGGCGGATGTTTGCGCTGCTGGACGTTTCGGCGCCGGGGCTGCAGATGGTTGAACGCTACGAATGGCTTGAAAACCCAAAAATCAGCATCGTTCTGGGAATGGACGTTTTCTCTCTGCTGCTTATTTCGGCCGTGCACGCCGCCGTTTTGATCGGTATGTTCGGCGCCAGACACAACAAAGAAGACGGCAAGGCGCTGATGGTTTTTTCCCTGATGTTTGTCAGTATGATTACCGGTTTTTTCGCCGCGGCGGACATTTTCTCTTTTTATATCTTCTTCGAAGCGATGCTGCTGCCGCTGTTTATGATTATCGGCATGTTCGGCGGTATCAGAAAGCAGGGGGTGCTGGCCCGCTTTTTTATCTATAATTTGCTTGGCGCCATCTTTTTGTTCTTTGCCACGGTCATTTTGTACAATTACCGGAGCGCCAATATTGCCCTGAATGCCGTCAGCCAGGTAAACCTGAACATGCGGCTGGAAATTTTCGTCTGGGGCGCGATATTCGTATCGTTTCTGTCCCGGATACCGATTTGGCCGTTTCACTACTGGATTTCTTCCATCAGCACCGGTTTGCGCAATCCGCTGGTCTTCATCATTACCAACGTCATACCGCTGACCGGTGTTTACGGTTTCGTTCGCTTCTGGCCGAAGACGGTTCCGGGCGTACTGTCATATTTTATGATAATTCTTGAAATTGTCTGCGTTATTTCAATGGTTTTTATCGCCTTAATCGGACTGATAAACAAAGATATTCAGTACAAGATTTTTTCTTTTATGACTGTTGGCTATATCATATACCTGCTGGCGGCTTTTCTGCCGACGGACATGGTTTTGCAGAACATCGGTTACTCCCTGTTTTCATTCCTGATTATCGCCGCCGGTCTGGAGGTACTTTCCAACCATTTGGAAAAACAGCAGGAATGTATGGAAATCGGCTCTGCCGGCATCCTCTGCGCCTTGCCGCGCGCGTCGCTGGTTTTTTCGTTTTTTGTGCTGGCGGCAGTGGGCATGCCTTTGTCTTCGATGTTTCTTAACAATTTTGTTTTGGTCGCCGATTTGCTGGATAAAAATATTAAAATGGGCAGTTTGGTCGTCTTTTCGCTGATTGTGATTGCCGCGGCGCTGCTGCAGGAACTCTACCGCCTGAAAGACAACAGCTGTGTCGTTCCCGACAAACCCTGCGCCGCCGACATCTCGGCCAGGGCTTACGGCGTTCTGCTGCTGGTCTGCGGCTTCTTGCTGCTGACTTTTGTCAATCCGCTGTGGTTTGTGGTTAAGGGAGGAAACTGATGATTCACAATTATATTGCCGCTCTTCCCGAAATCTCGTTGGCCGCCGGCTTGCTTGTCATGGCGCTGGTTCGTCTTTTCCGGAGCGAAAACACGCCGAAAACCTTTTATACGCTGGGAAAGTTTTTTCTGGCCTTTACGCTGCTGACAACCGTCGTCTTTTACAACAGAAGCTGGCTGCCGCCGATTTTTGAAAACAACCCTTATACCAGCCTGTTTAAAATCATTATTTGTCTTTTTACGCTGGCCTGGGCATATTTGTCCTGCAAATGGTTTCTGAACAAGAACTATTCCAGCTGGTCGTTTTACAGCCTCATGCTTCTGGAGGTTCTGCTTCTGTCGCTGGCAATCTCCGCTTTGAACTTTGCGGCGCTCTTTGTCGGGCTTCAGGGCGCTTTTCTGCTCAACTGGTTTCTCATACGCCTCGGCGATGACGAAGAAAAGAAAAAACGTGATGCCGCCTGGCGTTTTTTGTGCTTTGCTTTGTTGTTTGCCGCTTTTTTTGCCTGCGGCTGCGTTCTGATTTTTATGCGTGCCGGCAGTTTGGAATATGCCGCTGCTTATGAGTATTTCAGCCGGACGGCGCAATTGTCTTATTCCGACTATGCCGCCGCAGCAATGGTTCTTCTGCCGCTGCTGTTTATGCTGGGTCTGGTTCCGTTTCATTTCTGGTATATTGACGTTATCGGCGTGGCGATATTGCCGGTCAGCGGCTTTTTGACCATTGTTCCCCTGTTTGCCTGCGTCGCCTGTCTGACGGACGTGGTACTGAATGCGTTTTTTCCGGTCTGGCCGGTATTGAAGCCCGTGCTGGTTGCTTTTGCGTTGCTTTCGGTCGGTTTCGGCGTCATCGGAGCCAATGCCGAAACCAATATGCGCCGCCTGTTCGGCTTCAGCACGTTATATCATCTGGGCGTCATCGCTTTGTCCCTGGCCGCTTTTGACGACAACTCGGTTTTGAGCAGCTTTGTCTATATGCTGGTCTATGTTCTGGCTATGTCAGGCATATACACCTCGTTTCTGGGCATGCGGAGCCGCGGCGTTTATCTGATGGAACTGGAAAGTGTATCCGGCCTGTCTGAAGTGCGCCCTTACATTGCCGCCGGCTTTCTGGTCTTTCTTATTTCGCTGATTTCGACGCCGCCGATGCTGGGTTTTCTGGGCAAACTTTCGGTAGTCAACAATTTGGTCATTCAGGGCGCCTATACGACAATTTTTGTCGTTTTGCTGGCGGTGCTGATGCTGGTCTACGCTTATCTGAATGTTATCAAGGCATTATATTTCGATACGCGTACGAATACCTTTGACCGCGTCGACAAAGGGGTGTATATATGTTTAACCGTCAATCTGATTCTGGTGCTTATTTCCATATTGAACCCCAAATATCTGATGAACGACGTCGAAGCGATGCTGGTAACGATTTTTTAGGGAAGACGAATGGCAGAATTTGCAAATTGGCAGTGGGTGGATTTGGAAGAAACTTCCAGCACCAATGATGAAGTAAAAAAGCTTTGCGCCGCGGCGCCTTCCGGCAAAAGGTTTATGGTTGCCGCCCGCCGGCAGAATGCGGGGCGCGGCCGCCGAGGCAGGGGCTGGGTCAGTCTTGAAGGCAATTTGTTTGTTTCTTTCGGACTGGAAGTCGCACCGCAGCTTCTGGGACAGATGACTTTTGTCGTCGGATTAAGCCTGCTTGAGGCGGTAAGGGAGCTCGCGCCGCAGGCCGATGTCTGCCTGAAATGGCCGAACGACGTGTTGGTCGGGGGCGGAAAGGTTTCGGGAATTTTGCTGGAGAAGGCTGCCGGAAATTATCTGGTCGTCGGCGTCGGCGTTAATATTGTTGCCGCGCCGCAGTGCGACAACATACTTTATCCGGTCGTTTCGCTTAAACAGGCCGGCGTAATAACCGACCGGACGGCCTTTTTGCATGCCTTTGTCCGGGCGTATGACCGCAATCTAGATTGCTGGGAGAACGAAGGCTTTGCGCCGATACGGGAAAACTGGCTGAAACATGCCAAAAATTTGGGAGCCGGAATAACCGTCAACATGGAAAAGGAACGGAAAACCGGAAAATTTGCCGGGGTGGACGAAAACGGCGTTTTGCTGCTGGAAACCCCGTCCGGCATTGAGAAAATTTATGCCGGGGATATATTTTATTTGAAGGAAAAAGAAAATAAATGAGTAGTTTTGATAAGGAAGGTTTGTATTTTATCGCTTTGGGCGGAGCCGAAGAAGTCGGCTATAATATGTATGTTTACGCCGCGGACGGCAAATTAATCGTCGTCGACTGCGGATACGGATTTTTTAACGACGATTTTCCGGGCATGGAGCTGGGCTTCGCCTCGCCGGAAGCGCTGGAAAGCGAAATTGACAATATTGAGGGCTTGTTCATTACCCACTCGCACGAAGATCATTTCGGCGCCGTTGCCCACATCTGGCCGAAATTGAAATGTCCGGTCTATGCAACGCCGTTTGCCGCCGCGCATATCGTCTCCCGGCTTAAGGACTATAAGCTTGAAAAAGAGCCGCAGATTAACGTCGTCAATGACGGCGAAACCGTGAAACTGCAGAATTTTGAGGTCAAATTTGCTTCTTTGGTGCACTCGACGCTTGAAAACTCGGCGCTGTTGATTAAAACCCGCTACGGCAATGTCGTCCATGCCACCGACTGGCGTTTTGACGACGGCAGCTGCGGCATGCTTCCTTTTGACTATCAGTCGTTTAAGGATTTTGCCGCCGAAGGCATAGAGGCTTTTGTCTGCGATTCGACCAATCTGCTCGACACCGAGGAACAGCCGACCGAGATGCAGGTGCGCGAGAGCCTGATGAAACTGGTGCCGACTTTTAAGAACAAACTGGTCGCCACCTGTTTTGCCTCCAATGTCGTTCGGCTGGAGAGTCTTATTCTTGCCGCACATGCGGCCGGACGCACGCCGGTTGTCGCCGGCATGAGCCTCAATCAGAACCTTAAGATGGCTAAAGACTGCGGCTATCTGCAAAATCTGCCGCCGTACGTCAACGCCAAGGACGCGGCAGAAATTCCCAATGATGAAATCATGTATATCTGCGCCGGTTCGCAGGGAAATTACCGCAGCGGTCTGACCCGTATTGTCAACCGTGAAAATAAGGATATGATTCTCTGTCCCGGCGACGCGGTCATTTTTTCTTCCAAAATTATTCCCGGCAATGAGAAAAAAATTGAACGCATGCAGGAAAAATTGCGCGATCAGGGCGTAGAGGTCATCAGCAAAGAAGAATATCTGGTGCATTGTTCCGGCCACGGGGGCAAAAAGGAAACCCGCCAGATGTACGAAATTCTCAAACCGAATGTCCTGATAACCGTGCACGGCGAAAGACGGGTTATCCGTGAGCACAGCCGTTTTGCTAAAAGCTGCGGTATCAGTCATGTGGTAATGCCCCGCAACGGCGACGTTTTGCTTTTGAACGGCGACAAAATCGAAACCGTCGGCGAAGTTCCGACCGACATTTTGGGCGTAGACCGTAATCAGATAACCTCAATCAATTCGCAGCTGGTCAAAAACCGCAAACGCATCGCCTATAACGGCAGCGTCTTTATAACCGCGGTTCTGAATGAAAACTGGCAGCCCGAGTATTTGGACATATCTTCGATAGATATTCTGGATGAGGAAACTTGGACGAAACTGGCTGAAGAAATCCGCGCCGATATGCTGAAAGCGATTCCCGAAGAGGCAATCAAACTCAACCGTCGGGAAAGCGCGGTTAAGGAATATATCAGTGCCAAAATCCGCAAACGTATCTATAACCAAACCGGCATCAAACCGGTGGTGTTTATGCACTTTCATAAAAAAGAAACCGAAGCGTAAAAATTAAGGCTCTCGGAAAGAGAGCCTTTTGTTTATCAACGCATTTGCTGGATACAGGGATGTGCCGGTTGATATCTGCTGTGAGTACCGCCGGTGCAGTAACAATGGCTGCCTTTAATGCCGCCGCCGCAGCGGTCAAATCCTGTCGAACCGCCTGAGGAACCGCCCGTCGAGCCTCCGGAACTTCCGCCGGAAGATGAAGACTTGTAACATGAGCTTCCGGACTTTTTATACCCCGAGTCACAGCTCCAGGCAGAACATTTGGACGAGCAGTCGGAATAGTAGGACGTGCAGTGAGCGTTGGCCGGCACCGAAACCGCCGTTCGGTTCCGGCAGTTGTCGGCATAACAGGTCTGGCACTTGGAAGAACAGTCGCCCCAATAGGACTGGCAGCCGTAAGAACAGCTGTTATCGCTCCGGTTCCGGCAGTTGTCGCTGTAAGCGGTCTGGCATTTTGACGAACAGTCGCCGTAATAGCTTTCGCAGCCGTAAGGCGTCGATACGGCGGTACGGTTGATACAGTTGTCGGCGGCGGCAACTTCACATTTGGAAGGACAGTCGTCCCAGTATTTTTCGCAGTAATAGGGAACGTTCACGCTTTCCCGGATATGGCAGTTGTCGGAGTAGGCCACCTTGCAGACCGAAGAACAGGGAGAAGGATAATATTCGGCGCAGCCGTACGGCCCTTCGTCAACCCCGGCCGGACAAACGCAGTCGGTATATTGTCCGCCGCAGCTGTCCCCCGATACCG
>ERZ826016.94-NODE-94-length-109172-cov-27.094660_pt1 | contig 109172 bp, 101 predicted proteins | sample MGYA00519872_ERZ826016 | MGnify/ENA primary metagenome ERZ826016 (study PRJEB31778, sample SAMEA3449218) | human gut metagenome | biome: human gut; feature: human-associated habitat; material: faeces | place: United Kingdom | collected 2010/2012 ... | reverse complement strand
CCGAGTGCGGTGTTATACTGATCAAAATCATAGCCCGCATACTCTTTACCGTTTATCTGCACGTTGGTAATTACGGTTATTCCGCTCACTGCAGCTTTAACTGCGGCAATGTTATATGCATCCGCATTAAGAGTTGCAAGCTTTTCAACATTTGCATCATAAACGCTTGAATCAAGCTTGCCTGCATTCATTGCATTTACAGCCTGCTCAATTGCAGCTGCCTGAGTTGTGATTGCAGATTGATTATCTGCCGTGCCCGGAACAGTTTTTTGCTGAACAAGGGTGTAATTATAATATGAAGCAGACTCTATTGCGCTTGCCGCTGCCGTGAGAGCTGCGGGAGAGAATTTAACCTCGCCGTTTGCAGAGGAAGCAAGCAAAGCATCAAGTGCTGTTTTGGCATTGTTATATGCCGACCAATCCGCCTGCTCATAAAGAGCGCCCTTACAATATCTGCAGAGGCCTGTGCCGTCGTTTACGCAATCCTCGGTGTATTCATCCATATCTCCCTGAGCGCAATAAACAACATGAGTTGCACCGTCTTCATTATATCTGTATCTGCGGGCATGGCCCTTAACATTAACATATTTATTGATTTCATATCCGCAAACGGAGCAAATTCTATGGTCCCAACCGTGCTCCGTGCAGGTTGCTTCCTTATTATCATCCTGAACCACAAATACATGGCCTGAGCCGTCTGCCTGATAAGCAAGCGCTGCAATTGCCGCTGTGAGATCATCATATCTTTGCTTTGATGCAGCAACAATATCTTCTGTGGACATATTTGTGTAATCCATATCGGCAATAGCTGCATTATACGCGCTCATAAAGCTTGCCCAGCTGCTTTCGGTGTAACAACCGAATTTATTGCTTTGAGACTTTGTGATTGTGTTTGCGGCATTTTGGATTGTTTCAAACAAATCGGAAACATCAACAACCGTTACGGTTTGCTTAACATCTCTATTTGTTCTTTGCTTTGTTTCGCCGGTTTGCGAAACAAGGAATAATTCATAAATATCGGGTGTTGTGAATGTTGCGCTTGAAATTCCGATATCTCCCACGGTTACGATAGTATCGCCCAAAATTGTGTGCGGACCGCTGTATTCCTTAACCGTGATGTTATTTGTTGTGCCCTCACCTGTTTTTGTTTGCATAAGAGCATCATGATATGAAGAAAGATTGAAGTTTGTGCTCTTTAAGCAGTCGCCGCCTTCTTTCCAGCGAACAGCCATTTTACCCTGATCGCTTGAATAAGTATCTTTACCAAGCGCGCCGAAGCCGAGGCCGAAGAAGTTCATATCGGATGTTTTGCCCCAACTTCTCCAATAGTTATCAAGGGTAAGATTATATGGAGTTGTGAACGACTGAGAGCCCTTAAGCGTTTTGAAATAAACGGCATTTGTTATTGCACCGCTGAGGTAAACCTTAACATCATCACCGCTTGAGCCGCTTGTGGAGCCGGTCGTTCTTGAAATAATCGTTCCGTTATCAATGCCGGCAAAGCTTTTTTGAAGATTTGCAAATGCATCATAAGCAGCTTTAAGCACTGCGGTGTATTGGCCGATTATATCGGCTTCCGTTGTGAATTCAAGATTCGGAACATTGTTCATAAACTCTGTTGCTTTTGCAACATAAGACGTTGCAACATCAAAGTCTTTATACTTTGAGCCGTCAAACGCATTTGCATAAGCAATCAGGTCATTATACGAATTATTGCCGCCGTTTACGGCAACCTTAGTGTCTGCCGTGATGCGAAGACCTGCCCATGCCGTTTTAAGCTTTGCAAGCGCAGCATCATAAATTGCCTGGCTTTCATCTGATTTATCAAGGGTGATAATCTGCAAATAATCTCTGTTTGGATAATAATCAAGGCAGGCATTTATTTGAGTTTCGAGAGCGTTATACGTTTCTGCCGAATAATAATTCTTTGAAAGCAAAGTAAACTGCTGAATTATTTTTTTCATTTCGGTATCATTCACAACTTCGGTTGCGGGCTTAAGATACTTTGTGATGGCATCTTGAAGGGCCGCTGCATAAGTGGTGCCCGTTGTTGAAAGAGGCTGCTCTTCATTAAGAACATACTTATCGCCGAAAAGCTCTGTGGTTTGCTCATAAGTATATACAAATTTTGCAAACAATCTTGCGTTATACTGACCGTCTGCATTATTATTTTCGTATATACCTTTATATTGAGCATAAAGTGTTGCCGCATCAACATAGCCCTTTATATCATATTTAAACTGATCTGTTGAATAAAGACCTGTTGTTGCTGTCCTGATACCCTGTGACTGATTTGCAATAAATGCTGCAACCTCCTGTGTTTCCGTTGCAAGATTTTCGCCTGTTACGTGGCCTGCAACATCATAAGAGGAAACCTCATCAAGTCTGCCGAGCATTGTTTGAATTTGGCTTGATTGATACTGAAGCAGGGTTGTGAAATCAACCTTTTTGATTTCATCAAGCAACGCTGCATAGTTAAGAACATAAATCGGGGATTTAAGATCGAATGTGCCGTAGTGGCCGGTTTCAAATGCCGATTGGCCTTTAAATCCGACTTGATCGTAAACCTTCATGCAGCTGTCATCAAACGAAGATCTGTCGCCCGTAAAATAAAGTGTTGTTGAATAACGGCAAGAGCTGTTTGGTTCTGAAGCGGAATTCATATCTCCGTCCTCAATACCAACATAGCTGTTGCTTTCAACATTCTGATAGCCTTCATTATTCGTCCAGCCGTGCCATCTGTGCTTAAAGCCGAGGCCTTCGCTGGTCGTCCAAAGGGCTCTTGCACGGTTTGAACTGTTATCGGAGCCGCTGATTTTATATGTGCACATTGAAATCGGGAAGCCTACATTGTCGCCCGTGCCGTCATAAAGAAGAACAGCGGGGCCGTATTGCACGCTTACACGGATATATCTTGAACTGGGCCAAGTGTAGCCGGAATAAATATCCGTTTGATTTGATTTTTGGCCTCTGATACCTGCGTAATAAAGAACATTTGCCATTTCATCTCCGCCGACAAGCTGCGCTGAAGAATATTGATCAACGCTTGTTTGCATGGTGGATTTAACTTTATCAAGCGACCATTTGCCGGCAGACTTCATCTTATCCATTTCGGTTTTAAGATTTATATAAAGAGTGCCCATATCGCTTGAGTCGGCATCAAGAGTGCCTGCAACAACGCAGATATAAGTTCTGTATGCCTTTATCCAAGCATTGTAGGAATTTTTAAGATTTGTATAGAAACTGTCCGGTGTGCAGCCTTCAATCATATTTTGATATTCATCAAGCAAAGCCTTCATTTCATCGGCTGTAACCGAGGTGCGGCTCCAATTGATATTTCCGAGTGTGAACCACTGATCCGACCAACCGTTGTCTGTGCCGTTTACCACGCCGCCGACATGCTCACTGCTTTGCATTGCCATAAAGGTAATGCCCGACCAATTGTTGGCAATAGCAGTATTTAATGCTGCCGAAACATCAAGGTCATAATTTCCGTTTGATGTTGAATGCGGAATTTCTTTAATAAAATTGCTTTGCGAAACACCGAATTCGCTTTCAATATCCGAAACGGTCATAGCCTGATTATCGGACTTTGTGGTTGTGAACGAAGCCGTATAATTCTTTCCGCCGGAAACGGTAATATACGAACCGAGATCTGCGGGATTTAAGTAATAAAACTTAACGGAAAGCGATTGACTGTCATTAATCGCCGCATAATCTTTAAGACTTGCGGTCAGCGTTGCGCTGCTGACGCTTTCAAGCGAGCTGAACTTGTAATTCCATAATCCGACGGTAACATTATCGGCACCGCTGTCGTTAATGATATTAAAGCCCTTTGTGGTGTTTACACGATCTTGCGGATCTTTGTTGCAAACAAGAACAGACTCGGATTGCGAAATTGTGCCTGTTTGTGTGTCTCCGGCATTAGCAACTAACGGCAGGCTTGAAGCCACCATCAGCACCGAAAGCAAAACTGCAAGCAATCTTGTAAATTTGTTTGTTTTCATAAATTCTCCTCCTCATATAAATTGCGAACTCTTCATGCATCATCCGGCCGATGAATCTGACCAATCATCCTGCGAAAGAACGCATGATTTGCTCAAAAATTTACATAATTATGCAAATGGGTTCACTACGCCCATTTACAGTATTATTAAATACGCCATAATATTATCACAATATTTATAAAGTGTCAACATTATATTGGCGATGTTTTAATTTACATTCGTCACATTATTGCATGTTTTACGCTTTCTATTCACAATACAATTGAACACTTGTAGTCTCATGTGAATATTATTAGCATAAGAAAGCCGGTATTATCATTAAAATATGGCATGAGAGATTATTTCATTCATGCAGATGTGCAAATTTATACATTTTATGCAACTGTTATACGCCATTTTTGTATATTTATACAAATATGCAATAAAGCGCTTGACTATCGTTTTTTCGTGATATAAAATGAGAACAGTTACAGGAAACACGGCGAAAAAAGCCGATTTCCGACAGGCTGAAAAACCACACATTTTATATACGGAGGACAAAAAAATGGCTAAGGAAATTAAAAAGGTTGTGCTTGCATACAGCGGCGGACTTGACACATCAATCATCATCCCGTGGCTCAAAGAAAACTACAACAACTGCGAGGTTATTGCCGTTAGCGGCGATGTGGGCCAGGGCACCGAGCTTGACGGCCTTGAGGAAAAGGCAATCGCAACGGGCGCTTCAAAGCTTTATGTGCTTGACCTTAAAAAAGATTATGTTGAAAACTACATTTGGCCCTGCCTTAAAGCCGGCGCCGACTACGAAGAATATCTGCTCGGCACATCACACGCACGCCCCTGCATTGCAAAAGGACTTGCGGAAATCGCAATCAAAGAGGGCGCAGACGCAATTTGCCACGGCTGCACGGGCAAGGGCAACGACCAGGTTAGGTTTGAGCTTGCATTAAAGGCTCTTGCACCCGAAATGCAAATCATTGCACCATGGCGTGAATGGAGCATAAAATCCCGTGAAGAGGAAATCGAATATGCGGAGGCTCACAACATTCCGCTTAAAATCAACCGCGAAACAAACTATTCAAAGGATAAGAATGTTTGGCACCTCAGCCACGAAGGTCTTGACCTTGAAAACCCGGCAAACGAGCCTCAATATCTTAAAGACGGCTTCCTCGAGCTTGGCGTAGCGCCCGAAAAAGCTCCCGAAGAGCCAACCTACATCACGCTTCATTTTGAAAAAGGCGTTCCCACCGCTATTGACGGCAAGGATACGGACGCACTTGAAATTGTTGAAACACTTAACGACCTCGGCGGCAAAAACGGTATAGGCTTACTTGACATTGTTGAAAACAGGCTTGTCGGAATGAAGAGCCGCGGCGTTTATGAAACACCGGGCGGCACAATCCTTTACAAAGCTCACGAGCTGCTTGAAATGATTACGCTTGACCGCGACACATCACACTACAAGAAGCTTATCGCTCAAAAATACGGCGAGCTTGTTTACAACGGCATGTGGTTTTCTCCCCTTCGCGAGGCGCTTGACGCATTTGTTGACAAGACGCAGGAAACCGTTACGGGCGATGTTAAACTGAAGCTTTACAAAGGCAATGTTATGAATGCCGGCGTAACCTCGCCCTACACTCTTTATGATGAAAATGTTGCTTCCTTCGGCGACGACGGCGGCGCATACAATCAGGCAGACGCAACAGGATTTATCAATCTTTTCGGCCTTTCCACAAAAGTTAAGGCTTTGCTTGATAAAAACAGGAACATCGACTGATTAGCAAAAGCTTTTAAACCAAGGTGCGCCCTCGATTTCGGGGGCACGCCTATATTTTATTATACGAGGAATTTTATATGGCACAGCTTTGGAAAGGCAGGTTCAAAAAAGAGCTTGCAAAGGAAACAAACGATTTTAACTCTTCAATAAGCTTTGACAGCAGAATGTTTGAGGAAGACATAAAGGGCAGCATGGCACATGCCGCAATGCTGGGCGCACAGGGCATTATCGAAAAAAGCGAAAGCGACAAGATTATCGCCGGGCTTCAGGAAATTTTGAGCGATATCAAAAGCGGAAAGCTTGAAATAGATATGACAGCCGAGGATATCCACACCTTTATTGAGGGCGAATTAACCGCACGCCTTGGGCAAACGGGCAAAAGGCTGCACACGGCAAGATCAAGAAACGACCAAGTTGCGCTTGACATTCGCCTTACCCTGCGCAAAGAAATCGGTGAAATCAAAGAAAAGGTGCGCGGCCTTATCGGCGTTATTTGCAACAAGGCAGAGGAAAACAAGCACACGATTATGCCGGGCTACACACATTTACAGCGCGCACAGCCAATCACATTTGCTCACCACCTCATGGCATACGCAGCAATGCTTTGCAGGGACTTGGGCAGGCTTGAGGACACGGAAAAAAGAATGAACAGCTGCCCGCTCGGCTCAGGCGCGCTTGCCGGCACCACCTATCCGCTTGACCGCGAAGCCGTTGCCGCAGAGCTTGGCTTTGACGGAATTACCCTCAACTCGCTTGACGGCGTTTCAGACCGTGATTTTTGCATTGAGCTTGCAAGTGCGCTTTCGCTTATAATGGTGCATCTTTCGAGATTTTCGGAAGAAATAATTATGTGGTGCAGCTGGGAATTTAAATTCGTTGAGCTTGACGATGCTTTTTCAACAGGCTCATCCATTATGCCGCAAAAGAAAAATCCGGACATAGCCGAGCTTGTTCGAGGCAAAAGCGGCAGGGTTTTCGGCGATTTAACAACCCTGCTCACCGTGATGAAGGGCATTGCACTTGCATACAATAAAGATATGCAGGAGGATAAAGAAGCAATATTTGACGCCGTTGACACCGTTAAAATGTGTCTCACCGCATTCACACCGATGATAGACACAATGACCGTGCTCAAAGACAATATGCGTGCCGCCGCGGCAAAGGGCTTTATAAATGCAACCGACTGCGCAGATTATCTCGTCGGTAAGGGGCTGCCGTTCAGAGATGCTTACAAGGCAACGGGCGAACTTGTGGCACTTTGCATAGACAAAGGCTTAACGCTTGAAACCCTGCCGCTTGAAGAATACAGAAAAGTTTGCGATTTGTTTGACGATGAGGTTTACACGGCGATAAGCCTTGAAAAATGCGTTGCAGACAGAAAAGTTGCGGGCGGACCGAGCAGCGAATCCGTTGACACACAAATCGCCTATGCAAAGAAAATCGCAAATCTTTCTTAAACAAATTGCAAACGATTTTTAAATTGATTGACACATTACCACCTTTTGGTTATAATAAATTGAAATTATTACCTGAAAAGGACTTTTATTATGGCTTATAAAATAGTTGTTGATTCCTGCTGCGATATATCCGAGGATATGAAGGCATGGAGCAATTTTGAAGCGGTTCCGCTTACCCTGCAAATCGGCGATTATATTGTTATGGACAATGCCGATTTCAACCAAGATGATTTTATCGGCAGAATGACGGCAAGCAGCGAGCTTGCAAAATCCGCCTGCCCCTCCCCCGAAGCGTTTGCAAAGGCGTGCGAGGGTGAATTTGACGAAGTCTATATCTTAACCATCACCGATAAGCTCAGCGGCAGCTACAACAGCGCCGTTCAGGGTGTGGAGATCTACAGAGAAGATAATGAAAACGGCAAAAAAATCCATGTTTTCAACTCGCTTGCCACCTCCGGAATTGAAACGCTGATGGCGCATAAAATCAAATCGCTTGCAGACGGCGGCATGCCGTTTGAGGAGGTTGTTTCGGCTGTTGAGGATTATTGCAAAAACGGCTGCGGACTATATTTTTGCCTTGAAAGCCTTGATGCATTAAAGGGCAACGGCAGGCTTTTCAATCTTGCCGCAAATGTGATAGAGGCGCTTCGCGTTAAACTGATTTGCCGCCGCACCGGCGAGGGCAACATTTCCGTTGCCGGCAAGGATTTAACCCAAAAGCGCGCGCTCACCAAGCTTGCAAATCTTATTGCCAAGGACACGGAAGGCTGCGATTTGGCAGGCAAAAAATGCATTATCAGCCATGTTTGCTGCCAAGAAAAGGCAGAGAGCATTAAATCAACGCTTGAAAGCGTGACGGGATATGCCGCAGATGACATAATCGTTTTAAAAGCCAGCGGCTTAAATTCGCTTTACGCTTCAAACGGCGGAATTATTGTTTCGTTTGAAAAATAAGCGCACAAAAATAACCCCGAGGTTCATCGCCTCGGGGTTTTGTTATTTTATCTGCCTAAAAATCCGCATCGGGGAGCGGAGCGACACTGCGCTTCAAAATTCCGTTCATATATGCGATTGCCGTGCCGTAATTCGTAAACGGCACGCCTTGCTCGATTGCGAGATTCATTCTGTATTCAAGCTCTTTTTGATTGAGCATGCAGCCGCCGCAATGAATAACAAGCTTATATTCGCCGAGCTTTGCCGGGAAGCCGCCGCCGCTGCTCCATTCGTATTCAAACTTTGCGCCGGTGAATTTTTCGAGCCAGCGCGGCAATTTAACCGTGCCGATATCATCGCATTGCCTATGATGCGTGCAGCCCTCGCTGATAAGCACCTTATCGCCGTCTTTAAGGGTTGAGATAACGGCCGCACCTTTAAGCGCCGTGCCCAAAAAGCCCTTATACCTTGCCATCAAAATCGAAAACGAGGTGAGCGGAATATCGGGCGGCACAATTTTGTTTACAACACCGAAAGCCTGCGAATCCGTAATAACGATTGCGGGCTTTTTGCCGAGATCGGTAAGCACGGCTTCAAGCTCTGTTTCGCGCACAACGATTGCGGCGGCGCCGGCATCGATAACATCCCTGATCACCTGCTGCTGAGGCAATATCATTCTGCCTTTTGGCGCGGCGGAATCAATCGGTGTAACAAGCACGGCAAAATCGCCGGGCAAAACCAAATCCGCTGCAAGCTTTCTTTGCGGTTCATTCCCGGAAAGCGAGCCGATTTTATTTTTGAGCGCCTCTATACCAGCCTTTTCACGCGCGCTTACATAAACAATATTATCTTCGTTTTCGGGAACGGCGGCAAGCAAATCCGCCTTATTCGCCGCAATCACAAAAGGAATTTTCTTTTGCCCGAAAAGCGAAATCAAATCCGTTTCCGCCTCGGAGCGTGGCGTGCCCGCAACGGTTACAAGCACTACTATATCACAACGGCGCAAAACCTTTTCCGCCGCGGCAACACGCTTTTCACCGAGCGCGCCGCAATCATCCATGCCCGGAGTATCGATAATTTCAACAGGGCCGAGCGGCAGCAGCTCCATAGCCTTTTTAACGGCATCTGTTGTTGTGCCCTTAACATCGCTTACCACGGAGATATCCTGCCCCGTAACGGCGTTTACGAGGCTGCTTTTGCCTGCATTTCGCACGCCGAAAAAGCCTATATGCGTTCTTTCGCCCGAGGGAGTATCATTCAAGCCCATAATCCGTTTCCTTTCTTGCAAAATCTTGAATAAAAAACATCAAATCGCGGCAAATAAGAGCCGTAATCAAAATCTGAAATCGCGCTCGCCGTTTTCGATTTTAACAAGGCGTTCGCGCACGATTTGCTTAACCTTTTCACTGCCGATATTATCAATTTCTTTTTCAATAAGCGCCTCACCCTTTTTACGGGTATCCTCGCTTGCGTAATCAATCAAAAATTCTTTAAGGGTCATCAGCGCATTCGGATGGCAGCAGTTTTGAATTTGGCCCGATTTGCAAAGGCTCATAAATCTGTCGCCGGTTCTGCCCTCGCGATAGCAGGCTGTGCAGAATGACGGGATATACCCCGCCGTCATAAGCCAATTGACAACTTCATCAAGCGTGCGGTTATCAGAAACATCAAACTGCTCGGTATCATGCGGCCTTTCCTCTTCGCAATAACCGCCCACGGAGGTTCTTGAGCCGCCGCTGATTTGGCTTACACCGAGGCGAATAATCTCCTCGCGCACCTTGGGACTTTCACGGGTGGAAATTATCATGCCCGTGTAAGGCACCGCAATTCTGATGCATGCCGCAATTTTGCAAAACATTTCATCGCTGAGTGAATTATCAAAATCATCGGGATCAATATCATCCGCAGGCTTAACGCGCGGCACGCTGATTGTGTGAGGGCCTACTCCGTGCACGGCCTCCAAATGCTCGGCATGCATAAGAAGCCCCGCAAATTCATAGCGGTATTTATCAAGCCCGAAAAGCACGCCGATGCCCACATCGTCTATGCCGCCTTCCATTGCGCGGTCCATAGCCTCGGTGTGATAAGCGTAATTATGCTTGGGGCCTGTGGGGTGCAGATATTCATAGCTTTCTTTATGATATGTTTCCTGGAAAAGAATATATGTGCCGATTCCGGCTTCTTTAAGCTTTTTGTAGTTTTCAACCGTGGTGGCGGCAATATTAACATTCACACGGCGGATAGCGCCGTTTTTATGCTTAACCGAATAAATCGTTTTAATGCAATCAAGGATATATTCAATGGGGTTGTTGACAGGGTCCTCGCCCGCTTCGATTGCAAGGCGCTTGTGCCCCATATCCTGAAGCGCGATAACTTCCTTTTCAACCTCATCCTGAGTGAGCTTTTTTCTGGCGATATGCTTGTTTTTTTGGTGATACGGGCAATAAAGGCAGCCGTTTACACAATAATTTGAAAGATAAAGCGGCGCAAACATAACAATTCTGTTGCCGTAAAAATCCTTTTTGATTTGCTCGGCAAGGTCATAAATCTCTGCGATTTTTTCTTTATCGTCGCACGCAAGCAGAACACTTGCCTCCCTGTGGGTAAGCCCTTTTTTGAGCTTTGCCTTTTCGATGATTTTATCAACAAGCTCCAAATCGTTCTTATGCTCATCGGCATAAGCAAGAGTTGCTCTGATTTCGGCGTCGTTAATAAATTCCTCCGCTTTTAATGATTTAGGATTATATTCTGTCATTTTTTCCCTCTTTCTGCCTAACCGTTTGCCTGCGGCTTTTGAACATCGCCCCTTGAGGTGATGATTTTGCAACCCGTGGTTTCGATTCTGCGTTTTAAACATTCAATGCACTGCGCCGCCTCATCGCCGGTGCAGATTTTGTTATCATAAAGCATATATTTTTTTCTTACGCCGCGCGGCGAAAGATTCGGCATAAGCACATTTGCCCCGGCATTTATGCCCTTTTCTCTGCCGAGTGGGTCTATTGTGCCGAGCGCCGTGGTGGCGGGCAGCAGCACATAAGGCAGTGTGAGCCTTATAAGCGAAAGCATAAATAAAGTCAATTCCGCCGTGCCCTGAGGCATATCGGCAAAGGGCGTGTCCTTATGCGGCACAAACGGCCCAATGCCCACCATATCGGGGCGAAGCTTTCGCAGAAAAATCAATTCCTTTGCAAGCATATCCTCCGTTTGAAACGGTGAGCCCACCATAAAGCCCGCGCCCACCTGATAGCCGAGTGATTTCAAATCATAAAGGCATTTAACGCGGTTATCAAAGCTCATCTGCGGCGGGTGCAGCATTTCATAATGGCTTTTATCGGCTGTTTCGTGGCGAAGCAAATATCTGTCCACACCCGCAAGGCGCAGCTTTTTATAGCTTTCAAAGCTGCGTTCGCCAACGGAAAGCGTTACGGCGCAATCCGGGTATTTTGCTTTGATTTGCCCCACGATATCGCAAAGCAAAGCATCCGAATAATAAGAATCCTCCCCGCCCTGAAGCACAAAGGTGCGAAAGCCGAGCGCATAGCCGTTTTTTGCACATTCAAGAATTTCATCGGCAGAAAGCCTGTATCTTTGAGCATTTGAATTGCCGCGCCTTATGCCGCAATAAAAGCAATCGTTTTTGCAATAATTCGTAAATTCTATAAGCCCGCGAATGTAAACCCGCCTGCCGTAAATCTTATTCCTAACCTCGGCGGCGGCTTTATAAAGACTTTCGGCACACTCGGTGCGGTGCTTTATCAAATAAAGATATTCGCCCTGCGAAAGCTCCTCGCCGCTTTTAAGCTTTTGAAGCAGCAAATCACACATTGCCGTAAGCCGTTTTCGCATAAACGCCCGAAAGCCTGCCGATTTTGCCGCCCAAATCGTTTATAACATTCTGCGGAGCGTCAACCGCTATCGAAATAACGCTGATATTCTTTTTGTGATAAGGCACGCCCATTCTGCCGATTATGTAATCGCCGAATTGCGAAAGGGTTTCATTCAGCGCGGCAACGCTGCTTTTATCCTCCACAATAATGCCGATAACGGCAACACGAGTTTCCAAAAAACATCTCTCCCTCTTAATAATTACAGGCAACAAAAAAGCCGCGCAAAAGCGCGGCAAATTAAGCATAATCGCAATAATAAGCTGCTCTTTCGGTCAGGACAATTTTGCGTGCTTTCCGTCAGCTGCAACTGAATAATTTATCAAAAATTATAGCATAAAACAATTATGATTTCAACGGGTATTGCTTTAAATTTAAAATGATGTATAATTTTATTATGCGAATTATAACTTTTAAGATTGATGAAAAAGGCGCGGGCATGCAAATCCGCGATTATCTGCGGGGTTTCGGGGTTTCCTCTGCCCTGCTTACAAAATTAAAGCAAACCGAAAACGGAATAACGAAAAACGGTGTTTTTGCAAAAGCCATTGAAAAAATCGAGTGCGGCGACGAGCTTACCATATGCATAAAAAGCGAGGGCACAATGCCAAAACCGGCCGATTTGCCGCTTGATATTATTTATGAGGACGAGGATGTTTTGGCGCTTAACAAGCCTGCCGCCATGCCTGTGCACGAAAGCCGCAACCATAGGGGCGACACACTTTCAAACGCCGTTGCAAACTATATGAACGGCAAGCGTGATTCGGCCTTTCGCGCCGTTTTCAGGCTGGATAGGGACACAAGCGGAATAGTGCTGACGGCAAAAAACGAGCTTGCCGCGGCAAAGCTTGCAGGCAAAATAAAAAAGGATTATTACGCCGTTGTGTGCGGCGAAATAGCGGGAAAAGGCACAATAGACGCACCTATTCGCCGCCTTGGCGACAGCATTATAAAACGCGGCGTTTTTGAGGACGGCGATTCTGCGATAACGCACTACGAAAGCATAAAAACAAACGGCAAATACACGCTGCTTAAAATAAATCTCGAAACGGGGCGCACCCATCAAATCAGAGTGCATTTTTCAAATATAGGTCACCCATTGGCGGGCGATGATTTATACGGCGGTTCACGCGCCGATATCGCGAGGCAGGCTTTGCACTGCAAGGCAATTTGTTTTACCCACCCCGTAAAAGGAAAGGAAATCACGCTTGAATGTGATTTCCCGCCGGATATGGAAAAGCTGATTGAGGAGATGAAATAATGCCGGCATTTTGCACTCATTATATTTTAGCAAGCGAAGAAATGAGCAATTTGCACCGCATTGCCGCAGAAAGCGGATTTAAGCTATGCGAAAATGCAGTGTATATAGGCTCTCAGGGGCCGGACATTTTCTTTTTTCACCGAACGCTTCCCTGGCAAAAGGGAAAGCCGCTTCGCGCCGCAGGCTCTGCGATGCACCGTGCAAAGTTCGGCGATATTCTTGACCGCTTTGCCGATTATATAAAAGCAAGCACCGAGCCGGATATCGCAAAAAGCTATGCTTACGGCTTTATTTTGCATTACGCGGCAGACAGAAATTGCCACCCGTATATCTATTACCTGCAAAACAGACTGACGGACAAGCACCCTAAGCTGAACCCGAATTCGGCGCACAATATGATTGAATTTGCGCTTGATTCCGTGCTGCTGCAAAGGAAAGCGGGCATTGAATCGCCGCGCGGCTTTGACGCTTCGCAAACCTTTAATTTCAAACAAACGGAAAAGCACGAAATAGGCAAAATGCTTGAGGCCGCCTCCGCCGCCTTTGCGCCGCCGCGAATCACCGCGCGTGACGCGGAATTTGCGATTGAGGACACTAAAAACGCCGAGCGCCTTTTAACGGACGCAAACGGAAAAAAGGCGGCGTTTTTTTCAAAAGCGGAAAAGCTTGCCGCACCTTTTACGAATAATTTTAAAATTTCATCATTTATCAGAAACGACGACTTGGAAAACGATTTCAAATGTGTTAATATAAATAACAGGCAATGGAAATCACCCTTTTCCGGCAAGGAGAGCAGGCAGAGCTTTTTTGATTTATACGAGCTTTCAAAAAAAGACGCGCTTGATATGATTAAAAAATTCGAGCTTGGCCTTTGCGGAAAGGATATTACGGGCAATTTATCGTTTTTAACGGGAACGGAAGTTAAATAAAGCCTCCCGTTTCAATAACGCGCCGTGTGCCCGCGGCGGCGCGAAAACACACTCGGGCAGAAAGGCATTTATTATGAAAACAATTCCAAGCTTTCAAATCGACCACAACAAATTAACAAAGGGCATTTATATCAGCAGAATTGACGACGATATAACCACCTACGATATCAGAATGAGAGAGCCAAACAGAGAACCGGTTATGAGCAACGCCGCCATGCACACAATCGAGCACCTTTTTGCCACCTATGTGCGCAACACGGAATTCGGCGACAATATTATTTATTTCGGCCCGATGGGCTGCCGCACGGGATTTTATTTCCTTACCCGCTCCCTTTCAGACGGCTATTCAATTAACCTTATCAAAGAGGCATTCCAATTCATAGCCGATTATTGGGGCGTTATTCCCGGCGCCACAATGAAAGAATGCGGCAACTGCACAGACCATAACCTTGCCCTTGCAAAAGAAGAGGCAAAGGCATTTCTTGAAATTATCAAGGATTGGAAAAAAGAGGATTTAAAATATCCCGAATAATTTAAGGTGAGAATATGGAACCACTTTACACGGCAAAAACGGATTACACGCCCGAAGTGCTTGAAAGAATGAACAGAAAAGTGCTTTCAAGATCAAAGCCTTTCATAATCGCCATAGTGATAATGGCAGTGCTGATTGTGCTTTTCACCGCCGCATGGGTGCACAAAATCGGCGCGGCAAGCATAATTTTGGGGCTGATTTTGGCGGCCGCATTTGCGGGCACATTTTATTTCAGCGTTAAATCCGCAATCAAAAAAACATATGCTTATATGCAGTCAAACGGCAGAGCACACAGCGAATACCGCTTTTATGAGGATAAGCTTTCCGAAGTAAGCGGCGCGGGCACCTCCGAAATAGAATACAAAACTTTAAAAGCGATTTGCGAAACGAAAGAAGATTATTTCTTTATGTTTGGCACGCACGGCACACTTGCCCTGCAAAAGAAGGAATGCCCGAACGGCCTCGCAGAATTTATCGCAAAGCTAAAAAGCGACTATAGCTTAAAAGGCTGATATTTTGCACTCGACCGAAAACAACATATAATTATTAAAGAACGCCGCCTTGGTAAAATCCGCAGGCGGCGTTCTTTATATAAACCCCTTATTTAACTTTTGTCACGCACGGCCCCCACCGCGCGTTTTTTATTTAATTACACCTTTAAAATCCGGTTCAACAAGCGGAAGCCCCAAATCATGCACAAGCTTTTCAACCGTGCCCTCAAAATCATGCGGCACGGGCATGCCCAAAAAGGTCATATTATAAATTGCAAGCTCTTCAAATCTGGGCTGCATATCGTTTTTGATTTGCACATTATTGCCGTCAAACTTAAAGGTAAATTGGCGCACATGCGCAGTTTCAACAGGCCTTATCCAAAGCTTGAGTGTGCCGTCGCTTTGCCATGCGGCTTTTGAATATGCATGATAATGCAAATCGCAGAGATGCATATCGCTTACGCCGTATTCCCCATTCATGCCGGCAAAAATCGTGTTTGTTTCTTCCTTTTCGCGCCAGGTGAAATTAACGCCGTTTTCGGTGAAATCAAAACTCATTTGATTTATAAAGCCCGGCTTGTTAAACAACATATTGAGCACTGAAATAGAAATAACGGAGGTGTATTTATTGGTTTTGCACTCAATGATTTTGCCGTTTATCGCCTTTTCCGTTTCGGGATTTCTCGGCTCTGCGGGCAAATCCAAAACAGAGCAGGAATCAAGCGTTTTCAAAAGCTCGGCATGCTGCGCCTCATTTTCGGGCAATGCGCCGTATTCAAAGCATTCGGGAAAATATTTCCAAAATACTTTCATTATTTTATAATCCTCGGATTCGCCGCAGTTGAGCACAACAAGCGCATCATATTCGGGAAACATGAAACAGCGCTGACCGAATAAGCCGTCTGCCCGGTAGCTGTTTGCAACGGGATTGCGCCAAAACTGATAGCCGTAGCCGCACATATTATCAATATAACCGTCGCTAACCGAGGCAGTTTGCTTGCTTGTGGCCTCCTTAACCCAATCGGCAGGCACAAGCTGAGTGCCGTCTGTCCACTTGCCGCCGTGAATATAGGGCAAAAAGAATTTCGCCAAATCCTCGGACTTCATATAAAGCCCCCAACCGCCGGCATTATTGCCTTTTCCGTCCGTTTCCCAAAACGGCTTTTCGATTCCGAGCGGAGCAAACATGCGCGGATAAAGATAATCGGCAACGCTCATTCCCGTAACCTTTGAAACGATTGCGGAAAGCATAAAGGTGTTTTCTGATATGTAATTGAATTTGGTATTCGGCGGCATCATATAGCCGGCGTCAAAAAACTGCTTAATCCAATCCTTACCGCCTTTTTCGTCAAACACGGTTATAAATTTATCCGAGCGCATAGTAAGCAGCATACGCACGGTTAAGGCCTTGTTTATCGGCAGCTTTGCGGCAAAATATTCCGGAAAGAATTTACACACCTTATCGTCAAGGCTTATCAAGCCCTCGTCAACGGCAAAGCCCACTGCCGTGGAGGTAACTGATTTGCTCATGGAATAAAGCACATGCGGGATATCGGCCGCATAGGGTTTCCAAAAGCCCTGAGCAAAAACCTTATCGTGGCGCACAATCGTAAAGCTTTGCAGACCGAGCTTTTTGCTGTTTATCTCATCCACAAAAGCCTTGATTGCAGAGCTTTTAACTCCGACGCTTTCCGGCGTCACATGCTGAAGCTCGGTATTTTTAAGAGTTATCATAACAATCGCTCCAATAAAAAATTTATAATACGATTTTAAAACAAAACTCCGATTATTTCAATTGAAAGAGGCTAATTTTGATTTTTTCGTAAGATTTGCACTAATGCGTGCCTAACTTTATATGCAACAATTCCACTCAAAATTTCACAAAGCTTGTTTTTTGTAAGTATTTTTCCGAATTATTGCAAGAGATGTTAACAAAAGCTTAAATAAAAGTAAAATTAGCACTTTCCTCTTGACAGTGCTAATTTTCGTGCATATAATGAAGATGAACTTGAAAGAGAGGCGCACGGAAAGCACAGAACAGCTAAAGTGCAAAGTTCTTAAAAAGTTCACCGCCGAATCGGCAGGTAGCAACTCGCCACCGAGGATTTTAATCCGCAGCTACGAGCGAAAGCTAAAGTTGAATGGAGGAATGATTTATGTTACCAAGCATTTTCGGTGAAAACTTATTCGATGATATGTGGGACGATGTATTTGATTCAATGTCCGGTTTTGAACGCCGCAACCCCTTGTACGGCAAGCATGCTAAAAACATGATGAAAACCGATGTCAGAGAAACGGAAAGCACTTACGAGCTTGATGTTGATCTTCCCGGCTTCAAGAAGGACGAAATCAAGGTTGACCTTAAAAACGGTTATTTGACGATTGCCGCCGAAAAAGGCATCGACAAAGAAACCGAAAACAAAAAAGGCCGCTACATCCGCAAGGAGCGCTATGTAGGCTCTAACAGCAGAAGCTTTTATGTAGGCGATGATGTTAAGCCCGAAGACATCGGCGCAAAATATGAAGACGGTATCCTCAAAATATCCTTGCCTAAGGCGGAGGCTAAGAAATTGCCCTCCTCCGGCTCAATAAGCATTGAATAAAAGAAAGCCGCTCCCATGAGCGGCTTTCTTTTTATGTGAATAATTCAATAAAAGCATATATGTATGCACCACCGTTAAGCGCATTTAAACGCGGCTCATATTCCAAAAAAGTTTTTAGGCACAAAAAAGGACTTTGCAAAAATGCAAAGTCCTTTTTTTGGTGGAAGTAACAGGGCTCGAACCTGTGACCCTCTGCTTGTAAGGCAGATGCTCTCCCAGCTGAGCTATACTTCCGAATTCGCCGTATCGGCTCAACGCTGTTTATTATACCAAAAACAGAAATAATGTCAAGTGCTTTTGCAAAATTTATTGCACAAAGCGCTGCAATATGTTATTCTTTTTTAGCGAGCTGCAATCGAACAAAGCTTATTTTTATTTTGCCGCAGTTTATCACCGCACGCGAAAGGATGAAGAAAATGAAATTTATCAGCTGGAATGTTAACGGGCTGCGTGCCTGCATGAACAAAGGCTTTATGGATTTTTTTGAAAGCGCAGATGCGGATATATTCTGCCTGCAGGAAACGAAGCTGCAAGAGGGGCAAATTGAATTTGCGCCCGAGGGCTATTATGCATATTGGAATTATGCGGAAAAGAAAGGCTATTCGGGCACGGCGATTTTCACGAAGCGCAAACCGATTTCCGTTTCCTTAGGAATGGGCAAGCCGGAACACGACAATGAGGGCAGGCTTATAACTCTTGAATTTGAAGATTTTTATTTTTGCACGGTTTATGTGCCCAATTCAAAGCGTGAGCTTGCAAGGCTTGATTACAGAATGGAATGGGAAGATGACTTTCGCAGCTATATTTTAAGCCTTGATTCAAAAAAGCCTGTAGTTTTTTGCGGCGACTTAAATGTGGCTCACACGGAAATAGATTTGAAAAACCCAAAAACGAACACAAAAAACGCAGGATTTACTCCGGAAGAACGAAGCAAATTTTCACAGCTGCTCAACAGCGGATTTACAGACACTTTCAGATTCTTTTATCCGGAAAAAACAGGAATATACAGCTGGTGGAGCTATATGTTTCACGCAAGAGAAAAGAATGCGGGATGGCGCATAGATTATTTTGTGGCATCAAAAAGGCTTAACGGCAAATTAACGGGAGCGGAAATACACACGGAAATATTCGGTTCCGACCACTGCCCGATTGAGCTTGACGCCGATTTATAAAAAATATTATTGTGAAGCACAAAAAATTCGAAAAAATATATTTACATTTTAACAAACCTGTATTAAAATAGAGAACAGATGGGCAACGGAGCAAATCATTTTTTGCGCCATGCCCATTTTTTTATTTCACGAACATATATATTTGACTAAGGAGAGATAATCAATGAAAAATTTAGGCTATTACAACGGCGAATACGGACTCATAGAGGATATGAAAATTCCGATGACAGACAGAGTTTGTTGGTTTGGCGACGGCATATACGATGCAACATATTCGCACAACCACAAAATTTTTGATTTGGATGCTCACCTAAACAGATTTTACAACAGCGCAAAACTTCTTGATATAAATATGCCGATTGAGAGAAGCGAGCTTGAAAAGCTGCTCAAAGAGCTTGTTTGCAAGGTTGACGACGGCGATCAATTCGTTTATATGCAAGTTACAAGAGGCAGCGGCCTCAGGCAGCATATATATGCAAAAGACATTAAAGCTAATCTTTGGATAACGCTTACTCCCTGCCCCGTTGCAGATACATATAAGCCTATTGACGTTATAACATATGAAGATAAGCGCTTTTATTATTGCAATGCAAAAACGCTTAATCTTATTCCCTCTTGCCTTGCTGCCACGGCGGCAGAAAGAGCAAATTGCAGCGAAGCAATTTTCCACAGAGGCGATATTGTAACGGAATGCGCCCATTCAAATATTTCAATTTTTAAAGACGGCTGCGTTATTACTCATCAGCTTGATGATAAAGTTTTACCCGGCACGGCAAGGCTTCGCCTGCTTGCTTTTGCAGAAAAGCTCGGCTACAAAACAGAGGAAAGAGACTACACGCTTGACGAGCTTATGAATGCAGACGAAATAATTGTTCATTCAACCGGTTCCTTCTGCATTCCGGTAAAAACGGTTGACGGCAAGGCAGTAGGCGGAAAAGCACCCGAAATGCTTAAGAAAATCCAAGATGCTCTTGTTGCTGATTTTGAAGCACAATGTGCTGCGGAATAAAGCCTGCTTAACACGCAATAATCAAAATGCGCAACTTGAGTTGTGCACAAATCGGTTTTAAAGAAACGAGCAGTCTGTCCGGCCACAACAGGCTGCTCGAAAAGCATTAAAAACGTGGCCGGAAAGGCTAACAGCGGAAGCAGCCGTTTTACGGAACGGTCTATGCCGCCGAAAGGAATTTATTATGCACACACTGACGAAATCTGAGTTAACGGAATATAATGTTGGCTGCAATTTGGATTCTCTTATGAATCTTGATCCCAGAGGATACGGCGTTTGCAGAATTTTATATGCAGGCGCACGCAAATTTACGGGCGAGCCGATTTCGACCCATGCGGCAAAAGGGCTTATTGCAAACATAAAAAAGGGCGAAAAGGTGTTTATTTTAACGGGATTTGTGCTGCACCCTTGGAACGAGGCCGAAACAGACGGTATTATATCATCTTGCGTTTTTGCAAGATTTTTAATGAAAGCATTCGGAGCAAAGCCTGTTATGATTGTGCCGGAGCAATGCAAAAAAGCAATAAAAGCAATCAGCAATGTGCTTTATTTCAAAACAACAGACGATATTGACAATATCGAAGACAACACGGTTTGCATTGTTGAATTCACAAAAAAAGACGATGAAGCCGAGGCACAATGCGACGAGATTTTATCACACGGCAAGCCTTGTGCCGTTGTTAGCATAGAGGCTCCGGGCAGAAATAAAAACGGCTACTACCACAATGCTGTAGGCGTTAACACATCCGATCTTGAAGCAAAATTTGATATTTTGTTTATGCGTTGCCAAAAGCTTGGCATATTTAATCTTTCAATCGGCGACTTAGGCAATGAAATAGGCATGGCCGCCATTGAAGATCACATCCGCAAATATGTGCCGTATGCCGAGCTCGGCGGCTGCAAGGCAGGCACGGGCTTCGGAATACTTGCAAGCAGCGCGGCAGACAACATAATAACGGCAACCGTTTCGGACTGGGGCTGCGATGCACTTATGGCGGCAACCGCATTTTTAATCGGCAAGCCGCAGCTTTTGCATAATGAAGAGGATCAATCGGCGGCAATGGACGCAGCGGCGGCAGTAGGCATGCTTGATATGTACGGCGAGCCGAGACCTTATATTGACGGAATCGGAAAAAGCATAAACATTCCGATGCTTTCAATGATGAAGGCACTTATTGAATATCCCGCAACGGTTGAAGACAAAACCGATGATTGGTTTAAAAACACAATAAAAAAAGGATTTTTCACAGAATGAAATATTCGTTTTTACAATGCGGTGACGGTGCCGTTACGGTTTGCTTTTCAAACGAGATTAGTGAAGCGGCAAATTCATGTGTAACCGAATTTGTCAGGATTGCAAAGCAAAAAAAAATCAAAGGCATCATTGAATTTATACCCGCTTTTTCATCTGCCACTGTTATTTATGATTCTTGCATAATATCTCACAACGAACTGATACCCGAATTAAAAAGGATTATAAAGCATATCAAGGCATCCGGCAAAAAAGCACGCAGGCTTTTTAAAATACCCGTTTGCTATGACGGCGATTTTGCGCCGGACATGGAAACGGTTTGCCGCCACACCGGGCTTTCAAAGGAAGAGGTTATTGCTATTCATTCCGAAAAAGCATATCTCATCTATATGCTCGGATTTTTGCCCGGCTTTGCTTATCTGGGCGGCATGGATAAGCGAATTTCGTGCCCGCGGCTTGATTCACCGCGCATTTCAATTCCAAGCGGTTCCGTCGGCATAGGCGGAGAGCAAACCGGAATTTATCCCATAAGCTCACCGGGCGGCTGGCAGCTTATCGGCAAAACGCCGATTAAGGTTTATGATAAATCGGCCGATGATCCCATTCTTTACCGTGCGGGCGATTGCATAAAATTTGAGCCCGTTTCGCAAAACGACTTTTTTGAAATAGAAAAGCTTATTGAAAGCGGAAAATACAAAGCAGATATCGGGGAGGTGCGCCTGTGAGCATATTGATTGTGCGCCCCGGACTGTTTACCACGGTGCAGGACGGCGGCAGATTCGGCGGCATGAGCCTTGGCTTTCCCCAATGCGGTGCAATGGATTTGAAAGCCGCAAAAACAGCGAATTTGCTTATCGGAAACAACCCAAACGACGCCGTGCTTGAAATGACATACACGGGAATTGCAGCTCTTTTCAGAGAAGATTGTGCAATTGCATTGTCCGGCGCGCATTTTAAAGCAGCAATAAACACCGTGCCTATAAAAACCAACAAAGCATATAAAATCAAAGCCGGAGATGTGCTTTCGATGAGAGAAGCAATAAGCGGCGCAAGAGCCTATCTTGCAATAAGCGGCGGCATAGATGTGCCTCAGATGCTCGGCAGCCGTTCAACGGATTTGAAGCTGAAGCAGTGCGGATTTGATGGCAGAGCACTGAAAAGCGGTGACGAGATTAAGATTTTCGGCAGCGGCATACCGAGCGATATAGAACGGCGCGAAATTCCCGAATTTGAATACGCCAACGAAATAACCCTGCGATGCGTTTTGGGTCCGCAGGATGATATGTTTACTTCAAAATCACTTGAAACTCTTTTTTCGGAGGAATACAAGGTTTCCGCCGAAGCAGACAGAATGGGGATACGCCTCAGCGGAGCTGCACTTAAATGCAAAAGCACGCCCGATATTATCTCTGACGGCATTGCTTTCGGTGCTGTTCAGGTGCCGAAAAACGGCCAGCCGATAATATTGGCGGCAGACAGGCAAACAACAGGCGGATACGCAAAGCCGATAACCGTAATCACTGCCGACCTTCCGCTTTTAGCGCAGGCTAAGCCCGGAAACACAATTCGCTTCAAGCCGGTTTCTCTTGCCGAGGCCGAAGCTGCGGCAAAGGAAGAACAGCGTTTTTTTGAAGACTTAAGATTTTAATAAAAGGCAAATAATATAACTGAATTTGTGAGGATAAATTATGAATTATTCAAACGCATTGCCGAGCGAAGTTCGCAAATTGATAAGAAACGGTGAAATCACGGGGCAAACTTCCGGAATGTGCAACGGCTATGCCCAGGCAAACCTTTGCATTTTGCCAAAAGAGCAGGCATATGATTTTTTACTTTTTTGTATGCGCAATCCAAAACCCTGCCCGATTCTTGAGGTTGGCGATTGCGGCTCTCCGTTAATTAAAAGCATGGCAAGCGGCGCAAATGTGTGCACCGATTTTCCCAAATACAGAATATGGAAAAACGGCGTGCTTGAAAAAGAGGTTTGCGACATCAGCGATTATTGGCAGGATGATTTTGTTTATTTTTTAATAGGCTGCTCATTTTCGTTTGAGGCAGAGCTTTTGGAGGCCGGGATTCCCGTTCGCCATATTGAAGAAGGCAAAAATGTGCCTATGTTTAACACAAGCATTAAACTTGAAAGCGCCGGCGCTTTCAGCGGCAACATGGTGGTTTCAATGCGCCCGATTCCAAATGACTTGGTGGTTAAGGCAGTTAATGTTACGGCTGCAATGCCAAGAGTTCACGGCGCACCCATTCAAATAGGCTGCCCTGAGCAGATAGGGATTAAAAACATACACTTGCCCGATTATGGAGACAGTGTTACAATAAACAGCAACGAGGTTCCTGTTTTTTGGCCTTGCGGGGTTACGCCGCAAAACGCTGTTATGAACAGCAAGCCTCCTATTGCGATAACTCACGCACCGGGGCATATGTTTATAACCGATGTTAAAAACACAAGCCTTAAATACTGACGAAAAAATTAAAGCCAAAATATTGGCAGAGGTGGCATATGTTTAAAATAGATTTAAACTGCGATTTGGGTGAGGGCGCAAAGCACGATGCAGATATAATTCCGCTTATCACAAGCGCAAACATTGCCTGCGGATTTCATGCAGGAGATTTGCACACAATGGCTGATTCTGTTTTGCTTTGCAAAAACAGCAAGGTTTCATTGGGTGCTCATCCTGGATATGCAGACAGAGAAAATTTCGGAAGAACAGCGATTGAAACAAAGCCCGGCGAAGTTTATGATTTGATGCTTTATCAGCTTGGTGCTTTATCTGCGCTTGCCTGCGCAAGAGGGCTTAAGCTGAGCCATGTTAAGCCGCACGGTGCGCTTTACAACGCAGCGGCAAAAAACCGCGAACTTGCAATTGAAGTTGTTGAGGCAATCAAAGATTTTGATTCAAATTTGATTCTTTTGGCTCTTTCAGGCTCGGAAATGATCAACGAAGCAAAAAGCAGAGGATTAAAATATGCAAGCGAGGTTTTTGCCGACCGTGCATATGAGGCAGACGGATCTTTGCGCAAAAGAAGCCTGCCCGGCTCTATGATTGAAGATGAAAACGAAGCCATGGAAAGAGTTATCAAGATGATAACAGACGGCAAGGTGAAAGCCTATACGGGCGAACAAATTGAAATTGAGGCTCATTCTGTTTGCGTTCACGGTGACGGCGCAAAAGCGCTTGATTTTGTTAAACGCCTTAACGAGGCTTTCGTGAAAAGCGGAATTGAAAAGGCTCCGCTTTCAGAGGTAATCAAATAATGTTTTACAGAACAGAGGCAGCGATTGATCTTGACGCTGTTGACTATAATTTTGAAAACACAAGAAAAAAGGTTCCGCAAGGCGTAAAGCTGCTTTGCGTTATAAAGGCAGATGCTTACGGCCACGGCGCAGTTGCGCTTGCACGCCATTTGGAAAGCAAGTGCGATTTTTACGGAGTTGCCTGCATTGAGGAGGCAATCGAGCTTAAAAAAGCGGGAATCAAAACTCCCGTGCTTATTTTAGGCTGGGTTGCACCCGAAATGTTCGGCGAAATTGTTAAATACGATATTCGAGTGCCGATTTTTCATTATGATGATGCAAAGGCACTTTCAAACGAAGCGGTGCGCCAAGGCAAAACTGTTGCATTTCATTTTTGCATAGATACGGGAATGAGCCGAATCGGCTTCCAAATAAACGAAGAAAGCGCCGATTTATGCGCCGAAATAGCAAAGCTGCCCGGAATTGAAGCAGAAGGGCTGTTTTCCCACTTTGCAACGGCGGACGAAGCAAGCCTTTCAAAGGCAAAAGCGCAGAGAGAGCGTTTTAAAAGCTTTGTTGCCATGCTTGAGGCAAGAGGAATCAATATACCGATTAAGCACATTAACAATTCGGCCGGAATAATGAATTTTGACGAATATTTCGATATGTGCCGCATGGGAATAATTCTTTACGGGCTTTATCCCTCTGCCGAGGTTGACAAAAGCCTTCTTTCAATTAAACCCTGCCTGCAATGGACAACGCATATTTCGCACATTAAAACACTTGAGCCGGGCAGAGAAATATCATACGGCGGCACATATGTTACAACAAAAGAAACAAAGGTTGCGACTGTTCCCGTTGGCTATGCAGACGGATATCCACGCTGCCTTTCAAATAAAGGCAAGGTTATTGTTAACGGAAAATTTGCGCCGATTATCGGCAGAGTTTGCATGGATCAATTTATGATTGATGTTTCCGGCATTGAAGCAGAGCTTGAGGATAAGGTTACTCTGGTGGGCACAGACGGTGGCTTAACTCTTTCCATGGAAGAGGTTTCAGAGGCGGCATATTCATTCAATTATGAACTGCCTTGCCGCATTGCAAGAAGAGTGCCGCGCACATATTACAGCGGCGGCAAGCTTAAATTTGCAACAAATTATATGTACGGGGAATAAAAATGGAATTATTTAAGGGCAGACCCAAAGACGAAACAGGCAGACTTGAAAAGGAAATAAAAGTTTACGATTTTCTTGACGGGCTTGGAATCGAATACGAAAGAACTGATCATGAGCCGGCAGACACAATGGAGGCCTGCAACAGAATAGATGATATTTTGGGCACATTGATTTGCAAAAATCTTTTTCTTTGCAACAGACAAAAAACCGATTTTTACCTTTTGATGATGCCCGGCAACAAGCCTTTTAAAACGAAAGACATAACTGCCCCGCTCGGCTGCTCCCGCCTTTCGTTTGCATCACCCGAATATATGGAAAAGTTCCTTAATATTTCACCCGGTGCGGTTTCAATTATGGGGCTTATGAACGACAGCGAAAACCGTGTTCGCCTTGTGGTAGACAAAGCTGTTTTTGAAAGCGACACGCTCGGCTGCCACCCCTGTGTTAACACATCAAGCCTAAAATTTAAAACAAAAGATATTATAGAAAAATATCTTCCTGCCGTTCACCACGAACCGACTGTTATTGAACTGCCCTGGCACGAGGAATAACAAAAAGCATAATGATAAAGCATCACAGACGATAAAGCCGAATGACGACCGACTGTGATGCTTTTTATTATTGCCCGAATTTAAAAGACTTCAGCGTATTCACAATGAAGCTTCAATAAAAAGCTCCGTGCCAAAACACACTGATTGAAATATATTTCGATTTGCCTATGCAACATACACAAATTTCATATTATATTTTTTACTTCGGCGGTTATTGCGTGCCGCCGCGGCGATTGACAGCCTTAAATTCCGTATGATATACTTTTTATATAAACAGTAAGGAGGTTGGCACCATGGCCGACTACGAAAATAATAATCAAACAAACAAACCGACAGCCGAATCGGGCGCAGAAAACCAAAACATTCAAAATCAAAACAACTTTACCGAACGCCAAAATCAAGCGGCTTTCGGCGAGGGCTATGCCGATCCGCAGCAAGCGGCGTATTATGCGAATCCGCAAGCGGGAACATATTTTAACCCACGGCAGGCACAGCCGAATTCTCAGGGAGCACCCGACGGAAACGCTTATTACGCTCAGCCGGGCCAACAGAGCGCACCTGAAGGAAATGCTTATTCTGCTCAGCAGGCAGCTTATTATCCGCCGGCCGGCGTTTACCCAGTTCAACCGATTGAGCAAAAGGCAAATGTGTGGTATGTGCTGCTTTCGTTTTTCGTGCCGATTGCAGGGCTTATCATTTTCCTTGTAGAGCGTGAAAGCCGCCCGAAAACGGCAAAAGCAAGCGGCATATGCGCGCTTGTGAGCTACATCACCAGAATAATCGCCTATGTGCTTCTTTGCGTGGTAATGCTGTTCGCAACGGAAACCTTTTATAACTGCTTTGACGATTTTTTCGACGACACCGATTACTATTCTTACGAAACGGACTCAAATTTGGTGACAGACACAATTTCCGATTACAAATGCATTGTTAAAAGCGCCGAATACGCCAAGGATTACCAAGGCAACGACGCTGTTGTGATAGCCTACGAATTCACGAACAATTCAGAATACCCCGCAAACTTTTTATCGGCATTATATGTGAAGGTTTACCAAAACAGTTCACCGATTTATGAAACCCTGCCGGCAGAGGGCGCAGCGGATATAACCTTCAACAAAACGCTTGCTCCCGGCGAAACCGCCGAAATCAAGGCTATTTACAAGCTTGATAGCAAGGACCGCGATATCAATGTTGAAATTCACAACAACGAAGATCAAGCGGACGGCGATTATATTGACGAATATCTCACAATGAGCGGCGCAATCAATTAGAGCAAAAAGAGAATTACGGTTCTTTTACCATTTCCCAAATACAAAATATAACTTTTATTGACATCATAACACAATATATGGTATTATGATTTTAACAACAGCAAAGGAGATTGGCATTATGGCTGATTACGAAAACAATTTAAACAACACCGAAACCACATCCGGCGGCGCACCGCAACCGAATACAAATGCGCAAGTTCAGCCTGCAAGTGAGCCTAAGCCCGAGCAAATCAACGAGCCTGCACAGGGAGCGCAAAGCGCACCTTCCTACACAGAGCCGCAGGGCCAAAGCTACACCACTCCCCCGCAGGAGGGCACATATTATGCTCCGCAGGCAAACCAAGCACCGCAGGGCAATTATAATCAACCCGGCTACCAAGCTCCGCCTCAGCAGGCATATTACGCTCCGCAAAACGGCGCGCAGGTGCCGCCTTACGGAATGCCGCAGCAGCCCGTTGAACAAAAAGCAAGCGTTGGCCTTGCCATTCTTTCCTTTTTCATTCCGATTGCCGGCCTTATAATTTTTCTCACAAAAAAGAACGACAGACCAAAAACAGCCAAAGTGAGCGGAATTTGCGCACTTGTAAGCTTTATTTTAAATATTGTTATCGGTGTTATCGGCGGCGTTATCGGCGGCGTGGCCGCAACTAAGATTGCCGAAAATCCCGACCAGCTTGATTCCTACATTTCCGATGCAATCGGCGACAATTCAGATAATCTTGTAGACGGCGACGAGCTTGGCAATTTCGTTTGCGATGTTACAGATGTTTCAAAAACAACAGATGCAAACGGCAAACCGGCAATAATTGTTACATATTATTTCAAAAACAATTCGGATACAGCAATTGATTTTGATTCGGCGCTTTACACAATCGTTAAGCAAAACGATAACACACTAATAAGGACAGTTCTCGGCACAAGCGATGACACCGACCTTGCATACACCACTGCAACCGAGCCGGGCGCCACATCAAAGGTTAAGAGGGCTTACACGCTTAACGACCAAACAAGCGATGTTGTATTTGAGCTTTACGACAACACCGATGAAAATAATATGTATTATCTTGAATACACCTTCACATTAGGCAACTGATTTATTAAGCGCAACAAAGCACAATATAGCAACAAAGCGAGCAGCGAGGAAAATTCCCGCCGCTCGCTTTTCATTTGCCGCGGCAAATTATTTCTCCGCCGCAAAGAATTAAATTTCGATATAAATTATCAGCACGCCTTTTCCAATTTTCCGCTGCCGAAATCCCTGCCCGACCATTCATAAATGATTTGCGGATTTGCAAAAATCTCATCAAGCTTATTCAAAAACGGAACACAATCACCAAAATCAAGTGCACGGTGATCCGCAGCAATCGTTATCGGCATAATGGAACGAATTTCAATTTTTTTGCATCCGAATTCATCTGTAACAACAACAGGGCGTTCCTGAACGGCATTGATGGCAAACGCCGTTGTTTGCGGCGGAATAATTTCAAGCAGCATACACATTCCCTTTTGATTTCTGCACACCGAGCCAAGATTGGAAACAGTGGTTGTGCCCTGCTCTATATCATGCTTTGTGAGCCTATCCTTTTCGGAGATTGCATAATAATCTTTTTTTGCTTGGCCCGACAAAGTGTGAACCTTATGCTTGCCCGGCATCTTAGAGCCGAAAAGGCGGCAAAGGGTTTGCTTAAGCTTTCCTTTTTTCAACCCGTTTACGGTGTTATCCATAGACACCTCAAACATAACTTCATTCATATCGCTGTTGTTGGCGCGCCTGATTGTGTCGTTAACCGCAGCCGCCATTTCCTCAAGCGTTTTGTTTCCCATATCGTGCATATTAAGAGTCATCATCTCGCCCGTTGAAAGCATTGTGGGCATTGAAATATCTATTTGATCGTGATAATTCAAAGTGCCTCTGACAAGGCTTCTGTTAAAATCAAGCGTTGTATTCATCTTCGGCGCAGCCTTCAAGCCCTCACAAATAACCTTCATCATAACGGTGTTAATCGTTATCTTTTCGTTCTTATCCGCACCTGCATTAAGCTTTTTGCATTCCTTAAGAAAATCTGTTACATCTGCTTCATAGCTTGCAGACATATGCGGGATTTGCTCCCAGCTTTCAGAGGTCATATTTGAAACTATTTTTCTTGCTATTCCGAAATGTTCTTTTTTGTAAATTGCCATTACTGTGTTCTCCCATAATAGATAATTGATTTTGCGGCATTTCCTTTGCCGTGATTCAAGGATATCAAAACGCAGCAAAAATCACCACCAACTTTGGTTTACACAGGGCGCAACTTCGGTTTACACAGCAGTTTACATACAAAAAAACCGCACGGTTATGCGATATTCCGTGCGGTTTAGCTTTAATATTAAATTGATTATTTGCGCTTATGGTTTTTATATGCATACCCTGATGCAATATAATAAATCGGAATTGTGGCAAAAAGAATCCACAAAGGATGCCACAAACCGGCATAAAATCCGCAAAGCAAATACACAATAATAACAACTGCGGGATAGCAAAAAATCAGTGGATTCTTTTTTCTGATTGCTATTGAGCCTGTGTAATAAAGCGGAATGGTGAGCAGAAAAATCCACGAGGTTTTCCAAAGTGCGGAATTAAACGCACCAAGCGCAAGTGTTACAAAAACGGCAATGCAAGGATATGCGGCAAACAGCCAGCTGTGCTTTTTGTGCTTTTCCGTGCTTTTTGTTTCGTGCTCATTTTCGGCAACTGCATCATCGTGCACTTCAGCCTGCTGCGATTTTTGCGATTTTGAAATTTCTTCGTCCAAAGCAGCCTTTGAAATTTTTTCATCTTCGGCAGCCTGAGGAACTTCACAATTCAGAATATTATCTGCCGAAATTCCATAGAGCTTAGAAAGCTCAAGCACATTATCTGACGAAGGCACGGCATAGCCCTGCTCCCACTTTGAAACGGATTGCCTTGAAACACCGAGCTGCTCGGCAAGCTTTTCTTGGCTGAGGCCTTTTTTCATCCTTAATTCTTTTAAATAATCGCCTTGCTGAATAGACATATGGTTTTACCTGCGCAATAAAAAATTGATATAGTTATTATAATTTATCACCGATTATTTTGCAAGTATAACCGTGATTTGGGTGCCCTCGTTTTCCTTGCTTTTAACCGAAACACCGCCGCCCAAATATTCCGCCGTGTGCTTAACTATGGCAAGGCCGAGCCCCGTGCCGCCCGTGGCCTTTGAGCGGGACTTATCAACCCTGAAAAAGCGTTCAAACACCCTGCCGAGATATTTTTCCGGTATGCCTATACCCGTGTCTGAAACTTTTAAGCAAACCCGGCTATCCTCCTCGGAAACATCAACGGTTACTTTACCGCCGTCCACATTATACTTAATGGCATTTTCAACAAGATTATACACAAGCTCCTCTATAAGCGATTTTGTGCCCTTAACCTTGCAATCGGTGCCGTGAACGGTGATTTCCACATTCTTTTTTTGCGCTTTAAATTTAAGCACATCAACACAGTAATTAACAACCGGCATAAGATCAACATAATCTATTATCGGCTTATAATCATATTCCTCCAGCTGCGAAAGCTGAATAATATCGTGCGTTAAATTTATAAGGCGCTGAGATTCCTTATAAATAATTCCGCCGATTTGAGGCACATCTTCCGGCTTAACCATATTGCCTTGCAGCATTTCTCCGTAACCGGATATGGAAGTTAGCGGAGTTTTTAATTCGTGCGACACATTTGCAGTAAAGCGCTTTTTCATATTGAGCAGGCGCTCTTTTTCATCAAGCTGCTCCTGCACCTTATCGGCAAAGGGCTGCAATTCATCATATTTGCAGTTTTTACTGATTTCTTTAATATCCTCGCCCATTTTTTCAATTTCGCCAGCAAGCCTTTTTGAAACGCCATATGCAGCCGCAAGAGAAAAAAATGCAGCAAGCACAAGAGACGGCAATGAACCGGCAAGAATATAAACAGTGAGCATACTTATGCCGCTTTCCGCATATGAAGACTGAGCAATGATAACAGAAATAATTACGGCAACGCAAACCGCCGATGCCGAAGCCGCAAAAGCGCCTTTAAAAATTCTCCAATTCATTTAATCACCAAGCTTATAACCGACATGGCGAATGGTTTCTATAAGCGAACCGCTTTCGCCAAGCTTTTTACGAAGGGTAAGAATATGGCTGTCCACCGTGCGGGTTTCGCTTTCGCTGTCATATCCCCAAATTTTATTGAGCAACTGCTCTCTTGTTACGGCAATGCCCTTATTACGCAAAAGATATTTTAAAATTTCATATTCCTTAAAGGTGAGCTCCACCTCGTTGCCGTTTGAATAAACCTTGTGCTTTTTATCGTCAACAGTGATCGTTTTATAGGTGTAATCACGGCGTTCGTCGCTTTCATAAACACGGCGAAGCACCGCCTTAACGCGCGAAATAAAAATCATAACGGAAAACGGCTTTGTGATATAATCATCCGCGCCGCCGTCAAGCCCTTTAATAGCGTCTATTTCCGAATCCTTTGCCGTTACCATAACAATCGGAATACGCTTGAATTCCGAGCTTGCGCGTAGCTTTTTGGTGATAGAAACACCGTCCTCGCCGGGCAGCATAACATCGATTATTATAAGATCGGGCTTTTGTGTATCAAGCGCGTTGTAAAAGCTTTTAGGCTCTTCAAATCCCTTAACCTCAAATCCGTTTCCCTGAAGCGCATATGCTTCAAGCTCGCGAACGCTGTTATCATCCTCAAGAATATAAATTAACGGCATATTAAAACCTCCGTTCAGCACACAGCCTGTTAGCTGAGTGAATATTTTTCAAGATACTTATCAACCGCTTCAACAAAATTCTTATCCGTGGCTTTAAGTTCTCTTGTATATTCGTGCACATTGTAATCGCCTGCTTCAAGCTCAATCATTGAAACTGCAAGGCTTGAGCAGTGATCGGACATACGCTCAAACGCATTTATCATATCAAGATAAAGGAAGCCCTGATCAACAGAGCATTTGCCCTCTTCAATTCTTTTAAGATGCCTGTTTTTGAGTTCCTTTTTCAATTTATCGATAACGGATTCAAGCGGTTCAACCTTATGTGCTTTTTCAAGATCACCGTTTCTGAAGGCATCCATTGTAAGATTTATTATCTTCATTGTGGCCGCAATCATAACCGAAAGATCATATTTTGCTTTTTCAGAGAAAACAGTGTTGCTTTTAATAATGCTCTTTTTGATTTTAAGCACATTTTCACAGTAATCGCCGATTTTTTCAAATTCCTCAATTGCATGGTGAAGAAGGAAAACCTTTTTACTGTCTTCATCCGTTAAATTCATTGCGCTGATTTTAACAAGATAAGCCTCAAGCACTTCCTCATATCTGTCTATCTTATTTTCATTTGCCTTAACCTTTTCGGCCTTTTCATCAGAATAATTCTTAACAAGCGAGAATACGGTGGAAACGGAATTTTCAACAAGATCGGCCATTTTATCCGTAAGTTCCTCACTCTTTTCAACCGCATAGCTTGGGTTAATAAGAAAGCGATCATCAAGAAGCGGAGCCTCTGCAGTGTGCTTATCACTTGTTTTAACGGTTTTGCAGGCAAGAAATTCAAGCTGCTTTGTAAAGGGAAGCAACACAAGAGTTGAAACCACATTAAACACAGAATGAATCATAGCTATTTGCGCCGCCCCGACGCTGTCGTTAAGAAAATCAAATTTGAAAATGGCATTGCCGCCGTAAAACAAAACTGCTGCAAGAAGCACGCCGATAACATTAAAATAAAGGTGCACAACAGCCGTGCGCTTTGCATTTTTGCTTGTGCCGATTGAAGAAATAAGTGCAGTTATACAAGTGCCGATGTTTTGACCAAGAATAATCGGAAAAGCCGTTGCAAAAGAAACGGAGCCGCTGAGAGCAAGTGCCTGCAAAATACCCACAGAAGCTGAGGAAGACTGAATAACGGCAGTAAGCACCATGCCAACAAGAATGCCGAGAACCGGATTGCTGAATTTGGTGAAAACCGAAACGAATTTTTCGCTTTCTGCAAGGCCGGACATAGAATTGCTCATAAATTCCATGCCCATCATAAGAATGCCGAAGCCCGCAAGTATGCCGCCCACATTATTGCGCTTTTCTTTTTTTGAAAACATCAAAAGAAACACACCTATAACCGCAAGCACGGGCGCAAAAGAGGACGGCTTCAAAAGATTCATAATTAAACTGTCGCCGCTTATTCCCGTAAGTGAAAGAATCCAAGCCGTGGCGGTTGTGCCCACATTAGCACCCATGATAACACCGATTGCCCTTGAAAGCTCCATAATTCCGGAGTTTACAAAGCCAACCGCCATAACCGTTACCGCCGATGAGGACTGAATAATCGCCGTTACGGCACAGCCGAGCAAAACGCCCTTATAAGTTTTATCCGTCATCTTTTCAAGGATGCGCTCAAGCTTACCGCCGGAAAGCTTTTCAAGCCTGTTGCCCATTAAATTCATGCCGTAAAGAAAGAGCGCAAGCCCGCCCAGCATTGAGAAAAATGAAAATATATCCATACTCTACCTCAAATTAAAAATATTTGACACAAACCAAACAATAAACAAGCATTTATGAAATATGTGCCCGATAAATAGCCTGTATATTTTTAGTATATCATCTGCTCAAAACCTTATCAACACTTAATCAAATGCAAATTCAAATTGTGTCAAATCTATGTAAAATCAGTTTGATTTGACAAAGTTTGTGCAATGTGCTATACTACAAAAAATTCATTAAACGAATATTTGCAAATAAACACGAAAAGGAGGCGAACACATAATGAGAAAACACAGATACATCGCAACTTATATGCCATATTATTACGGCAAAAGCACAACTTTATATAATTATTTCAAAAAATCATCCTGTGTTCGCACGCATGCCGCATATAAATAAGCTTCCCAAATCCCCCGGGCAGTTTATAATATATTGCCATTGCTTTTTGCGCCGCCGGCTTGATTGCCGGCGGCTTTTTTATGCAAAAACGGCAAGGCAAAAAAGAATATGCCGAAAGAATCTTACTTAAGATAATTTTCACTTGCAAGCAGGTGAAAACGCACCTGCTTTCCGACACTTGATTAAGGAGGTTAAAAAATGGGCTGGATACAAGTTCACGAAAACACAAAAGTGCCCATACTGAAAAACATCGCCTATGCGCTGAAAATACTTTTTAAATGCAGCAAAACCTTTATGCTGTGGCAGGTTATCGCAATGGTATCCTCCATGCTTTTCACAAACTTTTTGCAAAGCGTGCTGTTTTTAAAAGCGCTGCTCTCCGTTATTGAGGGAGGATACGATTTTGCATATTACGCAAAAACCGTGCTTGCCTTTGCCGGAGTTTCACTTTTAAGCGAAGTTATAATGTGCGTAAGCGATTACAAGGGCCTTGTTATTCAAAAAGATATTTTCAAGGCCATGAACAATATGATTTTCAAAAAAGCATCCGAGGCAGACATAAGCTGCTATGAAAACCCGGAATTTTACGACAAATATCAAAGAGCCACCGAAATACTCACAAGCGGTTATTTCATAGCCTTCAGCTACAGCTTTGCAAATGTGGTTGCGGGAATAATATCATTTTTCTCCGTCATCGGGCTTGTGGCGGCGATAGACGCTTCTTATTTGATTTTTCTTCTTCCGTTGCTGTTTGTTTTTGCGGTTGAGCTTATCAAAAGCAAAACGATTTATAAGCGCGATTTGGAAATGACAACGAACAACCGAATAAAAGCATATGCGCAAAGAACCTTATTTTTAAAGGATTATGCAAAAGATATCCGCACATCAAACATTTTTTCCGTTATCATAAAACGATTTGACCGCGCCGTTTCGGATAATATTGCAATCTTAAAAAGATACGGCACAAAGCTGTTTTTATACAGCATGCTAAGCTCGCTTTTGGGCGAATTCATTCCGATAATAGGAACATACGCTTATGCGGGATATCAATTCGCGGTAACAAGAAATTTGCAGATTTCGGGCTTTTCCGTTGTGCTGTCCTCAATAAATTCCGTGCGTGAAGCGGCAAACAGAATCGCAAACGGCTTTTCGGAATTATCCGCCGCGGCACTTTATTTTCAAAATCTGCACGATTTTTTCGATTGCGAAACGGAAATCAAATCCGGCAGCAAAAAGGCGGGTGAATTTGAAAGCCTCGAATTTAAAAATGTTTGCTTCAAATATCCCGCGGCAAAGAAATACTCCCTGCAAAATTTAAGCTTTAAAATCACCAAGGGCGAAACCGTTGCCGTGGTGGGCATAAACGGCGCGGGAAAAACCACGCTCGTGAAGCTGATGCTTCGCTTTTATGACCCAAACGACGGCGAAATACTTTATAACGGCATAAATCTAAAAGAATATGAGCTTGAAAGCCTGCGCGGAAAATTTGCAACGGTTTTTCAGGACTATAAAAACTTTGCTTTATCAGTAAACGAAAACATCATATGCCGCGAATGCTCGCCCGAGGATGAAATCCTTGCCGAAGAGGCATTAAAGCGAAGCGGTGCATACGGCAAAGTGAGCACCCTGCCGCAAGGCGCAAACACCGTTTTAACCCGCGAGTTTGACGAAAACGGCGCAGGCCTTTCGGGCGGCGAAGCGCAAAAAACTGCGGTGGCAAGAATGTTTGCACGCGATTTCGACATTGCCGTGCTTGACGAGCCTTCCTCAGCGCTTGACCCGATTGCGGAATACAAAATGTATCAAAACCTGATTGAGGCCACGAAAAACAAAACGGTTATTTATATTTCGCACAGACTTTCAAGTGCGGTACTTTCCGACAAAATCATAGTTATGGAAAACGGCACCGTTGCCGAAAGCGGCACCCATGCCGAGCTTACGGCGGCGGGCGGAGAATACGCAAAAATGTTTGCTCTGCAAGCGTCAAGCTACAAAAAGGAGGCGGAATAATGGAAAAAGCAAAATCAAGCTTATCAACGGGCGCAAACATATTTTATTTTATAAAACTGCTTTTTAAAATATCGCCGCTGCTTGTTATCGGCGAGGCGCTTTCGGGCATATTCACCGCCCTGCCCACAAGGCTGATTGCCGTTATAGGTGCAAAATATGTGGCCGACACCGTTGAAAGCGGCAGCAATGCGCGCCAAATTCTTTATGCAGTTATTGCAATTGCGGCAATTTTGATTGCAAGCACAACGGCGACCTGCCTTTTTCGTGAGTTTTATTGGAACATTGCGCGCGAAAAGGCAAACGCGGGCTTAAGCAAAATATTTTACGACAAAGCAAAATCACTTGACCTTGCTTCATACGACGACCCATATTTTTACAACAATTTCATTCTCGCCATTGAATCCTCAACGGGCAATTTAAATCAAATTTTAACGCTTATCCGCCGCTACATCGGCGAGGTTGTTTCGTTTATAACGATATGCGGAATTATTTTGGCGCTTGACCCGATTTGCATGCTGATAATTCTTGCCACGGTTATAATTTTTACGCCGCTGAGCAAAAAAATCGGTAATTTGCAGGCGGAGCGCCAAATCGAAAACAACAAAAAGCACAGAAAAGCGGATTATTTTGCAAGGATATTCTATTTGCAGGATTATGCCAAAGAGGTGCGCATGAACGGAATTCGGCCGTTGCTTATCAAAAGATACAACGAAGCGGCAGATGAGGTTATCAAAAACCAGCGCAAATATGTGGGCAAAATCGATTTCATCTATTTCTTTCAGGAAAGCGGCGTGCAGATTTTAGGATTTATGGTTGTGCTTCCGCTCTACCTCGGCTACGGCGTGCTGAAGGCAAAAACACTTTCGGCAGGCGATTTCATTGCCGCCTTTAACGGCGCGTGGAGCATTGCGGCGTCCTTTTCGTTTTTAACAGTTTACATAGCTCGCGAATTTTCTCAGCAAACAAAAATGATTGGTAAATTCCGTGAATTTCTTTCCAAAGAGAGCATAATTAAAGACGGTGCCCACGAAGCCGAGTGCGGCGAGCCGCAGAAAATAGAGCTAAAAAATGTTTCCTTTTCATATCCGGGCACATCAAATCCGGTGCTGAAAAACATAAATTTAACTATTGAGCCATACCAAAAAATTGCGCTTGTAGGCTACAACGGCGCAGGCAAAACCACGCTCACAAATTTACTGCTCAGGCTTTATGATGTGAGCGGCGGTGAAATTTTAATCGGCGGAAAAAGCATTAAGGACGAATCGCTTGAATCCCACCGCAGCAGATTTGCGGCAGTGTTTCAGGATTTTCAGCTTTTTGCTGCAACGCTCGGCGAAAATGTGGCTCTTTCAAGCGAAATTGATGAGCCGAGCGCCGTTAAAGCGCTTGAAAACGCCGGCTTTTCCAAGAAGCTTCAAAACGGAATAAACACTCCCCTGCTGCGCGAATTCGACGAAAACGGAATCATGCTTTCGGGCGGCGAGGCGCAAAAGGCAGCGATTGCAAGAGCTTTTTACAAGCATTGCCCCTATGTTATCATGGACGAGCCCTCTGCAAATTTAGACCCGATTGCGGAATACAAATTAAACCTTGCAATGCAAAAGGCGGCAAAAAACAAAACCGTTATTTTCATTTCTCACAGGCTTTCCACCACGGTGGGAGCGGATAAAATTTATGTGATGGAAAACGGCGAAATTGCCGAAAGCGGCACCCATGCCGAGCTGATGGAGGCGGGCGGCAAATACGCATATATGTTTAATTTGCAGGCAAAGAAATACAGAGCATAAATTTCAAAGCACATTCGGCAGATAAAATGCGCTTCTTTGCGTAGTTCACGCTCCGCAAAAATGCGTATCTGCTGAATGTGATTTTTATTATTATGATGAATAAAATCATAATTCGAGCCTTCGAGCCTGCAAAATTGTATAAAATAAACACACTCAAAGCGCTTATTTTAATAAATTATAAATATTTACAAATGCCGCCGCTCGGTGTTAAAATTATATAAGATAAATATTATAACATAAATATATTGATAATATTCAGGCGGAAAGTTATGAGAAAACGAAAACAAAAGCAAATGTCCGAATCTCTGCTTTTGGGAGCGATTTTAGCGACTGTGGGCGGATTTTTGGACGCACACACATATATTTGCCGCGGCAAAGTTTTTGCCAATGCCGAAACCGGCAACATCGTTTTGATGGGCGCAAAGCTTGCCGAGGGCGATTTTAAGGACGCATTTTTTTACCTTATCCCGATAACGGCATTTGCCTGCGGCGTTTTTTGCGCCGAGGGAATTAAAAAGCTTTTTAAGCAAAATAATTACATCCACTGGCGGCAAATAACCGTGGCGGCGGAAATAATCGCTTTGGTGTTTATATCCTTTGTTGAACCCACAAGAATGCACAACATATTCACAAACGCCTTGGTGGCATTTGTGTGCTCGCTTCAGGTGCAAAGTTTCAGACAAATCAGCGGCGTGCCGCTTACCACCACAATGTGCACGGGCAATCTGCGCAGCGGCACGGAGCATCTTTTTAACGCCGTAACCACAAAAAACAAAACCGTTTTGAAAACGGCATTTAAATATTATTCCATAATTTTCTTCTTCGTTTTAGGTGCTGCAATCGGCGCAGTGCTTTCAAGCGCAATCGGCAGATATTCAACACTGATTGCGGCAGGCGGGCTGCTTGCGGCATTTCTTTTAATGTTTGTAAACAAAGAAGCGGAGAAGCGCGAAGAAATTTTTGAACGCGCCGAGGAAGAAAGAGAAGAAGCGGAAATAAAAGCTGCCGAAAAGCTTTAATTTCGGAGATAAAGAATGAAATCGGATAATGCAAAAATTTTAAGCGCAGCCGAAAAGCAATACACAAAAATGACGCAAACGCCGATAAAAAAGCTTGTTGCATCTCTTGCCGTGCCAACGGTTATCAGCATGCTGATAACAACGATTTATAATGCAACAGACACTTATTTCGTTTCAAAAATCAACATTTCGGCAAGCGGCGCAACGGGCGTTGTTTTCAGCCTGATGGCGATTTTGCAGGCTTTCGGCTTTATGTTCGGCCACGGCTCCGGCAGCCGCATAAGCAGAAATCTGGGCGCGCAAAACATTGAAAAGGCACGGCGATATTCCTCAACAGGGTTGTTTTTGGCACTGCTTACGGGTGCGTTAATCGGATTTTTGGGCATAATTTTCTTAACCCCTTTTATGCGCCTTTTGGGCAGCACTGCCACGATTTTACCCTATTCCAAGGCATACGGAATTTTTATTTTGGCGGCAGGCCCGGCAATGACCGGAGGCTGCGTTGCAAACAATATATTAAGATACGAGGGCAAGGCCTCGCTTGCCATGGTGGGGCTTACAGCAGGCGGCATGCTCAACATAATTCTTGACCCGATTTTGATTTTCGGCGCAAAAATGGGAATTGCGGGTGCGGGACTTTCAACCGCAATTTCGCAATATATTTCCTTTGCTATATTGATGATTATGTATTATAAGGGCGATGCGCAAAGCAAGCCCCATATTAAATACATCACCTTAAAGCCGCGATTTGTGGCAACGATTATAACAACGGGTCTGCCGAGCCTTGCAAGGCAGGGGCTGAACAGCGTTTCAAACATGGTGCTGAATATTGAGGCTGCGCTTTACGGCGACGCCTGCATTGCCGCCATGAGCATAGTTGCAAAATGCGCTAATTTAATTTTCAGCGTGTGCGTGGGAATCGGGCAGGGCTTTCAGCCCGTGTCTGCCTTTAATTACGGTGCAAAAAAATATTCCAGAGTTAAATCCGGAGTCAAATTCACTTGGGGCTTTTCCACGGGAGTGCTTGCCGCCCTTGCGGCCGCATGCTTTGCCTTTGCACCGCAGATAATCACCGTTTTTCGCCACGAAAGCGAAGTTGTGGAAATCGGCGGCAAAACATTGAGACTGCTTTGCATTGCGCTGCTGTTTTTGCCAACGGTTATGGTGGCGAACATGACCTTCCAAAGCATAGGCCAAAGCGGAAAAGCATTTTTCCTTGCCTGCTCGCAAAACGGGCTTTTCTTTATTCCGCTTGCAATAATTTTACCGAAAATTTGCGGCATAACCGGGCTTGAGCTTGCCCAGCCGATCGGCTATATCTTGGCCGCCGCGGTTTCCGTGCCTTTTCTGCTGAGGTTTATAAAAACGCTCACAAGCTATGCAGCAAATCAAAACAGTAATGTTTCAAACAAACAGACGAAAAACGGGCCGCAACCGTTTGATTTAACTCAATCCGATTAAAAAACACAAAAAAAATCCCGCTCAAGGGGGCGCACTCTTCTTTACGAAGTGCGCCACTTGTGAACGGGATTTTATTATATTCCGAATTATGAATTGTTTGAAGCTGTGGGCATATAAGGAATAATTGCATTTGCAAGATTGGATATCGGCATTGTTTGCACAAGCACCTTGCCGGGGCCGGTTACAACCGTGTTAAACAAGCCTTCACCGCCGAACAGCACATTTTTAACACCCTTAACGGTTTGCACATCAAGCGAGCATGTGCCGCTCATCATAACAACATGGCCGGTGTCGAGCACAAGCTGCTCGCCCGCAAGCAAATTATATTCAATCGGTGAGCCGTCTATCTCAATAAAAAGCAAGCCTTGGCCGCTGAATTTTTGCATAATAAAGCCCTCTCCGCCAAACAGGCCTGCGGAAAGCTTTTTCCTGAAGAATACTTCCATATTAACTCCGGGCGTGGAAGCCAAAAATGCGCTTTTCTGGCATATGATTTCCTCTCCGGGATGAACTTCAATCGCCTTTATATCGCCGGGAAAGCATGAAGCAAACGCAATCATGCCGTTTCCGCCTTGGCAGGTGTAGCGATTTTGAAACATTTTATCATTAGTAAAAATTCTGCCGATTGCCTTGCCGAGCCCACCGTTTGTGGTGGTTTCCATAACCATATTCGGGCTCATCCAAGACATACCGCCGCCTTCTGTTATCATCTGCTCACCTGCTTCAAGATAACAAATTGCAGCCGGGAACGGCACACCTTTAATTTCATAACGCATAATATTACCAAACCTTTCGTTACAATTTATACAATTTATATTATGTGTATAATTCATTTTACAACATTTTGATACAGATTGCAATAAAAGCATATGCTTTTTTGTGGCAATTTTATGCAATATTACTGTAATTACGATGTTTTTATAATTTACAATAATAAACCCTCAAATGTTCAAATTCTCCGCTTTTGGGCCTGAAGCCACCCGAAATTTTGTCGATAAATACACAAAAAAGCGGCGCACCGGTTTGCCCGGAACGCCGCTTTGACAATACAAATTACATTTTTGAGCCCTTAGAGCCTTTTGAACCGCCAAGAGCACCCGATGAAAGAATATTCGTATCAAACGAATAAGTGATTTCCTCGCGGTTGCGCTGCCTTTTGAGCGCAAGCGAAATAAGCTTATCGAGCAATTCGGAATATTTAACACCGAGCGGTTCCCACAAATAAAATGCAAGTGAGCCGGGGATCGTGTTAAACTCGTTAATCCAAAATTCGCCCGTTTTTGAATCCATAAGATAATCTATTCTTACAACACCGTTGCAATCAAGATACTTGAAAGCTTCAACGGCAATTTTTTTAATTTCCGTTGCGGTTTCGGCAGGAATATCTGCGGGAATTTTTCTTTTAAGGCTCGTCATGCCCTTGCTGCCGCCTGTTTTCTTGCCGCCGTCCAAATACTTATCTTTATATGAAAGAATTTTATCTGCGGAAACAGGCTCTTCAAGCTCGGATGCCTCTGCCTCCATATAATCTCCCACTACCGAGCAGTTTATTTCTTTAAGATTAACAACAGCAGGCTCAACAAGAATTTTATCGGAAAAATTGAAAGCAAGCTCAAGCGCATCTTCAAATTCGGCGCGGTTATCGGCCTTGCTGATACCTACGCTGGAGCCGAGATTTACAGGCTTAACAACAACGGGATAGCCGAATTTTGCCTCTGTTTTTTCAACAATCGAATCGCTGCTTTTATAATCGGTGATTGAAAAGCGCAAGCCGTCAAGCACGGGGAAGCCCGCGTCGCGCAGCATAACCTTCATGGCATATTTATCCATGCAGATTGCGCTTGAAAGCACATCGCAGCCAACAAACGGCAGATTAAGAGTTTTGATGAAGCCCTGCAAAGCGCCATCCTCAACATTGGTGCCGTGCACAATGGGAAACGCAACATCGATAACGGCAATCGGCTTTTGTTTTGAAAAAAGCTTTTGCTGTTGCGGAAGAAGATATGTTTTATCGCCGTCCGTTACGATATTGATTTTTGTGCTTTTTTCAAGCAGCCTCGGAATATTCTTGTATTCTTCGATTTTATCAAGATCTTCGCCGTAATACAATTCATTTTTCTTTGTGATATAAACAGGGTAAAGCTGATATTTATCCTTATTCATATTTTGCATTGCCTGCAATGCGGAGATAACGGAAACCTCGTGCTCAACGCTTTTTCCGCCAAACAAAACGGCAACATTTATTTTCATAATAAATCACATGGCCTTTCCGACTACCGTATATTAAATATATCGCCTGCCCGCCGTAGCCGAAGCGGAGCGATTTGCGCCGAGCGGCGCGGAAATATTACAGCCGGCAATCAATAATTATCCGGCAAATCATTTTCAATCAGAATAATTTTTTCGGCGGGGGAAGCGCTTGCCTCGTTAAACGCCTCAATAAAGCTTTCACTTATCGTTACTGCGGATTCGGATATACCGCCGTCCGCAAGGCCCTTATAAATGGCTTCCGTTTGCTTTTTGCCCACAAGGTAAACATGATCGCAAACAACCGCAGCGGATTTGCCGAATTCGTAATTGTAATGATCCTGCATTTTGCCGAGCTCAACCATACCTGGCGTTATCAAAATCTTTTCGCCCTCAAAAAGCGCCAGGGTTTTAAGCGCCGCCTCGCAGCCTGCGGGATTTGAATTATAAGCATCGTCAATAATAGCGGTGTTGCCCCTGCGGGTAAGCTGCAATCTGTGCGGCGGGGAGGTAAGCTTTTTAAGCTGCATTTTAATATCGTCTGCCTCAACGCCGAGCTGCCTGCAAACCGCAACAACCCCCATAAGATTGGTTACATTGTGCTCGCCCACAAGCGGAGTTTGCAGATTTTCGATTTTTTCATTGCCGCAAACAACGGAAAAGCTTGTTCCTTTTCTTGTTACACGAATATCGCTTGCATATGTTTCGTTTTGACTGCCTATTCCGTAGGTATGGAAGCCCGCGTTCGGATTTTTCGCAAGCTTTGCCGAAATATATTGATTATCGCCGTTTAAGAACATATTTTTCTTATCGGGCACGGCGTCATAAAGCTCAAACTTGGTTTTAACGATATTATCAATTGATTTAAAAGATTCCAAATGCTGCTCGCCGATCGAGGTTATAATTCCGTAATCGGGGAAAACGATATCACAGATTTCCTTGATATCGCCCACATTTCTTGCGCCCATTTCGCAAACGAAAATCTCGTGTGTGGGGCGAAGCTGCTCTCTGATTGTTTTAACAACGCCCATCGGGGTGTTATAGCTTTCCGGAGTCATCAGCACATTATATTTTGCTTTAAGAGCCGTTGAAAGAAAATATTTAACGCTTGTTTTGCCGTAGCTTCCCGTGATTCCGATAACCTTTAAATCGGGGCAAACTTTAAGCATTTTTTTAGCGTCGTTAATATAATACTGCCTTATTCCCTTTTCTATCGGCGCATTGATGAAGTTGCCGATAAGAACAAGAAGCGGCATAAATGCAAGCGTCAGCGCAAAGCCGAAAAGCGCTCTTTTTTCGCCGCCGGCAAAAAACGCCGCCGCATAAGCCGCAGCGGAAACGATTGCGTCCGTTACAAGCATTCTTTTAACCCTTGCCGTGTAAACAAGCGGCTTTTTTGCATTTTTCATCGGCTTATTCACAAGCGCGCAGATTAACGCAAGCACATAAAAAATTATATAAAGCCAAATTTTGTTTATGAAAAGTGCCGAAACGGCAAGCACCAAAATCACAAGGTTAATTGCAAAATGCTTTGCGTTTGCCGCCATCCATTTAAGCTGAACGCGCGGCTTATATGAATTTTGCTGAAACATATGTGTGGTGCGGATTACCGTGAGCACGGACGCCGCGATTGCAAAAACCGCGCCGATTATATTTAAAGCGATATAAATATCAATCACCGACCTTCAGATAAGATTTAATGATGTTTGCAAAAACAACAGGCTGATCAAGAAACGAATAATGCCCCGCGTTTTCGATAACGGCAAGGCCCACATCCGTGCCCGCCGCGGAAATTTCGCGTTCAAAAATTTTACCGTCCGCCAAAGGGGTTGCGGTGTCGTTTGCACCCCAAATAAGCAAGGTGGAGCATTTAACATTTTTCATCAGATGCACCAAATCCTCGTTTACCGATTTAACAAGCACGCCGCGCATAATCTCGCTTGCATTGAGATAATCGGCGGAGGAGAATTTTTTTCTTAAATTTTCAAGCGCCTGCGGAAAAAGCTTGCGCACGGGATAAAGGCTGAGGAAAAATTTGCCGCATTTATAAACCTTTGTGCGCGCCCTTTGCTTTTTGCTGCGCTGCGGCATAACCCCGGCGCAATCCACAAACAGAATTTTTGAAATTTCAAAGCCGAGGCTGTTATCGGAAACAAGCTTTAAAATAACCCTGCCGCCGAAGGAATGCCCCAAAAGGATAACGCTTTTAACACCGAAAGAAGCTATAAACGCCTTTGTGAAATCGGCATATGCCGACACATCCCAAACATCGTTCGGCTCCGGAGTTTTGCCGAAGCCCGGAAAATCAAAGGAAACAACAGTGTATTTTTGCGCCAGCAGATTGGCAACCGAGGCATACACTTCAAGGCTTGTGCCCCAGCCCTGCAAAATAAACACATAATCGCCGCTGCCCTTTATATCGTAATTAACGGAAATTCCGTTTATTTCTTTATTCAAAACACAACCTCCAAAAAAAGGTAACAAAAAACGGATTGAATTCGGCCAAAGCCGATTTGAGCGTTTTATTTTTTCACACGCCCGAAATACCGCCTATATATAAATTATTATTAAACATATTTTAAGCTTTTAATATTTTAACACATTAAAATTATATGTGCAATAATTTATTCAAATTAAAGCGGCGATTTTATCGGCGCAAACAAGCATTAAATTGTTCACTTCAAACAAAAAAATGCCGGCGAAAACAATCCGCCGGCTAAGCCTTTTACATAATGTTTTAATATTCTGAAAATTTGCAAAAGAGCATAAAATCGACCTTATTTATTTATCGGCTTATATGAGCCGAGGCGGCGAAGAAGGCCTCTGTAATAATCCCATTGCATTGAGAATGACGGAATTTTTTGCTCTGCTTTTTGCTTATAAGCGATAATATCGCGTTCTCTGTCGTCAGGATTGCGCAGGGTTACGCAATCGTAAGCAAATGGGTTGACCTTATCCGTGATTTTGATATGCGCGACCTCGCCAACAGGGCAATTAACGGAAAGAACTCCGTTTTCCGCCGTGCAAACAACGCCCTCGTTATCGCAGGAAACATCAAAATCCGAATCCGAAACGGCAGGATATGTGTAAACGGAAAATTTCTCCCTGCCGGATTTATTAACTATATAATCATAGCAAAAATCGCCGTTTGAGTTTTGAAGCTTGATAAAGCGCGTATTGTCATCCGCAGGAATATCAAATGCCTCTATTTTTAAAAGTGAGCATGCGCCAGTGCAGCTTTTAATTTTAACGGCAATCATATTTGTTTCCGTAGGCGGAAATTCAAAAATCGTGGCCGCACCGTTTTCCTTTAACTCCCCTGTTTGGAAGCTGTGCCTGCCTATCATAAGCTCGGCATTAACGATGTGGCTTGCGGGATCCGGATTTTCATAAAGAGCAACACAGCAGATTTTGCGGGCCGCGGGCAGCATTGCGGCAACGATTTTTTGCTCATCGCCCGAATCGGCAACCCAAACGGAGGAAAGCGGCAAGCCGGGGTTGTTTTTAATATCGTTTGAATCAAAAAGCTTAAACTTATTAAGATGCGAGGGATCGCCGCTCGTGGCCTGCATTTTGGCATTCAAAAGCAAATCATCCGTTCTGCGCTGCCAAAACACCTTATCGGAATTTAAAATTCCGTTTGCATGATCTGTTGCTGTTTGGCTTGAATAGCACTGCATGGCTTTATAGCCGGAAGTGTTTTGCATAATGCGCGAAAGCGATTCTTTTGCAACGGGAATACGCACTCTGTCTGCCCAATTATAGGCATTGACCTCACTCATATAAGAACTTTCCTGCGGCAAACGGGTTGAAAGCGCATTTTCGGAATAGTAATCGCACTTGCCGTTCCACGCGGTTGAATAGGCAAAGCCTTTAAACACCTGCGGCGCATAAAATGAATTTTCGGCAAGCACATTTCCGAGCGCTTCTTCAAAGAAAAGGCTTATTGCGCGGTGATCGGCATGCTCGTCATAATCGCAGCAATAAAGCACATCGGGCATAAATTCAGCTATTGCCGCCTGCATATCGGCAACAATGTTATCGCGCGTATATGCGCTTTTGCGAAACGGCGGCTTTTTGTCCGTGCCGTAGGTTTCGGCATAACCCGCCTCTGATTTCACAAGCTCATCACCCGCGCAGTTATAAATATGTTTTCCTTTTTTATCAACCAAGCTGTCTCCATAGCCGAAAAAAATCACATTTTCCGCCCTAACGCCGTACAACGCCGCAACGGAGAGCGCTTCTTTGATTCTAAGCTTGCCGAGGCGGTGAAAATCGCCGTTTGTGGAAAACAGAATTTTAACCTCGGAGCCGTTTTTAACATATTGCTCTATCACGCCGCCGTAAAGATTTATTTCATCATCCTCGTGCGGAGCGAAAAGCATAACCTTTTTGCCGCCGAAAAATGCACTTCGATCCGCTTCCTCATAATCATAAGCAGTGTTCTTCGGAATCAAAATTCCCGCGGCAAGAGCCTCGCCTGCGCAAAGCAATGCGGCAATCAGTGCCGCAACAAAGAAAAACACCGTTAAGCCGGACGGAAGCGGCACAAGCGCCGCCGAATACATTGCAACATCAAGCACGCCGAGCAGCATATAAATTTGAAGCATTCTCGATTCGATATGCACCTTAAACGCCACGGTTATAAAAATACAAACCGCCGTAAGAGCTTTAAGCGGCATAAGAAGCAGCGGATTTAAAAATGCAGCCGCCACGGAGCCTGCAAAAAGCAAAAGCAACACAATAATTACGGGAATCGCAAACGCCGCGCTTTCAAACGGCTTTATTTTTTTCCAATTTACTTTAATCAAAACCGACACCTCCGCAGTGCAAGGTATAATATGTTTAAATATAATTATACTTTTCTTTCGTTTAAATAAGATAACAGATTATGCGCAATTAGTCAATTAAGAGCAAGGCAAGAATATATTTATTTAAAGTTTTTTCAAAAAAGAGTTGACAAATTCGATTTTTGTGTTATACTCTAATTGTAATCGATACAAGTTAGTAATCATTACAAGGTGGTAAACGATGACTCAGGAAAAAATCTTAGCGCTTTTCAGGGAAAAAGGCTTCAGAGCCACTCCCCAGCGAATTGCAGTTTTCAATTATGTTTACGAGCACAGGGATCACCCCGATGTGCTTGCCATATATGAAAATGTGCTTAAAAGCAACCCGGGATTTTCAAAAACCACAGTTTACAACGCGCTTAAATCACTTTGCGAAAGCGGGTTTATAACGGCGATAACGATTGACGGAGGCCGAATCCATTATGACGCCAATGTTAATTTTCACGGCCACTTCATTTGCAAACACTGCGGTGAAATTTATGATTTTCAGCTTGAAGAGCCTGTTTCAACCCTGCCGAAAGGATTTATCGTGCAAAAAAAAGATGTATATTACAGCGGCATTTGCCCAAGCTGTAACAATAAAAAATAATTATTATTTTGAAGGAGTAATTTATTATGAACAAAAAGTATTATTGCCCGGCATGCGGCTACACAAGTGACGAACCCATCGATATTTGCCCCCGTTGCGGTGCTAAAATGAAAGTTCGCGAAGAAGGCGGGGAAAAGGCTTGGGCCGCAGAGCACATCGTAGGCGTTGCCAAAGATGTTGACCCCGAAATCATTCAGGGCCTTCGCGATAACTTTAACGGCGAATGCTCGGAAGTAGGCATGTATCTTGCAATGGCAAGAGTGGCACACAGAGAGGGCTACCCCGAAATCGGCCTTTATTGGGAGAAGGCCGCTCACGAAGAGGCAGAGCATGCCGCTAAATTCGCAGAGCTTCTCGGCGAGGTGCTTACCGACTCCACAAAGAAAAACCTTGAGATGAGAGTTGAAGCCGAATACGGCGCAACGGCAGGCAAAACGGAGCTTGCAAGGCTTGCTAAAGAAAAAGGCCTTGACGCCATTCACGACACTGTTCACGAAATGGCTCGCGACGAAGCCCGTCACGGCAGAGCATTTGAAGGCCTCCTCAAGAGATACTTCGGCGAATAATCGCATAGAAATTCAATATCAAACGGCTTCGGAAAATTCCGAAGCCGTTTTTTATATCAGTATAATTATTTTCGGCAAAAGCAAAGCAACACCGTGTTTCCCTGCTTAAAAATCATTCCGATACGCTTGGAGCACACTCCGATTGCTCTGCCGCAGCGCGGCGCTCGGCAAGCTCGGATTCAACCTTTTCGCGCTCTGCCGGTGTGTAGCGAATAAACAAAAGCGGAATGATATAAAGCAGGCTTGCGATTGCCGGAGTGAGAATAACAAGCGGCCAAATCCATTTGTCAAACGCCGCAGATTGAGTGCCCACATATACGGAAGCGCCGTCTATCGCCTTATATTTAAGCAGATGAAGCGCAAGCGCGGCAAGGCCTGCGGTTATGCCGCTTGAAATTTTAGTAAACATCGTTTGCATTGAAAATGTTACGCCTTCCGTGCGCTTCCCTGTTTTCCATTCCATATAATCGATGCTGTCGCAAAAAACAGCGGTTTGCGCAATTGAAATCGCGCCAAGCGGAATACAGCCGATTCCGATAACGGTGAGAGCTATCCAAAGCTTTTGCCCCTGATAACCGATTGCATATGCGATTATACGCGCAACGATGTTTGCCGCCTGCATCATGATTATGGCATTTACATAGCCTTTGCAGAATTTTTTGATTTTATCGGCAAGCATCATTCCCAAAAAGCCCGGCAATGCGGTGAACATATAATAAACAGTGGTAAGCCCGAGCGCGCCGATAATACTGTTTTCCCCAAGAAAATCGGCAGGAATTTCATATTTGAAGAAATATGTTACAAGATTTGCGCCGAATCCGACCGAACCGAGGATATTTCCGAGTGTTAAAAGCATCAACATTCTGTTTTTAAACAGCAGCGAAAAGCTTTCGGCGATGGAAACCTGCTGCTTTTCCTTAACGACTCTGACGCGTTCCCGAGCGCCGTAGCACCTGAGGCTGAGCATTGCGCCGCCGAAGCCGAAAATCAAGGCAAATACCAAAGTCATCAGAGCCATACTGCTGCCGGTTGCATTTGCAATCATTTCAAGCGCCATCGGAATCAAAGTGCCGAGCGCGCCGTAAACGCACGAGCCTATTGTGCGCGCCCACTGCACAAAGCGATCGCGTTCATCCGTGTTAGTTGAAACGCAGGAGGTTATGCCCCAAATTGCCACATCCTGCACGGTATAAGCCAAATCCCAGCAGATATACATTATTATAAAATATGAAACGCGAAGCCAAAGCAAATCCTCTTTTGTGGAAAAAACAACGAAGATAAGCACGGTGAATATGCCCACGGGAAGCGGCGTGTATTTTAAAAACGGGCGCAGCTTTTCACCGTTTTTAAAGGTGTGCTTATCTATAAACGAGCCAACAATCGGGTCGTTTACACCGTCCCAAATTTTCATAACAATAAGCAGCACGGAAACCGTGAGCGCCGGAAACAGCGCAATATCCGTCATAAAATAATTAAAAAACGAGCCGCCTATAAGCGAATAAACCATATTTTGCCCTGTTAGCCCGGCATAATAATTTATTTTTTCCTTTTTACCTATATATTCCAAAAAAAATCGCCTCCAAACACAAAATCACCCTGATTTTATAATAACACGGCAAAAATTAAAATCCAATGTGCAATGTATACAACATTTCATTTGTTTAATTGTATATAACGCCGAGGCAGGCGCTGATGCGTTTATGGCACTCCCATGTGCGCTTTCCCTTTTACTTGACATTTTTCGCTTTGTGATATATTATTGTTTAAGTTTGTTTATATATAAATATTTAAATTTTTTATAAGCATTGCCCGAAGCAATGCAAAATCGGGAGTTTATTTAATGAAAAGCAACACAGCCACATTAAAAAAACGAGCCGCAGAGCACGGCGAAAAAAGCAAAGCGAGAATATGCGCCGAAAAATTTATCGGATCATATTTTTTCAGATACACGGCAATATATTTAATTCTTTCAGCCATCATTTTTACTCAGTTTTTGATTTTCAGGAAAGCGCTTGTGTGGGATCCGGACGGAATTGCCCAGCATTATACAGGCTTTGTTTATTACGGAGTTTATCTTCGCAAGATTTTTAAAAGCTTGCTTGCAGGGCATTTGGTTATTCCTCAGTTTGATTTATCCATAGGAATGGGAAATGATATTTTCACTTCCTTACATTATTACGGAATAGGCGATCCGCTCAATCTTATTTCGGCATTGGTGCCTTCAAAATATGCGGCATATGCGTTTTCATTGCTTGTTTACCTGCGTTATTATCTTGCGGGGTTTGCCTTTGTGCTGCTTGCAAAATACAAAAAGCAAAGCAAAACCGGAGCTTGCGCCGGCGCAATGATTTATGTTTTTTCTGCATATGCAATGTATATGACCCTCAGGCACCCGTCATTTATAAATCCCCTTATTTATTTTCCGCTTATCATTCTCGGCGGCGAAATGATGTTTGACGGCAAACGCCCGTATTTGTTTATCATATCCGTTTGCCTTGCGGCAGTAAGCGGCTTTTATTTCTTTTATGTTATTTCAATTTTCACCATTCTTTATGTTTTCCTCAGAATATTCTTTGCTTATCCGAAAGATAAGTTATTAAAAGGCTTTTTCCAAGCCTTGTTTAAATTCGGAGGCTCATATTTGCTTGGAATGATTATGGCGGCCGTTACTCTGCTTCCGATGATTATCACCGTGCTTTTCTCAAACAGAGGCTCTGTTCAGCACGCTCTTAATCCGTTTTATGCAAGCGAATACTACAAAGAATTCATTGGCGCATTTATGGGATATGTGCAGCTTGACTGCAATGTTTATATGGGCTTTACGGCGGCGGGAGCAGCGGCAGTTGTGCTGCTCTTTATGCAAAAGAAAAAGCACGGCTTCCTTAAAGCTGCTTTCATCACGGCAACTCTGCTTATGATGTTTCCTGTTTGTAGCAAGGTTATAAACGGATTCTCATATGTTTGCAACCGTTGGAGCTGGATTTACGGCCTTATTGCCGCATATGCATTTACGGTTTCCATCAGTGAAATAAAGAAAATCACATTTAAAAAATCCGTTGTTTTATGCGCCGCTGCGGCCGTTACAACCGTTATAATTTCTTTGGTGCCGAATGCAAGAATTAAAGAAAACTATGTTTCCTGCGCTCTGTTTGCATTTTTTGCGATTGCATGCCTTATATACTCGGCGCTTCCTTATGTTGAAAAAACAGACACTAAAAAAGCGGCAAAAGTTGCCAAGGCTGCACTTTGCATGATTGCGGCGGCCGGTGTTATTTTCAATTCACTTTTCATTTATGATTACAACCATGCAAGCTTTTCAACAACATTTCTTACTATGGGGCAGGCAAACAGATTTTCCGGCTCAAATTCATACAAAGCCATTGCAGAGCTTCAAAACACCGAGTCGGCCGTTGAGCGATACGGCGGCAGCGGCATAGAGCTTGAGCAAATGAACAATTCCATGCTCAGCGGCGCATATTCCTCGGTGGGCTATTTAAGCCTTACCGACCCTAGCACAAACAATTTCCAAAAAGAAATGGGCCTTGTTTACAATAATTTTTCCATTTTGGACGACAGCCATGCAGACCCGTATATCTATGCTCTTGAAAATGTTAAATACTATGTTTCGGGCGGTGATGAAAAGAAAGAAAGCGCAATCGGCTCAGAAAGCCTTGCAACGCTAAAAAACATCAGCAGCGAACGCACATACAATTCACAAGTGTATGAAAACAAGGATTACATTCCTTTCGGCTTTACATACGAAAATGTTATTTCCCAAAGCGAATATTCCTCATTAAGCCCGGTGCAAAAGAGAGAAGCTCTTCTGCAGGCAGTTGTGCTGAACGATACCGACGAATATGTTAATTCAGACCTGTCTTCAATAAGCACAGAGGTTTATAAGCCCGAATTTGAAACCGTATTGCCGAAAGACGGCTGCGTTATTCAAAACAATACCATATATTCTCAAAGCAACGGCTCGGAAATTCACTTAAAAACTTCCGTTCCGGAGGGCTATCAAACCTATATTCAATTCAATAATTTAAACTACACTTCGCTTAGTGGAATGCAGCTTAAAAAAATAATTTCTCCGGATGCTTACAACAAATTAACAACATATGAGCGCCGCAAGATTTCTTACAATGAAAAGAACTTTGAGCCAAGCACATATGCATCGGCAATTGTTTCCTCCGATTCGGGCGCAAGAACACCATTTTCGATTTCAACACCGAATCACGATTATTACAGCGGCATAAATGATTTTACCGTTAATCTTGGAGACAAGCCTATAAATGACATAACCTTGCGCGTCGGCTCCGGCGCATATGCATATGATTCAATTGAAATTATCTGCATTCCGAAAACAGACTACAAAGCAAATCTTAATGTTCTTGCAGAGGATCACCTGGAGGATTTAAACATTGCCGTAAATGAGATTTCGGGCAGCATTAAGCTTGAGAGCAACAAGGTTTTGTTTCTTTCAATTCCGTATAATGAAAACTGGACGGCTTATGTAGACGGTGAAGAAACCGCGATTTACAAAGCAAACACGGGATTTTGCGCAATTCCGCTTAAAGCCGGCGAACACAAAATTGTGCTTAAATACAAAAACAAGCAGCTTAAATTATCATCGGCCGTAAGTGTTGTTGGGTTTGCAGGCTTCGCAGTTACCGTTGCGGCAGTTGAAATAAGCAGAAAAAAGAAAAAGAGCGCAACAATTAAATAAGCCCTTTGCGGCATAAAAAAACGCTTCGGATTTTATGAGCATCATCCGAAGCGTTTTATTTTTTTATCGCCAAGCGATTCAAATAATTCTTAAGCCGGGCTTAACATTTGCCGTTGCTGTCTTTGGCATTGCAAGCACCGCCGCATTTGCCGCAATCTCCGCAGCATCCGCCTTTTTTTCTTTTTTTGCAAACTGCAATTGCCGACACAAGAGCAAGTGCAAGAATTGCGCAAATAATAACATCCCAAATATTCATAACGCACCTCTGCCGTTACACACCTATCAAGGTGCCGACCGAATAGATTATAAACGCCGCCACCCATGCAACCAGGCACTGCCAAGCAACAACCGCCGCTGCCCATTTGGCGCCGAGTTCACGCTTAACGGAAGCAACCGCAGCAACACAAGGAGTATATAAAAGGCTAAACACGAGCAAGCTGAATGCCGCCAGCGGAGTAAGAACAGCCGCAATGCTTCCTCCAAACAGAACCTCCAGGGTGGAAACAACGCTTTCCTTTGCCATAAAGCCGCAGATAAGAGCCGTGCAAATTCGCCAATCCCCTATGCCGAGCGGCCTGAATATCGGCGCAATCAGGCCGGAAACGGCAGCCAAAATGCTTTGTGAAGAATCCTCGGTCATATTAAATTTAAGGTCAAATTTTTGCAGGAACCACACAACAACCGTTGCGATAAGAATAACCGAAAAAGCCCTTTGCAAAAAATCCTTTGCTTTTTCCCAAAGCAGCTGAGCCACATTTTTTGCACTTGGCAATCTGTAATTCGGAAGCTCCATAACAAACGGCACCGGTTCGCCCTTAAACAATGTTCCTTTATAAAGGAATGCAGCCAAAATGCCCATTAAGATTCCCAGCAGATAAATAACAGACATTACAAATGCACCTTTTTTTGGGAAAAACACACTTACAAGAAACGAATATATCGGCAATTTTGCGCTGCAACTCATAAAAGGAGTAAGAAGAATTGTCATTTTTCTGTCTCTCTCGCTCGTCAGAGTTCGTGTTGCCATAACAGCAGGCACCGTGCAGCCAAAACCTATAAGCATAGGCACAATGCTTCTTCCGGACAAGCCGATTTTTCTGAGCAGCTTATCCATAACAAAAGCCACCCTGGCAATATATCCCGTATCCTCCATCAATGAAAGAAAGAAAAACAGTGTAACGATAATCGGCAAAAAGCTGAGGACGCTGCCTACACCCGTGAAAACACCATCGATAATCAAGCTGTGAATAACCGGATTTACATTGGCCGCGGTAAGTGCACAATCCGCAAGCGCACTGAGCTTATCAATGCCAAGCTCAAGCAGGGTTTGAAGCCCCGCGCCGATAACATTAAAGGTGAGGTAAAACACTGCCACCATTATTGCAATAAAGCAAGGAATGGCTGTGTATTTACCGGTTAAAACTCTGTCTATTTTTTCGCTGCGAATTCTTTGTTTGCTTTCTTTCGGCTTAATAACTGTTTTTTCGCAAAGCTGCTCTATATAAGAAAACCTCATATCTGCGATAGCGGCACTGCGATCAAGCCCGCGCTCTTTTTCCATTTGATCAACTATTGATTCAAGCATATTAAGCTCGCTGCTTTGCAATTTCAGGCGATCAATAATAAGCTTATCACCCTCTATTGCCTTTGTTGCCGCAAACCGAACGGGAATTTGAGCACTTTCCGCATGATCCTCTATCAAATGAATAACGGCATGGATGCACCTATGCACGGCGCCGTCATGATCTGTTTTGCTGCAAAAATCCTGCTGCAATGGCTTTTCCTGATATTTAGCCACATGGATTGCATGGCGCACCAATTCATCAACACCCTCATTTTTGGATGCCGAAATCGGAATAACCGGCACCCCGAGCATTGACTCCATTGCATTAACATCAACAGAGCCTTGATTGCTTATAACCTCATCCATCATATTAAGCGCCACAACCATCGGTGTGCCCATTTCCAAAAGCTGCATTGTTAAATAAAGATTTCGCTCAATATTGGTTGCATCAACAATGTTTATTATTGCCTTCGGCTTTTCATTCAGCACAAAATTGCGGGACACTATTTCCTCGCTGCTGAAAGGAGACATCGAATAAATACCCGGCAAATCCGTTACAAGCGTTTTCGGATAGCCTTTAATAACACCGTCTTTTCTGTCTACCGTTACACCGGGAAAGTTGCCTACATGCTGCTTTGCTCCGGTAAGCTGATTAAAAAGAGTTGTTTTTCCGCAATTTTGATTTCCAACCAAAGCATAGGTAAGAACAACATCGTCATCAAGCGGTTTTTCATCCTTTTTGGAATGATATTTGCCGTCCTCGCCAAGGCCAGGATGATCAATGTTTTGCTCCCTGTTTATACCCGTATGGCTGCGGCTCCTTTTTGCTATAGGCTCAATTTCTATTTTTTCGGCCTCTGCAAGGCGGAGTGTAAGTTCATAGCCATGAATTTGATATTCCAACGGATCACCCATTGGAGCGGTTTTTATCAATGTGATTTCCGCACCGGGAACCATGCCCATATCAAGAAAATGCTGCCGAAGCGCCCCTTGACCGCTGACTTTGGTTATAACGGCACTTTTTGCGACCTTTAATTCATTAAGCTTCATAATTTCCCTCTTATAACATTCAGTACCCTCTTTCAACATTATATTACATAGTTCAACCATATTCAATAAAAGCAGACCCATTTGGGGCACACTTTATAAAGAAGAATGCGGTTTAAGCTTTCCGAGTTTTGCCCGTTGCACTATTAAAAAAATCAAAGAAACGGATAAAAGGCAAGGCTTTCGCCTTTTTAAGCGAAAGCCTTAAAATAACAAGTTTAAATATTTATGATTTCAACACACGGCATTTTGCATTATTACTGCTTAGTTTGCGCTGTTTGCAATTGCCTGATCAATCAGTGCATTAAGAGTTTTTGACTGCTCTGCCGATGTGATTGCACCTACAACCTGACCGACAATGTTTCCGTTTTTATCAACAACATAGGTTGTCGGGAAGGAATAAAGGCCAGAAGTGAATTTGCCGGCTTCGCTGCTTGAATCAAACCAAAGGTTTTTATAGGTTACTCCCTTTTTATCCAAAATATCCTTTGCTTCGGAAATAGCCTTGCTGTCGCCATCGAGCGTAAATGAATTGATACCGACAACAGAGCCGCCTTTTTGAGCAAGTTCCTTGTTTAACGCTTCCAAATCGCCAAGCTCACCGACGCAGGGATTGCAGGTTGTGAACCAAAAATTTACAACCGTTACCGTATTTTTGGCAAAAAGCTCGCTGCTGTTAACATCATTGCCGTCAAGGTCCTTTCCCTGAAAGCTCGGAAACTTTGTTAGGTCGGCGGTATTGCCACCCGTCATTCCCGCGGTTGCGGCATCAACACTGTCGTTTTCCTGTGGCTTGCTTCCGCAGCCGGGATATTTTTGCTCCAAAATCGTAAGCTTATTTTCAATTTCCTTAATTTGCTCCGCACCTGCTTTAAGAGTTTTAAGTTCTTCGGCAGTGAAGCTGTCTTTTGCGCCTTCGATTGTTGAAAGCAGAAAATCGCCGTAATTTGTGCCGTCTTCAATCATGGAAGTGTTTTTATTGGCAGAAAGAAACACTTTTTCCCAAAGCTGAGAATTATTTGTTAGGATATCGTTTTCCTTTTGCATAAGCTTATTATAAAGCTCTGTTGCCTCATCGATGCTGCCGGGCTCCGTTGCCATTAAAGAGGCGATTTCGGAATCGCCGCCCTTGCTGCCGTCTTTGCTTGCCGAGCAGGCTGCAAGGCCAAGCGCAAGCACCAACGCCATTATAACAGCTAATATTTTTGATGTTTTTGAGATTTTCATAACTGTTCCTCCGTTTTATTATTTAATTTATTTTTCTTACACGGTGCCGAATTTCCGCCTATGTTTTTTGACGGCATTCCAAAGCCGTAATGAAAGCTTAAAGCATCCGTAGGGCAGGCGGTTATGCACTTACCGCAGCGTATACATTCGGTGTGATTTGGTGATTTTGTAATATCAACATCCATTTTGCAGGCCTTTGCGCATTTTCCGCATGAAACGCACTTATGCTCATCAACCTTTATTCCAAGCAGTGAAACCTTGTTCATAAGCGCATAAAAGGCACCGAGCGGGCAAATCCATTTGCAAAAAGGGCGATAAAACAAAACGCTTAAAACAACCACTGCAATTAAAATTATAAGCTTTTGAGTAAACAAAGAGCCTAAAGCAGCGCGTATTCCTTCGTTAACGGCAGAGAGCGGAATTGCGCCCTCAAGCACACCCTGCGGGCAAATATATTTGCAAAAGAAAGGATCGCCCATACCCACATCGTTTACAACAAGCGCCGGAAGCAAAACCACGGCAAAAAGCAAAACGGCATATTTCAGATACCTTAGGGGTTTAAGCTTTTTTGTTGAAAGCTTTTTGCCCGGAATTTTATGCAGCAAATCCTGCAGCCAGCCGAATGGACACAAAAAGCCGCAAACAAAACGGCCGAGAAGCACACCTATCAAAATCAAAAATCCGGTTATATAATATGAAAAGCTGAATTTTGAAGAGCCCACCACCGCTTGAAATGCGCCTATTGGGCAAGCGCCCGATGCAGCCGGGCAGGAATAGCAGTTTAACCCCGGCACACAAACAGCCTTGCCGTTGCCCTGATATATTCCGCCTTTAAAGAAATTAGGCAAATGTATGTTTGCTGCAAGTGCCGCACAAGCCTGTATCAAGCCTCTGAAGCGGCTTATAAGGCGCGATGCTTTTTTCTTTTTCTTTTTCTTATCCAATTCCTATACACTCCAAGCACAATCTTATTGCCTTACTTAACACGGATTCAACCTCGCCTCTCATTGCACCGCAGCAAATCATAACCGCACCGGCAATCAGCAAGCCGCCCTGAGACAAAGCTTTTTTCAACTTAAACAACGTGATCACTCCCCTTCAAATTCCTTTGTTACACACATCTTATCACAACAGGCATAAAATCTTTGTTAAGAAAAGAAATTTAACAAAGACTTTATGCCTTTATGATATAATATCATCACATAGCAAATTTTCTGTTTACAAACGGCACTCATTGCATATATAACCGTTTGCTCCGGAATATTTATTGTGCAGGCGAGCCTTGCTTTATGCTATAATATAAATACTCTAAAGCCAAAACCCTGTTAGGAGAAACATAATGCATATTTTAGTTGTTGAAGATGAAAAAGCACTTTGCGACACAATTGTTCGCAGCCTGAAGCGCCTTGCATACAGCGTTGATTATTGTTACAACGGAAAAGCGGCGGCAGAAATGCTTGCCGTTGAAAATTTTGATCTTGTTGTGCTTGATCTTAATCTTCCGGATACAGACGGAATGACATTGCTTAAAACCCTGCGAAAAACGGATTGCGACACAAAGGTGCTTATTTTATCGGCGCGCTGTGAAATCGCAGATAAGGTTGAGGGATTGGACGCCGGCGCAAACGACTATCTGACAAAGCCTTTTCACTTAGACGAGCTTGCTGCAAGAATTCGCAGCCTGACGCTCAGGCGCTTTACGCAAAACGATGTTGTTTTAACCTGCGGAGAGCTTACATTTAACACAAAAACACGCAAAGGCGCCGTGTGCGGTAAAGCCCTGTCTTTAACCAGAAAAGAAACGGGAATACTTGAATATCTTATGCTTAACCAAGGCCGCCCGATAAGCCAAGAGGAGCTTCTTGAGCATGTTTGGGACAGCAGTGTTGATAACTTCAGCAATTCAATAAGGGTGCATATTTCGGCTTTGCGAAAGAAATTGCGTGCCGCCTTGGGATATGACACCATACATAATCGCATAGGCGAAGGCTATGTTATGGAGGAAAGAAAATGAAAAAGCTATCTTTGCAATGGCGCATAACCATAATGACGGCTATTTTAATATGCATAACATGTGTGCTGATGAATTGCCTGATAGGATATTCCGGCAAGCATTATATGGATTCAATAGGAAACGGCATTTCGGCTTACAGCGATATTGACGGCGGCGAGCCCGGAGCATTTGACCCGCAAAGCGAAAATCTTGATAATGAGGTTACTATTATCGTTAGCGGAGCACAGCAATCCTTCGGCACAACAAATTGGTATATAACCGCGGCAGTTACTCTGCTGGGCGGCGTGCTTGCATATTTCGTAAGCGGCCGTGCATTAAAACCGCTTCGCAGCTTTGCCGCTCAGGTTGAAAATGTGCAGCCAAACAATCTTGCGGATGTGCAAATCAGCGAGGATGTGCTTCCCGAATTCAAGCAATTCAGCAAATCGTTCAACAGCATGATAAAGCGGCTTGATGAGGGCTTTTCGGCGCAGCGCCAATTCACGGGAAATGCAGCTCATGAATTGCGAACTCCCCTTGCGCTGACTCAGGCGCAAATTGAACTTTTCGCCGCAGAGCATCCCGATGTGCAGCCGGAAACGGCAGAATTTTTAAAGCTTTTGCAAGAGCAAACCGAGCGAATGTCTCAAATGACAAAAACATTGCTTGAAATGAGCGAGCTGCGCTCTGTGCCCTGCAACGACAGAATTGAACTTGCCCCAATGATAGAAGAAATCATAACCGATCTTGAGCCGATTGCGGAGGAAAAAGGAATTGTCCTTAATTATGACGGCAACGGCACGATAATAGGCAGCGACACCTTGATTTACAGATTGATATTTAACCTTACGGAAAATGCCATACGGTATAACCGCACAAATGCACAAGTGCATATTTCCGTTTGCGATAATAAAGATAAGATTTTGATACGTGTGCGTGATAACGGCCACGGCATACCGGAACAATACAGAGAAAGTATTTTCCAGCCTTTCTTCCGCATTGATAAATCACGCAGCAGAGCGCACGGCGGAGTAGGCCTTGGATTATCGCTTGTTTGGGAAATTGTGTTGCTCCACAAGGGTGAAATAAAAATTGAAGAAAGCTCGGATAACGGCACGGTTATGCTTGTAACACTTCCAAAAGAGCAAGCTTAATTGCATAAGCATAAAAAGCACCTTGCATAATCGCAAAGTGCTTCATCAACTGTATTAAATTTGGGCATAAGAAAAGCATCCACAATCAATATGTGGATGCTTACCAATTATAATGCTTTGATAATTCCTTATATTTGTCTGCATAAAACGCATTTGGATTAAAATCGAATTTAGGACATTTCTGAAAATCAGGATTATCATCCATATAATATTTTTCAGGACGTCTGCCCTTTAATGCCTTGCAATTCAGTCCATCCACATTTTTGCAGACAGCACAAGGCGGAATAAACACAGTTCTTGCATCTTCAGACATAAAAAATCTTCTTTTTGCTTTTTCTTCTTCTGTCATCATATCACCTACTTAATTATTCTTCTTATTATTTCAAGCCAAGAATCACCCTTTAAATCCATCAGCCTGTTTGTATCAATCAATTTGTACTTTGTTCCGGTATGCAGTATTGCTTCGCTTTCAACCTTATTATCTGTAACATATACCTTCGTACCATCATCAAGCAACACTTTAAGTTTTACTTTTTTTATCTGTAAAAACATTTTTATCAGACTTCAAGCTAACGCTCATAAAAACATCTTCAACAAATGTTTTTCCGATTTGTAATTGAACCTGTTTAACAGCATTGTCAATATCTGATATTTTGCCGTTCTTCAAGTCCACACCAAAAACATTTAACAAAAGTTACCATCACAATATCTATCTGCAATAATGCAATCCCTTAACTTTGTCTTATTTATTACATCATTAAGAGTATTAATAGTCAGCAAATCATCAGATTTTAATGAACTTATATCACGCATACGCAAAGCAGCATTTATATCATAAGAATTGCTTGTTTGCACATATCCTGCTTTTTGTTTTTGTGCTTGATGTCTCCATATTTGCTTGTGTTCAGATTGCGTTTCATTATTCCTACATATATTGATTAATTTGTTCCATTTGTTATTATCAATATAAGAATAAGTCTTATTATTTATTATATTATTCTTCTTCAAATTATCAATAGCAGAATAGTATTTTTCTTTCCATTCTTGATAATTGCTTGCTTTGATAATTTCGCCTGTTTCATTATCTCTGCGATACCGACCACCACCCTTTTCAACATACCATCTCGGCACATCGTCAAGAATACAACGACAATTACACCTTTCAGCTGCGGGAGCACCCGGCTCTTTAGGATACATCAAACCATTTGAAAAAGGTTCTTCAAGTTCTCGCCACTCTTTATCTACAAGCCTATGCGATTCTCTTGTTTTGCCATCAAGGACTGCATTCCATTGCTTAACGGTATCACACCCCATTTGCCTTGCACGATAAGCACAATCCGGATCTGCTTCACACTGAATTCTTCCGCCCTCAGTGCGTGCAATGCGAATAGCACGCTTCATTGATGACTGCCCAAGCGCACTGATATTTCTTGCAATATCGGCATACACCATGCCGGTTGAAAAGCCCCTTTGCAGCTCCGATATAACATTTTTCTTCAAGGCTTCTGTGTTTTCAGTTAATCATAAAATCTTAAACAATTATTTAACTAAATAGATTTCTATAATCACCAAAAAGAGCTATCGGACTTTCAAAAAATCTGATAGCTCTTTACTTTTACAATAATTCAAATAATGTTGCCACAAAGGGCATTCAAACGGCTAAAACCGCATAATTACAGGCTTTTTCAGCGGTGAGAAATTATTCCCACTCTTTTCCGAGATTATCATTTGTACTATTTTATATCTATTCTAAGCCATTTTTGCACTGTTTTGAGGTAATTTTTTGCGGTGTTATTTCCTTTATCATCACTCGTGTTGCAATATATGTTGCAAATATGGTAAATGAATAGTTCCCAACGGCTTGTAGGTCATTTTTCTCAAAAATTGTATTTGCCGTTTTGTTTTCATTCGGATTTCTAAAACTCAATCGTTAGCATTACATATAGACAAACGACTGTACATATGATATAGTTTAGTCAGAAGACAATACAACTAACAACATCGGCTGACACCGAAAAATAACTGTTCCAATACCGAACGCAGAAATTGTTATAAATTCTCATTTGGAGGGAAAGTTATGTTTAATTACAAAAAGGTTATGGTTATAGGCTGTCTTGGTGCAGGCAAAAGCTTACATCTCTATGAGATTTATAAAAGTAAGATTAAAACGACAAAAAATTGCAATGTTAAAGTTGAATTATACGCATTGTTCAATGAACTTTTGTGGTACAAAACTCTCGAAAAAATCGATTTTAGATATTTAAAATACAGAAGCAGGCGCTTGATGAAAATGATAAAAAATTAAATCTTTTTTGAAAAGCTAAAAAATTACGAGGCTCTCTTATGACTAATATTAAATGGTTATTTTTTGATTTAGGTTCAACATTGGTTGATGAAACCGAGTGTATAAAGAAGCGATGTGATGTTATCATCGAAAATAACAATATTGATAAAGATGAATTTTACGCTAAAATTAATGAGTTTGCCAAAACTGATTCATATGCCGTTAAAGCAGCCGCTCAATATTGCGGTGCTGAAATTCCAAGGTGGTTTGGCGAACTTGAAAGACTTTATCCCGATACTGTAGCGGTTTTAGATAAATTGTCGAAAAAATATAAGCTTGGTATTATAGCAAATCAGATAGCAGGAACGCAAAAGAGAATTGATAATTGGGGCATTGGCAAATATTTTGATGTGGTTGTTGCCTCTGCTGAAGTAGGCTACGATAAACCTGATTTTGAAATTTTCAATATAGCACTTGCACAAGCAAATTGTAAGCCAAACGAAGCCGTTATGATAGGCGATAGACTTGACAATGATATAGTTCCAGCAAAGAAGTTAGGAATGAGAACCGTTTGGGTGCGTCAGGGCTTTGCTAAAATACAATATGTAAAAAGCAAAAATGAAAGACCCGATTATATTATAGAAAACATCGGTGATATTATAGATATTTTCATTTAAACAATTAGAATACAATTATACAAAAGGCTACCGCCTCAAAATGAGGTGGTAGCCTTTTAATATGTGCAAAATTATGTTTAACTTGTAACCCGGCAGGGACTATTTCATCTGCCCGAAAACACGTTTTTGAAAAAAAGTGTTGCAAAAGTGTTGCAAAAACGGTTGCCCGAAAAGTACCAAGTCCCGAAACCCGCATAAATACTGGGGTTTTCGGCACATCTAAACCAAGGGGAACTATTCCCACTCGTTGCCGAAAGGCTAAACTTAACGCATTTTGTTTATAAAACGTATCGTGTAGTCTTCGCAGTATTTTGATAATCCATATTATCATACCTGTATGACGAGAATTTATCATTTTCTTATCAGGTGCGATAAAATCGATGGTTGCAAGAAAAGAATAATCGCAACCGAATTGGTTTTACAATTTATATTATACTTGATTTCTTTTTGTTTTGCAAGATGTATTTTAATTTTACGCACGCATTTCAAAAATTGTGCGTAAATTTTAATTGATTTTTTTAGTTGTCTCAGGTATAATAAAATCAGCACACAATTACGTATTCGCTGTGCGTGAATTTTATTTAAGAAAGAGGGTGAATGAGTGAATCTTCAAGAGCGAGCAAAAGAAGTGGTTGTAGACAATAATGGCATTGCAAAATCTGCCGACTTTGTTGCTGCCGGAATCAGAGCTGTTGATGTCGTAAACCTGTGTAACGCAGGCTTTCTTAATCGTGTACGACACGGATACTATCAGCTTGCCGAACAAGGTGTTTCTTCAGAAGAACAATTGCTTGCAACACTCATTCCAAAAGGAATAGTTTGTGTTGAATCTGCGTTGTTTCACTATGGTTACAGCGACTTTGCACCACGAAAATGGTCAATAGCTGTACCTCGTTCAATGTCAAGAACAAAGCTAAAAGTCGATTTGCTTGCTATTCAACCTTATTATATGCAGCCTGAGTTGTACGAACTTGGGAAAATTACCGATAACTTCAACGGGGTTGAGCTGCCTGTATATGACCGTGAGCGAACAATATGTGATTGTTTCAAATATCGTTCAAGATTAGATAACGAAATTTTCAACAAGGCCATTAACGCTTATGTAAAAGACGATAAAAAGAATCTGAATAATCTTTCTGCTTATTCCCAAAAATTGCGTGTGTATAAAAAAGTTACCGAGCTGATGGAGGTGTTGTTGAATGGCTGATATTGCAGCGTCTGTGCTTACACGATTAAAGAATAAGGCTCAGGCAAGTGGAAGAATTAAGAGCGATTTTAGGTATTCAGTTAATATCGTATATAACAATTTTCCATGGCCTACTCCGAACGCCGAGCAAAAAGCAAAAATCGAGCATACTGCACAGTCAATTCTGGACGCAAGATCAAAGTATCCCGATTGTTCTCTCGCAGATTTGTATGACGAAGTTTCTATGCCACCCGAACTGCGCAAGGCTCACCAAGCAAATGACCGTGCCGTAATGCAGGCTTATGGTTTTGATGTAAAGAGCATGACCGAGAGCACTTGCGTTTCAGAGCTTATGAAGATGTATCAAAAGTTGACGAAATAGTGGGAGGCTATTATGTATCGAGATATATTTAAGAGAATTATTGAGGCCTCACAAACAGAATCGCTAACGTTTTTTGTTGGTGCAGGCATATCAAAACTTTCCAATGCACCAAAATGGTCGGAATTGATAGATGCATTTTGTGATAACCTTGGGCGTGCTAAAAAGTCGGATTACAGTAATGAAGAATACTTGAGCATACCTCAGATGTATTATTACTCAATAAATCAAGATGAATGTCGGTATTACGATTTTATAAACAACTGTTTCGGAAATAAAAAGCTTATCCCCAACACAATTCATAAAATGTTACTTGACCTAAATCCGTATGCATTTATTACGACAAACTTTGACGATTTACTTGAAACGGCGGCCTCAGAGAACTGCCAAAGTTTTAAAGTAGTTGCTTGTGATGACGAAATTTCTGGAATTAACGGGAATAGGTTTATTCTAAAGCTCCACGGAGATTTGAACCACAGAAACATTGTTCTGAAAGAAGAGGACTATCTTAACTACAGTGAAAAGTTCAAATTAGTTGAAACTCTTTTGAAGTCTATCTTCGCAACAAACACAGTAGTGTTTATTGGTTATGGGCTCAATGACTACAATATCAAACTAATTTTGAATTGGACAAAAACACTTCTCAAGGAGAAATTTAACAAGCCTGTATTCATATATACTGATGATGCAGAACTTTCGAAAGACGAATTGCGATATCATGAGTCTAAGGGGTTGCGCGTTATTGATTATAGACACTGTGTTGAGGATGAACCAACTGCTTTTGTTGATAGATATAAGTGCGTCCTGAATGCCATAAACGATTCTTCAAAGTTTTCAGTTAAAGGGAAAGATGAAATAGAAGCTTTCGAATTGCTGTATGATTTGCTGGCTCCTTTGGACAAAATGAAGTCGCTCCGAATACAAGACATTAAAGAAAAACTTCATAATAAGGTTATTATTGAGAGTCACGGTGTAATCAATATATCCGTTGGTGAAAACATATTGTTTAAGCATTTTGTTGCTATAAACGACATGAATGAAGATGACAGGGAAAAACTCAATGTTGATACACTACAAAAATACCAAACTATTGTCTCCGTGCTTTCAAAGGCACAGATCAGAGGGATTCACTGTGCCGATCATAAGCAACGGACTATTTCTGATGACAATTTTGTTTTTGGTAATCCGTGTTGTATGCAATTTTATTATACTGAAATGCAAGAGTATGTGGCTAAGAAATATGATGATTACCAAGATAATTATAGAAAGGCGTACTATTTAGCAAAATTATCTCGTTACAAGGAATCTTATGAGTTGTTTGTAAATGTTGCTACAGAGGCATATATTGCAAGCGATTATCTTTTGCATTTTTTGGCACAGGCAAATCGTTATGTAGTATATCAAGCTATGAAAAGTGCGAACAACAACTTGATGTACTACAATTCTTTTGACTTTGATGGACTAAAAGGAGGCACCATTAGTTCTGAGCAAGTTGAGCACATATTTGAAAGGTTACCTATTGAGTTTCAAAATGAGTACCAGTGTTTCAAGAAAATTGCATCTTTTAATATGTTATATGAAAACTCATACTATTCCTTCCAAGATGGAATGAAATTGCAAGATGCTATTGATTCCAACACTCAAGAGTGGGGTATTACAAGTGTAGATAAGGTTATTTCAAGAATAAACCAAAATTTGCACTTTTTCTTGGGGAATGGTTTGTATATGGAGGAGTTTACAGAGTTTAAAACAACCATACGAAATTTGATGTCAACCTTAGTGTATAAATACTCTGTGCAGGCTAAGAAAGCTGTTGATGATGACTTCTTTGGTAATGCGTCAAGCGAGATTTATTTCGACAATATTGATTTTTATTGTTTTATTGAGTATTTTGATACGAAACAATTAGATAGATTGCTTCGCAAGCATTCAATAAAAACATTAGATTTCAAAAATATTGAAATAATAGAGTCCTCTGTGCGAAATCTTTGTTCCTACTATGGTACGGTACTAAAAACCAATCAGAGGATAGAAATTCTGTCTATACAAAACAAGATTAAAAGATGCTTGAATCTATTGCACTATATGGACATTTCACAGGAGCTTGTGGATTTTGTCTGCTCGTTTATTTTTAAATATGAGTTTCGTGAAATTTGTATTGGCGATAAGATTCTCTTTTTAGATTCGCAGGTTTGGAAAAGAAAAAGATATAGTGAAACAACTGCGTCTGTTATTGAAAATAAGTTAATCTACTATATTGATAGGCATATCAAAGCGATAGCCAATAACGAAAACTTCGATTTACTATCTAAACATTCAAACTTGAATTACCCAAATTTGATACACTATATCCATACCGATGATTCTTTTAAGTCTCGAAAATTAGCATATCGCATTACTAAAATTATCAATAACTCCTATACACAATTCAAGGAACAGATAAAATGGCATTATTATTCCTATCTTTCTTCTTCTCAACAAAAAAGTGTCGTAAAGTGGATATGTAACGGATTGGCAAACAAGTTCTATTTTGACGACTTTTTGTTCTTGGTAAATTACGATATAAAGATTGATAAAAAAACATTGCGAGCATTGAAAAAGTATTTAAAAAATGAAATTGAACTCTCAAAAAAAGAATCACCAATTAAAACATATCCTAAGCATGATCATTTTGAAGCCTTAAATCTTGTAGGCTATTTTTGTAGAGCCGGTTCATTAAAGAGGATAGATTTTTCCGCATTTTTAAATATTAGTCCGATGTTTGATTTGTTTTATAAATTTGAGAAATTTGATTTTGAGAAATTTGATGTCACTTGGTTATTAAATTGGCAAGATAAAATGATTCAAATACTTTCCGAAAATAAGACTGTTAGGAGTAAGACAAGAGAGTGCATAGCAAAAGAAATAAACCTATCGCAACTGAAAGATAGCGATTTGAAAAAATTATCAACTATATTAACTAAATATTTTTGCTGAAAGTAATTAACGAGTGTGGTCTGTTACCAAGTCACACTCGTTAATTTTTACACAAATATCAATTCCGCATTTACCATTTCTGTAGCTCTGCTACGGATGCTATTCATCCGAGTAACCCACTCCATTTGATTATCCGCTTTGAGTTTTTCGGTAACACCCTCACGCTCTGCCATCTGTTTTACGAGCCAAAAAAACATATCCTCAGCCTGCTTATTTACATCGGCAAGGTGTCTGTTCAGTTCGCATTTTATGAGCAGGGGCGTATAAAAACATTTGCGGTGTGCCTTGATATGCTGCAACAATTTCGTTTCTTTCTTTTGTACTTAAATATATATGGTATTTTTCTGTTTTCATACTATCCACCTCGCTGTTTTTATCTGATTTGATGATATATTAAAGAGAAAATTTTATCAAATATACAAAAAGGCTTCTGCCCAAAACAGGGCAAAAGCCTTAAAAATTATGCGATTTTTAGGTTTAGTTGCAAGCCAAGGGTGACTATTTCATCTGCCCGAAAACACGTTTTTGAAAAAAGTGTTGCAAAAACGGTTACCCGAAAAGTGCCAAGCCCCGAAAAGCGCATAAATACTGGTTTTTTCGGCACATCTAAACCAAAGGAAACTATTCTCACTCGCTCCCTGTAAATCAACCTTAAACACTTTTATTTATGGAATTTATCAGAGAGTGTCTATATTATTTGAATTATCGGTAAAGCATACGCTATCCGATTTTTTGTTGCCATAGTGTTGCCATAGAAAATGTTTAAGCCTTCCATTCGTGATTCAGCATTCTTCTATCAGAAATAAATTGACGAGCAGCAGCAATGGCATGGTCAACGAATAAGTTAAGTGAATCATCCACTTTATATATACGTTCATTTGACTCCTGAATTCCTGACATAGCATACATTCCATGCCAACCGTTTAAGGAATATGAACCGCCACCATTAACCATATGTATGAATTCTGGCATATTAAGAAACGCACCATCTAATGTTACAGCCGCAGACCAAAACAGTCCATCCATTGCATTCCTTGAAAAAGTAACGTCTCTACCTACTCGGTCTCTTATACTTGTTTTTGATTGAATACAGCCAAAAACGTGTGTTTCGCCGTGAATTGACTGTATAGCATATAAATCAAAATCCTTCCCCCAAGAACTCAAACCTGCTATATCCTCAGTTGTATTGGCTAAACGATTTTCCTTAATCATTTTGGTTAATTCAGACTGTAAGATGAATCTTACTTCATTACGTTGTAAGTCATCACTGTCAATATTGGATATATAACGTTCAAAAGAATGACCACTTGATTTTATCCAACTTTGATGTGCAGATAAACTTCTCTTTATTACCGATTCTTGGTGTTCCTCTGCTATATTGAAATCGCCAAGATTTGCAACATTAATTTTATGCGTTATTCCTATAGCTTCCCAAATTTCACTTTCAGATATATGTGGTGAAAAGCGCAAAAGGCCTTCAACTAAAGCTTTATCGATAGCTTTTCTCTGAGCGCTCAACCTGGCAGATTGTTTGGCGGCATCTGAAGTTCTGTCGCCGAGTTCAATTGGATAGGTTGTCTCATATGTTTGCATATATATTTCTTTACAAAATTCTTTGTAATCTTGATTTTCAGGCATTGTTTACACCTCTTAAAATTTTATCTATTTCTTTTCCCCAAGCATATGCAAGCAATGGCGGGACCGCATCTCCTATTTGCTCATACTTATCTTGAACATCACGGTTTATATGTGGAACTATATATGGTCCACCACAAAAATCATATGAATCAGGAAACGATTGAAGTCGTGCACATTCTCTGACGGTTAATGCTCTATCATATTTCGGATGAACGAATTCATCTAGGCAATGACTTGTAACAGTAGGGGCTGGTTCATTTTCCATAAGTCTATAATTGCGCTTAATGAACATCTTTTTGGGTAATATACGTTGCTCTTGCAAAGTTTCTCGTTCTTTGCCATCATATCGTTCAAATAAATCTTTTAGACTTTCTCCTTGGTGAAGTAGTGCAAATCTTTTTAATGTACACTCTCTATGTTTCATAGGCATTTGATATGTTAATTTATTAACATTTGACGTTCTTCTCCAAAATGAATCGTTTTTCAACAAAAGTGAATACTCCGATTCTTTACCCGTATATTTATTCTTTTCTTTTCCACTATTCGGTATAACATTTGGCAGTCCTGCAAAAGCATCTTTAACAGTAGTCGTTTTGCAATTTTCAGGAATAGGTGCAGTTAATCTAATGTTCGGATTGCTACTTGCCAATATAAAAAAACGATTTCTACGTTGTGGAACTCCAAACTTATCTGCACTAAGCACAACCTCAATATAATTACCGTATCCAGCTTCTACAAGTTCTGTTTTTAGCAAATCAACAATCAAAGCTTTAGACTTTTTCTCAACAGTTTTAGTTGTTATTGCAGGCACATTTTCAAATAAAAGAAGTTTTGCTTTTGAAATTTTTGCAATTCTAATACCTTCCCTAAATAAGAATTGTCTGTCATCATAAAATGAGCGTGATGTATTTCCAGCAGTTGAAAATGTCTCGCACGGCATCCCTGAAGTGACTAGATCTATTCCATCTGATGGTATATATGGAAGAATGTCATCCTCAGTAACATCCCTGATATCAGAATGGATCATATGAACTGATGGATGATTAGCAGAATACGTTTCAACGCAGCTTTTAATATATTCAATGGCTATTTTTGTATCAAATCCCGCTGCACACAACCCGGTACAGATACCTCCAGGTCCACTAAAGCAGTCTATATGTGTAAAGCTCATAATATATGCCCCTCCAATGCATACTCGGAAATATCGAACGAAATCTTGTGAATTTTGCAAAAGTTATCGATTGATTTTAACGCACGATAATTGGGCTTGGTTTTATCCTTTTCCCATCGATTTACTGTCGAATACGATACGCCAAGTTCTTTGGCAAACGCTTCTTGACTAAGTAATGACTGTACACGAATATGTTTAATTTTTTCACCAAATTCCACAGTTACAACTCCAATTAAAATTATAGCATTATTATAGCATAATCATTTCATTTTTTCAAGAGATAAGGGGCTTTATTTCTAAAGCCCCAGGTTATCAACAATATATAATGTTTTGTAACACTATTTCCTCTGCAATTAAATTGCTTTGGTCAAATCCAAGCAAACTATAATTACGTTCCTCTTCTTCATATCTGCACTGCGCAATCTTATCAATAACCGTCAAATATTCTATCAACATATTCTTACGCAACAAATTGTGATATAATGTTTGGTTTGCCTTCATTATATAGTCCATATGTAATCTTCCCCATCGGCCAATTTCGCCCAACTTGTGAAAGCAGCACACTCTATTTGTTTTTAATTGTGGAATGTCGAATATTAAAGATGCATTTACTATTTCATTTGCTTGATTACGGATATTATTCATCTTTTGCACCCACAACATCATATCGGTTGATTTGAGTTCCTCGGTTACATTTTCCTTTTCGGCTAAGTCTTTTACCAGCCGGAGAAAAAAGTCTTGCGCCTGCTGTTCAACATTTGCAAGATATGAATTGAGCTTACCGCTTGTCAGCAAATTGTAGTAACGTACCTTATGATTTTGCTTCAAATATCGTTTATGTCTCATTGCCCACACGCCGATGTTGTTCGTTTCTTCTTCCGCCGGTAATAAATCGGGCAACATATAGTCGCCCACCTGCGTATAAGTACCGCCTTGCTTTTCAAAAATTGTGTTTGCCATTTTGTTTTACCTCCAAAAATTTATTTATCTTGAGCGTGGATTTTCACGCTTACGACCTTTGATATTTCTCGCCTGTTCAAGCAACTCGTCAATCTGTTTATGCCCGAAAACCTTACGCAAAAGCTTATAATCTTTGACCTCTGAACGCAGATTTTCGTTTTCGCTTTTCAGTTTGCTGTTGATTTTAGACAACATTTCGTTCTCACGATATAGGTTTCCATTTGTAATATTTAGCCTGTGGTAATTGTCCCAACCCTCAAAACAACGAGCCAATGCCGTCTTGATTAACGCTTTTAATTTTTGAATAAGCGGCTCTGCAATTTTAGTTTTATATGCTTTTACAGACATAAAACCTTGCGGCTCGGACAGTTGATATTCGGGTGCATTATCAAGCATTTCTTCCACATTTCTTAAGTTTTCCAAACCATCATCATAGTTTAACACTCGCTCGGATAACACATTGAATTCAGTCTGTTTTTCTTCGATTTTAGCACCTAACTGTTCAAGTTCCGTCGCTCGCTCTTGCTTTTTATAATCAAGAACAGACAAATGTTTTTCGTGCGAGCCTTTATGTTCCCACTCAATTCCGTGCCGTTCCATAACGAATGCAAGTGCGGATTTTTCTGCGCTCACCCATTGATTCCACTCGGTATCTCTACGAGTTCCGCCTTTGAAGCCTTGTGTGGCTAACGCTTGTTTCAGGCTTACTCTCGTATCAAGTCCACGCTTGCTGCCGGTTGTGAACGGAACAAAATCAATGTGCAAATGGGGCGTTGCCTCGTCCATATGCAGATGAGCAGAGAACACTTTTAGGTTGGAATTTCGTTCTTGAAATTCACGGTAATACTCATCTAAAATCTGCCGTGCAAGCTGTCCGTTTTCGCTTTCGGCACTCATATTTTCCTTATCGCCAATCTGTAAAATCAGTTCATGGAACGGCTTTTCCTGCTTTGAATTTCTGATTTTCTCATAGTAGTTTTCTATTCTGCGGTCGGCTCTTTTCTGCTTTTCGTTATATCTTTTTAGTGCTTCATCAAACAATTCGTGATAGATTTTCTTTATCGGCTCGTTGCAGTAATCAATGTTAAGATGACTACGCTCACCGTCAACATTTTCTGCCTTGAATTTGCGGCTGTTATGATTGACCGAGCCTTTACCCACCATTGCACTTATCGTTCTTTGCATTTTATATACCTCCAATCTCTAAAAATTGACCGTTCTCAGTTCTGTTACTCTTGTCAAGAGTAACGCAAAAGCACTTTTGACAGGCGAGCCCATCAAAAATGCAACCTGCAAGCAGGTTTTGCGTTCTCCGAAGGGCAAAGAGCCGCCTTTGAAAAGGCACTCTCTGCACACTCCGCTAAACTTTTGCTGTGACAAACCGTGACAATGGTGACAATGTTTTAGACCACATCACCGTTCTCGGAGAGTTTGTCACGGTCGTCACACATTGACACGCCTATTTCATAAGAGATAGTTTTCGTCCGTTATGCGTTCGACTTGCTTTGTAGTGAATCCCATAATCTTTAAGCAGTCGGTTTGCATTTATACTTAACCTCAATGAAAGAACATTTGGTTTAACATCTTCTCCGAGAATGTCACATAGTTCGGAAGCAGTACCTTCCCACACTTTACTTTCCGACAAAAGAGTTGTAGCAATTTTTTCAAGTAACGGCTCAGGCGGCTCTTTCCACAATTCTGTTTCGGACTTTTCAAAATTCCAAATTAGTTTTTCGGCATCTCTCACAAGATGAATTTTCATATCTTGTTGATCCCTACCGGCAACATCAAGTGTGGCATTATTAGAAGTTCGTTTTTCTTTGCTCAGAACGAAGGCTCCGTCGGCAGCTCCCATCAATCCGTTTGTTCCTGAAATCATATCGAAAATATCTTCCGCTTTTTGCTTGCGAGTATGGTGAACAATGAGCATTGTAACATTGTAGCTGTCCGCCAATGATTTTAGCCTTGCTACAATATCATAGTCACTTGCATAGCTGTAATCGGCTCCGCCGGCTTCACGAACACGCTTTAATGTGTCGATAATAATCAAGCCTGTATCTGAATGTTCTTCCATAAAGCCTTTAATTTGTTCGTCCAAGCCTTCGTTCAATGTTTTGCATTGTGTGGCAAAATACAGATTATCTGTTTCCTCAGCTCCAAACATTTGAAACAATCGCTTTTGCAAGCGGGGATAGTCATCTTCAAGTGCAAAGTAAAGCACGGTTGACTTTCGCACTTTGTACCCCCATAACGGTGTGCCTGTGCTTATGTGATAAGCAAGCTGTGCCATCATAAAACTTTTACCTACCTTTGGAGAGCCTGCAAAAATATAAGTACCCCTTTGTAGCAAACCGTCTATCAACGGTGTTTGAACATTAAAAACCGTATCATATAACTCGCTCATCGAAACTGTTTTGAGATACGACGGACTCATCTGCTTTGAAAATTCTTTTTGCATTTCCTCAAGATAATCATTTAGACACTTGCCATCCTCATTAAAATCGGTTATACTATCATTACATACATTTGGTGACTGCTCCGTATCTGCGCCAACAGATACAATCGGAGTGGTCATTTTTTTATTTTCCATTGTTGCCATCTCCTTTCAATCCGTTCATTGTGGTAGCGATAAGGTCAATAGTAGCAAGAATCTCCGGCTCAATGCTCCCACCGACATCAATTCGTTTCAATTCATTAAGGATGAATTCCATTTGCGTTTTAAGAGCCTTGTAAACTCTCGGATTCGGTTGAACTACCACCTCACGCTCCATACATTTGCGATAACAATATTCCTGCTTGGGCAATCCCGAAAGAGCAATGGCTCTGTTTAGCTCTTTTTGTTCTTCGGGAGATACCCTGAAAGCTACGGTAATACTGCGAAAACGATTATACTTATCAACATTCTTGGCTGACATAATATCACACTCCTTTATTCATAAAATCAAGTTTTATTGCCATTTCTTTTTGCTTTGACGGGAACAGATGGGCATAGCGATAAGTAATTTCTATACTCTCGTGTCCCACTCGGTCTGCAATGGCGACTGCTGAAAATCCCATATCAATTAAAAGGCTGATATGACTGTGCCTTAAATCGTGAATACGAATACGCTTTACACCTGCGGCTTTTGAACCTCTGTCCATTTCGTGATGAAGATAGCTTTTCGTTATGTTAAAAATGCGTTCTTTCCTTTTCAGCCCGTACTGCATATTGAAAAACTCCTGCATTTCAGTACAAAGAAAATCCGGCATTTGCACCGTTCGGTTACTTTTCTTTGTTTTCGGTGAAGTAATCATATCTTCACCTTTTATTCGCTGATATGTTTTGCTGATTTTTACCGTTCCTTTTTCAAAATCAAAATCAGCAGGAGTAAGAGCAAGCAATTCTCCCTCACGGATACCTGTCCAATAAAGCATTTGAAAAGCATAGTAAGAAATCGGTTCATCCATCATTACTTCGGAGAACTTTTGATATTCTTCCTTTGTCCAAAACAGCATTTCCTTGCGTTCTTCACTACCCATATTTCCGGCTTTTGCGGCGGGATTGCTACGCAAGTCATAAAATCTTACCGCATAATTAAATATGGCGGAAAGTTGATTGTGCAGCGTTTTCAGGTAGGATGATGAATAGGGCTTATTCTCCTCATTACGATATGCAAGCATTTCATTTTGCCACGCTCGTACATCTTTGGTTGTAATCTCATTGATTTTGTAATTTTCAAAATACGGCAGAATTTTCTGCTGAATAATATTTTCTTTTGTTTGCCAAGTGCTTTCCTTTAATCGTGGCTTTTGCTCTCGGCAATAAATTTCAACAAAGGCAGAAAAGGGCATATCCAAATCTCCCGAATTTTGTTGTCGGAAAGTATGTTCCCACTCCTGCGCCTCTCGTTTGGTATCAAATCCTCGCTTACACTTTGGCTTGCGTTCGCCTTTCCAATTTGTGTATTGAGTCATCACATACCAAGTTCCGTTATCTTTGTTTTTGTAAGCCGGCATTATACCTCTCTCCTTTCTGCTCCATAAACTCTTTCATTAAAATACTGTCGGCTGATGCGTCCTGCAACTGTGATATATCCTTTTGCACTCAACTCATCATTGAGCTGCTTTATAACCTTATATGCATAAGATTTCGATACATCCAATTCCTCTGCAACCTCATCGGCTCTGATAAAAGACTTTTCTGCCATAAAAAACACCTCCTTTATAATTGTTTTGGTTATTTAGTGTCGGATACTTTCTGACCGCATTCCGATTTGCCCGAGCGGATACACCATTACCGTGATGTATGACGGCTATTCAGTTGTTTACAAATAACTTAACGCTATTTGCTTAATGATTATACTAAACATATTCCGTTATGTCAAGCGGTTTTAACGAAAATATTAAACTTTTTTGTTTTATGTTGCTTGACATATACTAAACATATATGATATACTGATTGCACATTACATAAGTAAGGAGTGCAATTTTATGGCAATCGGAGAGAGAATAAGATTCTTTCGTAATCTTTGCGGAATGACACAGAAATATTTAGGACAGGTGGTTGGATTTCCCGAAAAGACCGCTGACATTCGTATGGCACAATATGAATCCGGCTCAAGAACTCCAAAAACAGATTTAACGAATAAACTTGCAGAGGTTTTCGATATATCTTCGCAGGCTCTTTCTGTTCCCGACATCGACAGCTACATAGGTTTAATGCACACCTTGTTTACATTAGAGGACAGATATGGATTGACAATAGTAAAGACTGAAAACGGTGTTTCAATGTATGCAGACCCTCGCAAGGGAAAGGACGCTGCCGATCTTTCGGAAATGCTTAATGCGTGGGCTGAACAATCCGAGAAATATCATAACGGCGACATTAACCGTGACGAATATGACAAGTGGCGCTACAATTATCCAAAGTATGATGAAACTTCCGGCTTTGTGAAAGTACCGTCACAGCAGCTCAGCGATGCTATGGTAGAAGCGTTTAAGGATAAATTAAAATAATGCAAACGACAAAACCCCGTACTGACTTTAATCCGTCAGTACGGGGTTTAATGTTAATATGGTGTTTTTGCGAGCCACAAGATATTACTTTTTACTCACAAACCACTCGATACACACAATAAAGTGTGCCGAGCAGAATCTTATCAAAATCTTATCAACGGGCTCTTTGAAAACCTTGAAACCTTTGATATTACTGGGCTTTCAGACTTTTTCAATTTATTCCCACTCCACCGTTCCCGGGGGTTTGGAGGTAATATCATAAACCACTCTGTTAATATGGGCGCACTCATTTGTTATGCGATTGCTTACCTTAGCAAGAATGTCATAAGGGATGCGAGCCCAATCGGCTGTCATAAAATCATCCGTTGTTACGGCACGAATAACAACCACATTATCATAAGTTCTGTGGTCGCCCATTACGCCGACGGAATTTACACCGGGAAGCACGCAGAAAAACTGAGCAAGATTGCTTTCATAGCCGTTTTTGTTCATTTCATCACGGAGAACCCAATCGGCATCCTGCAAAATTTTAACCTTTTCTGCAGTTACCTCTCCGAGAATTCTTACGCCGAGACCGGGACCGGGGAACGGCTGGCGCCAAACAAGCTCTTTCGGTATGCCGAGCTTTTCGCCGACCTTGCGAACTTCATCCTTAAACAGATCGCCGAGCGGCTCAATAGTATCTATAAAATTGATATCATCGGGCTTTTTAACCATGTTATGATGCGTTTTGATAACGGCAGTGTTTGCCTTGCCGGCGCTTTTGCCCTTGCCGGATTCAATTCTGTCAGGATAAATTGTGCCCTGTGCAAAATAGCCGTCCTCTGCGCGTGAACGAACTTCATCCCAAAACACTTTATAAAATTCGGTGCCGATTATTTTACGCTTTTCTTCCGGATCTGTTACGCCCTTGAGGCATTCCATAAAATGATCTCCGCAATTTACACGCACAAAATTCATATCAAAAAGGCTTGTGAAGGTTTGTTCAACAAAATCGCCCTCGTCCTTTCTCATAAGCCCCTGATCAACAAACACGCAGGTGAGTTGCTTACCAACCGCTCTTGAAAGCAAGCCGGCAGCAACTGAGGAATCCACTCCGCCGGAAAGCCCGAGGATAACATTTTTATCGCCGATTTTTTCTCTTAACTCGGCAACGGTGTTTTCAATGAAATTATCCATCACCCAATCGCCATGGCAACCGCAAACCTCATAAAGAAAATTATAAAGCATTTTATTGCCGAATTCGGAATGAGTAACCTCAGGGTGGAACTGAACGGCATAGATGCTTTTTTCCGTGTTTTGCATAGCTGCGCACGGGCAATCGTTTGTGTTGCCCACAACATCAAATCCGGCCGGTGGATTTGCTATATAATCGGTGTGGCTCATCCAAACAACGGATTTTTGAGGCACATCCTTAAAGAGCTTTGAATTATTATCAAGCACATTAAAATCGATTTTGCCGTATTCCGAAACAGGGGCAGTTTTAACCTCGCCCTTTGCCATCCAAGCTATAAGCTGGCAACCGTAGCAAATTCCCAAAACAGGGATTCCCAAATCAAGAATATCCGGCGAATAGTGCGGCGATTCCATATCAAAAACAGAATTGGGACCGCCTGTGAAAATAATGCCCTTGTAGTTATTATTTTTAATTTCCTCTATCGGAGTTGTATAGGGCAAAATCTCGGCATAAACCTTATGATCACGCACACGCCTTGCGATGAGCTGATTATATTGGCCGCCGAAATCAAGAACGAGAATTTTTTCCATATTTTCCTCCAAAACAAATATTTTCGTACGAAATTATTATATATTATCGGGCAGGTTATTGCAAGAGAATAAACGAACAATGAAAAAATAACCTGAAAGCAACGCATTGTTTTGCGCCGTATTTTGCCGTGCATTTATTTCTGCATGGCAAGCAGATAAAAAACCGCCAATGCTTTGGCATTGACGGTTTAATTACAATTCGGCAGGCAAAGCAAACGCCTTGCCTAAAACGCTTTGAAAAAGCACTTTATAATTTGCTTTTCATATTAAACGAAACAAATTATTTAATTTTGTGAATTATGGCTTCTCTTTCGGGGCCGTTTGAAACCATCGTTATCGGGAATCCTATTTTGCTTTCAATAAACTCAACATAATCCCTTGTTTCCTGCGGAAGCTTATCATATTCCTTTATACCGCGAATATCGCAATGCCAGCCCTTAAAGGTTTTGAAAACGGGCTTGCATCTTTTAAGCTTAGGAGTGGTTGGGAAATAATCAATTACTTCACCGTCAAGCTCATAGCCGACGCACACTTTGATTTCCTCAAGATACGAAAGGCAATCCAGCGCCGTCATAACAACCTGAGTTGCGCCCTGGCATTCAACGCCGTAGCGGGTTGCAACGCAGTCAAACCAGCCTACCCTTCTCGGTCTGCCGGTGGTGGCACCGAATTCGCCCTTATCGCCGCCGTGAATACGAAGTTCCTGAGCCTCTTCTTCATCAAGTATTTCGGAAACAAATTCGCCTGCACCAACTGCGCTTGAATAAGCCTTTGTTACGCAAACAATATCTTTGATTTGATTTGCGGGAATACCTGCACCCACGCAGCCGTAGCCCGCAAGAGTGGGGGAAGATGTTACCATGGGATAGATACCGAAATCGGGATCTTTAAGAGTGCCGAGCTGGCCTTCAAGCAGGATTTCCTTGCCCTCTTTAAGCGCATTTTGAATATAAGTGTGAGTGTCGCAAACAAAGGGTGCGATTTTCTCTTTATATTCCATACACTTCTCAAAAAGCTCATCCGCATCAAGCAGAGGCTTATTATAAACATATTTGAGAATAAGATTTTTAAGAGTGCAGATATTTTGAAGCTTTGCTTTCAAAGTATCGTCGTCAAAAAGTTCATTAACCTGAATGCCGATTTTTGCATATTTATCGGAGAAGAACGGAGCTATACCGCTTTTTGTGGAACCGAAAGCAGCCTTGCCGAGCCTTTCCTCTTCATATTCATCAAGCTTAACATGATAAGGCATAAGAATTTGGCAGCGCTCCGAAACAAGAAGATTGGGATTAAGACCCGCTTTTTTGATATCTTCAAGCTCGCTGATAAATCTGTCTATATCAAGGGCAACACCGTTGCCGATAATGCAAGTGGTGTTTTCGCTGCAAACGCCGCTTGGCATAAGATGCAGTGCGAATCTGCCGTGCTCATTTATAATAGTGTGGCCTGCATTTGCACCGCCCTGAAAGCGAACAACAATATCCGCCTGCTGAGCAAACATATCTGTAATTTTGCCTTTGCCTTCGTCGCCCCAATTGGCGCCGACTATTGCTCTTACCATAATTACAATTTCTCCAATCACAAATAAAATAAACATAAAAAGGGAACGGGGTTATTTCCCGTTCCCTTTGCTAATTATATATCAACTTAAAAATTAAGTCAACCGAAATCACGCAATTTACTTAATTAAGCGGGCTTTTTTCCGCTTCCTGAGGCTTGCCGACGATTACATTATCCTTATTGAGCCTCATAATCGGAATCATAAGCCCCGGCATACCCGTAAGCGAGGTGATATTATTGATAACCATTCTCAAAAACGGAAAGAGCTGATCAAAAGACTGCGTGTGAATATCGGCTTTTTCATCCTCTTCGCCGAACGAAAATTCGGCGGCCATTTCAATTTTAACCTCAAAGGGGTTAAGATTGGCATCCGTGATGCGAAAGCCGAGAATGCCCACGCATTTTTTTACATCATCCATATAATTAACATTATATTTCACCTGATTTTGAAGCTTTAACTGAACACCGGGTGCAACTCTGTTTTCAATCTCAAGCTTATTAACTTTGTAAGCATTTATAGCAACCATAAACGATTCCCCCGTCATTTGAACGAATAATAGATTTGGCCATTTTCAAACGAAGCGTTTTTATAATATGCAAGCTCCGCAATATTAACAATTTGATAACCCTCTTCAACCAGCTTTGGCACGAAATTGCTTACCGCTTCGGCTGTGGATTCATAAATATCGTGCATAAGGATAATATCTCCGTCCGAAACATTATTCATAACGGCATCATATGTTTTGTTTGCATCCTTTTTATGGCGCCAATCGTTTGTATCAAGACTCCAAATGCAAATCGGCGCATTGGCATTTTGCTTAATCGTGTCGGATATATAACCGCCCGTTGGCCTGAAAGCTGTCGGTTCATACCCCGTGGCTTCCTTAATTGCGTTAATTCCGTTTTTAATATCATCGGCAGTAACATCATTGCCGTAATGCGAATGATCATAGGTGTGGTTGCCAAGCTGGCAGCCGAGTTTAACCATACGCTCGGCGCATTCTTTATTGCCCTGATGCTGAAGACGGTTGCCGACTATAAAAAAGGTTGCAGAGCCGTTATATTGCTCCAATGTGTCGAGAACGATGCTCGTTGTGGCTTTATTAGGCCCGTCATCAAACGAAAGCGCAACCATGGGCTTGTTTGGATCAAGATTTGTTCTGATATAATACGGAGCCTCAACAACCGTTATTTGGCATGTTGCCGTTTTTCCGTTAAATGTGGTGGCCGTTATATTTGCCGTGCCATTAGCAACGGCAACTATCTCGTTACCCTGTGCCTTTGCAACGGCATCGTTATCCGATGCATAGGTGATATTTGCAGATGCACTGCCCGAGGGAAGCACAGGTGCCAATTTAAGCTTTTCGCCTGCAAAAACATTAGTGTTTTCCTGAGGGAAAGAGACGCTTTCCGGGGCATTTTGAACAGCTACAGAGCACGCCGATGAAAGCCCATTATATGTTTTAACGGTTAACTTTGCCGTGCCGAGCGCATTACCGGTTACAGTGCCGTCTGCCCCTACAGACAGAATATTTGCATCGGACGATTCAAACAAAAATCCCGTGTTAATATCGCTGCCGTCAACGCTGAGCGGCGGTTTATAGGTTTCGCCGCTTCCGAGCGAAAATTCGGACCGGGCAAATGCAATTCCCGTTGGAGCATCCTCAACCTGAACGGTGATTTCATTTTTGCCAATCTTTACTTTTGCATTTCCTTTGGCAACGGCAACGAATTTTCCGTTTTTATCAACCGTTACAACATCATTATTAAGACTTTTGAATTTCGGTGCTTTTTTATTATCTCCAACAGGATAATCATATTCCTGCCCAATTCCCAATATCATTGTTGAAGCAACTGCAGGAACATTTTCCTGATTTTTTGAATTTGCCACTGCGGCCGCAACTATTGCAACAGATAATAAAATTGCAACAAACACAACAGCTGTTTTGATGCTAACGGATTTTTTCTTTTCCACAAACATCAATTTTGCCTCCTGACTATTTCATATTCTCCGCCATCCGGGCTGAAATAACGGCAGGTTTTATCTGTGCCGCTTTGTAAAAATCTGATATATTCATCCTCATCAAGCTCAAGATCGCAAAAGCCTTCTGCCGTTTCATCATCATTAACAAACCAACGGCATTGCTCGCACAAAGAATCCATCTTTTCATCTCCGCCCGTTATAAACAGAATTGATACATATAAATAATTATATATATCGGCATTGCTTATTATACATTGAGTAAACGGGAATATCAATAAGCAATTATACCATAAATGACATTTTTTTCATTATTATTTTAGATATTCTTTAAGCAATTGCAAATCGAATCATACAAACAAAGCTTTTTATTCATTTAAAAATTTTTAAGGCAAAAAAAGCTGCGATTGCAAAAGCAATCGCAGCATAAAATTTCAACTGTTTAATCAATCAAGATTTTTCTTAACTGTTTGAAGTTCTGCTTCAAGCTCTTCGGGAAGAGCATCACCGAATTTAGCATAAAGCTCTTCAACGCCTTCAAGTTCTTTCTTCCAAGCGTCTTTATCAACATCAAGAATCTTTTCAAGATCTTCTTTAGTCATATCAAGGCCCTCAAGGTTAATATCGTCTGCCTTGGGAAGATAGCCGATAGCTGTTTCAACAGCATCAACCTTACCCTCACAACGATCGATAATCCAATCAAGAACACGAAGATTGTCGCCGAAGCCGGGCCACATGAAGTTGCCCTCATCATCCTTACGGAACCAGTTAACATTAAAGATCTTAGGAGCTTTTTCGGGATCAAGAGTTTCGCCGATTTCAATCCAGTGTTTCCAATAATCGCCCATGTTATAACCGCAGAACGGAAGCATAGCCATAGGATCACGACGAACTACACCGACTGCACCTGTTGCTGCAGCTGTTGTTTCGGAGCCCATGATTGAACCTACAAACACACCGTGGTTCCAGTTCTTTGACTGATATACCAGCGGAGTAAGCTTTGCACGGCGACCGCCGAATACGAATGCGGAAATCGGAACGCCCTGCGGATTTTCAAATTCGGAAGAAATGCAGGGGCAGTTAACTGCGGGAGCGGTGAATCTTGAGTTGGGATGAGCGCCCTTTTCATCGGATTCCTGACCGTTCCACGGATTGCCCTTCCAATCAATGCCGTTTACCGGCGGATTCTTGTCGAGGCCTTCCCACCAAACAGTGTTATTATCAAGGTTAAGAGCAACATTTGTGAAGATAGTGCCCTTCTTTGTTGCAGCAAGAGCATTCGGATTTGATTTTTCGTTTGTGCCGGGAGCAACGCCGAAGAAACCGTTTTCGGGGTTGATTGCATAAAGACGACCGTCCGGGCCTTTTCTGATCCAAGCGATATCATCGCCAACGCACCAAATCTTGTAGCCCTTCTTTTTGTAGCCTTCCGGCGGAATAAGCATTGCAAGGTTGGTTTTGCCGCATGCGCTCGGAAAAGCTGCGCAGATATATTTGATTTCTCCGTTGGGCTTTTCGAGACCGAGAATAAGCATATGCTCTGCCTGCCACATCTCTTTTTTACCGAGATAGGAAGCTATACGAAGAGCAAAGCACTTTTTACCGAGAAGTACGTTGCCGCCGTAAGCGGAGTTAACGGAGATGATAGTGTCGTCCTCAGGGAACTGGCAGATCCATCTCTTTTCGGGATCAACATTACATTTGCAGTGCATACCGCGAACCCAATCATTGGAATCGCCGAGAGTGTCAAGAACCTTTTTGCCGATTCTTGTCATGATATTCATATTAAGAACAACATAGATTGAATCCGTGATTTCGACACCGATCTTTGAGAACGGAGAGCCTACCGGACCCATTGAATAAGGAATGATATACATTGTTCTGCCCTGATAAGAGCCTCTTGCAATATCATAAAGCATTTTATATGCCTTTGAAGGCTCCATCCAATGGTTTGTGGGGCCAGCGTCTTTTTCTTCTCTGGAGCAGATAAGAGTTCTGTCTTCAACACGGGCAACATCGTTTTCCGCAGTTCTGTGAAGATAGCAATCGGGAAGAAGATCTTCGTTAAGCTTAATCATTTCCCCTGTTTCAACAGCTTCTTTTTTAAGAGCGTCGATCTGCTCTTTAGAGCCGTCTATCCACATGATCTTTGATGGCTTTAAAAGTTCTACCTTTTCATCAAGCCAAGCAAGGAGTGACGGATTTTTTGTAAGATTTGTTTCCATATTCATTCTCCTTAAATAAATGATTTGCATTTTAAAGGGCAAAACGCGGTTGCGGACTCGTTTGCCTGCCGCCGTTTTTTACCAACATTTATTATATCAAGATTTATTTTAAATTCAATAGTTATAGTTGCTAATTTAACTAAAAATTAACATTATCTATTGGCATATTTGCATAAGCATTCAAAGAAAGAGGTGCTTTTACACCGGCAAGATATTCATAATAACCCTGCGCGGCAACCATGGCACCGTTATCCCCGCAGTATTTAAGCTGAGGCAGCCTAAGCTGCCAGCCGTGGCGAGCACACATCTTTTCGCTTTCCGCCCTCAGCAGTGAATTTGCCGAAACGCCGCCGGCAAGCACAATTTTTTTATAGCCGAAATCCACGGCAGCCTTTTCAAAATTGCTTATAAGGCAATCAACAACCGCCTTTTGAAACGATGCGGCAAGATCTGCCGTGTTAACAGTTTCCCCTTTTTGGGCCGAATTATGAACGGTGTTTATAACCGATGTTTTAAGCCCGCTGAAAGAAAAATCATAAGGTGCGTCCGCAATTTTCGGATGCGGGAAAGAAAACGCGTTTGCATTGCCGAGTGGGCTGATTTTATCTATACTGATGCCGCCCGGATATTCAAGACCCATTGTGCGGCCCGCCTTATCAAGCGCCTCGCCCGCGGCGTCATCACGCGTTTTGCCGATTATTTTATAATCCGTGTAGCTGTTTACCGCCACGATATGCGAATGGCCGCCGCTGACAACAAGGCACAAAAACGGCGGTTCCAAATCTGAAGTAAGATAATTTGCCGCAATGTGAGAACGCAGATGGTGCACCGGAACAAGCGGCTTGCCCGAAGCTGCGGAAAGCCCCTTTGCAAAATTGACGCCAACAAGCAGCGCGCCTATAAGCCCAGGAGCATATGTAACGGCTATCGCCTCGATATCGGCAAGCGTGCAATTTGCCTGCAAAAGTGCCTCGGTCACAACGCCGCTTATCGATTCGGCATGGCGGCGCGAAGCGATTTCCGGCACAACGCCGCCGTAAAGCTTATGCTCATCCAGCGAGGTTGCCACAACATTTGAAAGCACATTTCTGCCGTTTTCCACAACGGCGGCGGCAGTTTCGTCGCACGAGGATTCAATTCCGAGTATTTTCAATTTTCCGCGCCTCCTTCACAGGGCTTATCCCTTTTCATTAAAACGGCATTTTCCGTGGGCATTGAATAATAATCCTTACGCACGCCCGTGTCATAAAATCCCAGTGATTTATAAAGTGCAATCGCGGGCGCATTGCTTTCGCGCACATCAAGAAAAACATCGCAATCAGCCTCATTAAGCGCTTTTGTAAGCACGGCGCGGGCAATTCCCCTGCCGCGATATTCGGGCAAAACCGCCACGCGAACGATATCCGCTTCGCCCGTTAAGGCATATATGCCCACATAACCGACGGCTTTTTCGCCGATTATTGCCACATAAAAGCGCGAAAATTCATTTTCAAGCTCCGCGGCGATTGCAATTTCGTTCCACGGGCGCGAAAAACATTTGCTTTCGATTTTTGCCACATCCGCAGTATATTCGGTTGTGAGCCTTTTAATTTCAAAATCCGTTTTCATTGTTTTTCACTTAAATTTATTTTTAATGAGCCTCATACCAGGTTTTGCCGATTTTGCCGTCCGCAAGCAGCTTGACGCTGAATTTGCAGGCGTTTTCCATTTCTTCGGTAACGATTTGCAGGGCCTTATCCGCCTCTTCAAGCGGAGCCTCAACTATAAGCTCGTCGTGCACCTGCAAAATAAGGCGTGATTTCATATTTTCCTTTTCAAGGCGGTTATCCACCCTGATCATTGCAATTTTGATTATATCCGCGGCTGTGCCCTGAATCGGCATATTCATTGCCACTCTTTCGCCGAAAGCGCGCATCATGTGATTTGAAGACGCAAGCTCTGGCAAATAGCGGCGGCGTTTAAACAAAGTTTGAGCGTAGCCGTTTTCCTTAGCGTCCGCCACCATTTTATTCATATATTCTGCCACACCCGAAAAATGATTTAAATAGCCGTTTATATAATCCTTTGCCTCTTTAACCGAAACACCGATATCCTTTGCAAGGCTGAAGGCGCCTATGCCGTAAACAATGCCGAAATTAACCGCCTTGGCGCGCGAGCGCAATAAAGGAGTTACCATTTCGGCAGGCAGATTAAACACCTGTGCCGCCGTGGTGCGGTGAATATCCTCGCCGTTATTGAATGCGGCAATCATATTTTTATCGTTTGCCAAAGCGGCAAGCACGCGAAGCTCAATTTGGCTGTAATCCGCGTCAATCAGCGTTTTGCCCTCTCCCGCAACAAAGAAACGGCGCATTTCCTTGCCCAGCTCCGTTCTTATCGGTATATTTTGCAAATTCGGCTCAAGCGAGGAAATTCTGCCCGTGCGGGTTTCAACCTGATTAAAAGAAGTGTGAATTCTTCCGTCCGCCGCGATAACCTTTAATAGACCGTCGCAATAAGTGGATTTCAGCTTTGAAAGGCTTCTATATTCCAAAATAAGCTTAACTATCGGATATTCGGGTGCAATCTCCTCCAATATTTCCGCTTTTGTGGAGTAGCCGCTTTTTGTTTTCTTTTTGCAGGGAATTTGCAGCTCTTCAAAAAGCACAACACCAAGCTGCTTTGGAGAATTTATGTTAAACTCATGCCCTGCGGCTTCGTATATCTGCGATGTAAGCTCCTTAATCCTTGCAAAAAGCTTATCCGAAAAGCTTTCTATACCCTCTTTATCCACCTCAAAGCCCGCGATTTCCATTTTGCCGAGAACGCGCGCAAGCGGCAATTCGATATTTTCAAGAAGTTCCTTTTGATTTGCTTCTTCAAGCTTTTCATCCGTTTTTGCAAACAAATCGGCAAGCACCGCAGCGTTTACAACATTTTCATCTGCCGAGCCGAGCTCGTTTTTGTATTCGGGAACGGAAACACCGTATTCCGCACAAAGGTGGGAAATTTCATAATTATTGTCCGACGGGCGAAGCAAATATGCCGAAAGCATTAAATCTCCGCGCACATTTTTGCAAGCCGTGCCGAGCGAAGCGGCAAGGCGGTGAAGATATTTTGTGTTGTAAGAATATTTTTCAACATCACTTTCAAAAAATGATTTTATAAATTCGGCATATCCCTCGTCAAACGAATGAACAGCCGTGATTTCATCGCCGTTTGCAAAATAAATATCGGTGATTTCATTTTCCGAAACGGCGCAGTAAAAATATGCTTTGCCGCCGAATTCGAGGCTTAAATAATTTGCCTCTTTTTTGATTATACTTCTGTTTACCTTTTCGGGCTCCGGCACATGCGCGTCATTTATATTCAGTTCAAACTTATCCATAAGGCTGAAAAGCTCATATTTTGCAAAAAGCCTTGCCGCATCCGCACTTTTTTCGGCAGGCACATAATCGGCTGCATTTGTATCAACAGGGGCGTTTGTTCTGATTGTGCCGAGATCAAGCGAAAGATATGCTTTTTCTTTATCACGGCGCAGCTTTTCACGAACGCCCGGCTTAATTTCAAGCTCATCGAGGTGCTCGTAAATATAATCAATATTATGATAATCGTGAATAAGCGAAAGGGCCGTTTTTGCGCCGACTCCCGCAACGCCGGGAATATTATCGCTTGAATCGCCCTGAAGCGCCTTAACCTGAATAAGCTCCTGCGGAGTAACTCCGTATTCTGCCTCAATGGCAGCTTCGTCGTAAGGGTCGGTTATCGCCCTGCCTGCTTTTGTGTGAGCAAGAAGCACCGTTACGCCGCCGTGCGCCAGCTGAAGCGAATCTCTGTCTCCGGTTGCTATAAAGCAAAGATCGCCGTTTTCACGGCATTTTTGAGCGAGCGTGCCGAGAATATCATCAGCCTCCCAGCCCTCACATTCAAGAGTTTTGATTCCGAGGCTTTTTAATATTTCCTTTATCATCGGCATTTGCGAGCGCAGTTCATCGGGCATTGTGTGGCGGCCCGCTTTGTAATCCGCAAACATTTTGTGGCGGAAGGTGGGCGCATGCAAATCAAAAGCAACGGCAATCGCCTCTGCCTGCGACATTTCTTTAAGCCTGAGCAAAATATTCAAAAAGCCGTAAACGGCATTTGTGTATATTCCGCTTTTGGTGGTGAGCACTTTAATTCCGTAAAATGCCCTGTTCATGATACTGTTGCCGTCCACAACAAGAAGTTTCATCAAAATTCCTCACTTTTCCGGGTAGCTTTGTTAAAACACTCGTTAATCCGAATTTAAGCGTTTGCATTTTCGCAAATGATTATACCGCAAATTTGCGCATATATCAACAGCGGCAAACGAATTTATCGCCTGCCGCTGCTTTTTTAATCTCTATTTATAAATTATTATCTATTTGTAAGCCCGTCTATGCCGTCTTTATCAAACATGCAGCAAGCCTCTATCATAATCTCTATGCCGGCTTTGATGGCCTCGGGGCGCAGATTTTCGGGAGTGTCAAGCCTGGTGTGATAATATCTCGGCGGAGCGGGATCCATTGCGGCAAAGCCCGTTGCCGGGATTCCGCGCTGGGTAAACGAAGCGGCGTCGGAGCCGCCTATGTAAATAGATTCATATTTAACATCAAATCCGCAGTTTGCGCAGGCATCGTGCACCAAAACCTTAGTGCCGTCGTGATGCTGCAAGGTGCCTGAGAGATCGCGATGATAAACAGCCATGGTTTCCAAATCGCGGAAGGTGTCAAGTGCCACAACGCAGGTTGGGATTTCTTTAAGCTCTTTTTCGTGAGCCTTGGCATATGCCTTTGAGCCTCTGAGGCCCGCTTCCTCCGAGCCGGAGCAAATCACAACGACCTCGGTGTTTTCAAAGCGAACCTTAGCCTCATCGAGCGCTTTAACAACAGCCATGCCCACATAGCAGCCCGAAAGGTTGTCAGAAGCGCCAGGAACGGATTTCGTCCAGCTTTGGAAGAAAAGAAAAGCAAATTCAAACGGAATGAAAACGCAGGAAATAACAAAGAACAAAATGAAAAACCACCTTGCGCTTTGAATATTAACGGCTGCGCCGCCCTTGCCGGCAATAATGCACACAAGTGCAAACACCGTTTGCACAACAAGACCAACAACCGCGGGAATTTCAACAAAAAGCTTCGCCTGAAGGCCGCCGATAAGGTAATTGAGAGTCCATTCAAACTGTGAATCTGAATGCCCCACCATAACTATGCGCTGCTTAACCTCGCCCTTGGGCTTTCTTACGGCAATCATATTGTGAGAGGTTTGCTTCGGGAAAAGAAAATCATCAAATTCCTTATACATAAGAAATTCAAAAACAAGCGGTACAAACGCGCAAATGCAAAGAATGAGCGCCGCAATCGGGCTTGCAAACCAATTCACAAAAACGCTTGCGATTCCGCAGGCAACCGTGAAAGGAATAAAGCCCATAAAGCCTTGGCGATGCAGGGTAAATTCCTCAATTCGGGTTTCCTCGCAATAGTTTTTCATATCCTTTTCAAACCACTGCTGTGCCCTGTATTCCTCCGGCGAACCGGGCTTTCTGGGCCCGATACGCCTGCACACCTTTGTAATTCCCTTAACGGCATATTCCACCTGGCGGTCTATGTCGAAATCCTTACTGTATTCCAATGCTGTTTTCATAAATTTTCCCCTTTAAAAACAAATTCAACATATGAATTTTAGCACACATTAAGAATTTATGCAAGCATTATATACAAATACGCAGCGGCAATTCGGCATAAAAATGTAAATTTATAACAAAGGTCATTGTTGAACAAGCACTGAGCGGTTTAATGCAACCGATTTACCGCCTACTTTATCGGCGTGCAAAAGCAAAATCACGCCATTCCAATCAAGCTGCCGAGCACGAAATCATAATAAATGGGGGCATCCGTGCAGGAATGCCCCCATTTTTATATTATTTTAGTTATTCAACATTCCTCAAAGCCGCAATTATTTTTGAGGGCCGTTAAAGCCGTTTTTCTCCTGGAAAGCGGCAATTTTATCGATAACGCCGAGCACAACCTCAAAGCCGTCGCCCACCGTTTCCATATCAAATCTTTCGGGCATATCGCGCCATGTGTGATAATAATATGTAAGCACGGGATTTTGAGCCGCAAAGGTAACGGATTTGATACCCGCTTTTGTGAGGGGTGTGCTGTCGCATCCGCCTACAGGGTTGTGAATGCAATAATTTGTTTTGCTTTCAACGCCCACTTCCTTAAAGGTGTCCTTAAACATTTGCTCAAGATCCTTATCAAAGCGGGTGAACTGCCAATCGTCCTTAATAACAACCTCAAAATATTCCTTATCAGCAACGGAATCGATGTTTATATTCCAAGCATTTTTGGTGAGATCATCGTTTTTATGTTCTTCGGCAAATGCCATAGAGCCTCTGAGGCCCGCTTCTTCAGAGCCGCAGTTAAAATCAACTATACGGCAGTTTTTAGGCATTTTGTCGGGATTTTCGACAAAATACTTTGTAACGGCATAGCTGAGTGCACAGCCCGTTGCATTATCCATTGCGCCTCTTGAGGCATTGCGCCCGTGAGGATCCGCCCACATAATAACAAAGCAGCTGCCGAGAGCCGTGATTGCGGGCATAAACAGCATTGCCGTATTCAAGTGGGCAAAAGATTCGGAATAAAAGGCGTTATATGCAAACTGAGCGCCGAAATAACAACCGCCGTAAATGACCGCCATTGCAATCGAAACGCCGATCATAAAGAACACGCAAAGCGCACCGAAGCCGACCTTGCCGTAAGTGGCAATCATGCCGAGAGCGGGCTTGTGCTTATATTTATATCCATGCTCGGAATGGCGCCAGGTCCAGCTTGTGTCCGTATGGCCGGAAAGAATGATGGTGTAATCATATTTACCGTCCGGCGGAAGAAGCTCACCGTATGTGTTTTGCGAAATTTCCTGCCTGAAAAACATATCAAACCATGTTTTATAAAGGAAAACGCTGAACACAAGCCACACAACAACGGCAATGCCGAAAAACGCCATGCCGAACCAAAGCGTTTCAATTTTAAGCGCAAAATAAGAAAGCACGCTTAAAATAATTCCTGCGTAACCGGCATAAGGAATACCACCGATAGAAGACCTCGGCGAAACCGCAAATTCCTCCTGCTTAGGCTCAATACCGATTTCGCGGAGCTTATCGCCCATGTAATCGGCGTACTTTTTCTCGTTGTCCGAGCCGGGCAGCCTTGAACCGATTTTCTTTGCCGCGTGAGTAACAATGTCATATGCCACTTGCGCGTATTTTTTGTTTTCGTCTTTCACTCAATTGACCTCCTATAATGAAATACAAAACAAGTTTATCATACTATTTACAATTTGGCAACTTTTGTTAAAAAATTAACACATCGAACAGGAAAACGATTTTTGCACGCGTATTTAATAATTGTTAAATATATAAGAAAACGGCAACGCGCATTAAAACGCATCGCCGAAATCTGCAAAAAAATAAAATTATTATAAATGGAGTTAATTTATTTTTTATTCTTGTTATAAATAATTTTTAAGCCGTCCAGCAGCAAATTTTCATCCACAACGGCTTCGATTTTAAGTGCCTTTGAAATGGCATTTGCAAGCCCGCCGGTTAAAACAACCGTTGCTTTTTCGCCAAGCTCCTCCTCAAAGCGGGAAACCATGCCCTCTATCATGGCCGCAGTGCCGATAACTGATCCGCATTTCATTGCGTCTATCGTGTTTGCGCCGATGATTTTGGAGGGGGCGGAAATATCGATTTGCGGCAGCTGAGCCGTGCCGCTCGCAAGCGAATTTATGGCTGTTTTAACACCGCACATTATCGCACCGCCGAGGTGCGCGCCGTTTTTATCGATAACGGAGGCCGTTGTGGCCGTGCCGATATCAAAAAGCACGGCGGGAAGCGGATATTTGTTTATAACCGCCACATCTCCCACAACCAAATCGGCGCCCATTTCGGCAGGATTGTCAAGCTTAATATTAAGCCCCGTTTTTATTCCGGGGCCGACAATGATAAGTTCCTTGCCGCAAACGAGCATAACAGCTTTTTTAAGCGTGCGCACAAGTGCGGGAACAACGCTTGAAATTATGCCGCCGTCAATATCCGAAACGCCGTTTATATCAAGAAAAGTTTTCAGCTTCATCGAATATTCGATCTCGGTTTCCATAACATTCGTTGAAAGTCTGCCGCAGCAAACAAGCTCATCGCCGTTCCAAACTCCGAGCACTATATTCGTGTTTCCGACATCTATTGCAAGTATCATATTACAACTTCCTTTTTGAAGAAATTCAATCGGCCGAGCCGAGCAAACTCATTATAATATAACACCGCGCCAAAGTAAAGCAAATTAAATACCGCAAAATCAAATTTTGCGTTGCATTTACACCGGTTGCCTAAATAAAATGTAAAAATAGCCAACTCCCTTTGCATTAAGCGCGGCATATTCATTTCCCACAGTGGCGGAGGTGGATTGCTTAACAATTATGTCGCTTCCCGAAATCCGCAGGCCGATACTTGCACCTGCCTTTGATGCAGCGGCAAAATAATGCGTGCAGGCTTTCGTTTCAAACTTGGTTACAATCGCCGCACCCGAAAGAGGAAACACCAACGCATAGCACGCCTCAAATGGGCAGCCCGTGGCGATTGTTTTTTCTATTGCGCCGTCACCGAAATATGTGCCGACATATACCGGCGTTTCAAGCCTTTCCCTGTCCTCCTGCGAAAGATGCGTTTGCATATCGCCCGTATGGCTGCCGAAAGCCGCGTCTATTTTTTCGTTATCGCTGTTGTAATCCGCCATCTTGGGTCTGTCCGTTCCTATCCAGCTGTTAAGCTGCAAATTGGCGGTTTTGTTTGATGAACTCATATTAACCAACCTTTCCGGCTGCGTTTTAAAACGGCCGCAGCCGCGCCGCGTGATTTATTCCGCAATTCCGTCCCACACAAAAAAGCGAAATTCAAAGCCGTCCCTGATATACCAAGGCAAATCCAGTTCATCCTGCTTTTCGCACTTTATCGCACCGAATTTAAAAGGATTAGCAGAAACAAGCGGATAATTGTTTTTAAGAAAATCCGCCATATCGTAAAGTCCTTGATGCGTCACATTCCACAATCCGAACCAAATAACCTGTTGATCATAAACCGTGCTTATATCGCTAATGGCATTGAAAGCGGTTCTAAACTCATCAAAGGCTTCAATCTCGGGCACATATGAAAGCCGCTCAATTACCGCCGCGCGTGTTTCATCCTCGGTTTCGGCAGGCACAAGCGAAAGCAGCGAGCAATATTCGGCAAGCCCGGCTTCATCGCAGCTTTGCGCAAAAACATTTGCAAGCCCGCGGTCGAGCATATCGTAAAGGAGCTGCACCCCCGCGGAACAGCCGCGCATTTCGGCTGCGGCAACGCTTTTCGGCAACGCAGGAATTCCCGCGTTTTCGCAAAGTGAAATCAGCCTTTCATATGCGTTACTCATACACATCCGCCTCCACGCTTTCAAGCGAAAGATAACCGAGCGAATCGCAAACCGCAACACCCGCGGCGGAGGGCGAAAGCGAAACCTCGGCATATTCGATTCCGTCTATCGCTGATAAACCGAGCACCAAAGCCGTAGATGATATATTCTGCCCGATTTTTGTTGCAGAGCACAGCTGCGTGATTTTTTCCTCTGCGGCGGCCTTTACCGAGGATTTATCCGCACCGGCGGAAACCTTGATTGCCGCAAACGCGGAAAACTTCTGCGGTGTTGCCGTTATATATTCATATTGCATGCCCGCATATTTATATTCCCAAAACGCACCGCCGAGCTGTGATTTAATGCCGGTTGTAAGATTATCGCCTGCCGCTTTTATGCAAATTTGCATGCAATTTTTGCTTTGATCGTAAGCAAACGCCGCGTCGAGCACGCCGTCAACTTTAAGGGCAAGCTGTTTATAAGCGTCCTCCGTTAAATAATTAAACTTGCCTGCATACGATTGCAAAATACGGTTTCTGATCGCTTCGTCGCTTTCCTCGTCACTGCCGCCGATTATCGCGCCGTTATTTGTTACCGTGCTTACATAATCCGGCGGGTTCACCATAACGGTAATTCTGTTTGCAGCGCAATTAAACTCCGCTCCGTTCGCAAGTGCCTCGCACTTGGCACTCACACTGCTTTGCCCCGCAGGGCACACAACGCTTTCTGTGGTTTTAAACTGCACCAGCGGATTATCCTTATCAGAACAAACCGTGTTTTCGGGAATTTCAACATCCCTGTTTAAATCGGCGGGCACGGAAAAAGTGAGAACGCCTGCCGCCTTTGTGCCCGTTTTTCTTTTTAAGCCGCGCATTTCGGCATGCATGTCAAGATATTTGCCCGAAGCGGTTTTTGCAAAAGCCTGTTTCAGCACGAAATCGGCATTTGCGGCGGCCGCATAAATCTCGCTTGCAACCGCCTTAAATTTCATATCCGTTTCCGAATAATTTTTTATATTTTCGCCGCATTCATCATAAAAAGCGCTGCGCATCCGAGTTAAAATTTGATTATATGTTAAGCTCAAAATTCAATATTCACCGTCCTTTCCTTTCCGTTAGCAATAAGCGTTATTTTATATGCGTTTTCCATTTTTTCGGCGGCGGCAACAAAAACGCCGTCTGCCGATTTAAGCGCCTCACCGGCAAGGCACGCCGCCTCGCTTTCATCCGAGGGATTTGCCGCAATTCCGTATTCCGGCTCGGGATAAAAAGAGCCTTTCTTTGAATTTAAAATTCTTTTCGCATTTTCAAAAGCCTCGTCTTCATCTGCCGAAGCCGCATTGGTTTGAACCATTCGCACCCTGCCTTTCTAATTTTTTTCGGTTATTTTTCCGTTTTTGCCTATTACCGTTCCGTTTATAACAACACTGCCGTCTGAACTAAGCAAAATATAAGCTCCCGAAAGAGAGCATATTTTTATTTCACCGTTTTTCAAATTCGACTGCACGGCTTTTGTGCCTGCTATCGCACCGCCGAACGGACTGCCGATAATCAAAACCTCTTCACCCGCGGGGGCACAAAAAGAATAGCCGTAAGGCGCATAAACCTCGGCATTTCTGGTGCCCTCGCCCGCGTCCACATTCGCTGTGCCTCCGAGGGTAACCGTGCCCTTTTTCGCAAAACTTTCCGCCTGCGAATTATAATTTTTGTTCAGCCACATAATTTAAGTAACCCTCCTCCGTTTCCGGGATAAAATGCACGGTTGTGGTTTCTCCGCCGGCATTTTTTGCTCTTATTGTTTTCATCACGATAAAATCCTGCCCTTCAAAGCCTTTAAACGGCAATGTAACGCGCCCCGCCAGCTTGAAATCGGCATCGCGGGAGAAAACAACCTGCACCGTGCAAAATGATTTTTCGGAATTTTTCAGCATTTGCACGCATTTTTTATCGCGCTGCCACGGCGGAAGCGCCGAAAGATTAACAAGCCGCCTGCGCAAAACAGAATTTTCCGCGGCAAGCTTGCTTTCAAGATGATAAATATATTTATCGGCGGGATTGATTTTGTAATCCACGCGGCTTATAACGGCACTTCTGTCGTAAACAACGGCAGCGGAAATCACATCGTTTTCATCGGCGGCGATTATATCGCCGTTTTTCTCGAACGCTTTAAGCTCGTTTTCCGGTGAAACATAAATTGCCGTGCCGTGGGTATAAAGCATAAAATCATTTATCGCCGCATAGCAGCTTTTGCCTTTTTGAACGGCATATGAGCCTTGCGAAGCAACTTGCGGCAGTGCAAATTTAATTCCGAAAGGCTCTGCACAGCTCAGCCAAAGCTGTTTTGATGTGGGGTGCCTGTATTCGCAGGGAATCGCCTCGTTATCCACCAAAACACTGCCGCCGCTTCTGGCGTAAACATAAATATATCCGCCGTCTGTCAGCACGCTTTTTTGCTTATCCGCAAAGCCGCAAAATATTTTTTCACCGCCTCGGCGCGCAATGATTTTGCCGATTTTAACGCAGCTTTCGGCGCAGATAAATTTAATCTGCAAGCCGTCGCACGCGGCGGAGGTTTCGCTCACAAGCTCGTAAGACAAAATATTGTCCGCCTGCACCGCATTGCCGTTTATATCGTATATTTCAAAAGTCAATTTATAATCACCCTCGCTCCCAAAGGCACATCAAACGGGGTTTTAAAGCAGTTCAGCCTCATAATTTTCTCAACCGAAACGCCGCACCGCGCCGCGATTTCAAATGCGTTTTCATTTTCGAGTGCCACGGTGCTTTTGCAAACCAGGCTTGCCGATTTGCCCGTTTGCGATTCCGTAAACTGTGCGGAATACGATATATAATTTTCTGCGGCATTGCGCGTTGCTTCAAAAGATGTGAAAAAAGCATTGAAATAATCGCCGCCCGGCAAAAGCAGTGCACCCGCGTGCTTTTGGCTTTGCAGGGAATAAAGCCTTTTAATCGCCGCCTCGCCCTCGTGCCCGTAAAACCTGCCGGATATTTTTATAACCGCGGCATCATCGCATATTTCCTGCGCCGCCGTGCCGAAGCCCGGCAAAGGCTTCAAGCCGATTGATTTTGATTTTTTAACGGATATTTTTTGCGGATTTTGAAAAAATTCAAAATCCTTGTATTTGAGTTTCAATAAGCACCTTCCTTTTCAAAAGCGGCCGCAGGCGCACCCCTGCGGCCATTTAACGCGTGCAAAGATACAATCTCTTCACACGGCAAACCAAGTGATTACGGCTTTTTATAATTCGCTTTGCGGCACATAATCATACCTCATCGAATCAAGCCGCAAATATTCGGAAAGCTCCTCCGTGCTTAAATATTCGATATTATCGTTTTCCGTTTTAATCACCGCCCGCAAATTTAAAAATATCGGAATATGTTATTTCCGTGCGCCGAACAAAGCATTGCGCCTTTGTGTGCGAGTGGGCTTCATTCAGTTTAACGGCTGAAACATTATCCGAATACGCCGCCGCGCAAATTCGGCTCACTGCCTGTGCAATGTCAAATCCGTGCATGCTCCACGGCACATAGATATCCGCAAAAAGAGTTATACTTCCCGCCTTTATATCCTGCTCCAGCGCCGTGTTTTGCATGCTGCCGCCGACAAAGCCGCAAATCACCGTTGCCCTTTCAGGGCAGGTGGGCTTAACGGCGGCGCCGTATGATTTGCCGACGGTGATATCGGCGAAAAATTCATCCGCCTTTATTTTTTCAATAAGCTCGGAAAGCAAAGAATCAACATCCGTCATAATTCCTCCTCCGAATCATAAACGCGGCGTGCGATTGCCCAATAAAAGCAAAGCTCGCCGCCCACGGTCACGCGCTCTTTCTTTTTAAAAATAAACTTATCGTTGCCGTAAATCAGCACAGCGTTGTCCGAAAGGGCGCATATATCATGGTCATACGGGCCCACATATGTGAAATAATCGGGGCACACCTCGCCGACGGGCGTTTGATTCGGCTCAAAATTTGATTTGTTGCTTCGCCACTTTTGCGCCACCACGGCATAAAACGGTGCGGAAACCCACTCGCCCTCGGCAAGATAAACCTGCTTACCCGTTTTCACAAGCCCTTTTTTAACGGTTTCACAAACGCTCAAGGCTACACCTCCACAAACGCAAAGCCATCGTCCTTTAAATAGGCAGCGGCGCCCTGCTTTGCCAAATCGAGGATTTCTTTTGCACGCGCGCTTTTGCTTGGCATACCGGCGATTGTTACATCTCCGGCGGTAAAAGACGTAAAGTCGTCGGAAGTCTCTTGCGTTATGCAAATTGCATAATAAGCCCTTGCCGCGGCAAGAAAAATCAGCTGAGTGCTTTCCGACTCTCCGATCGGCGCAGCCTCTGCTTCAACGCCCCTGCATGCATATTCGATTATTTTTTCATAATCTTTTTCAAATCCGCTTTCAAAGCTGCCCAATTTTTTTATGCAGGCAATAACATTTTGCTTGTTAAGCGGCATATCATTCACCGAAGCTGCAGCCAAGCGTTGCTTTTTCATCAAGCAAAGAGAAACCGGTTGTAACGGTGATAGAAGCTCTTTCAAGCTGGCGGTCGATAAGCTTGTCGTATTCGGTTACAACGCCGCCTGCCTGCACTTTTTCAACCGCTGCGTTTTTATCAAGCACAAAAATGGAGTTATCCGGCATATCGTCGTATTTAAGCAAATCCGCACCGAGCGGAGTAATAAGCTTGCCTGTGGCATGGAAATTCAGCCCTGCGTTTGAATCCTTAAATTCCGCCATATTCATAATCGCTTTATATTGATCCGACGCCGCGACAACGGTTGTCATTTTATACGGTGAAAGCTCAAGCCACATTTCAACAAGATCGGAATATGTAGGCGGATTTTTCTTTGCACTCATAGTATTTGTGCTGCCGTAAAGAATTGTTTCGATTGCGTCAACATATTGGCTTGTTGCAATATGAGCGCCGAGCTGCTTCATAATAAGGGTGAAAAGATCAAGTTTTTGATACTTGATTGCTTCATAAGAAGCCACAAGCATTCTGCCCCTTTTATGAAGCTTAGTGAGGTTATCGTTTGTTTTGATTTCCGTTTGCGGAATCAAAGCGCCCTCACCCACTGCGGCAAGTTCTTTATCCGCCTTATCCGTTGCAAGCTGCACGGAGCGGTAATCGAGCGAATCGATAATCGTTGTGGTGGCAACCACTTTTGAAAGCACATCGTTTTCCTCCATGCCCTGTGCCACGGCTCTGCTGATATATTCGGGGAAAAGCGCTGCCGAATCCGTGCTGCTGAAAAATTTTGAAACGCAGTCCGAATCCCTGCCGCTCACTTTTATATCAAATCTTTTAAGCTGCCTTTGATAGGCGTCAAGCCCTTCAAGCTCGGTGCCGATATAATTTTCGGAAGGGTCTATTTCCTCAAGCGAGGCCGTAAAGCCTTTTGTGGTTGAATAAAGTCCCTTATCAAGTTTAATATTATCAAATGCCATAATTAAGTTCCTCCCTGATTAAAGAATAATTCCTGCTTTTAAAGTGCTCACAGGCGCCGAAACAACAAGGCGCGGACACTTGCCTGTGCTTGCGCTTAATACGCCGCCTTTGCCGTCCGAAACCACATATTGATAGCCCGTTGCCGGAAATGCGGATGCGGAAGACATTGGCAATTCAATAAAGCCCTTAACCAAAACGGAAACATGATCCTCGCAAACCGCAAGCACAACGCCCACAAATTCGCTGTTTGCATCCGCAAGCACGGCAGTGCCTTCAGTATCAAGCCTTATAAAATCGCCTTTATTAAGATTTTTATATGTTTTAAAGGTAAGCACCGTTTCGCCGATGCCCTTATATGAATAGTGATTGATGTTCATAAAACTTCCTCCTAAATTTTAAATTTTCCGATGTCTGCGCGCTTTGCCGTTTGTGCCCTCGCAAGCTGCGGAGCGGGCTTTGAATTTTCCGCCGCGCAGCCCTCAAAAGCGTTTTTAAAAGCAAAAAGCTCCTTTGCCGTCATAACCTGCGCAACACTTTCGAATGCCGATTTATCCATTTTCGGCAGTGCTTTGCCGCACAGGCGCACAAGCTCGCCTATAATGCTTTTTCTGTATTCCCTGCCAAGCTCGGCGTCATCGCTCATATTATCAAGAAAGGCTTTTATTGATTCTGCCTGGCCGGAGGAAAGCGTTATTTCACCGCCGCCGGAAAGCATTTTTTCAACATCACCTTTTTCGGCAAGCCCGCCGAATGATTTTTCAACTCCTGCTTCTTTTTGAGCAGGCACGGCAACAAAGCTGAATTCATAAGCATCCGCAATTCCGTCAAGCACGGTAAAGCATTTTTTGCCGCCGTAGCTTTTTCCGGCAACATGGCCGCAATATTCGCGGCTTTTATCCTTGCCGCAAACGGAGCAAATTCTTTTTTCCGCACTGCATGAAACGGAAACCTCTTTCTTTATTCCCGCGTCAATATCCGTTATGAGCTGAGCCGTGGCTTCGCTTCTCACCATATAGGCTTTTGCGCGCAGAGTGTAAAAATCCTCGCCGTCTGCGGTTTTTCTGCCGGGAATCCGCTCCACACGGGTTTCAAAAATCCTTGCGCTTTGATCCTCCGCCCTCATGGAATGGTTTTTTATTCCCGTTTTGCCCACAAATTGCTTTGCAAGCTCGTTTAGAGCGGCAACGGAAAATTTTTCATTATCCCTGTCCACATCGTTGTTGCAAAGGGAAACTTCAAACACATAAAGCTCGTCCTTTTCAAAATCTCTGCGGGTGAATTTTCTTATTTTTTCGTAATCGGATTCTTCGGGTGTGTAGCCCTTTTCGATAAATCCTTCTCTCAATCGGAAACCTCCTTTTGATTTGCCGCGTTTTCCGCGGCGGCATTATCCGCCTGTGCATTATAAAGGCGAGCCTTCGCATGCTCTGTTTCATCCTGCAGGGTGATATCTGCCCATTTCACATTAACGGGCAACCAAACGGATTTAATATCCAAATATTTCCTTGCGATTTTTATAAGCACGGGGGTTATGACTTTTCTGTATGCTTTAAGCTCTGTGGTAAGCATATCTGCCTGCTGAATGCTCATTCGCTCCGTGGTGCTCCACGAAAGCCCAAGCATATACGGCGGCAGACCCGTTTTGGCAATGATTTGCTCCGTTAGCTGGCGCACGGGGATTTCGCTTGAAAGCACATTGTTATCGGCACCTATAACCTTAACGCTCACATCACCCACGGCAACAAAATCCTTAACGGAATCCTTGCTGCTCATAGCTTCCTGCCAAGCAGAGCAGATTTGCTTTGCCCTCGCCTGCGCGGAAACGGAATCGGTGCCGTCTCCGCCCGGTTTATATGTTACGGCATACCGCAAATTCCCGGCGTGCTCCCAATTTTCGCCAATGGTGTTATAAACCGTAAGCAAAATATCGGCTATAAACGGCAATCCGCTCAAAAGGCTTGTGCCCGTTATCTCTCCGGGCTTCGGATTAAGCGCCGTAAACAAAATCAAATCCTGGCGGGCGATTTTTTCACTGCCGTTATAAAATTCAATGTCAAAGCCGTTTTCGGCGCGCTTAACTTCAAGCGTTGCAAGCTCGCCGTTATAAAGCGCGTAAAACCCGTTGTCATCCGCAATCATTTCGCCGACGGCACTGCCATAAGTAAGCAAATCGGATAAATAGGACGAAACAAATGCATCAATGCCGATTTGATTGCCGCCAACATTTATGCTTTCAAAAAAGCCGTTCAAATCCCTGTCAACGGCTTCATCGCCGGTTTCAAACTTAAAATCGTTTACAAGCCGGATTATTTTTAACACGGCGGCGTCGATAATGGGCACGCTTTCACGAAGCGAAGCGTACACATGCCCGTTCGTGCCCAGCGGGGTGTACAATGCCACTCTGCCGAAGGGATGCCGCGCGCACGAGCCTGTTTGCACCGCCGCGGCTGAAATTTTTTCGCCGCCCGAATTTTTTTTGCTGAAAAGCCCCAATGCCTCACATCCTTTCTACCGCAAATGTATAAAGTTCGCCGCCGTTTCCGCCGCCGTTTAAAACGGTGGAAACAAAATAGCGAATATCATCCATTGCGTGGTCGTTTTCTTTTTTCGGCGCATCTCTTTTTATTCCGTTATCCCATCTGTAAAGCGAAAATTCGCGAATGGTATCGGCGCAGCAGGGATAAAAAAAGATATTGCCGTTTTTAAGTGCCTGGCACACAAGGTTTATTCCTCCGAGCACATCGTTTTGCGCTTTAACAACCCTGTATTTTCCGTGGCGGCGAACGGTTTGCGCAAAGCTGGCGGCAGAGGGATCTATGATAAGCGCCTCAATTTTTCTGCCTCCCGCAAGAGCGCAGAGCTTATCGTAATATTCCTCATCCGTAAGTTGCAGCCCGGCATCGCGTGCGGAATGATAGTATTCATCTATTCTGAACCATTTATCGCCGCATTTGCCCCACAGGCCAAGCGAAAAGGGATTCACCGTGCCGTAATCGCACGATAAATAATATTTTGAAAATTCGCCGTTTGCCTCGGCAATGTGCCTGTTTGCATCAAACATCGGATACACAAGTCCGTCTGCCGCCACCCATTTTCCGTCTATAAACCGCTCATAAAACGCGCCGCTGTAAAGGCTTTTGTATCGGTTTATAACCGCCGGTGAAAGCGAAGGATTATCCTGCATGGTAAAATGAAGATAAAGCATGTTTTTTTGGTCTTTCTTCTTTATCCATTCATTATAAAACCAGTGAAACGGGTGCTCCGGATTGCAATTAAACCAAAACTTTGAATTTTCAAGAGAGCATCTTGCAAGCGCCTGCTCAACAAAAGAGCGCGGCATAAGCGCCACCTCATCAAGCAAAACGCCGCCCAGGGTCATACCCTGAATAAGGGATGCGGAGGATTCATCCCTTCCGCCGAAAAGATAAAACCGATTCACCGCGCCGCCCTTTTCGATTTCAATGCAATTTCGGCTGATTTTAAAATCACAGTTAAACCCGAACGAGGAAAGAAGCGGCAGCAAAGGCGTTATCACATTTCGCCGCAAAGAGGAAACCGTTTTTCCGCAAAAGGCAAACGACGCTCCGCTGAAGCGGTAAAACGCCCAGCTCACAAATGAAATGCTCATGCAAAGCGTTTTGCCGGATCTTACGGCGCCGTCGCATATAATTCCGTTTTTATCCTTTGAGTGGCTGCCGTTGCACCACCAGGTGAGCACGGCAAGCTGCTTTTCGGAAAACGGCACAAAGCTATTCAACGGGATCATCTCCCTGCGGCTTTGATATGCGTTTTGCGCTTTCCTCAAGGGCTCTGTAAAAGCTAAGCGGCTCAGAATGAGTTTCGCCGTCCAGCTCCGAAAACTTTTCAAGAGCCTTAATTCGGTCAAAAAACTTAATTTCCATTCCGCCGCCCTTGGGCCGCTTGATTTCGCTGATGTTGTAAAGATCAAGCCCCGGCAGCTGCGAAAGTATATCACCCTCCTGAGCAAAAAGAAGAAGCACCGCGTCCTTTATCTCTCCGAAAGCAAGGCGCTTTAAGCCTTCGCGCACTTCATCCTTGGTTGTTTTTTTCTTTCTTGCCGTATAAATTCCTCCTTCAAAATTCTCGATTGCAAAAGCTGCTCTCACCTATAGCCCGAACAGCGCAAAAATATAGCCTCAAAACGCTATATTTTTCAAAAAAAGTTGCAAAAAAATTTTTTTATTCGAATTTTATGCATATTTTTTAAAAAAAAGCCGATTGAAAAAAATATGTTTAAGAAATCAAACGCAACACGATTTTGTCGGCTGCTTGCCTTCGGCTCGGCAAAAAGGCATAAAAAAAGAGCAAAGGCATAAAGCCTTTGCTCATAATAAATTTAAAATCGCGTTTTATTCAATTATCTTTCAACATTGCTTGCGGCAACAAATACGCCGTTGCTTTCCTCTCCCGGAGTAACGGTTACCGTGTCGCCCGCGGAAATAAGCAGCACATCCATGCAATCCTTGGCGGCAATATAATAGTATTTGCCGTCTATTTCAAGGTAGTAATAAGTGTTGCCGTCGTTTACGCTTGTTTTAACGGATTCAACCTTGCCGGTGATTTTTCCGTTTTCCGCAGTTGACGCACTTTGCTGATTGTCGCCCTGCTGTGTTGTTTGCGACTGACCGCCCGAAGCATTGTCGCTTACAAGATAATCGTCAACATTAACATCGCTGTCAATCTTGCCCTTATCCTTCATCGCCTGAACATAGTTTTCAACCGCTGCGTTGAGTGCTTTGGCGTCGCTCTTCATCTCATCAAGCAAGCCGGTGCCTACAATTGTTTTATCATCCAAATTAACAAGAGCATAGCCCTTAACCGTATTACTGTCGCCATAGAGGCTCATGAAGTAGGTGGGCTGATTGTCTATATCAAGCAAAATCGGGAATGTGGCGTAATATTTATAGTTTTGAACCGCATCCTGCGCAGATTGCTGTGCGGAGACCTCAATAGCTCCGCCGTTTTGATAATATCTTGTTTCCTTGGTGCGCCTGTTGCTGAGAATGAAGCCGAAGTTTGAGGTGTCGCCCTCCGAAGAGGTTACACCGGTGTAAACCCAAATATCATCATCCATGGCAACATAGCCGTAACCGTCGGAAGCAACATTAACATCATTTTGGAAAATAATAGAGTTCCAAAAGCCGTTTTGAAGCTTTCCGTAATAGTTATATTGCTGCAAAAGCAGAGTCGGCGAATAAACGGCGTCCACCCATTCAAGTTCTGAATTTGAACGAACCTCGTCTATATCATGATAAGTGCTTTCGCCCGTGAGCGCGTCCGTAATAACAACGCCCTTAACATCCGTGCCGCCGAAAAGGCCGATGGTTTTATCGAGCACGGCGGTAATCCAATAAGGATGGCCGTCATCCGTGATTTCAAAATTCGGCGTATCCAAAAGCGCGGTGGGATATTGAAATCTGATATGGCGGATAAGCTTTTTGTTGAAAAGCTCCGTGGGGCTGTATTTAATACTGCCGCCGAATTGCTCGTTGCAGTTCACAACGGTAACCTTTTGCGAAACAAGATCCACAATCATATAAGCCGGCAAGCCGTTTTTGGTGTTGTTTACCCATTTAAAGAAATTGGCGTATTCAAGATAGGCCACTCTTACGGGTCTGCCGTTGTAGTTCACCATTGTGGTAGTGTCCGAAACAACATATTGGCTCTTATATTCGGAAAGTGAGCCGAGCTGCTGATCGGCAAGAGTAAGCGCTCTTGATTCATCTATTCTGGGCACAGAGTCAATATCAATGTCGCTGAAATCCGTTGCAAAATCGCTTGTTGTTATCGGCATCATTTTGCTGTATGATGAAGCCCTGAAAATCGTTGCGCCGAAAAGCCATCCGATAAGCATAACAACCACCAGCACCACGGCAATTGCGGCGGGCACGATTGCACGGCTTTTGATATATTCCCTGCGTTCTATTTTTTTATTTGCCTTGCAAATCAGCGCAAAGAAAACCATAAATAAAGCCAAAATAAGAATTATAAAGGAATAAAGCTGAGTATCCTTAAAATTCATTGCGGGCAACATAATATAATATGCGATGCCGCCGGCTATAATCGTGAGCAAAGCGGAAGCAAGCAGCTTAATGCCGAGCTTTTCCGGCTTTGTTATAACTTCAACCTCATCTTTTTTAGGCCATTTGAATTTTGATTTGAAATCGCCGATAACCTCGTCGGCATCGTAATCCATATTGGGCAATTTTTCGCTCATAAGCATTCTCCTGTTTTTTAATGTGCACGGCAATCCGCGCATTTAAATTATAATAACACATGTTCTGTTATTATTCAACAAAAAATAAGCTCCGCCGCAAAATTAACAATTTGCAGCGGAGCATTAAACCGTTTATTTTTAGTTATGCATTATTTTATGCTTGAGTGATGCCCTTAGATGTTTTAAGGTATTCTGCAGATGCGGGATAAGTCAAATCATAAGAAATCTTAACAACCGCGCTCTTGTCCTTAATAACGGCAACATTTGCATGGTTAACTTCAACATTAACAGCCATGTGGTAATCTGCAGCAGTTACAGTCTTTGTTGCGGGATCGATTGTGATTGTGCCCGTACCGCCGGAATAGATAACCTTGCAGTTTTCTTCCGTTGTGCCGCTTGCCCATGAAAGAGCGGAGATAGAATCAACGGTTGCACCGATATCGCCGAGAACCTCAAAGAAACGACCCTGAGAGTCAACACCGCGCAATGACATTGAGCCTTCCTTGGGAAGGATGGTAAGAACGATCTTGCCGTCCTGCTCTTTAACATTTGCAGCCAAGCAATCATCGGGAGTGAAATATGATGTTCTGAAATCAAATTCGCCCGGATCTGTATCGCTGCCGTTAGAGTTATCAAGCTTGGGATCTCTGTTGTTGCAGGGCGGAAGGCCGTATGTGCTTGCCTGGAATAAGCCGTCTACGATGCCGGGAACGATGCCGTTAATAACGGAATTTTCTTTGCCCTCGATAAGAACAGATTCTATTTTAAGCTTTTCTTCGCCGAGCAAAGAATAATATGTTTTTGCTTCGCCGTTTTCAGTGTAAGAAGCTGTTTGAGACTTTGTATTGTTATAGCACTCTACATAGTAGTTAACAACATCTTCAACAGTTTTGAATTCAACGCCGCCGTAAGTGCCGGCAACAAATTCATCAATAGTTACTTCGGACTGCTGCTCTCCCTCGGCGGAAGCATCTGCACCGCCGTTTTTATAAGTGCCGTCCTGAACCTCTTTGATAGCTTTGATTGTTCCGTTTGTTACATAATTGATCTTCGCGCAGCCTGCAAGAGCAAAAACGAAGGAAGCAACGAGAACAACGCAAAGAATCTTTTTAATTGTTTTCTTCATTACTTTTGGTACCCCTTTCAGTACGAACTAAGCATAACTAAATTGCTACTCTTTAAATTTATTATAAATTCGTCAAAAAGTCAATACCAAAAATGGAAATTAGTCAAATTATTATTATTTCTTTAGCCTATATAGTGTTGTTATTTCAAATTTTCTGTGTTATACTTGCATTAAACCTATATATTTGTTTGCGAGGTAAAAACAATGAGATGTAAAAACTGCGGTTTTGATAATGAAGAAGGCAGATACATTTGCGAAAACTGCGGCTCGCCGCTTTACGATGAAGACAACGAAATCAACCCCGAAAACGATAACGGCGACACCAAAATCATCCCCAATGTTTCGCAACTTGACGAAATCAATCAGCCCACGCCTCAAAAAGGCGCCCCGCTTAATGAAAACGATGAGGATGAGGATGAAGAAAAGAAAAACAAACGCAATATCATTATTATAATAGTGCTTGCCGTTATTCTTGTGGCAATGATTGTGGGCATTGTTGTTTCCGCTTCCGTAAAAAACAAAAAAGAAACAACCACTCTGCCGTCAGCCTCCGTTTCACAAACGACCGAGCTTTCAACAACAAAGCACACCACCGTTAAGTCCACCACAACCACAGAAAAAGAAACCACCACCGAATCCACCACCGAAAAAACAACGGAAAAAGAAACCACCACAAAAGCCATTAAATATAATGTATATATAGATGTGGACGGCAACGGCTCCGTTTCGGGCGACGGCAGCTACGAAAAAGGCAAAAAAGCTTCGCTTACGGCAACACCGGACGCAGGCTATAAATTCGACGGCTGGTACGATAATAAAACAGGCGAGCTTGTTGCCTCCGGCAGCAAATACACCGTTAATGTAAACGGCGATGTTAACCTCACCGCCAAATTTTCGGCAGCGGAGGTTGCGCAACAATGACAAAAGGCGAAATTGCAAAAAAGTACTTTGAATGCGGCAAAAACTGCTCGCAGGCCGTGGCGCTTGCTTTTTGCCCCGAAATGGGTCTGAGCGAGGAGATTGTTGAAAGGCAAACAATCGGCTTCGGCGGCGGAATGGGCAGAATGCGCGAGGTTTGCGGCACCGTTTCCGGGATGACATATGTTATTTCAAATCTTTACGGCGGCTGCGGCAGAGCAGCTGTTTATGCAATGGTGCAAGAGGTTGCAAAAAGATTTGAAGCGGAAAACGGCTCAATAATCTGCCGCGTTTTGCTTGGGCTTGATAAAAACGAGCGCCCTGCCCCCACCCCCGAAGCCAGAACGGCGGAATATTACAGAAAGCGCCCCTGCCCGGAGCTGGTGGCGCTGGCGGCTCAAATTCTGGAGGAATGGCTGGCAGAGCATCCCGCCCGGCTGTAAATTCCGCATTCCCACCAAGTGCGGCAGTTTGATTTTGGTATATTTTACAATAATCAACTTATTAGACGATATAAATTTAACAATAATTGACAATTCGGGTGTTTGCACGGTACTATGAAGACAGGGAGGGCTGTTCCTCCACTTTTCAAACAGAAAGGAAGAGTACCATGGCCGCATCCAAACCGCTGCTGCTGCTTGACAACGCATCCATGCTCGCCCTGCTGCATCAGGGCTGTTTCCGTTTACAGGAAGGAGATCTCGTTCGAGGAAGTAAAAGCCATCCTTGAAATGCACGGCAGCCGTGAGGTCGTCCGGTGCTTTTCCAACGCCGAGATCGAACAGCTGCTGTACAAGCATCTGGACGTTGCCCTCCGCAACTTCAATTACGCACCCGTGGAGAACATAGCGGTGGACCAGGACGCCATTGCGTTCCGCCTTTATGTCACGCCGTCGGAGACGCAGCCCAGTATCCGCACGGAGTACGGCAATGAGGCAACAAAGGTCCAGAACCTTTATGTGTACTGCCAGTTTCTCACACGGTTCGACCCCGATGCGGGGCCATCCGCTCAATAAGTTCCCGCCTGCGCCGGAGCCTTTTCGAAGGCTCCGGCGCTTTTCTTTGGCGGGAAATCTGCCGCAGGGAAAACAAAAATTTTTGACGGAGGGATTGACAACCGTCTTTGCATGTTGTATAGTTAGTTACACAAGTAATGAACCACATAACCAAATAACCTTTGGAGGGAAGGAGCGCAGACAATTGAATGGAAACCTGAATGATTCCACCTCCATCTATCTGCAGATCGCAGCCATGCTGGAGGACAACATCGTGCGGGACCTGCTTTTGGAAGAGGAACAGGCGCCCAGCACCAACGAACTTGCAAAAGCGTTCAGCATCAATCCGGCCACGGCGGCCAAAGGGCTGAACCTGTTGGTAGACGAGGGCATTTTGTACAAGAAACGGGGGATCGGCATGTTCGTTGCGGTGGGCAGCAAACAGAAAATCATCCAAAAGCGC
>ERZ826016.90-NODE-90-length-111007-cov-9.329395_pt1 | contig 111007 bp, 97 predicted proteins | sample MGYA00519872_ERZ826016 | MGnify/ENA primary metagenome ERZ826016 (study PRJEB31778, sample SAMEA3449218) | human gut metagenome | biome: human gut; feature: human-associated habitat; material: faeces | place: United Kingdom | collected 2010/2012 ... | reverse complement strand
TTTTAGAAACAGGCTTCGTGTTTATGTCATTTTTGCCTGGCGACTCACTACTTTTTGTGGCAGGCACAGTCGCTGCCTCAGGCACAGCGAGTCCATGGCTCATTATGCTTGCCGTGATCGCAGGAGCGATTGTCGGTAACACCGTGGGCTATGAACAAGGTCGTTGGCTAGGAAACCGCATCTATAGTGGCAACATTTCTTGGATTAACGAAAAGAAACTACGTCATGCCCATGACTTCTATATGAAGCACGGTGGTAAGACCATTATGTTGGCTCGCTTTATCCCAATCGTTCGCGCCTTTGCGCCATTGATTGCGGGTGCAGCCAAAATGAACGGTCTTCGCTTTGAGCTTTTTAGTGGTGTGGGCGCCATCGTATGGGCAGTGTCAATCGTGGGAGCTGGGTACCTCTTTGGCAACATTCCTTTCATCAAGAATAACCTCTCGATGATTCTCCTCTTAGGAATTATCGCTGCGATTTGTGGTCCCCTCTTGGTTGGCGCAGTTTGGCAATTCCTTCAAAAGCGTCGAGAAGCCAACGAAAACCAACAGTCACAAAAATAACCGTTCAAAGGTCGAGTTTAGACTCTCTAACTCGACCTTTTTATTACCCAAATAATAAAGGTGCCACGCGATCCTTCTCGGACAAAATCGGATCGTCAACACCCCAATCAATCTTCAAAAACGGATCATTCCAACGGCAACTTGCTTCAGCCATCGGGCACCATGGTGCATCGACCTTATAGAGCACCAAGGTATCATCTTCTGTGGTCACATAGCCATGCGCATAGCCCGCTGGGATCAACAGCATTTCACCCTCTTTCGACGTCAAAGGCACCGCTTCCCACTGACCAAACGTTGGACTTGTCGGCGTAACATCCGCGACAACATCCAACAATGCGCCCTTTAAGCATCGGACTAACTTCGTCTGCGCATGAGGTTCTGCCTGCCAATGTAAACCCCTGAGCGTGCCCCGATGGTGGTTATACACCAAGTTATCCTGCATAAAGTCGACATCAACCCCCACTTGCCGCCAATCTTCACGCTGCCAACTCTGCGTAAACCAACCGCGTGCATCGTCAAAGCGACGGCTTTTGACAAGCCTGACACCGGGCAACCTTAATGCCTCCACGGTTAGCCCTGTCGCCTTTGATACGCTCTCACTCATAGCATATCCTCATATCCACCCCATCACACCAAAAAGATGGGCGGCCACGTCCATCACGCAACCGCCCATCATGCAAATCTCACATCAAGAGATTAGTTTGCTGCACGTTCTTCAAGAATCGCGATAGCAGGCAACTTCTTCCCTTCAAGGAATTCAAGGAAGGCACCGCCGCCCGTCGAGATATAAGAAACGCGATCAGCAATACCGAACTGCGTCACAGCAGAAACCGTATCGCCACCGCCAGCAATCGAGAATGCACCCTTGTCAGTTGCTTCAGCAATGGCTTCAGCCATCACACGCGTACCTTCAGCATAGGGAGCCATTTCGAAAACGCCAACCGGACCATTCCAAACAATCGTCCCCGCGCTCTTGAGAATGTCAGCCAACATCGCGGCCGTCTTCGGACCTACGTCCAAAATCATTTCGTCGTCAGCCACATCGTCCACATCAGCGACACGGTGCTCAGCGTCAGCCGAGAAAGCCTTCGCAACAACAACGTCAACAGGCATCGGCAGGCTAGCACCCTTCGAAGCCAACACGTCAAGCACCTTACGGCATTCGTCCACCAATTCCGGTTCAGCCAAAGACTTACCGATCGGCTTACCAACAGCGAGCAAGAACGTATTCAAAATGCCACCACCCACAATCAGGCGATCGACCTTTTGAGCCAAGTTAGACAAAATCGTCAGCTTTGTCGAAACCTTAGAGCCACCCACGATCGCAGCGAGCGGATGACGAGCCTGTTCCACAGACTTCGTCAAAGCGTCGATTTCAGCAGCCATCAAGGGGCCTGCACAAGCCACCGTCGCATAACGAGCCACGCCAACGGTCGAAGCCTGAGCGCGGTGAGCCGTACCGAACGCGTCATTCACATAAACGTCGCAAAGCTTGGCGTACTGCTGAGAGAGTTCATCGTTACACTTCTTTTCGCCCACATTGCAACGGCAGTTTTCGAGCATCACGACCTGACCTGGCTTCACATCAACGCCCTGAAGCCAATCAGCCACCAACGGCATATCGCAACCAAGCAATTCGCCCATGCGACGAGCAACACCCGCCAAACTATCGGCCGGCGTCACCGTACCTTCAGTCGGACGACCCAAGTGGCTCATCACCATCACAGCGGCACCTGCATCAAGGGCCGTACGAATAGCCGGCACGCTTGCGACGAGACGCGTTTCATTGGTGATATGACCGTTTTCATCATGCGGTGCATTGAGGTCGCTACGAATCAAAACACGCTTACCGGCGAGCAGACCGTCCTTGGCAAGCTTTTCGAGGGTCAGAACATGCATGGATTTCTCCTGAGAGTTGCGTGAAAATCTGCCTCTTCACGCCAAAAAGAAAGGACAAAAGCCACGCCGCGAACCAGTGTTCACAGCATGGCTTTTTGAGTTCATAGGCTAAACAATTACTTAGCGGCCATCATTGCGCAAGCCGTATCGAGCATACGGTTGGAGAAGCCCCATTCGTTGTCATACCAAGCCGTCACCTTAACAAGACGTTCGCCAGACACCTTCGTCAACGTCGCATCAAAAATCGAGCTGTGGTCGTCATGGTTGAAGTCGGTCGAAACGAGCAACTGGTCGTTGTAACCCAAAATACCAGCGAGGTCTTCAGACTGAGCAGCTTCCTTCATGAGAGCGTTGATTTCTTCAACCGTCGTATCGCGCTTAGCGATGAAGGTGAGGTCAACGAAACTCACATTGATCGTCGGCACGCGAACAGCAAAGCCGTCGAGCTTACCATTCAATTCAGGGAGCACCAAACCCACAGCCTTCGCAGCACCCGTCTTCGTCGGGATCATGGACTGCGTAGCAGAGCGGGCACGACGCATATCCTTGTGGTAGACGTCGGTGAGAACCTGGTCATTCGTATAGGCATGCACCGTGGTCATCAAACCGCGTTCGATACCCACTGTACGATGAAGCGCCTTCACAACCGGTGCCAAGCAGTTCGTCGTGCAAGAAGCATTAGAGACCACGAGGTCTTCAGCCTTCAAGACGTCCTGGTTCACACCATAGACCACCGTGGCGTCAGCCGTCTTACCCGGGGCAGAGAGCAACACCTTGCGAGCACCCTGTTCGATATGAACCATGCTCTTTTCCTTGGAGTTGAAGGCACCGGTACATTCGAGCACCACGTCCACATTGAGTTCACCCCATGGGATTTCCTTCGGATCACGGGTCGCAAAGACGCGAATACGGTCACCGTTCACGATCAACGTATCCGTGCCTTCAACCTGAACGTCTGCATTGAAGCGACCATGGCAAGAGTCATACTTCAAGAGGTGAGCATGAATGGCGAGATCGCCAGGCGCATTGATCGCCACGATTTCGAGGTCATGCTTCTTACCGTTTTCATAATGAGCACGGAGAACGTTACGACCGATACGGCCAAAACCCGTAATGGCAACACGAATTGTCATTTCAAATCCTTCAGTTTGTAATTACTTGAGAAGTTGCTCAACCTTGGCAACCACATTGTCAACCGTAAAGCCGAAACGTTCCCAAAGAACGCCGGCCGGCGCGCTTTCGCCGAACGTATCAACGCCAAGGACATCGCCCTTGCCAGAGAAATACTTGTACCAAAGATCCGTCTTCGCTGCTTCAATCGCGAGAACAGGCACACCAGCGGGCAGCACTTCACGACGATAAGCTTCGTCCTGTTCGTCAAAGACATTCGTGCAAGGCATCGAAACCACACGAACCTGAACATTACGAGCCGTCAATTCTGCACGAGCCTTCATCGCGAGACCCACTTCGGAGCCCGTCGCCAAAAGGATCACTTGTGCTTCGCCAGCACCAGCCGGGGCCTCAGCCGCGACATAGCCACCACGAGCGATGGCATCAGCGTCGACTTCATCACGATCCAAGAAAGGCACATTCTGGCGTGTAAAGACTAAGCAAGAAGGCCCATCACGACGTTCAATCGCGCTAGCCCATGCCACGATCGTTTCAACCGTATCGGCAGGACGCCACACGTGGTTACCTGGGATCAAGCGTAGGCTCGGCACATGTTCAACCGACTGGTGCGTCGGACCGTCTTCACCCAGACCGATCGAGTCATGCGTAAAGACATTGATCACACGCTGCTTCATCAGGGCAGACATGCGAAGTGCGTTACGAGAATAGTCAGAGAACGTCAAGAAGGTCGCAGCGTACGGGATAAAGCCACCATAGAGCGCCATGCCGTTCATAATGGCCGACATACCGAATTCACGCACACCATAGCTAATATGGCGAGCCATAAAGTCACCCGTATTGAGGGACTTCACACCCGTCCAATTGGTGAGGTTAGAACCCGTCAAGTCAGCCGAACCACCCAAAAGTTCGGGCAACTTTGGCGCAAGCGCATTCAAAGCCTTCTGGCTAGCCTTACGGGTCGCGACCGTTTCAGCCGCTTCTTCAGCCGCGCAGAGCGCATCCATCACCGTATCGCTCCAGTCTGCTGGCAAATCTCCAGCTAAGCGGCGCTTCAATTCAGCGGCCAATTCCGGATACTGGGCTTCATAGCCCTGATACATCGTCTGCCATTCGCCTTCAATACGAGCGCCTTCAGCACGATGATCCCAAGCGTCATAGACTTCTTGTGGCACTTCAAACGGGGCATACGGCCAACCAATGGCGGCGCGCGTCGCGGCGATTTCTTCATCACCCAAAGCTTCGCCATGAACCTTAGCCGTACCCTGGCGGTTCGGAGAACCCTTACCAATCGTCGTACGAGCAATGATCAAGGTAGGCTTATCTTCAGAGCGCTTAGCTTCAGCAATGGCTGCGTCCATAGCATCGATGTCATGGCCATCGACAGGACCAATCACATGCCAACCATAAGCTTCAAAACGGCCACGCGTATCGTCAGCAAACCAGCCCTTGACGTCACCGTCAATCGAAATGCCGTTGTCGTCATAGATGGCGATAAGCTTATTGAGCTTCCAAACACCCGCTAACGAACAAACTTCGTGGCTAATGCCTTCCATCAAACAACCATCACCCAAGAAGACATAGGTGTGGTTATCAATCACAGGGAAACCTTCACGGTTAAATTCTTCAGCCAACATCTTTTCAGCGAGGGCCATGCCCACACCGTTGGCAATCCCCTGACCGAGCGGGCCCGTCGTGGTTTCAACACCCGGGGTCACGTCCACTTCAGGATGGCCCGGCGTCTTGCTGTGCAACTGACGGAAGGCCTTGAGGTCATCCATGGAGAGATCGAAACCGGTCAGATGAAGAAGCGAATACTGCAACATCGAACCATGGCCGTTAGAAAGAATGAAGCGATCGCGACCGAGCCACTTCGGATTCACAGGATTGAAACGAAGGTGACGCGACCACAGGGCCGTGGCGATATCGGCCATGCCCATCGGCATGCCCGGGTGACCGGACTTGGCTTTCTGGACGGCATCCATGCTGAGCGCACGAATGGCATTGGCCATCATCTGTGCAGAGGCTTGAGAGGTCATAATCTTTATTGAGGCTGATTGAGAAAAACCTGAAGAGAAATACTCAGTGGCAACGAAGTCAACACTTTGTCCACTGACTTAATCTATTATTTTAGCAACAATCTCTAGGAATACCTACTATTATCTAGAACCCTCGTCGTTGAGCGCTTTTTTTGTGTTTCTCATTTGGAGTTTTTCATGGCCGCCCCACGCTTTTACGTTTCTCTTTCTGCGACTGCACTCGATGAGGCCATGTCTCAAGGTCATGAAGTTATGTTGCCCGCCAAAGCCGCCCATCATGCTGGACGCGCCTTACGCCTTCGAACGGGCGAAGAAGTCGTACTTTATGTGGGTACAGGCCGTCAATGGCGCGGTACGATTCGCTTTGATCACGAGGGAGCTTTTGTCACGCTGCAAACGGCGGAAGATCCAAAAAACGAGACACCGATTCGTATGACGCTCGTGCAGGCGCTCGTCTCCCCTGATAAGCTCGATTGGATTATTGAAAAAGCAGTCGAAACGGGCGTGACCGAGATCGTCCTAACACCTGCCGCACGCTGTGTGACGCGTTTAAGTGGCGATCGACTCGAAAAGCGTCTTCAAAAGTTGCGAGATATCGCCATTTCTGCCACCGAACAATGTGGCCGCAATGTGGTACCTGACATTCGAGGAGTGACTTCTTTTGCTGAAGCCATGGCCACCACACAAGGCGAACGTCGCTTGCTACTAGCACCAGGCGCAACCGCTGGTGCAAAAATCACAGGTAAAGAACAATCTGTTGTCTTTGCCGTGGGTCCCGAAGGCGGATTCTCACCTGAAGAAATCGCATTGGCCCAAGAAGCGGGTTGGGAACCTATTCTCTTAGGCCCTCGTGTCTTAAGAACCGAAACCGCAGGCTTGGCCGCTGCGGTTTGGTTAAATACGTTGTCTGGCGACTACGCTGGTTTTTAAGCGTCGCTTGATCAGACTCAAGCGCGTGGCATACCTAAGGTATGCGCATGAGTACGCGCCACGGCCTTTTCTGACAACTTCACCCAACGGGTAAACGTCATCTGCTGCACACCAACAGCAGGTGTTTCTGGCGCCTTTTTACCAGCACGATGTAACTTCACAGCCTTATCGGATTGGCCTTCAGCGGCCACACAGAGTAACCCGTGCTCACGCAGAACGCGCGCACCGTAACCACGATCATTCGGCAAATTCGCCGCACCGCTATACCACTTCAACGCACGCTGAATACTACCCGTACGACGAATGAGGTACGCAAGAATGTCGGTACCTACCACCATATTGGCATAAGGGTCAAAAGCAGCTTCAGGGCCACCGAACGGCTCAAACTTTTCAGCGTGAACGCTCGTCATCACCTGCATCAAACCTTCAGCTCCCACCTTAGAGCGAGCCTGCGGCTTAAAGCTTGACTCAGTACCAATGACCGCCAGAATCAATAAAGGATCCAAATTACGAGATTCACCGATTTCAACCGCCCAGTCCGTCACCTGACGTGCTTCACGCATCGGAATACGGAAGGTACGGCTCACGTACACGGCAACCTCATGTCGAGCGCTACCGTGCGCAACTTTTGCTTCTAATTCAGGTGTGAGATCAACCACTTGATCAGGCGCCACGCTTTGGGGCACTGAAACGTCTGCCATTGAAACCGTCGTTTGGGGTTCTGACGCCTTAGGTGGCATCAAGGTCGGTTCGACAACCTTGAGCATTTCTGTAGCGACCACAGCCGGGACTGTGTCAGGCGTAGACGGGATGGGATTAGCCAAATACGCCAAAGTTCCCACAGTTGCCGAAATCAAGAGCGCTGGAACAACTGGTGAAAGTAAAAGCGAACGGCGACGTTGAGTTGAAGTCATAACTAGATTGGGCAGATGCGACGTTAAGTCCCTAAAACGGGGTTAACGGGAGCGGCATACACTCCGGTTCCTAGGGTTAACCAGGACCTCAAAACCTCTTTTGAATTAAACAGGAGGCCGATCCTAACAAAAAAACTTCTTTCAGTTCAAGTGATTTTGGCTTCAGTATGCAACGAAAACACAAAAAAATGCGTTTTGAGATGCGTTTTTGCGACTTTTGGCAATGTTTGTCGAAGAGATTACAATTAAAAGACTCGTTCGAACAACAGTTTTATCATGCGGAGGCAGGGATGAAACGCAGACCTATTCACCGTGGCGGCATCTTGTCCGCTGGGTATGCTTCTCGAGAGCGTTACCTCGACGTAGAATTCGATACTCATCGTTTAGTCCGCGTCGAAAACGTGGGCGCAGAAGTAGCTGATCGCTTCTTAAATTCAGGGGCACCAGGGAGCTACTGGCGCGACGTAATTGAAGAGAATTACACCATTCGAGAAATCTCCGCAAAAGAAACCGACAAAGCCTCCCCGAAAGCCACCAAGAGTATGGATGAGCTCAAACGGCTTTTTGGCGACCTCTAAATACACCAACGGCGCTCACTTGAGCGCCGCTTGTGTTTTTATCAGAAGCTTTATCCACCAAAGAAGACCGTGGCGAGCCCCAAGAAAATCAAGAAGCCCCCCGAGTCTGTCGTAAAGGTTAGAAGCACCGACCCACCCATCGCCGGGTCGCGATCAAAATATCGCAGGATCAACGGCACAGCCAACCCAACAACAGCCCCTTGAATAATGTTGAGTAACATCGCGAGGAACATCACAAAGCCCAACATCATACCTTCTGGCGAATCCCAATAGAGTGCCCAAGCGCAAAGACCCGCAATCGCACCCCACAAGATGCCATTAATGATCGAAACTAAGACTTCCTTTTTAATGAGATCGGCTTTATTGGCTTCAGTCACCTGCCCCATAGCCAAGGAACGCACCAATAGCGTCAAGGTTTGGTTACCAGAGTTACCAGCCATCCCGGCCACAATCGGCATCAAAGCAGCCAACGCCACCACACGTTCAATCGTGCCGTCAAAGGCAGAAATCACACGCGATGCAAAGAAAGCGGTGCACAAATTCACACCCAACCAAAGCCAACGACTCTTAGCAGTTTCCCATACGCTTGCGAAGATGTCCTGTTCATCATCAAGCCCCACCGCCGCAAACGCATCTTCTTCACTTTCTTCACGGATGACGTCAACGATTTCGTTCACCGTCAATCGGCCGACTAGACGACCCGCTTCATCCACCACAGGTGCACTCACCAAGTCATAACGTTCGAAGGCTTGAGCCGCATCACTAGAGTCTTCAAGCGGATTCAACGTCAGCATGTCAGTGTGCATCAGATCCTTGACGGGAACCGCGGGATCTGTGGTCAGCAATTGCGCCAAAGAGAGTGTTCCCTTGAGATGCCCCAAACGATCCACCACAAACACCTGGTCAGTGTGGTCTGGCAATGTATCAAAGCGACGCAAATAACGAAGCACCAATTCGATCGTCGTTTCTTCACGAATTGAAACGATCTCGAAGTCCATGCGCGCACCCACGCTGTCTTCGGGGTAAGACATGGCCGCGCGCAACTGCGCACGTTCTTCATGAGAAAGCCCTTCTTGAACCTGCGCCATCACATCTGGCGGCAAGTCATCCACCAAGTCAGCGATCTCGTCCGTGTCGAGGGTTTCGACAGCATCGACGAGTTCGTCACGATCCATGGCGTCAATCAAGGTCTCACGAACGCCATCGTTCACTTCAACGAGAATGTCACCGTCGGATTCACTCTTAACGAGGTTCCATACAGCCAGACGCTCGTCAAGCGGCAAGGCTTCCAAGATCCATGCTACGTCAGCAGGATGCAGAGGTTCTAGTAAACGGCGTAACTCAGAAGCGGCTTCATCACTAATGGGCAACGCTTCATCATCTTCATCGGTTTTCTCGAGTTTATCTCGACGATGCTTATCTTGGTCATCCTCAAGAATCTGCTGGACCCATTCCAACGCTCGAGAAGCTTCGTCAGAGTCACGCACTAGGTGACCCTGACCGTCATGCAGTTCGTCAAGTTCTTTCAGACTATGCGGCATAATCGTCTCCGATCACCTAATCTCGAATCCCGAATGGGCAGGATTCATAACCCGTTTTTCAGTACGTGCGAGACTACCACGAGAAGCGTCTCGATGGGAAGCAAAGCTTCAATTTTTACCGCTTCCCATCCTTATTTCATGAAAAAAAGTGATTAACTCGCGTTTGTCGTCAACTCAGGTGCGTCGTTTTCTGCCTCAGGCGCTTCATCCATCGCTTCTGCAGCATCCACGTCGTCAAGATCCTCTACCACATCATCGGTTTCATCTAAAACACGAATCAGTCGAGAATCCATCACGAGGTCAACTAGGTCACACCCCATGATCTGAAGTCGAACCTTACGACCGCGCTCAAGGTCTTCAGGTAACCCAGGCACACGTTGCATAAAGGGCAAGCGGTCAATACGCACCAAATCTCCCTTCACGACGATCGCTTCAATTTCTTTGAGCCCCTCTTGGAGAATCCAACGAAGCGACCAATAGCGCTCCATACGCGTCTGGAAGTCGCCATAGAGTGAATAGAGATTATCGAACTGGCTCACGATCGTAAAGAGATCCACGTCATTACCCATATAAGCAGGCGCTTCACCCAACACAGCCGTGATCATTTGGCGCTGGTTAATTAAGTCTACATAACGGCGCAACGGAGACGTGCTCCATGCATAGCGCAACACGCCAAGACCATCATGAGGGCCTGGGCTCGTACTCATCCGCACGCGACCCATGCGTTGCGAGCGATAAATCCCAGCCGTGCCATGCTCTTCTAACCAAAGGCCCCAGGTGCTATTGGCAAAGATCATGAGTTCGGCCACAACCAAATCCAAAGGCGCACCGCGTCGACGCCCCTTCACGTGAATAATAGCTTCTTCACCTTCGCCTTCGAGAGCGAAGAACCAATCCACACGACCTACGGGTTCAGGTCGACCACGTACCTCTTCGCGATCCTTTTGGAGTTTCTTTGCGAAATGCCAAAGCCAGCAAATTTCGTCGGCAAACTCAATCTCTAAAGTCCCCGTCTGAATCGCTTCTTCTGTGACGCTCGCATCAATCTTGTCGTAACGAAGATTGCGCTTGACGACCACGCGTTCGATACGCGTTTCGGTTTTTTCGACCCCTAACGTCTCATCGTCCACCGTCACATAAAGCGATAAGCAAGGCACGGGGCGGCCTTCGTCTAACGAGAAAGCTTTGACCCACGCTTCTGGCAACATCGTGGTTTTAAGACCAGGCGCATAGACCGTACTCATACGGGCACGGGCCACCTTATCTAAAGGATCGTCACGTAAAATACCCAAGGCTGGCGCCGCAATATGGATCCCAATACGCGTACGACCGTCACCTAAATGCACCACGCTCGTTGCGTCGTCCACTTCGGTCGTATCAGAGTCGTCAATCGAGAAGGCTTCAACATCAGCCAACGGGTATTGCGACCAATCCTGTTCGGTGGGCAGGGGCAAATCTGATGGAAAACCACGCCCCTGCGGAAAGTTCGTGGCATAAAAACTATCGACATGCCAACGCCAAGGCGATGAGATCGCACCTAACTGCAACAATAAGCGAAGCGGAGTCTGGCGCGTTTCAGCGGCCGCATCATTCAGAGCCTTCCATTCGATCCCATTTTTGTCTGGACGAATGAGTAAGGTCATGGCTTGTTGGCGAATCACATCTGGCAAGCGACCTTCAACCATATCAGCCACCCAGGCCTTACGTTGCTCTTCAAGGCGACGCTTCTTTTCGAGAGCTTCCAATGCCTTTTGCAGAATATCTTCAGGCGCACGGCGATAGTTACCACGTCCCTTGCGATAGAAGTACACAGGATTACCATGTAAAGCCCACAAAAGCGCAGCCTTTTCGACCGAGCCTTCATCGCCGCCCCAGTATTCTTTCGCCAAATCGGCATAAGTAAATTCAGTGTCTGGTGCGACTTCCCATAAGAACCCAGGATCCAATTCAGGCACCATCGCCTGCGCGCGGGTCACTAAGTCAGCAGGACTCGGTTGTTCGAACGTAAAAAAGGAATGAGACACCTTAATCTTCGTGCGACGTCCCGTGGGCAGTTGAACCTGATATGCGTTACCGACCTGACTGAGAATACTCCCAGCCTTAAAGGAACCGTCTTCTTCGAAAAAGAGATGCATGACTGTTTTCGCTTTACCTCTGCGTCAACGCGCAGAGAAATGTGTTGAGGGAAGTGTCTCTATTGTGCCAAAAAGGCGCTTCGTCGTGTCTAAAGCCTTACGAGCGCTCGCTAACAAAGTCGAGAATTCGTGGAATCAAGCTTTCGAACTGAGAAATGCGATGATCTTCGCCTGGCAAAATCACTTGTCGGCATGACGCATAAGCTTTGGCACCAGCTTGCCAATCCAATACTTCATCCGACGTTCCAAAGACTGCTAACGTGCGTTGAGGATCAACCTCTAATGGCGAGACGTCATCCGCGAGTGCTCGAAGGTCATCCACAAACGAGGGGCGTACATCCAATGTACGATCCGTTCCATAAATCGTCTGCACGCCCGTATGCGACCCAATAAACGCCCAGGGATTAAAACATGGGTTAAGTAGCACAGCCCGTAAACCAAACTTGGTCGCCACACGAGCGGCATAAAAGCCCCCAAGGCTAGACCCCACAACCACCAATGGATCTGTAGACGCCGCCCGATGCGTTGTCACCAAGCTATCCAGCAAACGATCGACATCTAAAGGTGCCAGATTAAGGTCTGGCGCAAGCACCTCAAACCCTTCACCGACACTCTGACACAACTGCGTAACTTTGGTTGAAAAAGGTGAAGACAAAAATCCGTGCAAATAAAGAATCTTAATCATGTTGGTTACTCCGAGCGCTGTGCGAGTCTTGAAAGCAGTTTGCCATGGATCCCTCCAAAGGCACCGTTACTCATACAAAGCACCACATCACCCGTCTGAGCGTCTTTGCCCACTTTTTCAATCAAAGCGTCAAGATCATGCGTGCAATAGGCTTGAGGGCCCATGACCTGTAAGACTTCAGCTGGCTCCCAAGCCACGCCTTTACCTGCAAAACAATAAACCGCATCAGCTTCTTTGAGTGCCTCAGCCAAACGATCCTTCATGGTGCCAAGCTTCATCGTATTACTACGAGGCTCTAAAACAGCCAATAAACGACCTGACGACAAACGGCTCTTGACCGCATGGATCGTTTCAGCAATCGCGGTTGGATGATGCGCAAAGTCATCGATCACGGTGACGCCACCTTCAACACCCTTAACTTCCATGCGACGCTTGACGCCTGCAAAGGTCGCTAACGCCGCTAAAGCTTCTTGGGGCGTTACGCCCACGGTCGTGGCCGCAGCCATCGCAGCCACAGCATTCAATGCGTTATAGCGCCCAGGCATCGCCAGTGACAATCGGCCGATCATTTGTCCTTCAAAGGCCACGATCCCGTCGTCACTCAAAGACCAACCTTCTGGCGTATCAAAGCGCGTCAAATGACTCCAACAGCCTTTGGCTAACACACGGTCAAGGGCTTCGCATTGACCATTAGCAACGACCGTACCATCGCTAGGCATAATGCGCACCAAATGATGAAATTGCTTTTCAATCGCCGCCAAATTTTCAAAGATGTCGGCATGATCGTATTCCAAATTATTGAGAATGGCCGTACGAGGGCGATAGTGCACAAACTTACTGCGCTTATCAAAAAACGCCGTATCGTATTCGTCCGCTTCAATCACAAAAGGACTCATCGGCGACACAGTACCCAATAACGCCGAGCGACCCCCCCACTGTGGAACACCCCCGATCAAAAAACCAGGATTTAAACCAGCTTCTTTCAAGATCCATGCCAGCATGGAGGTCGTCGTGGTTTTACCATGCGTTCCCGCAACCGCTAAGACATGACGGCCTTGCAAAATATGCGCTGACATCCAAGCGGGACCCGATGTATAAGGCAACCCTTGATTCAAAATCGCTTCTAATAACGGATTCCCTCTCGAGATCGCATTCCCAATCACAAAGACATCAGGATGAATCGACTCGAGTTGCGAGACATCATAACCTTCAATCAGCTCAATCCCCGCATGACGCAAAGCGTCACTCATCGGAGGATAAACATGTGCGTCACATCCTGTGACTCGATGTCCGGCCTCACGAGCTAGTTGAGCGACGCCGCCCATAAAAGTGCCACAGATACCGAGAATGTGAATATGCATGACATGCTTCCTATTAAAAAATGATCGTCAGGTGTCCAAAATAGAATCGTTTTCCATTTTAGCGCGTCGATACTTGGGCTCCAAAAGACGATAATGATTGCTGACAGTTTTTTTCTTCTTGGAGTTCGTCGTGAGTTACGACTATCTACATGATGCCCACCGCCAAGTGGCTGCTCAAGCTGCCTCACTCATTGCTGGGCACCATATGAAATGGGTCAAAGCCATCGCTGAAGTCAAAGCCGAAACGGGCATTCGCCCTGACGATGTCTTGATTGCCTCTGAAATTCGACGCTGGTTTGCCTGTTTTGACCATGATGCGCATCAAGCCACCTTGCGACGCAAACGCGAAAGCGCCCTCACCGTCATGCAAGCCTTACGAGAATGGCACCCGACATTGATCGGGCACGTCCTCTCAGGTGCAGCAACTGAAGATACCGCTGTTGAAATTTTGATTCAAACCGAAGATGAAAAAGGCGTTGAACTCACACTTTTATCACTTGGTATTACCTATGACACATTGGATATCGAAGCACATGGACGCCAAAGTCGAATTTCGCTCCTTACTGAGTGTCAAGGTGAAAATATTATCCTCACCATCACAAACGCCTCAAATTCGGTAAAATCTGCGCTTCCTGACGAATGGCAACACCCATTAGAAGCACGCTCAAAACTCGACGAAAAGGGACTTTTAACCCTACTTGGTGAGGATTAGCCTATTTTCGGCATGGGTATGATGCTTTTGGCTCTGTATGATGTAGGGCGTTCAAGCTAGCCTTCGACACACACTAATAGATACAGTTTTTTGGTCTCAGATGATTTTCGCGTGATGAAAAGTCTTTACTTTTGTCTTCAAAGTAGCGACAATTGCGATCATATTGTCGTATTTTCGACGAAGTAATGCTCGATACGTCAATAAGTCGCCTGATGACCATCCTTGGTTTCGAGAACAGGTTTCGAGACCGTTTGTGAATTTTTATCGAATTGCAGAGATCGACGTTTTGATTTTCCCCTAACGCCACTAGCGTTTCTAACCGTCTTTCTCTAAATATAAATAAGGCCAATCACCATGGATCTGCGCAAATTAAAGACACTGATCGACCTCGTGAGCGAAAGCGGCGTTGCCGAACTCGAAATCACTGAAGGCGAGGACCGCGTTCGCATCGTTAACCGTAGCGGTGCCGCGCCGGTTCAGTTGCAACAACCGATCACTGTGGCCCAGCAGATGCCCGTCGCCATGCCTGCACCGGAACCTTCCGTTGCACCGATCGCTACGCCTGATGTTGTTCAGAACGGTACGCCATTGACCAGCCCGATGGTTGGCACGTTCTACCGTGCACCATCTCCTGGTGCTGAACCCTTTGTGAAAGTGGGTGACACCGTCAAGAAGGGTCAGGTTGTTTGCATTATCGAAGCCATGAAGCTTCTTAATGAAGTCGAAGCTGACACCGATGGTGTTGTGAAAGAAGTTTGCGTGGAAAACGGCCAGCCCGTCGAATTCGGCCAGTCGCTTTTCATCATCGAATAATCTCTGCCCGTCGTTATGTTTGGAAAAATTCTGATCGCCAACCGCGGCGAAATTGCTTTGCGCATCCAGCGCGCTTGCCGCGAAATGGGCATCAAAACCGTTGCGGTGCACTCGACAGCTGACGCGGACGCCAAGTACGTTCGTCTTGCTGACGAAAGCGTGTGCATTGGCCCCGCTCAATCTAATCTCTCGTACCTCAACATCCCGGCCATCATTTCTGCCGCTGAAGTAACGGACGCCGAAGCCATTCATCCTGGCTACGGCTTCCTTTCTGAAAACGCAGACTTTGCTGAACGCGTTGAACGTTCCGGCTTTACCTTCATTGGTCCACGTGCCGAAAGCATTCGACTGATGGGCGACAAGGTAAGTGCCAAGCAGGCGATGCGTGATGCAGGCGTGCCCTGCGTGCCTGGTTCAGATGGCGCTTTGCCTGAAGATCCGCAAGAAATCATTCGCATTGCTCGCCAGATTGGTTATCCAGTCATCATTAAGGCCGCGGGCGGTGGTGGCGGTCGTGGCATGCGCGTTGTTCGCACAGAAGCAGCGCTTCTCACCTCGGTCAACATGACCAAAGAAGAAGCCCGTGTGGCCTTCGGCAATCCGACGGTTTACATGGAAAAGTTCTTGGAAAATCCGCGCCACATCGAAATTCAAGTGTTGTCGGACAACTTCCAAAACGCGGTCTACCTCGGCGAACGCGACTGCTCCATGCAACGTCGCAACCAGAAGGTCTTAGAAGAAGCGCCGGCCTTTGGCATTCCCCGTAAGCTCATCGACCGACTCGGTAGTCGTTGCGTCGAAGCTTGCCGTCGCATTGGTTATCGCGGTGCAGGTACGTTCGAATTCTTGTACGAAAACGGTGAGTTCTACTTCATTGAAATGAATACCCGCGTACAGGTTGAACACCCTGTGACAGAAATGATTACGGGCGTCGATATCGTTCGTGAACAGATTCGTATTGCCGCTGGCGAACGTCTCTCAGTGCGTCAGCGTGACATCGTCATTCAAGGTCATGCGATCGAATGCCGTATCAACGCCGAAGATCCGTTTACCTTTGTGCCGAGCCCTGGTCGTGTCACCGCCTGGCATCTGCCAGGTGGGCCTGGCATTCGTGTCGATACGCACGTCTTTGCAGGTTATACCGTTCCGCCCTACTATGACAGCATGATCGGTAAGATCATTGCCCATGGTGATACGCGTGAACAAGCCATTGCCCGTATGCGTGTTGCGCTCTCCGAGCTCGCCGTCGAAGGAATTAAAACCAACACGAAACTTCATCGCGAATTGCTCGCCGATGAACGATTCTTCCAGGGTGGCACGAGCATCCACTATCTAGAAGAGAAGCTTCGTGCACGCGCCGCGGCACGTCGCTAATTTGCTACCATACGAGGCGGAGGTGGAAAACCACTTCCGCCTTTTTGTTTTTATTGATTGAGTTGTTATGCGTCAGATTAAGATTCTCGCCGATGAACGTAGCGCTGAAGCGCTTTCCGACATGTTGATGGATGCTGGGGCGTTATCTGCTTCGATTGAAGATGCCGATGCCGAATCCACCGATGAAAAGCCGCTCTATGGCGAACCTGGTCTTGAACCCGACAACTGTGCTTGGCCTCGCTCGATCGTAGCCATTTTGGCTGACGATGACTTTGATCTTGAGACCTCGCTCGCCATTGCCGTGAATGCCCTCAAGTGCGACATGCCCGAAATCCTCGGTACCGAAGAAGTCGAAGATGTCGACTGGGTGCGTGTCACGCAAGCCCAATTCCAACCGACTCAAGTCTCTGATCGTTTATGGATTGTGCCAACCTGGCACGATTTGCCTAACGAAAACGCCATTAACGTTCGCCTTGACCCGGGCGTTGCTTTTGGCACGGGTTCGCACCCGACCACCCATCTTTGCCTCCAATGGCTCGACGCCAATGTTAAGTCGACAGACGAAGTGCTTGACTATGGCTGTGGTACGGGTATTCTTGCCATTGCAGCCAAGTTAGTCGGCGCAAAGCGTGTCATGGGTACGGACATTGACCCACAAGCGGTTGAAGCTGCCCAAGACAATGCCATCATGAATCATGTCGAAGCCAAGTTCGCGTTGCCTGACGACATGCCCGAAGGTACGTTTGACGTGGTTGTCGCCAACATTCTCGCGAACCCGTTGAAGCTCTTGGCTCCTGCCCTTTTAGGTCGCGTCAAAGCGGGTGGTGCCCTTGTCCTTTCTGGTGTCCTGGCTAAGCAAGCCGACGAAGTCATTGCCGCCTATCGCGACATTGACCCGACCGTTCAATTAACGGTTTGGCGTCAGGAAGAAGACTGGGTTTGCATTGCTGGCCGTCGTCAGGCTGTCTAATCGCCTTTTACCGCATTTTGGAGGCCGTTCATTATGGCTAAAGTGCTTCGTTGCCCCGCTTGTGGGGCACTCTGGCGTGTCAAAGATGACTTTGCCGAACCGGTGCTTCGTTGCACCGAATGTCAGGCCATCTTTTCTGCGGACAAGATGGAAAGCGTGATCGTACCTGACGAAAAGTTAGACGCACGTCTCAATTCATCCACAGCCAACCCAACGGAAGCGCCTGCTAAAACAGGTGAAGCGACCATGTCAGCGTTAGCGGGGTCACTCTCAGAGTTTGAGAGCCGTGCCACCTCAGAAGTAGCTACCCCGACAGAAGACATCCCCCAAGAAAAACCCTCAACCTCTCACCCCGTCTTATGGACATTGGGCGCATTGGTTATTTTGGCTGGCATGGGGGCAGGTGGCCTTCTTTACGGGCATCAAACGGTATTGAAGACACTCCCACAGTTGCGACCTGTCTATGAAAAGGTTTGCACCTCGCTACCTTGCCCAAATTTTGTTTGGCAAGATGCCAGTGCCTTTAAGGTTGTCGCTGATATCGAAATGCCTTTAGAAGGCGCAAGCCCTGACGAAATAGAAACGGCACGTCGCTTTCCTACCGTCATTGCGACACTCAGCAATCGTTCCGAACGACCACAGTCGCTCCCGATCTTAGAACTAAAACTCTTAGATCTCTCAGGGGCTGTCATGGCGCAACGCGTCTTGGAGCCAGTCGACTATGGATTCACAGGCAATGATATCGTTACCCCAGGCACAAGCATTACGGCCCGCTTACGCATCAAAGAGCCACTGCCTTATGATGTAGCCCGTGCGGTCGTCACGCCCATATCACCACTCTAATTGTCTTAAGCTATACAGGGCGCTCGACGTTAATCAGCGCCCTTTTTCTTTCGATGTCTGTCATTATTTCTGGTTCTTTAGCGTTTGACACCGTGTTTGAACACCACGGCCGCTTTAGTGACACACTACATAGCGATGCCATTCGTCACCTCAATCTGACATTTCAAGCGGATGCCATGCGACGCACTTTAGGCGGATGTGCAGGCAATATTGCTTATAGCCTGAAGCAGCTTGGCGGCACACCTTTGATTTGGACAGCCGTTGGGTCTGATGCGACACCCTTTTTTGAGCATTTCCAAACGCACGACATTGCTACCGAGGGCATTGTCACGGTTTCAGACGTCTGGACAGCACAATGCGTGATTACAACTGATTGCCTCGGCAATCAACTCACCACTTTCCATCCTGGCGCGATGGCAAAAGCGGACACAATCCCTTGGCCAAACCGCAAAGACATCACGTTGGGCATTCTTGCGCCGAGTTGCCGACATACCCTCTTAGCGCACGCGCATGCCTATATTGAGCACGACATTCCGTTTATTTTTGATCCAGGTCAGATCACGCCGCTCTTCACCGCCGCAGAACTGATCGCGCTAAGCGAAACCGCTATGGCGGTCACTTTTTCAGATTACGAAGCCACCATGATTGAAAAGACCACAGGGCTCAATCCTTGCGAACTTTCCAAACACGCCAAGCTTGTTATCTGTACGCACGGAGCCACAGGAAGCTCCCTTTGGGAGAATGGTCACGAAACCTTTATCCCAGCACCTACCGTCGAAGCCATTGATCCTGTCGGTGCAGGCGACGCTTATCGCGGCGGATTGCTCTATGGACTCACCCTAGGCCTCTCACCCTTCAAATGCGCTCAGCTCGGGACGCTCATGGGCGCAACCAAAGTCAGCGTTGATGGTCCAACCTATCAGGTAGACAGACAAGCCCTTGAAGCGATTTTGACCTAACAAAAAAACCTGGCTCACTTTGCATGAACCAGGTTTTTGAATCTTCGATCAGCTCGTCTTAGAGCGGAATATACCCGTGCGAAATCGGTGTCACCAAAATCAAGGCGAGATTCGCAAGCAAGATCACCACGATCGGCGAAAAATCAAAGCGACCAAACATTGGCAAGACACGACGAATCGGACGAATAAAAGGATCAATCAAAGTACCCAACGCATAGGTCATCGGGCTCTGAGGATTGAGCCACGTCATAGCCACCCAAATAAAAGCGCCCCAAGAAATCATTTCTAAAGCCCAGCGTAACACCGTCGCAAAAGGTGCCACCACCAAACCTATTGGCGTCATCGGCATACCCGTCAATACACGCTGTAATAGCACAGCTACCACGGCAACTAAGAATGCAGCCAACAAACTCGGCCAATCATAGCCACCCTGGCGAAGAATCACCTTTGAAAGGGGTTCAACCAACCAATCGGACACACGTCGAGACAACTGCACAAACGGGTGGCGAGGGGATAGCGCCCAAGCGTACGTCCAAACACGCAAAAGCAACAAAACGCCAAAGAGGGACGTCACGACCCCAACCACAAACTGAAGAAGACCTAAAAGCATCGTAGAGAATCTAAAAAATCAAAGTCCCGTTGACTATAGCAAATCTCGCGAAGGTGAGAAACTTTACTGAGGTGTTGTCACCACTCGCCAGCGACCTTTAGCCCATTGTCTAACACGCGACCAATCAAAATAAGGACCAGGATCTGCCTTACGCCCCGGGGCAATATGTTCGTGTCCCGTAACCGCCTCTATCGGCAACCGAGCATCAAGCGTCTCAAGTACCTCACGTAATGCCACGTATTGAGCATCCTCAAAAAGTACTTCGCCCGTTCCTTCAAGCTCAATCCCAACCGAAAAGTCGTTACATCCCTCGCGCCCTTCAAAGGTCGAAAGTCCCGCATGCCAAGCTCGATCATTGACACTCACATATTGGCGAATTTCACCGTTACGACGAATAAAAAAGTGGGATGAAACGCGTAACCCTTTGAGAGATGCGTAATCAGGATTTGCCTCTGTATTGAGTTGCCCCATAAAGAGGTCATCGACATCTTCCCCCTGAAAAGTGCCAGCGGGAAGCGAAATAAAATGCAAAACAATAAGCGAAACGAGCGCCCCTTTTGGACGCTCGTTGTAGTGCGTAGACGGCCGGCGCTTAACGTGAGTGAGCCAACCGTCTTTTTCGCAAATCATGGTGTTAGTCATGTTGACTGGCATCTCGACAACGCTTCGAGCAATAAACATGTTCTTGGCTGAGTACGGCTTCTTTTTTGGGAAAGTACATCCCGCAATGATCGCACTTCACCATCAATTCCCCGGTCTGACGGGGACGACCTTGTGCTTCACGCTCTTTGTCACGAAGTCGTTGCAACTCACGTCGCTCTTCATTATCGAGACGATTACGTCGACGGTTGAGCGTCCACGCGATCCAGATCGCCACGATCAACGCAACAAAAAAGAGGATGCGTCCCATAGCCTATGCTCCGATTAGCCAATTAATTCTTGAACGAAGCTGTAGCCAAAATAAGCCACGACAAAGACCACAAAGCCAGCCCAGAACCAATTCAACGCCGTCTTGGCACGCCAACCAGCCATACGACGGCCACCGAGCAAAATACCAAAGAAAATCCAGGCAACCCACGTCAAGATGGTCTTATGGTCAAAGCTGAAATAAGTGCCTAAGGCTTCTTGCGTTGCAAAAGCCCCAACGATCAAGGTCAACGTAATGCAAAGGAAACCCACCGAAACAATACGGAAGAAGATACGTTCCATCACCACAAGACCAGGCATCGAATCAAGGAATGTTGAAGAACTTTCGGACACATTAATCGCTTTTAAACGACGATTCATCATAGCCATCAAGACCGCATGCACAAAGGCAATCATGAGGAAGGCATAAGCCGCAATGGCAAGAATCAAATGCCAACGGAAAAGTGTCGTCCATTCAACGCTTGTCGTGATCGCCTGACCCACAAAAAGCAACGGACTCAACGTACCAATCGCCGCTCCGATCAACACAATGCCAAACTGACCATGCAGACGATGAATCCACGTTTCAATCAAAAGAATGATGACTGCAAAGAAGAACATTTCCGATAAGGCATAACCAAATCCAAAGTTCACGGCACCTTCTTTGAACATCTCGCCATGGAGCGCATAGGCTTGCAAAATGAGGGCTGCAAGCACAGGCCAGCGCAACAGGTCAGACGCCTTAGCCCCCCTTCCTTTCATGGAGCCAATAATGGCCACGCCAGAGCCGAAATAAAGCACAGCAGCGAGGACGGAACAAATGGTAAGAATAGACATTCTGTATTCTCTTTTTCTTCTAAAGCTTTAGGAACAAGGCGCTCTGTGCATCGATTCCCCGAAAGGAACCCTATGAACGGTGCAAAAGTCATGCGTAACCACTAAAATGTGAGGTTTGCCAAAGGTTGTTGAGGGGCAGAACACAATCCATGAGTCTGCGATTCCGACCGACGGTTGAACCAATCAGCATTGATGACACGCCTTGTATTTCTGATTCTAGCCTTATCGGGCTTAGGAGTCGCTGAAATCGACGTGTCAAGCTCAAATTTTTTCATAGGCCCGACGAACCGAAGACGCTTCGCCGATGCCTGCTTCCGGCAACACTTGTCGGAAAGAGACTCCGTGTTGGCCATAACCAAAGCCACCAGAGTCCAACGCTAGGAACGAAAACATGCTCGACTCTTTAAGCCAGCGCCTTTCTAAAATCGTTAAAACGATGCGCGGCCAAGCCCGCCTGACGGAAGAAAACACGAAGGACATGCTTCGTGAAGTGCGTATTGCGCTCCTTGAAGCTGACGTCGCCCTTCCCGTCGTCCGTGAAGTACTCGCCCGTATTAAAGAAAAAGCCATGGGTGAAGAGGTCGTTGGTAACCTCAACCCTGGTCAAGCTCTTGTGGGGGTCGTTCAGCGTGAACTGACCGCCATTATTGGGGGCGACGTTCCGCAATCTGAACGCGAAATCAACCTTCACGTTCAGCCGCCTGCCGTGATTTTGTTGGCGGGTTTGCAAGGGGCTGGTAAAACGACCAGTGCAGGTAAGCTTGCCAAGTACTTGATCGAAGAAAAGCGTAAGAAGGTCTTGACCGTCTCTGCTGACGTCTATCGTCCTGCCGCTATCGATCAGTTAAAGACTGTGACCGAACAAGCCAAGGCCACTTGGTTCCCAAGTACCACGGGCCAGAAGCCTTTGGACATTGCTGCATCCGCTATGGATCACGCACGTCGTCACTTTTTTGATGTGCTCATCGTCGACACGGCCGGTCGCTTGGCCATTGACGAAGCCATGATGACCGAAGTTGCTGAACTCAACACATTCTTGAAGCCCGCCGAAACACTCTTTGTGATCGACGCGATGCTCGGTCAAGACGCGGTCAATACAGCCAAGGCCTTTAACGAACGTCTGCCGCTCACAGGTGTGATTTTGACGAAGGTCGACGGCGATAGCCGTGGGGGTGCAGCGCTCTCCGTTCGTCACGTCACGGGTAAGCCCATTAAGTTCGTGGGTTCCGCAGAAAAGCTGACGGGCTTTGACGCCTTTGATCCAGAAGCCATGGCCTCTCGCATCCTCGGGATGGGTGACATCGTTGGCTTAGTGAAAGACGTTCAGAAGTCCATCAACATTGCTGAAGCCGAAAAGTTGGCTCAGAAGCTCAGCAAGGGCGATAAGTTCGACCTCACGGACTTCCGTGCTCAGTTGGCACAGATGAACAACATGGATAGCTTCAGTTCGCTCCTTGAAAAGTTGCCCGCTCAATTCCAAGAAGCCGCTTCTAAGGTCAATGAAGAAGAAACGCGTCGCTCTGTGCGTCGCACCTTAGGGATCATCGACAGTATGACGCCCTTTGAACGTCGCAAACCTGAACTGATTAAGGCTAGTCGCAAGAAGCGTATTGCCGCTGGGGCAGGTGTGCCAGTTCAAGAAGTTAATCGCCTCCTCAAGCAGTTTGAACAGTCTCAAGAAATGATGAAACGCATGAAGCGAGGCGGTTTAGGCAAAATGATGCGCGCCCTCGGCCAGTTTGGTCGTGGTGGCTTCCCTGGCATGGGTGGCTTCGGCCGTTAACATCACCGTGGCTCTACGCATTCTCGGGATTGACCCTGGCCTCAATCACACTGGTTGGGGTGTCATCGACGTCGTTTCTGGCACCTATACTCGTGTCGACAGTGGGGTCATTCATGTGCCCAAAGGTGAACTCGCTGAGCGCCTTGGGCACATTGCTCGAGCGCTACAGGAAGTTATTGCGCGTACCCAACCGACCCAAGCCGCCGCAGAGCGCGTCTTTGTCAACATCAATCCTCAAAGTACGTTGATGCTTGGTCAAGCGCGTGGAGCAGCCTTAGTGGCAGCCAATCTCGCTGGGCTTCCGGTCGAAGAATTTACGCCTAGCGAAATTAAAGAAGCGGTCTGCGGTTCAGGTCGCGCCGATAAACCCATGGTGCAACGCATGATGGGTTTGTTGCTTAACTTAGATACCCCTTTACAAGCAGACGAAGCGGACGCACTCGCCTGCGCCATGTGTTGCGCGAATGCGCTTCGATTACGTGCGCTCGAAAAGTCTGGCGGAACCACAAGAACCTATGCGACAGCTCGACGAGGACGCACACAAGCAGGGGCACGTAGCGCCTGGACGGCATTATTGAAAGACAAAGGACAAGTGGCATGATTGGACGACTTCAGGGCAAATTGATTGAAAAAGCTCCTCCTCAAATTCTTATCGATGTCAATGGCGTAGGCTACGAAGTCGATGTTCCCATGTCGACTTTTTGCAATTTACCAACAGAAGGTCAACCCCTCACACTATTGACCCACATGGTGGTGCGTGAAGACGCTCAGTTGCTCTACGGTTTTGCGACCGCCTCTGAACGCCAAGCCTTCCGTGCGCTTATTCGTATTTCTGGGGTTGGTCCTCGTATCGCATTGGCCGTCCTCTCTGGCATGAGCCCAAACGATCTCGCTGACGCGGTTGAACAAAACAACATTGGCTTACTCACACGAGTCCCGGGGATTGGCAAAAAAACAGCAGAGCGCCTTGTGCTCGAACTCAAGGGTAAACTCAACGGCTCGGCTTTTGCGTCGACACTAGGAGCAACAGCCTCTGACGTTCACAACGACATTGTGAGTGCGCTTTTGGCTTTGGGATATTCCGAACGTGAAGCGCAAAGCGCGGTACGTCAATTGCCGCCAGACGTAACAGTCAATGACGGCATTCGTCTCACCCTGAAAGCCTTGGCACGATAAGGAAAGTTTCACCCATGACCGACACAACCCGTGTGATCGATTCGCAAACCGCGAATCCGAACGAAGAAAATGTCGACCGTGCCTTACGCCCAACGGCACTTCAAGAGTACGTAGGCCAAGAAGCCATTCGTGAGCAACTCCATATTTTTATCGAGGCAGCTAAGCGTCGTAGCGAACCCTTAGACCATTTGTTGCTCTTTGGTCCTCCTGGGTTAGGCAAAACCACGTTGGCCCACATCGTGGCTCATGAAATGGGCGTGAATTTGCGTCAAACGTCTGGCCCTGTCCTCGAGCGTCCCGGCGACTTAGCTGCGATGCTCACCAATTTAGAGCCTCACGACATTCTCTTTATTGACGAAATTCATCGTCTCTCACCTGTCGTTGAAGAAATCCTCTATCCTGCCCTGGAGGACTATCAAATCGACATCATGATTGGTGAAGGACCGGCCGCACGTTCCATTAAAATTGATTTACCTCCCTTTACGTTGATCGGTGCGACGACGCGTGCAGGGTCGTTGACAAACCCATTACGTGCGCGCTTTGGTATCGTCAATCAACTGCAGTTTTATACCCCTGAAGAACTCTCTCGCATCGTCAAGCGTTCAGCTCAATTACTTAAAGTCGCGATTGACGAGAAGGGAGCATATGAGATTGCTCGCCGAAGTCGTGGCACACCGCGTGTCGCCAACCGTTTGCTTCGCCGCGTTCGAGATTACGCCGAAGTCAAGCACGACGGTCATATCACACAAGCAATTGCCGCTGATGCGCTCAGTATGCTGAGCGTTGACGCAGAAGGGCTTGACCAAATTGACACGCGTTTTTTGCTCACGATTCTTGAAAAGTTTGCTGGTGGTCCAGTCGGCATTGACAACTTGGCCGCTGCAGTCGGCGAAGATCGCGATACGCTTGAAGACGTCGTTGAACCCTACCTGATTCAACAAGGCTTTTTGCAACGTACGCCACGAGGCCGTGTCGCGACGGCGCAATCCTGGCAACATTTCCGTCTAGCGCCACCCACGCCGGTGGTTCGAGACCTTTTTGGCTCTTACGACGCTTAACCGCTATGCCTTTCTCCCCCATACTTTCAGCCTTTGTGTGGTTGACCTTTGCGTCGATGGTTGTGTTTTCGATCATCGTGCTTCGTCAACCCACCTTACGCCAAGTGATTCACACTGTCTTGGCACGCCCATTGATGCAAGCTATTCTAATGATTGTACTTGCAGGCATGACCAGTGCCCTTTTGAGCGCGATCCCGCTTGAGCGTCAAGGCCGTACGGATACACTGCTTCAAGCGACGATTGAAGCAACGGGTGCTGGACAACCTGAAGAGCGCGCTAGCGTGCCCTTTGCAACACACGATGAGGCTGGCGAACCCCTCAAGTACGCAGGACAAAAACTCAAAGTTGGGAGCTCCAAAACCGTTCACATCACAAAGTATTCTTTGGTTGCAGCGATTGCCGGTGGAGTGACGAGTTTTACTTGCATCCTTTTTACGGCCGCCATTTTAGGCGCACGACGTCGTCAATCGCTTACCGAAGGCATTCAGATGCTCTCAAGCTTTTATTGGCGTCCTGCCATGCTCACTGGGGTTGTAATTTGGATGGTGACAACATGGTTACTCCTTCTGTGGCCTAACTGGCACGTTTTAGGGACAACGGCCACTGGTCAAGACATCATGGCGCTTCTTTTCGGTTGGAGTCCGTGGCTCACTTGTGCTGGCTTTTGGATCATCGTGCTCAACACGTGGCTCGCTCGCAAAAGAATCGCATCAGTTTGAAAAACTTCTTTGAGTCTTTTGTTGCTTTTAGGTGCGTATGCCTATACTGAATGAGTTTTTAGGCTATATCTCATATCACCATTTAATTAACGCTATTAGTCATGCAGAATGCTCGCTTTCCCATTCGTGTTTATTGGGAAGATACGGATGCTGGTGGCATTGTCTACCACGCCAACTACTTGAAGTTTATGGAACGCGCTCGCAGTGACCTCTTGCGTCAACTCGGCTTTGGTCAAGATGCGCAACGTGATCGCGATGATGGCGTTCTTTTTGTCGTTGCTTCGCTCAACATCAACTACCATCGAGCCGCTAAACTCGATGACGATCTTGAAGTCGTCACGCGTTTAGAAAAACTTGGCCGTGCGTCACTCATTTTTGAGCAAAACATTTTCCGAGGCGAAGAACGCATCACCACGGGCAAAGTTCGCGTCGGTGTAATTGGTACACGCTCTCATATGCCAACCCCGATTCCTGACGATCTTTATGAAAAGATTCGTCCGTGGGCTGAAGCCTAAAGCAACCTTGGCTCGCTCTTCTCTTTTTTAGATCCATTGACATTCTTTAAAAAAAATGAATCCCACCGCCGATTTATCCATTCTGACCCTTGTCGCCAATGCCAGCTTGGTCGTGAAGTTAGTCTTGGCCATTTTGGTTTTTCTGTCTGTCGCCAGCTGGACCGTGATTTTCCAAAAGTACTTCACGATCTCTCGTGCTACTCGTCAAGTGGAAGAATTTGAAAGCCGTTTCTGGAGCGGTACTGAACTCAACCAGTTGCTCGAAAGCGCAAAGCGTAACCACGACACTGCCGGTATTGAAGAACGCATCTTCAGCGCTGGTATGACCGAATACCTGAAACAAAGCCGTCAAGATCCCAACGCGCTCAATAGTGTCTCGCGCGCGATGCGTGCTGTCTACAACCGTGAAATGGATCACTTGGAACGTAACCTTCCGCTCTTGGCGTCCATTGGTTCAACCTCACCCTATATTGGTTTGTTTGGGACAGTCTGGGGCATCATGAACGCCTTTACGGGTCTTTCGACCTTGGATAACGTGAGCCTGGCTGTCGTAGCACCGGGTATTGCTGAAGCCCTTGTGGCCACGGCTATTGGTCTTTTTGCCGCTATTCCTGCTGTCGCTGCCTACAACTATTACAACAATCGTGTTGGTCGCCTCACGAATCGTCTCGAAGGCTTTAGCGAAGAATTTTTGAACATTCTTCAGCGCCAACAAATGCGAGGCTAAGTCATGTCGCTACGTGGAAACAACAAACGTCGTAGCTTGATGGCAGAAATGAATGTCGTCCCCTACATCGACGTGATGCTCGTGTTGGTGGTGATTTTGATGGTTGCCGCCCCCTTTGTGAATCCTAGTGTCGTGAATCTCCCTTCCGTCAACAAGGCTTCCAAAGCTCCTGAACAAGTGATTGAACTGATCGTCTATCCCGACGGTCGTCTCTCGATGCGTCAGGGAAAAGACTTAAAGCCCGTTGATATGCCTAGCCTCGTGTCGACCGTCAAGGCCGCTCAGGGTGAAAAGGCTGATACGCCTGTGGTCATTGCCGCTGACAAAGATGTGCGTTATGAAGACGTCGTGAACGTCCTCAAAACACTCCAAAGCGCAGATGTCCCGCGCGTAGGTCTCGCCCTACGCATTGAACGAAGTGCCGAAGCTCGATAACAAAGACGAACGACTGTTATGAAGGATCAAGAGATCAACGAACGCTATAAAAAGGAAGACAAGCGAGACTTACTCCCCGCTGTCGCCCTTTCGGCTTGCGTGCACGTTCTCCTCTTCATTGGGCTCTTCTCAGTTTTTCAGTGGTCTACAGACTCTGAGACTGTCTACGCCGAACTTTGGGCACCTGAAGCTGTCTCTGCTGGGAACGACCCAAAAGGGGCGGCGGTCAAAGTGCCTGATGTACCCGAGCCTCAACCCAACCAAGAGGATGAGTTAAGAGAGTCTCAGGAAGCGCAAGAAGCGGCTGAACGTGAGGCAGCTGCTCAAGAAGCCTTGATGAAAGAAGAAGCGATTCGCCGCGAAACGGAACGTCAAGAAGCCTTAGAGGCAGCAGAACGCGAACGCGTTGAAGCAGAGCAACGTGCTGAAAAAGCTCGACAAGCCGAAGAAGCCCGTCGTGCTCAAGAAGCGCGTCTCGCCGCTGAACGCGCTGAAGCCGAACGCATCGAAAAAGCACGTCAGGATGCCATTGAAGCTGAACGTCGTGCAGAAGAGGAACGCGCTCAAAAAGAAGCTGAACGTTTAGCGCAAGAAAAGTTAGCGAAAGAACGTCAGGCTGCAGAAGAAGCTCGTCGCCAAGCCGAAGCCAAACGTGCTGAAGAAGCACGTCTTGCTGAAGAAAAGCGATTAGCTGAAGCAAAGCGTGCCGAAGAGGCTCGCATTGCAGAACAAAAGCGTCAGGCCGAAGCTAAGCGTATTGCTGCTGCGAAGAAGGCTGAAGAAGAACGTCTTCAGCGTGAACGTATTCGTCAAGCTATGCGTCAGCAAGAATTGGCTCGTCTCAATGCTGAGATCGACCCTGACAGCAATCGCTCGGGCACACCTAATGGCGATAAGCGTAACCGCCGTCAGAATCTGACTGGCCAAGCCTTGGCAAGTTACAACGCGCGTATTATCGCTTGTGTTCGCCCGAACATCACGATTGAAGTGCCTTCGAGCACTCGTCGCGGTCAATTTATCGCAGAATTTATGGTTCGTCCGCTCCCCAATGGGGAACTCGCGGGTGCGCCCGCTCAGGTCAAACAGTCAGGTTGGCCGGCCTACGACAACGCCGTACGTAATGCGATTTTGAAGTGTTCACCCTTCCCGATTCCAGACAACAAGTACAACTTGCCTAAGGAAGTGCGTTTACGCTTTGACCCAGTCGACGATCGACGTTAAAGAGGCAGATGCAAAAAAGGAGATCCAAGGATCTCCTTTTTTTTCGCTTTGATTTTTAAGATTGGGCCATGGCGACAAACCGCCATGGCCCAACTCTCCTGGCTAAATTCTTAACGTTTGATCTGCTTCAAGAGGAAGTCAACAGCCTCTTCAGTCTTGACCATCACCTTTTCAGCGAGATTCTGACGAGCGGCGTATTCAACTTCACCATTCTTGAGGCCACGATCACCAATCACCACGCGGTGCGGCACACCAATGAGCTCCCAGTCAGCGAACATCACGCCCGGACGCATATCGCGGTCATCAAGGATCACATCGACACCCTGACTCTTGAGCGTTTCATAGAGCTTGTCAGCGGCTTCACGCACAGCTTCGCTCTTCGAATAGTTCATCGGGCAAATCACCACTTCGAACGGTGCGATGGCATCAGGCCATATAATACCCCTTTCGTCGTGACTTTGCTCAATAGCAGCACCTGCCAATCGGGTCACGCCAATGCCATAGCACCCCATTTCGAGCACCTTCGGTTGACCATTTTCATCCAAGAAGGTGGCATTGAGCGCTTCAGAATACTTCGTGCCGAGATAGAAGACGTGACCGACTTCAATACCGCGCTGCAAACGAAGCGTACCCTTGCCATCGGGCGACACGTCGCCTTCGACCACATTACGCAAATCAGCCGTCTTGGGTTCAGGCAAGTCACGACCGAAATTGACACCCGTATAGTGATAGCCTTCTTCGTTAGCACCGCAAACAAAGTCCGACATATTGGCCACCGTCAAGTCGGCATACACCGTGACATCTTCGCTCACGCCAACAGGACCCAAGTAGCCCGGCTTCGAGCCAAAGGCCTTGAGGATTTCTTCGTCGGTCGCAAAACGGAAGCCTTCCTTCAATTCGGGCAAGTGGCCAGCCTTCACTTCGTTCAAGTCATGATCAGCGCGCAAGAGGATCATCACGATCTTAGCGGGCAACGGCTCGCCCTTTTCGTTCACACGATCAGCGGCCAAGACAACGCTCTTAACAGAGCTCGTGAGCGGAAGACCCAAGAATTCAACCACGTCATGGCACTTTTCCTTACCCGGGGTTGGACGCTTCACCATTTCTTCCTTGGCAGCTGCGCGTTCAGCAATCACGGACACGGCTTCAGCCAATTCGATATTGGCAGCATAGTCACTCTCTGGGCAATAGGCGATGACGTCTTCACCCGCATTGGCGATCACTTGGAATTCATGCGAGCGGCTACCACCGATGGCACCCGTATCGGCACGCACAGCGCGGAACATCAAACCTAAGCGTGTAAAGATACGCTGATAGGCTTCATACATCTTGTCATAAGAGCGAGCAGCACCTTCGGCATCACGGTCAAAGGAATAAGCATCCTTCATCGTGAATTCACGGCCACGCATCACACCAAAACGAGGACGACGTTCATCACGGAACTTCGTCTGAATATGGTAGAAATTGACCGGCAACTGACGCCAGCTCTTAATTTCCTGACGGGTAACGTCAGTCACCACTTCTTCAGACGTCGGCTGAATAACGAAGTCACGGTCATGACGATCCTTAAAGCGGAGCAATTCAGCACCGTACTTTTCCCAACGGCCAGATTCCTGCCACAGTTCAGCGGGTTGCACCACAGGCATCAAGAGCTCGATGGCACCAGCGCGGTCCATTTCTTCACGGATGATCTTTTCGATCTTACGGATGACGCGAAGGCCAACCGGCATATAGGTGTAGACACCGGCAGCAAGTTTTTTAATCATGCCGGCACGAATCATGTACTGCTGGCTGATCACATCAGCATCGGCAGGCGCTTCTTTCAGCGTCGAAAGGAAATAAGAACGAGCGCGCATAAGTCTTTCGTAATGGTTTCTGAAATAAGGACGGCGTCTTTGACTACTTTGCCAACGGACGCCGTCGAAAAAAGATTGAATCTGTTTATTTTAACAATAGCGTCGAAACTTCGCGAACACGATGTGTTTCACGAGCCACAAGCTCTATTGTTCGGTGAGTACCACCATATTGTCTCGGTGAATCATCTCTGGCTGCTCCATATAGCCTAGACGTGCCTCAATTTCTTCAGTATGCGCACGCAAAATGCGAGAGGCATCGTCACTTGAGTAGTTCACCAAGCCTCGCGCAATTTCAACGCCAGCTTGGGTCATACAGCTCACCACTTCGCCGCGGACAAACTCACCCTCAACGGCAATCACACCCACTGGCAAAAGCGACGTATGATTTTCGACTAAAGCGCGCGCAGCACCGTCGTCCAAAATCAAACGGCCTGAAGCGCGCAAATGGTCTGCAATCCACTGCTTTCTCGCGTGCAACACCGTCGACGAAGGATTTAATTGCGTCCCGATCATTTCACCTGCAGCCAAACGCGTTAAGACATCGTGTTCACGCCCAGAGGCAATAATGGTTGCCGCACCCGAACGCGCGGCACGCTTAGCGGCAAGAATCTTGGTAATCATGCCACCCTTTGATAAAGAGCTTGCGGCGCCACCTGCCATCTTTTCGAGTGACGGATCGCCTGCCGTTGCCACAGCAACAAACTCGGCATCAGGGTTCGAGCGAGGATCCGCCGTATAAAGCCCGCGCTGGTCTGTCAAAATCACCAACACATCCGCTTCGACCAGATTCGTAACCAAAGCACCCAAGGTATCATTGTCACCCACCTTGATTTCGCTCGTCACCACCGTATCATTTTCGTTAATAACAGGAACCACTTTTAAGCGCAACAATTCACGAATCGTCATGCGAGCATTTAAATACTGTTCACGATCCGTTAAGTTCTGATGCGTCAAAAGCACCTGTGCTGTACCAATGCCATGTGCGCGAAAATGACGCTCATAGGCTTCAACCAACCCCATTTGACCTACAGCAGCCGCAGCCTGCAATTCGTACACGTGCGACGGTCGCTTTTCCCACCCTAACCGCAACACGCCTTCGGCAATGGCACCAGAACTCACCAAGATGACTTCTTTGCCAAGCTTTTGAAGTTCGGCAATCTGCGTTGCCCAACGTTCAATGGCTTCAATATCCAAACCTCGACCATCATTGGTTACCAAGGCGCTACCAACTTTGACGACCACGCGTCGCGCATGCTTAAGAAGAGACTCCATGGGGAAAGACTTCCATAAAAAATTTGAGTGGGAAGTATTGAGCATAGCGCAAACCGTACGCTTTTGCTCATAGACGTAAATGGCGACCAATCCCCAGCAGGATGGCCGCCATCAAAAGTCGCGACAAATTGTTCTATCGACTACGCACGCAATGCAAAATTAATCACGAAGCAAGCGGAGATCAGATACATAAAGGGCGTCACATCGCGCCAACGTCCCATGAAGATGTGGATGAGCGCATAGCTCACAAAGCCAAAACCGAAACCCGTTGCGATATTGAACGTAAAGGGCATTGCCACGATCGTCAAAAAGGCAGGAATCGCAATTTCAAGCTTTTCAAAATGAATATTCACGACCTCTTGCATCATGAGCGCACCTACCAAAATCAAGATAGGTGCAGTCGCATAAGCGGGCACAACAGCAACGAGCGGAATGAAAAAGAGCGCCAAGATAAAACAAACCGCCGTCACAACAGCCGTCAACCCTGTACGACCACCAGCAGCTACCCCTGAGGCACTTTCTAAGTAAGACGTTGCCGTCGTCGTCCCCATACAAGCCGAGAACATCGTACCGATTGAATCGGTAATAAAGGCACGATCTAAATTACGAATATCGCCATTAGGCTTCATAAAGCCGCACTTACGTGCCAAACCAATAAGAACCCCCATATTGTCAAAGAGGTCCACCATCGTCAGCGTAAAAATGATACTTAATAAGCCATGAGAGAGCGCGCCCTTCAAGTCCATCTGCATAAAGACGCTCGAGATATCCGGCAAGTTCAAACTCACCCAACTGCCTTCAGGCATCGGCGTCACACCGCACATCACCCCCAAAGCCGTCGTTGCCAAAATCCCGATCAGCATCGCGGCTCTAAAGCCAGCCACCATCAAAGCCGCTGTCAAGAAAAAGCAGAAGACAGCGAGCTGCACTTCAGGCTTTGTCACATCCCCTAATGCCACAAACGTGCTAGGATCCGCCACCACGAGGCCTGCGCTTTTCATCCCAATTAATGAAATAAAAGCACCGATCCCGACCACAATCGCAAGCTTCAAATCCAATGGAACAGAGTTCACAATGAATTGGCGGATGCGTGTCACCGTAAGTAAGAAAAAAACGATCCCCGAAATAAAAACCGCACCTAAACCCGCCTGCCAACTAAAACCTGCTGGGCCACAGACATAGTAGGCAAAGAAGGCCGTAATCCCAAGCCCGGGCGCAACACCGACGGGATAGCGAGCCCACAACCCCATCAAAAGCGTCACTGCAACCGTGACCATAATCACGGCCGAGGTAGCAGCATCGCGCGGAAGCCCACCATCAGCGAGCATTCCAGGAATGACAAAGATGAGATAACTCATCGCCATGAAGGTTGTGATCCCTGCCGAGATCTCCTGAGACGCTGTGGTCCCATTTGCCTTCAACCCAAAAAAACGATCGACGACTGACTGCAACATGATGTCGGATCCTTACAAGATGGCCAATATAGAAAGCATCAACAAAGAAAGGAGACCCTACCTGCCTCTTGCAGGTGAGTCTCCTTCAGCTCAGAAATAAACTTCTGAATTAACGATCTTCGGTCGGGTCAAAACGCGCATCGTCTAAGAACGCCACGTCCTCGCGGCGATCATCGTCGATACGCTGAGCCAATGCCTTGACGAGCTCTTCGCAGCCCTGTCGCGTAGCGGCCGAAATCACAAAGACTGGCTCACCATCAGCAGCAAGTTCACGACGATAACGTTCGATAAGTTCGTCTCGATCAGCTTCTTCAACAAGGTCAACCTTATTGAGCACAATCCAACGCGGCTTAGCAGCAAGGGCCGGATCATACTTTTCGAGTTCCAATGCCAACGCCTTGGCTTCCTGGATCGGATCGGTTTCTGGATCAAATGGCGCAGCATCGATCATATGCAAAAGGATCTTCGTACGAGAAAGATGACGTAAGAAGAGATGACCTAAACCAGCGCCTTCTGCAGCACCTTCGATCAAACCCGGAACGTCAGCCAACACAAAGCTCTGTTCTGGACCCACGCGCACCACACCCAGATGCGGATGCAACGTCGTAAACGGATAGTCAGCGATCTTCGGGCGGGCGTTAGAAACAGCGGTAATAAAGGTCGACTTACCCGCGTTAGGCATCCCTAACAATCCCACATCAGCGAGCACCTGGAGTTCGAGTTCGAGCGCGCGATACTGCCCAGGTTCCCCCGGCGTCGCTTGCTTAGGCGCACGGTTAACAGAACTCTTGAAGTGGAGATTGCCTAAGCCACCCTTGCCGCCTGCGGCGAGCAATTGGCGAGCGCCATGCACATTCAAGTCGGCAATCACTTCACCCGTATCGGTGTCACGCACCAAGGTACCCACCGGCATACGAAGCACGATATCTTCACCGCCAGCGCCGTAGCAGTCAGCGCCACGACCATTTTCACCATTCGGAGCAAAGAACTTGCGCGTATAGCGATAGTCCACCAAGGTATTGATATTACGATCAGCGACAGCATAAACCGAGCCACCGCGACCACCGTCACCACCATCAGGACCGCCCTTCGGAATGAACTTTTCGCGGCGGAAGCTTGCCGCACCGTTGCCGCCCTTGCCGCCCTGGACTTCAATTTTTGCTTCATCAACAAACTTCACGAGGTCACCTTCTAAGGTTGCCTCCCCACGTCCAGCGGTTCGGACGGGAGAAAAAATTCGATTAAATAGGAAGCCTCTCTTGAGAAGCTTCACGACGTTCGTATCACCATACGAACGACTGCCACAATAGCAGATTCTAGGCTTCGATGAAAAGAAAACCAATCACGAAAAAAGCCCAGACGGAATATCCGCACTGGGCTTTTTATTCGTTCGTCTGCGTCCGGGTAGACGCCTGCCCTTAATTAGGCAGCGATCGGTTCAACCTTCACATAATGACGGTTGAAAGCACCCTTGACTTCGAACTTCACGACGCCGTCAACGAGAGCGTAGAGCGTGTGATCCTTGCCCATGCCAACGTTGTCGCCGGCGTGGAACTTCGTGCCGCGCTGACGAATGATGATGCCACCAGCGTTAATCGCGGCGTCACCGAAAACCTTCACACCAAGGCGCTTAGCCTTAGAGTCACGACCGTTGCGGGTAGAGCCGCCACCTTTCTTGTGTGCCATTTTAGTACTTCTCTATAAAAAGTCGGTTGCAAATTAAGCCGCGATCGCTTCGATCTTGAGCTCGGTGTAGTTCTGACGATGGCCGGCAGACTTCATGGAGTGCTTGCGGCGGCGGAACTTGAAGATGCGGACCTTTTCGCCACGGCCGTGGGAAAGGACAGTCGCGGTGACCGTAGCACCTTCGATCGTCGGATTACCGACCTTGAGACCCTGTTCGCCGCTAACAGCGAGAACTTCGGTGAGGGTCACCTGAGCGCCGGCTTCGACAGCCAAGGATTCAACCTTGAGCTTATCGCCGACAGAAACGCGGTACTGCTTACCGCCAGTCTTGATAATAGCGTACATGTAATAAACCTCGCCCGTTCTGCTTCATTATTCTTTTGAATAACTACGCAAAACCTTTTTGTAATAAGCGTGAACGCGCTTGAAGAACATTCCTCAAACGACGCGTCTGCACGTTCGAGTGCGTGGAAAGCTGAGGATTATCACACGAATAGAAAGACCCGTCAAGCGTAACCCATCGTTTTCTTTAGCTTTTCTGTCTTTTGTACCTGTTCCCTTGTCCGTTGCTCATTTTCGTTCGTTATACTTTGGGCATTAACCTTCATTTAGACCAACTTTTATAGTCCGATATGCAAACCAAACAGGATCCTAAAGCGCTCATCAAGCAGGTGCTTGCCCCCATCGCTGAAGACATGGCGGCTGTTGACACAATCATTCGTAATGAGCTCGCTAGCGATGTTCCGCGCATGAAAGAAATCAGCGAATACATCACGAGCGCTGGTGGTAAGCGTATGCGCCCGGCCTTATTGATGCTCATTTGTCGCGCACTTGGATATCAGGGTACGCTCCACCAGTATTTAGGTGCCACGATTGAGCTTTTGCACACCGCGACTTTGATGCACGACGACGTCGTCGATGAGAGCGACATGCGCCGTGGCCGCCCGACTGCCAATAGCCGTTGGGGTAATGGTGCAGCTGTGCTTGTTGGTGACTTCCTTTACACGCGCTCCTTCCAAATGATGGTTAAAGCTGGTAACCTTCGTGTCATGGAAGCGCTTTCTGACGCAGCCAACCGTTTAAGCGAAGGCGAAGTAGTCCAAATGATCAATGCACACGACCCGAGTGTAGACGAAACGCGTTACTTCCGCGTCATCGAACGCAAAACGGCTTGTCTTTTTGAGGCAGGCGCTCGCATGGCCGCTGCCATCGCTGAGTGTGGTCCCAAAGAAGAAGCAGCGGTTGCCGAATACGCTTTAGCCCTTGGTAACGCCTTCCAGATTGCGGATGACGTCCTTGACTACCACGGCAACTCGGCGGACACAGGTAAAAACTTAGGTGCAGACCTCCGTGAAGGTAAGGTCACATTACCGATTATTTATGCCCGTGAATGCTGCACCCCCGAAGAACGCGCCCTCATTGACGAAGCGATTCGTTTAGGGGATGGTGACTTTGAGACCATCGCCAAGATCGTCACAAGTTCTCAAGCTCTTACGCTATGCGCACAACGTGCTGAAAAAGAATTGGAACGCGGTCGTCAAGCCTTAGCAATCCTTCCCCCTTCCATTTTCAGAGATTCTCTGCTAAAATTGCTCGCCTTCACGGTTCAACGAGATCGTTGATCTGCGGCATCGGGGTGTAGCTCAGCCTGGTAGAGTACTACGTTCGGGACGTAGGAGTCGGAGGTTCGAATCCTCTCACCCCGACCAGGTTTCCAAAAAAGGCACTGTCTGTTGACGGTGCCTTTTTTATTATCTGTTCCAGGAGACGCCTCATGGCACTCATTATTGGCTTGACTGGTGGTATTGGCGCAGGCAAAAGCACTGCTGCCACATTCTTTCGTGAACAAGGCATTCCCGTTGTCGATGCTGACGCAATCTCTCGCGCCATCACGGGTCCTGGTGCTCGAGGCTCTTTAGCCGTTGCTGAACTTTTCGGGGAAGACTTTCTCACCCCAGAGCACGCCATGAATCGCGCACGTATGCGTGACTTAGTCTTCAAGGATCCTTCTGCGCTCAAGCGCCTCGAAAGTTGCTTACACCCATTGATTGGCGAAGACATTGACGCAGCCTTTCGTGTGTACGCCGATCAACCTCTTGTCATTTACGACTGTCCCATGCTTTGGCGCCCCAACTTCCAACACAAGGCCATCAATCGTATCCTTGTGATCGATGCATCCGACGAAACGCGCTTTGATCGCATCCTTCAGCGCCCAGGTATGACTCCTGATACCGTACGTCGCATGATGGCCGCACAAGCTAGCCGCGAAGACATCTTGGCCTTTGCTGACGACATTATCGTTAACGAAGACGACGAAACCACTTTACGAAGCAAACTTGCCGATCTTCAAGCCTTTTGGCTCACACTCCCAAGATAAGTTTTCGACCACTTGCGCGGTGTATGGTATTTTAGGTACACCCATTCCTTTTTCGAGGCGCACGCTGACATGTCTACGGCCGACTTACTCCTGTTTGAATTTCCCTGTAACGAGAAAATTCGCACGTACCTTCGTCTGGAATCTCTTTTTCAGCGTTACGACTGGTTCTGTTCTCAGGATAGTGCGATCGCACATCAAGCTGGCATCTCAGCCTTATTCGAATTACTCGACGCCACCGCACGCTCCGACCTTCGTCATGAGTTAATTCAAGAACTTGAACGCCGTCGCCAGCACCTCAATAAAGCGGCCGGTTCTGACGGTTGGGATCAAGTGCGTGACACCCTTGTTGAAATTAGTGACGCAATTTCCGCGGTCGCTGACTCCGTTGGTCGTACCACGCAAAGCGTCCGTGAAAATCAGTGGCTTCAAATTATTCGCACGCGCCAAAGCATTGCAGGAGGCACCTGCGAATTCGATCTGCCGCAATTACATCGCTGGATGAATCAAGCAGCCGAGATTCGTCGTCGCGAATTACAAGATTATGTGAGCACGCTACAACCGATTCGTCAAGCTGTTGCGCTCTTATTACGCATGCTCCGTGCGAGCTCTCGTACGCAAAACCTGACAGCTACCAACGGCACTTATCAGTTTCCGATGAACCGTAGTGAAAACTGCGCTTTGGCGCAATTATGGTTACCTATCGACAACGGTCTCGTCCCTGAAGTCAGCGCCAACAAATATATGCTTTGGATTCGTTTTTCGCGTCCTGACGAAAATCACAAACTTCATTTAGCCAAAACCGAAGTTATCCCCTTCCGTCTTGGACTTTGTACCCTTTCTTAATCACTGTCATGCAAGTTAAATGTCCAACCTGTGGCAAAGCCACTGAATATACGCCCAAGAACCCTTGGCGTCCCTTTTGCTCCGAACGATGCAAACTGATTGACCTAGGCGCCTGGGCCTCTGAAGACTATGTCATTGAAGGTACACCTGGATCGGCTGATCGCATGACACCTGAAGAGCTAGATAGCGTCGCTCGCTATACAGCAGAACGCGAAAGTCGCACAACCCATCGACGCCGCTAAACAATCAAAAAGCCCGAGTGTTTGACTGCTCGGGCTTCCGTCATTCTATGGCTTAAGATTACGGCTTCACGCCGTGAGCACCACGATCCTGCCAAACACGCAGATCAGCGGCTGGCACACCTTCGACATATGTCGGTAATCGTGGCTCACCCTTCCAAAGCGTAGCTTCAAATAGTTCAGGCTTCACGATCACGAAGTCAAAGTCCATGGCCACTGCCTTCATGACATCGTCTAACGAACCCGCGCGCGTCCCAACGAAACGATATTTACGATCGCGAACCACGGTCGCATGAAGGGCGTTTTCTGAGAGCGTCAAAATCTCAGTACTATCTTCCCAAACATCAGGCAAGTCAACGCGATTGACAATGGCTTCGTCCACAGGCAACAAAAGACCAGGCGTACGTTCATTGGATGCAAAGAAGCCGCAGTCTTGTTTTTCCTTTGGAGTCACATCACCAAAGAAGTCACGCGAGCGACGGAAGTGTAAACGCACGTGCGCATGTTCATAGCGATGCTCCTTCACGAACCAAGGGAAAGAGTCAGCTAAGCGAATCCCTAATTCTTCATCGAGCTCTCGCGCGAGCGCGGCGTGAACGGTCTCCCCTTCTTCTAACTTGCCACCAGGGAATTCCCAGTAACCCGCCCAAGGCTTACCTTCAGGACGAGAAGAAAGCAGTACTCGACCGTCTTCACGGATTAAAACACCAACGGCAACATCCACAACTTTGTCTTCACTCACGTCACTTTTCCTTTTTGAAAAAGCCTCAGGCGAGGCACACTTTATTAATCTTACTCGCTTCGCGGGCATTCCTCTACACTACAAATGTCGTAGAAAATGGACCACGTCCAAGATGAATTGTGAGTCGTAATTCGCCGCTTCTGAATGCCGACAAAAGGGCTTCATCTTGTGTTTGACGGCTCAAAGATTCATCCCCAATCGCGATCCAACGATCAGCCTCACTATCATTGATCAAAGTCGCACAACGAATCGCTTCAAGAACAACACCGCGTAAGGCGCTTATCCGTTCAACCGTCCCTATCCAACGTCCCGCCGCCGTAACTGAACGTACAACGCGTGTTAACTCTTCTTCATTGAGCGCACCTTCGAGGCGCACACGCGCCACAAGGCCTTTCGTTCGTCCCCAAGCTGCTATCGTTTTTTCGACCCATACCGACAAGGCAGTTTGCAATATCATCGCTTGAGGATCTTCAACCGATTGAATATTGATCGAAGGCATCGTTCCTGTGGCCGACAACACCAACGCATCTGCTGAACTCTGTACACCGATGCCCTCTAACCATCCAAAGAGGGGTTGAGCTAAGCGATGCGCAATCGCGCGTAAAACCTCAGGCGCTACACGTGCCGTCGTGACGAGATAGATCACGCGATTAGTCCCTGACTGAAGTGATCCAACACTGAGATTCCCAAGTGTCATGAGGCCACACGGCGTCATAAAGGGCATCGTGCCACCTATCCAACCCTCACCGTTTGGCTCGACCTCAAGTGTCTGCTGGCACATAGCCAGACGACTAACCAACGGCCCCATTGGCGCCAATACGTCACGCTCTCCAACAAAGAGCGGAAGCAGAGCGTCCAGCGAACACCTCAACGTACGGCTTGCTTCATGCACAAAAGCATGCACAGCACCATTTGAAAGTGCGCCTAAACCAAAGAGCGCATGCCCTCGCCCTAAAACCACTTGACGAATCGTCGGCGCCGCCCTTGAAAGGTTCGCCAGATAGTTAGCCGTCCCATCTCGAGTGCCACTCTGAGGCACTTCTATCGCGGTCGCGGTCCCTTTAGGAAGCGTCAGAAGAGCAACATCCCCAGTGTTATCGACACCACATGTGACATCAGGTAATACCCAAGCGCTTTGATACATAAAGATTCCTCAATGGCAAGAAAGCCCGCCTTCCGACAGGAAAACGGGCTTCCTTTGACGATTATCGTCCTAGCACGTTAGGCCAAGCGACCGTGGCAATCCTTAAAGCGACGGCCAGAACCACACGGGCACGGATCGTTACGACCCACGTGAGCAAAGATCGCAGGATCGAGCTCTTCAGAAGCCATCTGATCGAGTGCACTACCCTGTGCGTTTTGCGGTACCTGCACCGGTGCGGGTTCAGGTTCTGGCTCAGGCATACGAATTTCAACGTGCATGAGTACCTTCACCAAGGTTTCACGGATCTGGTCGAGAAGCTGTTCAAACATATTGAAGGCTTCGCGCTTATATTCTTGCTTCGGTTGCTTCTGGGCATAGCCACGCAGATAAATACCCTGACGCAATGCATCCAACGCAGCAATATGCTGACGCCACAACTGGTCAAGAATCTGCAACAAGACAGAACGAGCAAAGTTCGTAAAGCCTTCATGGCCCACCAAGGCTTCCTTGGCTTCATAGAGTGCATTACCCTTTTCGATCACGGCCTGCAACAGATCGTCGTCCGTCATCTGGTCGTTTTCGTCAAGCATCTTCTGGAGATCGATTTCGATACCGAAGTCACCCGAAAGTTTTGTCTGAAGTCCAGGCAAATCCCACTGCTCTTCCACCGTTTCTGGCGGCACGTAGCTGCGGAAGAGATCCGTAAAGAGACCTTCGCGGAGGTTCTTCACGAGTTCAGAAATATCCTCACTTTCGAGAATTTCGTTACGTAAGCCATAGATTTCATGACGCTGATCGTTTTGAACGTCGTCAAACTCAAGCAACTGCTTACGGATATCGTAGTTACGACCTTCCACCTTACGCTGAGCTGATTCGATCATACGGGTCAGCATCTTGGATTCGATCGCTTCACCGTCTTCGAGCTTCAACTTGTCAGCGATAGCACGCATACGGTCACCACCGAAGATGCGAAGCAACTGGTCTTCCATCGAGAGATAGAAGCAAGAGCTACCCGGGTCACCCTGACGACCTGAACGACCACGCAACTGATTATCGATACGACGAGATTCATGGCGTTCAGAACCGATAATGCGAAGGCCACCAGCCTGCACCACCTGTTCATGAAGCTTATTCCATTCTTCTTTGATTTCAGCCACGCGCGCTTCACGTGCTTCGGGCGTCAACGATTCATCTGCACGGATGGCGTCCAACGTCTTATTAATGCCACCACCCAACACAATGTCGGTACCACGACCAGCCATGTTCGTAGCGATCGTCACGACACCCGGACGGCCAGCATCCAAAACAATCTGAGCTTCTTTTTCGTGCTGCTTAGCATTCAACACGTTGTGCGGAATCCCTTCCTTCGTCAGCATCTGAGAAAGAAGTTCAGAGTTTTCAATCGAGGTCGTCCCCAAAAGCACTGGCTGCTGCTTGGCATAGCAACGCTTCACGTCTTCAATGATGGCGCGATACTTTTCGTCAACCGAACGATAGACCTTGTCTTGCTCGTCAATACGAACCATCTTGCGGTGCGTCGGGATGACGACCGTTTCCAAGCCATAAATATCTTGGAATTCGTAGGCTTCCGTGTCAGCGGTACCCGTCATACCAGCGAGCTTTTCGTACATACGGAAGAAGTTCTGGAAGGTAATCGACGCCATCGTCTGATTTTCCTGCTGGATCTTCACCCCTTCCTTCGCTTCGACCGCCTGGTGCAAACCTTCGCTCCAACGACGACCCGGCATCAAACGACCCGTAAATTCGTCCACAATGACGATTTCGCCATTCTGGACCACATAATGCTGATCACGATGGAAGAGCGTATGTGCACGCAAAGATGCATTGAGGTGGTGCATCAAAATGATGTTCTTGGGCGAATAAAGCGAATCACCCTGCTGCACAAGACCACGTTCCATCAAGATCTGTTCAAGATGTTCGTGACCGGCTTCTGAGATATAGACCTGATGAGCCTTTTCATCAACCCAATAGTCACCATCGGCCTTTTCATCCGCCTGACGCGTGAGCAATGGCGGAATGGTATTAATGGCCTGATAGAGTTCAGTGTTATCGTCAGCGGGCCCAGAAATAATGAGCGGCGTACGCGCTTCGTCAATCAAAATGGAGTCCACTTCGTCAACAATGGCGTAATGCAACGGACGTTGGCGACGATTGGCGACTTCATATTCCATATTGTCGCGCAAATAGTCAAAGCCAAATTCATTATTCGTCCCGTACGTAATATCCGCAGCATAAGCCGCGCGCTTTTGTTCCGTATCTTGGTTCGAAAGGATCTTACCAACCGTAAGTCCCAACCAGTTATAAAGACGACCCATTTGATCCGCGTCGCGAGAGGCAAGGTAATCATTCACAGTCACCACATGGCAACCCTTACCTGAAAGCGCGTTCAAATAAACGGCCAATGTAGCCGTCAAAGTCTTACCTTCACCAGTGCGCATTTCGGCGATCTTACCGTCATTCAAGACCATACCGCCGATCAACTGCACGTCAAAATGTCGCATCCCTAAGACGCGCACAGACGCTTCACGAACCACTGCAAAGGCTTCAGGCAACAAATCTTCAACCGTCGCACCCTGAGCAATGCGATCACGGAACTCCTGTGTCTTCGCCTTCAATTCGTCATCGGACAATGCCTGCATCGCAGGTTCGAGCTTATTGATGGCATCGCATTTACGGCGATATTGCTTAATCAGGCGGTCATTACGACTACCAAAGATTTTTGTCAGAAGTTCGTCAAACATTATGAATACCAGGATTTTGGGCAAACACGTGATCAACGACACTCATGACATGTTCAATCTCGACGGATTCCGTGCTACCCTATTTTTTCAACAACCGCCAAGGGTCTCCTTCCTGATTACGATTTGCGAACGCAACCTCTTATCAAGAACCTCGGCGAGTATAGCTTTTGGATTATCGCACAGAATACTACCTACAGAAACTTAGCTTCGGGTTATAGCTAGGCCATTGTGTAGCTAGTCGTTTCACAGCTTTTTTTCTAAGATCATTAACGTGACTGATGACTTTATCGTTCGCCGAATAGGTGCACAAACGCTGAACACCTGTCTTGGCCGTGATGAGATGCAACCCCTGATGAGCGAATATGCGCTAGCCAAACGGGCTGGCAGTATCGTCGGGAACGTTTTGCGCCCATTTCGCATGAACATCGACTTTCAAGATCCAGCTTACTGTCGTATTCACGGTCACACCTTAACGATCCTTGTTGAGAATGCGGGGCAACAAAACCGAGTGCGTCAGCTCACACCTCGTCTTTGTGCTGCGGTTGCCGCAGGTGGCTTGCCGATTACTGAAGTCGAAGTTCGCATTATCGCCAAGCAGCCGCTCCCTAACCTCAATATTGCTCTGCCAACATCCCCTCGCCAGCCAAGCGCCATGGGGGCAGCCGCTATTACCAATGTACTCAACGAGATCGAGGATCCTTCGCTTAAAGAAACTATGGCGCGCTTAAGGGACGCACTGACCCCTGAAACCACCACCCGTCAGCAGGTCTTAGAAGAAAAATTAGCGAGCGAATCCTTGCAGTTAGTCCTAGCAAGACAGCGTCATACGGCATCGCTAGGCGATTACGACTATGCCATCCAATCGCTACATATTCTTTCTGAAGACGAAGTTCGAGACTATCCTCGCTTAGAAGCTGAACGTATGCGTGCGCTTCATCGTCGTTTCGAATTAGAAGACAAAAAGCGCATCGCCCAACGCGCCATCGAGCGTATTGACGAGCAACTTGAGCGCATCGATCAAGCCTTAACCTTGTTGCCTGTCGACATTCAGGCCGCAGAGGCGGCACTCGTTCCGATTAACCATGACGCGACGCCCCCCCAACAGTCGGCACCGCGCACCTCGCCTGCAGCCGCAGCTGCCATTGCATCCATTGCTCGACACAGTTCTTCTCCGCTCACACGCAAGTCGCTGATGAGCCACTTAGACGATCTCAAACCCAAACATCAAGACTACGTCACACGCCTAAATGTAGGTATCCAACGGGAAAAACGTCGTTTATTAAACCTCATCACGCTCACCGAAGCGCAAAAAAAACGCCTTACCCTGCTTTTGACAGCAGAGAAGGCGTTAGAGGCTGATCCGACACAAGCCGAATCAATCGCAGATCAACTTTACGGTCTAGATTTCGACTGAGTGTTCGGCGTCTTTTGCATCCAAAAGTCCACGGGGCAATCTTCAGCCACATCAAAAGTGCTCCACTCCCAAGCTGATTCGTCTGCCAAGAGCGCACGTAAAAGTTGGTTATTGAGACCATGCCCCGACTTATGCGCACGATAATGCGCCAAAAGCGGATGCCCCAACACATAGAGGTCACCCATGGCATCGAGAATCTTATGCTTGACGAACTCGTCGTTTTCTCGTAAGCCACTTGGATTCAAAATGCGGAATTCGTCCATCACGATCGCATTATCAAGTGACCCACCCTGAGCCAAACCCATACGGCGAAGCATCTCAACGTCTTGCACGAAGCCAAACGTACGCGCACGAGACACCGCTTGCTCATACGTCACACGCGAAAAGTCAACATCAGCAACTTGTTCCGTTTGGTCGATCGCCTGATGACCAAACGCAATGCTAAAGGTCAAACGATAACCTTCATGCGGTTCAAGACGTGCGAGCTTATCCCCTTCACGAACTTCAACAGGCTTTAAGACGCGCACGAAGCGCTTTGGCGCCTCCTGCTCAACAATCCCTGCTTGATGCAACAAAAAAACGAAGCTCGCCCCAGAACCATCCATAATCGGAATTTCAGCCGAGTCAACCTCAACCAACACATTATCGACCCCTAAACCACTCAAAGCAGACATTAAGTGTTCGATCGTGGCCACAGCGGCGCGTCCCACATTCACCGTGGTTGCCATACGGGTGTCATTAACGTTTAGCGGATGGGCTGGTATATCAACAGCAGGACGAATATCTACACGGCGATACACAATACCCGTATCAGGTGCCGCAGGATGCAACACCAAACGTACTTTGCGTCCACTATGTAAACCAATCCCTACCGTTTCGACAGATTGTCTGAGCGTACGTTGTTTGAACATGACGTTCACTCCCAGTCAGTCAAAACCGGCGCACAAAGGCGCCGGCTTGAGTCTTGAATGAGGCCGAGCGGCCAATTACTTGAGGAAGGACGGAATAACGATCTGTGACGGATCAAAAGGTTCAGCAGGCTTCTTGGCTGGTTCAACCGGGCTCACTGGCGTCACATCCGTAGGCTTGGGTTCCGTCACTAAGGTTGGATCAAAGACAACAGGCTGTGCCGTGGCTTCCAGCGGGCTATCCAAACCCGTTGCCACCAACGTGACACGCACTTCGTCTCCCATTTCTTCAGAAATCGCAGAACCGAAAATCACAATGGCAGACTTGTGAACGAAGGTATTGAGCACTGCCATCGCTTCTCGGATTTCGGCCAAGGTCACCGATTCGTTACCCGTAAAGTAGGCAAGCAAACCACGAGCGCCCTGCAGATTGGCCCCTTCGAGCAACGGACAAGCAATGGCCTTTTCCGCAGCCACACGGGCACGATCCGGACCCGATGCCGTTGCCAAACCAATAATGGCCGTACCGCGTTCACTCATCACCGTCTTCAAGTCTTCGAAGTCGACATTAATCGTACCTGGTGTATGAATGATTTCAGCAATACCCACGCAAGCCTTGTAGAGCACTTCGTTGCTCATTTCAAAGCATTCTTTCATCGTGGCATTCGGCGGACATTCGCTCTCAAGCTTTTCGTTGAGAATAACGATCATCGAATCCACTTTATCTTTGAGGTTTTCGATGCCCTTTTCAGCGCAACGCATACGACGACCGCCTTCAAAGCTAAAGGGCTTCGTCACGACGGCAACCGTCAAAATCCCCATTTCTTTGGCAATCTCAGCAATCACAGGCGCCGCACCCGTACCCGTGCCACCACCCATACCAGCCGTGATAAAGAGCAGGTGAGCACCGCGAATGGCCTCAGCGACCTGTTCACGCTTTTCCTGAGCAGCAGCGGCCCCCACTTCTGGACGCGCACCAGCACCGAGGCCCGTCGAACCGAGCTGAATATTCACATGGGCACGCGAACGAGACAGGGCCTGATGGTCCGTGTTCGCGGCGATAAATTCGATTCCCTTGGCGCCATGCGTAATCATGTGCTCAACGGCGTTACCACCGCCGCCACCAACGCCAATCACCTTAATGACAGTGTTCAGAGGATCAAGTTCCTGCAGGATCTCAAAAGGCATTTTCTACCCCAAAATGTCGAATCTTTTAATTATGGCCGAGAATCATCTTGTCTGCCTACTATCACAGAGAATAGAAGGCTCAATAATCCCCAATAAATATCGTTGAAAGCTTTCCGGATATACTCGGGAACGAGAGTGTCCGATAGCCACGCGTATCACGCATCGCCTGACCTTGTGCAGCAGCGGCAATCAAACCAACAGCAACACTCGCCTCAGGCAATTGCGAAAGTGGCGAATTGTCTTCTAAGTATATCGGTCGACCGAGACGAACTGGGACACCAAATACTTCTTTTGCTACGTCATCAATACCACGTAACGATGAACCACCGCCCGTCAGCACCACGCAGTGTACCTTGTCTAGACACCCAGCTTTTTCTAATAAATGCTTATAAAGCGTAAAAAACTCTTCTGCACGCGCACGAAGGGTTTTAACTAACAATTGTTTTGAATATAAGCGCGGGCGTAACTCGCCTTCGGCTTTGACCTGAACGGTATCCGTCGGCAATACGGCTTTCGTACAATGTCCCGATACACGTTTGAGTTGTTCCGCTTCTTCTAAGCTCAATGCAAAGAAAGACGAAATATCTCGCGTAAAGAATTCTGCGCCATAGGGTCTCACGTCTGTCAACGTAATCATGTTTTCATAACAGAGCGTAATCGACGTGGTCTCTGCCCCAATATCAAAAACCACCGTCCCGCAATAGCGATCCGCGTCCGTCAACACTGCCCCTGCCGCGGCCCACGGATGAGGTTCATAACCCGCCAATTCAAGCCCTGAGCGCTGCACGCAACGCTTCATATTTTCTGCGTTAGATATTGACCCATAGACAGCGTGATAGACCGCCATCACTTTGTTGCCCGTCAACCCTATGGGCGACGAGCTCGTAAACACATCGCCGCAACTATACCCTTGCGGAATCATCTTGATGAGCTGACGACCCTGTTGACGACTATGAGCGCGCGCATTACTTTCAGCGGCTTCCACGTCAGCACGCTTCACTTCGTTACCACGCACCACCGCAGTCCCTGTACAGTTTTCGCTCGTCAAGGTTTTGCCACCAATCGCGACCCATGCTTTTTCAGGCATGGGGATGTTCGCCGCAGCCCTCGCACGACCAACTGCCTCACGGACAGAGCTCACAACGGCTTCCAAGTCCGTCACAATCCCGTTACGAATCCCATTAGATAATTCAAGCCCATAGCCCAATACACGATAAAACCCAGGCTCATCACCCGGGCGAGCAATGACGCACAGCACTTTATGCGAGCCAACATCTAGGCCAACAAGATAATCATTCGGGTTATTCATTCGGCTGCGTCACATCGGGCTCTTCGACCGATGATTCCGTTTCTTCTTTAGCTTCCCGAAGTCTTGCCATGGCTTCGCGGTCGGGAAGGGTAGCCGCGAAAGCCCGATTGTACCTAAGGTCAATAGAAGCTGGGGGACCGTCCATCAATTCCACCACACGAGGATAAGCCGCAGCCATATCTGCGAGCTTGGCAATCACGCCAGATCCCACTTCCTCTTGTCCAAGTTCCACACGCGTGGGCGGAATGTCTGGCGAAGCCATCACTAGACTCCAACTCCCGCGGTCGCTACACGTCACATCAGTGACCGTCGCACCAATCGGTTGCAGTGCACGAACAAACTCGCGGTAGTAACGTGCAATGAGAGCTGTTTGTGTGACTGGGCCATAAAAGTTGGGGAGCGCTTCAGAAGGATTGTCGCGTTCATCGGGGTTCGCTGAAAACAACACGCCATTCGTATCCACTAAGCGGCCATCTTCATAAATCGCCAAAGCCTGATAAATCTCCACCTCAATATGAAGTTCATTTGGCCACACACGTCGCACCGTCGCACGACTCACCCAAGGCACAGTCTCAACAGCCACACGCACAGCTTCAAGATCTTCGGTAAAGTAGTTGCCCTTTAACATGGGTTCAACGGCTTCTTTCACGCGTTCGATGGGCACACGCGTTAAGTTACCAGAGAGTTCCAGTTTAGAAAACTGAAACACAGGCAAACGCATTACGCTTTGTGCCACACGATCGGCACCAAACGCAATACCGAGCACCAAAGCTAGCGTCACGCCAACTTTTGTACCAAATCGCAAGGTTGCCCGACGTGATTCACGCTTAGCCGCAAGCGCGCGATCTCTCGCGCGCTTGGCTAATGCTTCCTCCGGTGTTAACGTCTCAACGGGCGTCGGGTTTGTCTTTTGTGTCATGAGTAAGATCTGCTTTTACGCGGGTCTCTCGCCTATCAACTGTCCGTCTGAGCAAGCGTCAGTACCTTGACGCAAAGGTCACCATAGGCCATACCTACAGCACGCGCCGCCATCGGCACCAAGGAATGCGGCGTCATACCAGGCGACGTATTGATTTCGAGTAACACAAAGGAGCCATCTGGGCGTTGCATAGCATCAATGCGCGACCAACCACGTGCACCAATCGCCTTAAAGGCCTTTTCGCACGTCGCAGACAACGAAGCGGTTTCGGCATCGTTTAACTTCGCGGGGCAGTCGTAACTCACCGCATCGCCAAAATATTTGTTGTTAAAGTCGTAGTCACCTTCAGGGGCGCGAATTTCGATCACAGGCAAAGCTTGACCATCAAGCACCGCCACCGTAAATTCACGACCGCGGATATATTCTTCGACGAGGACAGTCTGGTCACGCGTCGCAGCTTCAGCCAAGGCTTGACGCAACGTTTCCACGGTCGGCGTATTCAACTTTGTTACACCAATCGAAGAGCCATCATGCGCGGGCTTCACAACTAAACCCGTCGCCCCGAGGGTCTCAATAACTTGAGCCAATTCATCGTCAGATGCGTCTGCCGCCAACACAACACCCTGAGGCACAGGAATGCCTGCGCTCTTCCAAACGCGCTTCGTTAAATCCTTGTCGATAGCCATAGCGCTCGCCGTGACACCAGGACCCGTATAGGGCAAATTCAAGTAATTCAACACCCCTTGAATCGTCCCGTCTTCACCCAAGCGACCATGTAACGCAATAAACGCACGGTCAAAAGCACCCTTTTCTAAGGTTTCCAAACGATCGGTCTTCGGATCGAACTTGGTGACATCCACACCTTTTTCAAGCAGTGCGTTATAAACACCTTCTCCCGACATGAGAGAGACCTCACGTTCAGAAGAAACGCCACCCATTAACAGAACAACACGTCCTAACGATTTCATAATTCTTCCCAAATTCAATGTGCTTGATCAGCAATCTGTGGGGCCACTCGACCAATCGAGCCAGCCCCCATCGTAATGACAACGTCGCCATCTTCGGCCATCTCTTCAATCGCACGAGCCACTTCCGTCACAGGGACAACCACTGGCGTGTGACGTCCCTTGGCCGCAATAGCCTTGGCTAAATGTTCACTATCTGCCCCTTTAATCGGAGGTTCGCCCGCTGCATAAACTTCAGCGAGTACCAAACCTTCGATCTCCGCCAACACGTCCACAAACGCATCAAAGCAGTCTCTCGTACGCGTATAGCGATGCGGTTGGAAAGCTACGATCACACGCTGATTGGGCCAAGCTCCACGTACAGCCTGCAAGGTCGCAGCCATTTCATGCGGATGGTGACCGTAATCATCAATCAAGCGATAGTGACCGCGCACCGAACCATCGGACGTACGCAAGGCAATCTCGCCATACTGCGTAAATCGACGACCAACCCCACGGAATTCTGCCAAACCTCGTACAATTGCGTCGTCAGACACCCCCACAACCGTCGCAATCGCGACAGCGGCGAGCGCATTACGAACATTGTGTAAACCAGGCAAATTCAACACCACAGGCAATGGCGGATGGTCCGGACGCAAAACTGTAAAGGCCATCTGCGTCCCACACGCACGCACATCAATCGCACGCACCTGTGCATCATCACTCAAGCCATAGAAAATGACCGGTTTAGTGACACGCGGACGAATCGAGCGAACATTTTCGTCATCAGCACAAAGGACAGCCACCCCATAAAAAGGCAAACGCCCCAAGAAGTCCACAAAAGCGGACTTCAAATTATCAAAACTATGACCATACGTATCCATATGGTCTTCGTCAATATTCGTCACGGCTGAGATCACAGGCGTCAAATTCAAGAAGGAGGCATCGGACTCGTCAGCTTCCGCCACCAAAAATTCGCCTGTACCAAGACGTGCATTGGCACCTGCGCTATTTAACTTGCCGCCAATCACAAAGGTTGGATCAAGGCCACCTGCAGCTAATAGCGATGCGGTTAATGACGTGGTGGTGGTCTTACCATGCGCCCCGGCAATCGCAATCCCGCGACGTAAACGCATGAGTTCGGCCAACATCACGGCACGGGGCACCACGGGAATATCTAATTCACGCGCACCAACAACCTCAGGATTATCCTCGTGAACCGCGGACGAAATCACGACAGCGTCAGCACCACGAATATGCTTTTTATCGTGACCGTAATAGATACGTGCGCCTAAAGACTGCAAACGTTCAGTAACAGCACTGCGCGCCAAGTCAGAGCCACTCACAACATAGCCCAAATTGAGCATGACTTCGGCAATGCCACTCATACCCGCGCCGCCGATACCGACGAAATGCAGATGATTGACTAAAAATTTCACTCTTATTTCTCCTGAAGTGCCTTCGATGGCTGACTTAAGCCTGAGCCTTTTTGGCCACGGTTTCTTCAATCAAGGACGCGACAGCTTCTGCGGCCTGCGGGCGTGAGGTCGCACGCGCGTTCTTGGCCAACTCCAGCAAACGATCGCGCGTAAGGCCCGTCATTAATTCGGACATACGTTCGGGGGTAAATTCTTCTTGCGGTACCATCACGGCTGCATGACGTTCAACCATATAACGGGCGTTACCGACCTGATGAGATGTAGTCTTCGCAACAAACGGCACCAAAATACTCGCCACACCCGCTGCGCAGAGTTCAGAGACACTCGTCGCACCCGCACGGCAAATAACCACGTCACACGCTTCGTAACGTTGGGCCATATTGTCAATAAAAGGCACCACTTCTGCCTTCACACCCAATTTTTCGTAGGCAGCACGCACAGGCTCATCACGGCCCTTACCTGTCTGATGAACTAAAATCGGACGTTCATTTTCCGGGATGCTTGCCATCACTTGAGGCATCGTCTCATTAAAGACCTGTGCCCCTAAGCTACCCCCAAACACAAAGACACGAAGAGGCCCTGTACGATCGGCCATACGATCCTGCGGGGGCGCAATGGCCACGATGTCATGACGAACAGGATTACCCGTCGTACGCCCTTTTTCTTTAGCAAACGTACGCGCACCGCCCGCAAAGCCGCACGCCAAGGCGTCACAAAACGGCATCAGTGTGTTGGTCGACATCAACAAGTCCGCGTCACAGTTCATCATGACCAAGGGTAACTTGCGACGGCTTGCAGCAAACCCAACGGGCACAGCAATATAGCCCCCAGTTGAAAAGACGGCATCGGGCTTTAATTCACCGAGCAACTTATTGGCCGCCATAAAAGCACCCATTAACTTAAAGCCACCCTTGATTGCCCCTAAGACGCCGCGACCACGCATACCCTGAAAATCTAAACCATGAAAAGGAATGCCATGGCGTTCAACCAACTGAGCTTCCATGCCCGTCGTTGTCCCGACCCAAGTAATCTTCCAGCCGCGCGCGGCCATGACTTTCGCCACGGCAAGACCAGGCATGACATGACCGCCCGTACCAGCGGCAAGAATCACCAAATGTTTAGATGTCGTACTCAAACCTGACCTCCGCGCATCAAAATTCTGTTCTCTTTGTCGACTCTCAACAAAAGTCCAATCGCAACCAAGCCTGAAAGTAGTGCGCTACCCCCAAAGCTCACAAAGGGTAACGTCAGCCCCTTGGTGGGTAATAAACCAGACGCAACCCCGACATTAATTGTGACCTGAACGCCAAACCAAACGCCAATCCCCTGAGCGAGTAACCCAGGAAAATAACGTTCAAGTTTAATCGCCTGACGACCAATTTCAAAGGCATGGCGAATAAGCCAATAGTAAATAAATAAGACGAGGCATACTCCTACGAATCCCGTCTCTTCGGCAATTACAGCCATGATGAAGTCGGTATGTGCTTCAGGCAAGTAATAAAGCTTTTCGACAGACCCTCCTAGCCCCACACCAAAAAGTTCACCACGCCCAAATGCAATCAAAGAGTGTGAAAGCTGATAGGCCTTATCAAGCACATGCTCAGGCGCCCATGGATCTAGATAGGCAAAAAAGCGACCCAAGCGCCATGGCGTATCGATAATCATCCAAAACACAAAACAAATGATCACCACAATCACAGAGACAAAGATTTTGAACGAGAGACCGCCCAAAAAGAGAAGCCCCATGATTTCGGCCACAATCACGAACATGGCACCTAGGTCTGGCTGTTGCATAATCAAGGCCACGATGATCAACATGATCAGCGCCATAGGCCAGAACCCCTTTTGGAAGGAGTGCATATACTCCTGACGCTTCACCGTAAACCAGGCAGCTATGATCAATGCGGCCACTTTCATGACTTCAGAGACCTGAAGATTCATGATCCCTAAACTAATCCAACGCCTCGCCCCATTGACCGAACGCCCGATCCCTGGCACAAGGACCGCCGCCATCAAAATCAACGCGACGATAAACACAACCACCGCATACTTTTGCCAAAGCGCCAAAGGGATTTTTGTGACCACCCAGCAGGCAAACAACCCCACGCCGATGCTTTGTAGATGCTTCACAATGAAGTAACCCGCATCGACGTCATAACGCGAATTGTCAGCAAACATCGTGGTCGCGGAATACACCATCACCGACCCAATGGCTAATAAGGCCGTGACACAAAGCATCACTTCCCACGCCGCACTGACGCGCCCTGAATATGGATCAGTCAGACCGCCTGACGCTTGCCAATCGTCTTTCATGCGTCCGAGCACAATGAGCCCTCCGCGGCGATACGATGAGCGCAAGCAACAAAGCGTTCGCTACGCTCTGCATAGTCACGGAACATATCCCATGACGCACAGGCCGGTGACAGTAATAAGACGTCACCCGTTTGGTGATGTGTCCACAACCAATCGACTGCTTCTTCTAAAGTGGCACAACGACACATCGGAATACCGAGCGGTGCTAGAACCGCTCCAATTTTGTCAGCATCACGCCCAATAAGTGCAATCGCTCCCGTGGTGTTTCTCAAGGCATCCACGAGAGGCGAAAAGTCTTGCCCTTTACCGTCGCCCCCTAATAAGATCAAAATGCGTCGACTTTGTGCCGCAAACCCTTTAAGGGCGGCGACCACTGCACCAACATTTGTACCCTTTGAATCATCAATAAAGGTAACGCCTTGATGAGTCAACACTGGCGCCACACGGTGAGGTTCGCCTCGATACGTTGCGAGCGCCTCAAGCGCGGGCTCAAGGGGCAACCCTGCACTTTCGACCAAAGCCAAAGCCGCTAATGCGTTCATCGCATTGTGGCGACCAGCAATGAGCAACGCCGATTCTGGCGTAAAGCTCGTTTCTCCACCTTGAGGCAACTTGGCCGCTAACCACAATTGACTATCGTCACACTGTACCAAACCATAGTCACCCTCAACCACAGGGGCGTTCGATCCAAAGGTACGGCGTGGGCCCGTGCCAGCGAGTCGCATCGTCTCTACATCTTCACGATTCACGACACGAACCGTATCAGGTGCAAAAATACGCCCCTTTGCTGCCGCATAGGCCACCATATCACCATGCCAATCGAGATGGTCTTCAGTCACATTCAAAATGGCTGCAGACTGACATACGAGTGATGATGTCGTAGCTAACTGAAAGCTTGAGAGCTCTAATACCCAAACATCAGGCAATCGGTCAGCGTCTAACGCTTTATCTAGTTCCGTGACTGCATTAGGACCAATATTGCCAGCCGCCACTGCATAACGGCCCGACGCATTGGCCATACGTGTCACCAGTGTCGTCGTTGTCGTCTTGCCATTGGTTCCAGTGATCCCAATCACGATGGGGCGGTAAGCCTTTTCTTTGGATAAAGTCTGAAGGGCTCTTGCAAAGAGTTCTATTTCACCCACAACGTCAATACCCAAAGTTTTCGCGCGCGAGACGATCGGTTGAGCATCCCCATAAAAAGGTGAAAGCCCTGGCGACATCACCAAAAGCGAAACCCCTTCCAAAAGAGACTCGGGTAATCCACCCGTCACAATCTCAGCTTCTGGCAAACGCTCGGCAAGTTGCTTCGCACCCACAGGTGCTTCACGAGTATCTGCAACACGCACCTGCCAACCACGACGCGCCAAATGAAGCGCGCACGCTTGCCCCGAAGCGCCTAGGCCAATAACTAAAGCCAACTGACGGAGTGATTCCTTCTGCATGATGACTGTCCAATGCGAATGTGATCAACGAATCTTGAGCGTAGAAAGACCAATGAGGACCAAAATCATCGTAATGATCCAAAAGCGCGTCACAACCTGCGTTTCTTTCCAACCCTTCAATTCAAAGTGGTGATGAATGGGCGCCATCAAGAAAATACGTTTCCCATGCGACAGACGGAAGTACACCGTTTGAATCATGACAGATAGCGTCTCAACGACAAAGACGCCACCCATGACGGCAAGCACCAATTCCTGACGTGTAATGACGGCCATAGTGCCTAAACAGCCCCCTAAAGCCAGGGCACCCACGTCACCCATAAAGACCTGAGCTGGATGCGCGTTGTACCAAAGGAAAGCCAGGCCTGCGCCCAATAAGGCCCCCGCGATCACAATGAGTTCACCCGCGCCCGGAATAAACGGAAAGATCAAATAAGACGCATAGTCAGGACGTCCCACCACGTAGGCAAAGATCCCCAAGGCACCACCGACCATCACACTCGGCAAAATCGCTAAGCCATCAAGCCCGTCAGTGAGGTTCACCGCATTGGAGCTCCCTACGATCACCACATAGGTAAAGGCCATAAAGCCAATCAACCCCAAAGGCAGGGCGACATCCTTAAAGCACGGGATCAAGAGATGCAGGTTATCTGAAATGTCGAGCGGAAAACCCGCTTCCACCCAAGCTGCGACCGTTTCGGTCAAGGTTCCATTCGCCGGCACAGAAAGCGCAAACACCAAATAAAACGCAGCGACCAGACCAATGACGGACTGCCACGTAAATTTTTCACGCGCGCTCATCCCCTTCGGGTTGTGGTACACCACCTTACGATAGTCATCGATCCAACCAATGGCGCCATACCCCAAAGTGACAAAAAGTACGATCCAAATGAAGCGGTTCGACAAATCAGCCCACAAAAGCGTAGACGTGGTAATTGCAAAAAGAATCAAGGCACCACCCATGGTCGGTGTCCCGTCTTTAACTAAGTGGGTCTTCGGGCCATCCGTACGCACGGCCTGACCAAAGTGCAAATTGCGTAAGCGCGTAATCATCCAAGGACCAAGCGCAAACCCAATCAACATCGCCGTCAGTGCAGCAAGTACTGCACGCAGCGTCAAATAATTAAAAACGTTAAAAGCTGGAAAAGTATCAGCAAAGGCACGGAAAAGTTCAAGCAACATGGCCAATCCAATCACGCCGTTGAAGGTTTAGCCCCAACGGCGAATATCAAAAATTATTCTTCTTTTTTTAGCGCAGCAACGATCTGCTCAAAACCCATATAGTGGCTGGCTTTGACTGTGATCGTTCCTTCGACCGTTTTAAGAGCATCAATCAACGCGTCTCGCGTTTCAAACCAATGACCGTTTTCACCAAACGCTTCTACAGCATAGCGAGACCAAGGACCAGACGCATAAAGCGCATCCAAGCCAATAGACTTTGCAAAAGCCCCCACTTCACGATGCGCCTCTTCGACTTCGTGACCGACTTCGCCCATATCGCCCAACACATAAGTGCGAGGTCCCGGCTCCGTAGCCAATTGCGTCATCGAAGCGCGTACGCTATCTGGGTTCGCATTGTAGGCATCGTCAATCAAAATGCCTCCTGCATAAATATGGCGTTCACCGCGCCCCGTTAAAGCTCTAAAAGCCGACAGTCCATCCACGATGGCCTTTGGGTCAACCTTCATCGCAAGCGCCGCTGCTGCTGCGCCTGTCGCATTATGAATGTTGTGGCTCCCTTTAATCGCTAACGGCACACGAATCTCACCTTCAGGCGTCGTTAACACCAAAAGGTCACCTTCCATTTGGCCAACGACATCCGCGTCTACCCCCTCTTGGGTGGTGTAAGTCAACGTACTGACGCCACGCGCCATCGCTAAATCAGCCCAAATATGAGCACAAGCATCATCAGCCGGATAAACAGCACAACCCGTTTCAGGCAAACTCGCGATCACCAAACCATTTTCACGAGCCGTTTCTTCAACACCCTTCAAAAATTCCTGATGTTCGCGTTGCGCGTTCGTCAACAAAACCACCGTCGGGCGCGTCCAATCGGCTAAGCGTGCCATTTCACCAGGATGATTCATCCCGCACTCAAACACCGCCGCACGATGCTCAAAGTCAAGAGACAAGAGCATTCTCGGTACGCCGACCTCATTATTGAAGTTGCCACGGGTTGCGCACACACGCGATTCGTCCCAGCGCGCCTTCAAGATTTTGGCGAGCATTTGTGTCGTCGTGGTTTTACCGTTACTGCCAGCCACAACGGCTAATGGCAAAGCAAAGCGATGACGCCAAGCTTTAGCAATCAACCCGTAAGCCCGACCCGTATCCGAGACAACAATCTGAGCGACCTCGACATCAACAGGGTGTTCAACGATGACACAGACTGCCCCCTTTTCAACGGCAGCGGCTACAAACTCGTGACCATCAAAACGTTCACCCGACAAAGCGACAAACACATTACCTGGGACAACCGTACGCGTATCTGTACTTACACCGTGATAGGTTTGCGTCAAATCACCCACAGTCGCTTCGAGTAGCGGCGTCACAGCCACAACTAAGTCCTGCAAATTAGTCATGGTGAGATTCTCCTGAGCGCAACCACTGCATGCGGCGCTCGTTAAATGCTTCCCGAACCACTTCAACATCACTGAAATGGTGTTTTACGCCGTTAATCTCTTGATAGTCTTCATGGCCTTTACCTGCAATCAAGATGACATCCTTGGCTTGCGCTTCTGACACTGCTAACGTAATAGCCTGAGCACGATCGCTTTCGACGCGAGCTTCGGGTGCACCCACTCGAATATCCTCAATGATCGTTTCTGGATTTTCTGTTCTCGGGTTGTCACTCGTGATCACGGTTTCATCAGCAAGCTCAGCCGAAATGCGCCCCATCAGAGGTCGTTTACCGGCATCACGATCACCGCCACAACCAAAGACACACCAAAGTCGACCACCTCGAGCTTCTGCCACGGGGCGTAAGCTTTCTAAAGCTTTTTGTAAGGCATCAGGGGTATGGCTGTAATCAACGACTGTTAAAGGCACACCGTCGGCCTTCATCAGTTGCATACGCCCGGGCGGAGAAGCTAACGTTTCTGCCCACTGAGCAATCATGTTGGCATCACAACGACGCGCCAAAAGCACAGCAGCAGCCTGAAGGAAGTTTGAAACATTAAATAAACCTACTTGAGACAACTGCACTGGCGTTTCAACGCCGTCTACCACCATCGTCAATCGGGTACCAGCTTCACACGCTTGAACGTCTCGCGCTTCGACCACATGGTGTGCTTCAAACGTGGGCTTGCCACCCATCGTTGTCGCCCAAACAGTCACACCATTCTCACGCGCCGCTTCAGCCATGAGGGTACCCGCTGGATCGTCTGCATTAATCACCGCGACGCGTAAACCAGGCCACGCAAAAAGAATGCGCTTCGCTTTTGCATAGACATCCATCGTGTGATGGTAGTCCAAATGGTCACGGGTCAAATTCGTAAAGACAGCCGTATCAAAGCGAGAACCGGTCATACGTCCTTGCTCAAGACCAATAGAGCTAGCTTCCACTGCAAAAGCCTTAGCCCCAGCCGCCAAAATGTCAGCATAAACACCTTGCAAACTGATGGCATCCGGTGTCGTTAACGCCGGCATATCAAAGGCACGCCCAGCGAAACGGCAACCCACCGTACCCATCACAGCACAAGCAAGTCCCGCCTTAGTTAAAAGGTCAGCAATCCAGTGAGTGGTTGTGGTCTTACCATTGGTCCCTGTGACAGCGATCCCTGTCATATGGTCGGACGGTGCCCCATAAAACGCTGTCGCCACTTCACCTAATCGATCTGCCAAATGATCAACCGATAACGTCGGAATTGGATAATGTTCGGCATCACTAGTCCCCTCTCGCGTTTGCATCAAGACGCCCGCTGCGCCACGTGCCGCAGCCACACGAATAAACGCACGACCATCAGACTTCGCTCCTGGTATCGCGACAAAAATGTCGCCAGGTTTAACGGCTCGACTATCTAAACGGAGATGAGCTCCTTCGTGAACAATCGCAGCGAGCCATGCCACGATCTCCTGAATTGACTTTTCCATCGTCATTCGTTCCTTTATCTATTTATTGGCGCGCTTTCACTTTCGAAAGAAGTCCACCACCCGCAACAACGTTACGTTCATCGGGTGACACCATCAATGTGCGTAAAGCACCTTGAGCGACTTCATTGAAAACAGGCGCAGCCACCAGGCCGCCATAACGCCCCTTCTTAGGTTCGTCAACCATCACAGCCACAATAAATCTTGGTTGCGTTGCAGGCACAATTCCGACAAAGCTCGCGACCACGTCACGGGTATATTGCCCGTTCTTCACCTTGTTAGCCGTCCCTGTCTTACCAGCCACAGAATACCCGGCCACATTCACATTTGAAGCGGTTCCACCTTTTTTGACGGTTGCCATCATCATGGCGCGCATACGACGAGCTGTTTCCGGCTTAAAGACTTGCGTACCCTGCAACTTTTCGTTGGCATCACGTTTAAAGAGCGTGAGGTCAATCACATCACCATTACGTGCCAACGCGGTATAAGCACGCACCATTTGCATGAGCGAGACTGTCACCCCGTGGCCATAAGAAATCGTCGCTTGTTCCACAGGGCGCCAGGATTTTCCAGGGCGTAAACGCCCTGAGGTAGCCCCAGGGAAGCCGATATGCGGTGCCTTACCAAAGCCCAACTCTGAATAAGTGTCGTAAAGCGTTTGAGGTGAAATTTCTAGCGCGATCTTAGCCGTCCCAATATTAGAAGACTTCGACACGATTTCTGCGACGGTCAGGAGACCATAGTCATGCGTATCCCCAATCGTTCGGTCACCAATTGTGAGTTTGCCTGGCGCCGTCTGAATGGTCGTCAACGGATCCACAATCCCCATGTCTAGCGCCTTCGCAATCGCAAAAGGCTTCATGGTGGAGCCCGGTTCGAACTGGTCCGTTAGCACACGGTTTCGTACACGTTCAAAGCGCACCGTCGAGCGATCATTGGGGTCATAGGTAGGCGCATTCGCGAGTGCAATGATTTCACCCGTATTGACATCAGCCACCACAACAGCCCCTGCTTTTGCTTGTGTTTTATCAATGGCACGCTTGAGTGCTTCATAAGCAATAAACTGCACACGCGAATCAATCGCGAGCGAAACATCTTGTCCAGGTAACGCTTCTTTTGCCCAAACGTCATCTACGATGCGACCATGACGATCGCGAATCACACGACGTGCACCGCGCTGTCCAGAGAGCACTCGATCGCGAGCAAGCTCTACGCCTTCCTGCCCTCGATCATCCCACCCCGTATAACCCACGATATGCGCCATGGCAGGGCCATCAGGGTACTGTCGACGCATTTCGGGCGAAATTCCAATGCCTGGGATCGCAAGCTGACGAACAGCTTCTGCTGTATCTAAATCTTGACTACGCGCGAGATAGGTGAAGTTGGGCGACGAGCTTTGACGAATCTTCTTCATCAAAGTCGTGTACTTCATATTAAGAATGCGTGCCAAAGCCTTCATTTTTTCAGGATCAACATCCTTCAAAAAACTAGGATCCGCCCAAATGCTACGACACGGTTGACTCGAAGCGAGCACAACGCCATTTCGATCCAATATTTCGCCACGCGTTCCTTCAATTGAAATCGTTCGAGCAAAGCGTTGCTCGCCTTGATTTTGCAAAAAGTCAGTCGTCACATACTGAAGATAAAATGCACGACAAGCCAAAATCACAAACATCAAGACGATTAAACCAAACGCGACATACGTACGATATTTAGGAATCGGAATAATGATGAGAGGATCAGCCTCACGTTCAGGCTCGGCTTTTTTCGCCTGACGGTCACGCATAATGGCGCCGATGATTTTTTCCCAAACCATCAACAAAAAGCGTTCAAGCGCATCAAGGAAGCGCAACTTCATGGTCGACCTCCTTTTGCTTTTGGATCGCGTTCGTCTTCTTCCTGGTTCGTCAAGATCGCATCAGGCGCAAAACTCACGCGATGGTGTTCGTCCACCACCAAGTTGACCGTATTTTCGCCACGCGCCACTTCTAAGCCCAGGCCCTTGGCACCTTCAGAAATACTGCCTGGCAACGCCGCTTTGCGTACTTTTAATAAAAGGTCTGCCTGATCATCAGCCAAGCGACGACCTACGTCCACCGCACGCTCATGTTCCACAAAAAGCGTACGAGCACGATACTGCACGTTCACAAGCGTGATGGCCATCACAAACAAAATGATGCCAAGCACACATACCAAGCAAAGTTCAAAAAGATTTACTTGGCGCATGCTCCATCCTCCGGACGCCACGGAGCTTGGGTACGACAACCGACACGAAGAATCGCGGAGCGGGCACGAGGATTCTGGTCGCACTCTTCACGGCTCGGCTTGATGCGTTCAATACGATCAAAAAGCGGTGCAGGCAACATATCTTGCGTCAGCGGCAAACGAGGATCCAATCCACGTTCTGGATGCGCAGTACGATCAAAGAAATGTTTCACAATGCGGTCTTCGAGCGAATGGAAACTAATCACCGCTAAACGACCTTCAGGCTTTAACAAATAACCCGCTGCATCCAAAGCCGACTTCAATTCATCAAGCTCATGATTCACTTCAATACGGATAGCCTGGAAAGTTCGGGTCGCTGGATGCTGTCCCATGTCTTTTTTGTTGCGCGGAACAACGCTTGCGACTAGATCCGCTAGTTGTCGCGTCGTCTGCAAACCGCCTTTTTGACGTGAAGCGATAATGGCACGCGTGATCGGCCCTGCAAAACGTTCTTCGCCATACAGATTGATGACATGACGAATTTCGCGCTCATCGGCCGTTGCCAACCATTGGGCCGCCGTCATACCTCGCGTGGTATCCATACGCATGTCTAAAGGGCCATCAAAACGGAATGAAAACCCACGAGAGGCATCATCGATTTGAGGTGACGAGACCCCAATATCCAGAAAAATCCCATCCACCTGATGAACATCAATCGCAGCCAGCGATTCACGCATCGTGGAAAAAGGTTCGTGAATGATCGTAAAACGAGGATCCTTGATTTGGCGTGCCACTTCTACAGCCATTGGGTCGCGGTCGAACGCAATCAGGCGACCCTGACTAGACAGTTTTTCTAAAATGCGACGCGAATGCCCGCCTCGACCGAATGTACCATCGACATATAAACCATCAGGATTCGTCACCAAGGCTTCTGGGGCTTCAACACCTAATACTGACAGATGGATAAATTGCTCGCTCACGCCCGTATCTCACAACCAACATCATCAATGACGCCACAGCACGCAGTCACTGATTGAAAAAACTTCATCAGAACGTAAAGTCCGCTGCTTCAAAGCCCACCGCTGCTGCTTCTTGCTCGCGAGCTTCCAACGTCTCTCGGTTCCATAACTCAAAGTGCTCTCCCAACCCTAACAAGGCAACCTCTTTGGTCAAGTTACCCATGAGTCGGAGTTCTGCGGGAATTAAGATTCGCCCCGCTCGATCTGGTGTTAAATCAACAGCACTCCCAAGAACATAACGAACAAAGGCACGTGCCGAATAAGGCAAATGCGCCAACGCTTCACGCTTACGTTCCCATACGGGGGTTGGATAAATCACGAGACAACCATCGGGGTGGCGGGTAATGGTCACTTTGCCTTCACATAAAACGCCAAGCGCCTCCCGATGTCTTGCAGGCATCGACAGGCGACCTTTTTGATCTAACACCAAGAGCGAAGTGCCCTGAAACACGTTCCGACCTCCCGATGATGAGTATTCCGTTTAAAGACGTTGGTAGAGCGACAGAAAAGCTTCCCACTTTTTCCCACTTTCCCAACTTCACTTTAACGTCAACACGACATATGGTCAAGGCTCGCTACAATTTTTTTCTTCAGGATTTTCCCGTTGCCGCTCGCGTTTTAGGCATGACACACCAAAAACCCCATGAAAGGATTAGCCTCTAAACGTTCAGCACGATTTCTAGACTGTGGTAGGCTTATAAAATTCCACTATTTTTAATCGCACGCGTGATGCCATTCTTTGTCCAATTTACGCGTCCGATTACTTCCCCATTTTCAACGAAGACGAGTTTTTTTTATTTCGCCATGCAAACGCTCGACAAAATCATGAAGCCCCGTTCGATCGCTGTCGTCGGAGCTTCCACTAAAGCGCACACCATCGGTTCCGACATCCTCAAGCGACTTCAAGATTATGGCTTCACAGGAAACATCTATCCCGTGAATCCTCGTGGTGGCGTCATTGAAGGTTTAGAAGCCTATCCTAGCGTCCTCGATATCCCAGCCGATGTCGATCTTGCCATCATCATTGTTAACGCGAAATTCGTTCTTCAAACCATTGATCAATGTCACCAAAAAGGCATTCAAGGACTCTGCATTATTTCTGCTGGCTTTAAAGAAACAGGTGGTGCGGGTGCAGAACTCGAAGCGGAACTCTTAAAGCGCATCCGTCAATACAACATGCGTTGCGTGGGTCCCAACTGCTTAGGTGTCGTCAATACGCATCCAGCCATCCGTATGGACGGTTGCTTTGCTGAATCTTTGCCTGAACGTGGTGACATCGGCTTTGTTTCTCAGTCGGGCGCCTTGGGTGGGGGCATTCTCAATATTCTGCGTGACCTTAATCTAGGTTTTTCTCAGTTCATCTCCATTGGCAATCAGGCTGACGTCAACGCCGAAACCGCCATGGCCTATTGGGAAAACGAAGAAGATGTCCGCCAGATTCTGCTCTATATGGAATCCATTCAGAATCCGACCAACTTCCGAGAAATCGCCACGCGCATTTCTAAGAAAAAGCCCATTCTTGCCTTAAAAGCAGGACGTTCCGCAGCTGGCGCTTCAGCCGCCTCTTCTCATACAGGTAGTCTAGCTGGCGCTGACTTAGCTGCCGATGCCCTTTTGCGTCAGTCGGGTGTCATTCGCGAACACTCTCTTCAAAAGCTTTTTGCGACGGCTAAGGTTTTTGCCAACTGTCCGATTCCAAAGGGTGACCGTGTCGCCATTGTGACCAACTCTGGCGGCCCAGGCATCATGGGAACTGACGCCATTTGTGAACACGGCATGCAGATGGCTGAATTGTCTGAAGAAACGAAGACCAAGTTGCGTAGTTTCTTACCGCCTGCCGCATCCGTCAAGAATCCCGTTGACATGATTGCCTCTGCGCCGATTGAACACTATCGTCAGACGCTTGAAACGGTCTTGGCTGATCCCGCCGTTGACATGGTGATCACCATTTATCTGCCCTTCCTTGGCCTCAAGGACACCGATGTCGCTGCGGCCATTATGGATATCAAGGCGAAGCACCCTGAAAAGCCGATCGTCGGCGTCTTTATGACAAAGAGCGACTTCTTTACGGCCTTCTCAGCCAACGACGTGAATGTGCCTCTCTTTATGTATGTTGAAGAAGCTGTTGACGGTTTAGCTCGCCTCAACCAGCAGCGTCTTTGGATCAACCGCCCTGAAGGGACGCATCCATCGTACGATGTTCGTCGTGACCAAGCCAAGGCCATCATGAAGGCAGCGCTTGACGAAGGTCGTGATCAGTTAACGACGCGTGAAAGTATTGATGTGCTTGATGCCTATGGCGTGCGCGTATGTCGTTCTGGCTTTGCCACGACAGAAGACGAAGCGGTGGCGATTGCCGATCGCATTGGCTACCCCGTCGTCATGAAAATGACCTCAAAGACCACCTCGCACAAGACTGATGTGGGTGGTGTACGCGTGAACATTCAATCGGCCGATGCTTTACGTGCTCAGTATCAGGATCTCGTTACGCAACTCGATGCCCGTGGTCTACTTGACGGACTTGAAGGTGTCATCATCCAAGAAATGGTGACTGGCACACGAGAAATGGTCTGTGGTATCGCAACGGATCCGCAATATGGTCCGATGCTGATGTTTGGTCTCGGTGGAGTCTTTATTGAAGTGATGAAGGATGTCACATTCCGTATTGCACCGATTGACACTGTCGATGCCGCCGACATGGTGAAGTCCGTCAAAGCCTACAAGTTGCTCGAAGGCGCACGTGGTACGACGCCCGCCCAGATCGACCAAATCGAAGAAACGTTGTTGCGTCTATCTCAACTCGTCACAGACTTCCCGTTCATTGACGAACTCGACATCAATCCGCTCATGATTTCTGAAAAGAATGGTGAAGCGATTGCTGTGGACGGTCGCATCAAAGTTCGCAAGGACGAAGCGATCGCAGCGCTCTAAACCCACGCATGCAATCAGCAAAAAGGGGCTCGATTTCACACCGAGCCCCTTTTTTATATTGGGTTTGACTGCATACTCTCCCGATAAGCCGGATTATGTTCCTCAACGAAATGAAGTGACGATCATTCATCTAGGACGACATTCACATGCCGCCTCAAGCCATCTACCCGCAACCAGTTCGGGCCGAACTATAGGCTGCCTATTTGATGTTGCTCCCCGTAGAGATTGCCCGTTTCACCCGACCCTAACGTCGGCTCGTCTCTGTTGCTCTAATCCTCGCCTCGCGGCGGACAGCCGTTAGCTGCTACGGTGCCCTGCGGAGTCCGGACTTTCCTCCCGCGGATAAATCCGCCGACGATCGTCTGGAAAAGTATCGCAGTCAAGGGGCACACTCTACGTGTTTTGAATAGTTTTTTCAAGTACGACGAGGACGTTTTTTGCAGTCTAGAGACAAGCTCGATGATTTTTTCCATGGATCTCGAACCTTCATTCATAGGCTTATGCGAGAATAATGTGTCCAAGTCTCCTTGGAATGAGACCCCGAGCATTTTTCGTCTACATGGCCATTTTTATCCATGTAGTTGTCTAGAGAAAAAGATGAAAAAACCAATTTTGAAAACACTGGTCGTCACCATGGCTAGCGCCCTGATGGGGATGTCCACTCAGGCGCAAGCCAATACCTTCCTTGACGCCGTGATTGATACGACGCCCGCTGGTTACGTATCTGCTTCTGCTGATCGTCCGGGTGACTTTGGCTCCTTCTGGCAGGATTCTGTCAATGGCGCCAAGGCCATCATGAAAGACGGCAACAGCGTTTGGATTGTGCCCACCTATACCAACCACCCGACGTGGGCGTGGGATAAGCGCCACGAAGAAAATGGCTATCCCTTTGGGATGGGCTTAGGTCGTCAGGTGATCGACAGTCGTGGCAATGAACGTACCTTCTTTGTGACGAGCTTTGTCGACTCCAACTATCGCATGGAACCGATGGTGGGCTATCAATGGCTCGCCCGTTGGCCAATCAGCAACACCGGTTTCCACGTAGGGGCTGGGTACTTAGCTGGCCTGACAATGCGCGGTGACTATATGTGGTTACCTTGCCCATTGCCCCTGCCTGTTGCCAAGGTGGGCACCGACACCGTGTCCTTCTATGGGACTTATATCCCGTTTACCCACGTCTTTTTCTTCTATTCGACGATTACGATCGACGACCAGAAACGTCGTGACTTGCCGTTGCCAGCCTCGAGCCCCTGGAGTTCCGCAGAAAACATGATCTACGGCGGCTGGGGTTACACCTATATGGATAACGGCGAAGAATATAGCCCGACCACGGTGAAGAACGACCAGTCTTGGCATGCGGGTATGCGTCACTACTCAGGTCGCCACTGGGCCACGGACGTTTCTTATCGTCGTTCGACCCATGGCGTTCGCTCGGGTGCCAACTTCGAACGAAAGAACTACCGTTTTGAAACGTGGGCTGTTCAGTTGCAATACAACATTGACGCCCTCGATCAGTTGCGCCTCTATGCTGGCGGTGGTGTCGGCTACTCCCAAATGAAGGGCCAAAATCGTAAAGACGATAGCGTTCACCCTGTCTTGTCTTTAGGGACCACGTACGCCGTGACAAAGAACCTCTTTGTCAATGCTGAAATGTTCACCTCGTTTGCCCGATTCAAGGGTACGGTGGAAGGACGCGACGACAGCTACCTCTTTACCGCTATGCCGACAGATTTCACTGTTTCGGTTGGCTGGGCGTTCTAACTTTTTTCTACTTCAGCACCGTTTGTTAACGGTTCTTTCAGACTGAGCTAGTAGAATGCTCGCCAAATATCGGGCGGCCGACTCGAAGGCCGCCCTTTTTCAGTTTTCAGACACTGTACCAACGGTCATCACCTCGGCTGTTGGTTTACATCAGATACCCCATCAGGAGTTGACAATGGATCGCAATGATGAACTTTTCCAACGTGCCCAGATCTCCATCCCGGGCGGCGTAAATTCCCCCGTGCGTGCTTTCCGCTCGGTCGGTGGTTCTCCGCGCTTTATCGATCACGCCAAGGGTCCCTACATGTGGGATGCAACGGGCAAGCAATTCATTGACTACATCCTTTCTTGGGGTCCGATGATTCTGGGTCACAATAACGACGACGTGATCGCAGCCGTGGATGCCGCCGTTTCCAAGGGGCTTTCTTTTGGTGCTGTCACCGAAGGCGAAACGTTGATCGCCGAAGAAGTCCGTAAGCTTGTTCCTTCTATGGAACAAGTCCGCCTGGTGAGTTCCGGTACGGAAGCTGGCATGTCCGCCATCCGCTTAGCGCGTGGTTTCACGGGTCGTAACAAGATCATCAAGTTTGAAGGCTGCTACCACGGTCACTCCGACTCCCTTCTCGTCAAGGCCGGTTCTGGCATGTTGACCTTCGGTAACCCGTCATCAGCTGGTGTGCCTGCCTCTGTGACGGAGCATACGCTCGTTCTTGAATATAACAACCCTCAGCAACTCGAAGATGCGTTTAACCGTTATGGCGATGACATCGCTTGCGTGATCGTCGAAGCTGTCGCGGGTAACATGAACATGGTTCGCGGCAACCCAGAATTCCTGAAGGCCATGCGTGAACTTTGCACGAAGCATGGTGCCGTATTGATCGTCGACGAAGTGATGACTGGTTTCCGTGTCGCTCAAGGTGGTGCGCAAGCTCACTATGGCATTACGCCTGACTTGACGATGTTGGGTAAGGTGATTGGTGGCGGCATGCCCGTAGCAGCCTTTGGTGGTCGTCGCGACATTATGCAGTCCATCGCCCCGCTCGGCCCTGTCTATCAGGCTGGTACCCTTTCTGGCAACCCTGTTGCTGTTGCTTGCGGTTTAGCAACACTCAAGGGCATTCAAGCGCCTGGCTTCCATGATCGTCTGTCCGCCCAAGCTGCACGCCTCGTGACGGGACTCACGGCTGCTGCCAAGGATGCCGGCATTGAATTCTGCGCCGATAGCGTGGGTGGCATGTTCGGTCTTTACTTCCTCCCGTCTATCCCGCACGGCTTTGCTGACGTGATGAAGTCTGACACCGAACGCTTCAATCGTTTCTTCCATGGCATGTTGGATCGTGGTGTGTACTTCGCACCGTCCGTTTTCGAAGCTGGTTTCGTATCGATCATGCATACCGACGAAGTGATCGATGCCACGATTCAGGCCGCGCGCGAAACCTTTGCAGAAATCGCTAACTAATCTTTCACTCGAAGGTTGATCCATGGGTTCCGTTAAGACCTGGCTTGCCGCCGTAGCAACGTTGGCCACGGCGGCCACTTCCTGGGCCTCCGGGGCCCAGAATCTTTTTTCGACGTTGGACCGCGGAGCACAAGCCCCCGCCAAACCCAACGTTACGGTTCGTATTGCATCCGTTCATAAGGGCCTGACACCACAAGCTGACAATCAATTGGCCGTGGTTCTCACCCATGAACCTGGGTGGCACACCTATTGGCGTATGCCTGGTGACGCTGGGCTCCCTACGCAATTTTCTTTTAGCGTTCCCAGCGACCTTAAAGTCACAGAACCAAAATTCCCTTTACCTGAACGCCTTGCTACACAAGATATTGTGAGCTTTGGCTATGGTGATACGGCAGTTTTCCCGTTTGAGATTGACGTACCTCGCTTCCCCGAAGGACGTGCGGCCAACATCCGAGTGCAGGTCTCATTCCTTGCATGTAAAGATGTCTGCATCCCTGGCGAAGCCACGGCAGAATTGCGTCTTCCTTATGCCGTTGCTCCCGCAACAACAGAGGATGCTGCCCTCATTGAAGCCGCTCAAAAAAGCGTTCCTGAGCTATCTAACATCGACGGTCTTCGTGCCATCTATGAAGACAATCGTCTTAAAGTGACGATTCCTGCTGATGCCGTACACATTGCTAAAGACCTGACGTTCTTCCCGCTACAGGAATACGCACTCTCGCTCGTTGACGGCACACGCTACAGCCGTGAAAAAGACGGAAGCGTTGCTTTGACAATGACGCTGAGCCCTAACTTCAAAGATGCTCCCACGGCAACATTACCAGGCGTCCTCGTAGCTGACGGCGGTCCTGCCAATGGTGGTTGGGCGCTCGAAACAACGTTGCCCTTAGAAAAGGGAACTGTCCCCATACCCCCAACTTTTACGGGCGACTTACCCATTCCTAATACCGAAGTCTCGGTCACAACTTTGACGGCCTTACTCTTTGCCTTCTTAGGTGGCTTGATTCTTAATTTAATGCCTTGCGTCTTCCCGATCTTGTCACTGAAGATCTTGCAACTCGTTGAAGGCTATCGTCAAGGTGAACGTCTACTTCCACACGGTGTTGCGTTTACGCTCGGCGTATTGGTGACCATGTGTGTCCTCTCAGGCATTCTGCTTGGATTGCGTGGCATTGGTCTCGCACTAGGTTGGGGCTTCCAGCTTCAAAGTCCTTGGGTCGTATCTCTTTTAATCGTTCTCTTTGTGGCCATCACACTGAACCTCTTTGGCCTCTTTGAGTTCACCGCCGCAACTCATTTAGCGGATACTCGTGCAGCACGCAATGCGCCCAAGTCTGGCGTCAAGAGTTCTTTCTTCACAGGCATGCTGGCCGTCATTGTCGCAAGCCCCTGTACAGCTCCCTTTATGGGCGCAGCACTAGGCTACGCCGTGACGCAACCAGCGATCGAAGCCCTCGCGGTCTTTATCGCATTGGGCTTCGGTATGGCACTCCCTTGGTTGCTACTTTGTATCTTCCCGGCTTGGTCTCGTCTTCTCCCGAAGCCTGGCGCCTGGATGGACATCTTCCGCAAAGTCATGGCAATTCCCATGGCGCTTGCGGTCGTTTGGCTTGCCTGGGTTCTCTCTAAACAAATCAACTTGAATGGCATGTTACTCATGCTTGCTGCCAGTGGTGCAACAGCCGTATTTCTTTGGCTACTCGGCCGAGAACAATGGGGTCGAGGTCGAAATCGTGCACTGATGGGCGTCACAGCTTGTGTCACCGTTGGCATCATCGGCACCATTGCCACGGGCATCTTTGACCGCGATGGGGACGTTTCTGGTCACGGTAACTGGCAACCTTGGAGCGATCAAGCCGTTACAACCGCCTTGGCCGAAGGTCGCCCAGTCTTCGTTGACTTTACAGCCGCCTGGTGCGTCACTTGTCAGGCGAATAAAGTTGCGGCACTCAATCGCGATGACGTGCAAGCCGTTTTCCAGAAAAAGAACTTTGTGTTATTGGTCGGTGACTGGACCAATCATGACCCAGCCATCACAGAGATCTTGTCTAAATTCGGTCGTTCTGGCGTGCCACTCTATCTCATCTATCGACCAGATGGCACTGTTGATGTCTTGCCCGAATTGCTGACACCGAGCATTGTGATCGACGCGATTGAAAAACCATAAAGTGCTAACTAAAAAGGACGGTTCCACACAGAATCGTCCTTTTTTCAGATCTACTTTTGAGGTTTTTGTTCGTACGTCCATTCAATGACGCGATTCAAGAATCGAATGCCACCAGGCATATTGCGTTCCCCGTGCACACTCGCAAAGATAGCGTAACGTTCACCATTTTGAGCGTAAATATAGCCACCGATTGAGCGTACATCGGCAAGGTATCCCGTTTTTAAGTGGGCACGACCCAGGGCTTCCTTACGCTTACGCATCGTGCCATCCACACCAGAAATAGGTAATGAACTCATATATTCAGGCATACGTGGGCTGACCCACCCCGCCGCTAAGAGTTGCGTCATGGCACGCGCCGTCACATGTGATACGCGTGACAAACCCGAACCATTCTCAATATAAATATCACTCAACGGCACGCCTTTTTCAGTTAACCACTTCGCCAACACCTCTCGGGCATCGTCCATTTTGATGCGAAGCGGCGCATCTTCATCGTCACGTTCTTTCAGTGCGCCCAAACTCAGGTAGATATGCCGTGCAATCAAATTATTAGACCACTTATTGACGAGAACCGTCACATCGGACAACGCGTCAGACGTATGACCAGCAATCATCGTGGCTTCTTGAGGCACCTCTCCACGACGCACATGCCCCGTCCAAGTGCGCCCGTCTTTTTCCCAATATCCTCTAAAGAGACGCTCTAAAAACTCATCCGCTTCTAAAGAAATCACATTAAAGGTTTTAGGGCCACACGCTTTAGGCAATTTTCCATTGAACGACACAACAAGACGACCGTCCTTAGTCTGTTTGAGGCTATAGCCAATGCTCTCCTTCCAATCGCCACAGACACCTTTACTCAAAGGGATAGAAGTGGGGACATCCATACCCGCCAAAGGAGGCATCGCAACAATACGAGCTTTCTTTGCTTTGATATCAGGAACGAATTCAAAACTAAGGTTTCGATACCCTACCACAGCTGCATCAGGTAATTGGTTATAAGGGCGAGAGCCTCGACCATCAAACGCTGACGGATCACCCTCTGGCAAATCAAAGAAGGATCGATCGATGACAAGATCCCCCTCGATATGACGGACCCCCAACTGAGCCATACGATCCACTAAAAGTGCAAACTTCTCAACCACTAACGTGGGGTCGCCGCCCCCTTTGAGATAAAGCTGAGACACGCGTCCTTTTTCATCTGGACGCTCATCCGCATAAAAATACGTTTTCCAGCGCCAGTTCGCCCCCAAACGCTCTAAACCAGCCAAAGTGGTCACGAGCTTCGCTGTCGACGCGGGTGACACATGTCGATCCGCATTCACGGCAATCAATGGTTCGACTTGAGGCATAGGCCTGTCTTCAGGCACCCGTAAATCTTTCAGAGGTACCACTGAGAGCGTGACCGCCTGCGGGTCAACGTGACAAGCTTTCGCTGCGTGTACCAATACATCAGGTAACGCCTGAAGAGGCTGTGCCTGAACCGACAAGCCCAAACACGCTAGCAACATCGTTAAGCTCAACCGTCTTCCAATCAACGCCTTTTTACCGTTTGACAACACCGATACCTCTAACGATCTCAACCGAAAATGGAAGAAACGTAAAAAAATTTAAAAAAAACCTTGTTTTTTGGGAACCCATCCCCATATAGCCTCTAAATGCTAAGACAGCGTCCTTATATTGACGTTATTTTGGCACCGATTTTTACAACTGAATTGTCGGTGACTCCCAACAAAGATTCGTTGCGAGTCCCTTAAAAAACAGACTGTTTTATTTGGAGAACAACAAATGCAGATCCGTCCGTTGCATGACCGCGTCATCATCAAGCGTCTTGCTGCTGAAACGACCACTTCCTTCGGCATCGTCATTCCTGACTCTGCCGGCGAAAAGCCTGATCAGGGTGAAGTGATTGCTGTCGGTCCGGGCAAGCGTGACGAAGCCGGTCGCGTCATTGCGCTCGACGTCAAGGTCGGTGATCGTGTTCTCTTCGGCAAGTACTCTGGTCAGACCGTCAAGGTTGACGGCGAAGAGCTCCTCGTTATGCGCGAAGAAGACATCATGGGTGTGCTCGAATAAGTTCGCACTGCCAAGAACACATCAAGATTTAACGTTTTTCAAATAGATAAAGGATTAAAGAAATGGCTGCTAAGCAGGTTCTTTTCGGTGATGACGCCCGCTCCAAGATGGTTCGTGGTATTAACGTGCTCGCTAACGCTGTCAAGGTCACGCTCGGCCCGAAGGGTCGTAACGTGGTGCTCGAACGCGCTTTCGGCGGCCCAACGGTGACGAAGGACGGTGTGTCTGTCGCCAAGGAAATCGAACTCAAGGACAAGTTCGAAAACATGGGCGCCTGCATGGTGCGTGAAGTGGCCTCCAAAACCAGCGACAACGCTGGTGACGGTACGACGACCGCTACGGTGCTCGCTCAGGCTATCGTTGACGAAGGTATGAAGTTCGTTGCCGCTGGCATGAACCCAATGGACCTCAAGCGCGGTATCGACAAGGCTGTTGCCGCCGCTATTGAAGAACTCCGTTTGATCAGCAAGCCGACGACGACCAACAAGGAAATCGCTCAGGTTGGCTCCATCTCCGCTAACTCCGACGCTGAAATCGGTACGATCATTTCCGAAGCCATGGACAAGGTGGGTAAGGAAGGCGTGATCACGGTTGAAGACGGCAAGAGCCTCAAGAACGAACTCGAAGTCGTTGAAGGTATGCAGTTCGACCGCGGCTACCTCTCCCCGTACTTCATCAACCAGCCGGAAAAGCAGGCTGCCGTTCTCGACAACCCGTTCATTCTTCTTCACGACAAGAAGATCAGCAATATTCGTGAACTCCTTCCGATTCTCGAACAGGTTGCCAAGGCCGCTCGTCCGCTCGTCATCATTGCTGAAGACATCGACGGTGAAGCCCTTGCTACCCTCGTTGTGAACTCCATCCGTGGCATCCTCAAGGTTGCCGCTGTTAAGGCTCCGGGTTTTGGCGACCGTCGCGCTGCCATGCTCGAAGACATCGCTGTCCTCACGGGCGGCACGGTCATCTCTACCAACATCGGCTTGAGCCTCGACAAGGCCACGCTCGAACAGCTTGGTACGGCCAAGAAGATCGAAATCACGAAGGAAAACACCACGATTATCGATGGCGCTGGCCAGGCTGAAGCCATCGAAAACCGTGTGAAGAACATCCGCACACAGATCGATGCCGCCACGAGCGACTACGATCGTGAAAAACTTCAGGAACGCGTTGCCAAGCTCGCTGGTGGCGTTGCCTTGATCAAGGTCGGTGCAGCTACCGAAGTTGAAATGAAGGAAAAGAAGGCTCGCGTTGAAGACGCTCTTCACGCTACCCGCGCTGCCGTTGAAGAGGGTATCGTGGCCGGTGGTGGTGTGGCTCTCATCCGCGCCAAGCAGGCCATCCGTGACCTCAAGGGTGACAACGACGAACAGAACGCCGGTATCCGTATCGTTCTTCGCGCCATGGAAGAACCGCTTCGTCAGATCGTCGCTAACGCTGGCGACGAACCGAGCGTCGTGGTGAACACGGTGGCTAACGGTGAAGGCAACTTTGGTTACAACGCTCAGACGGGTGAATACGGTGACCTCGTTGAAATGGGCGTTCTCGACCCGACGAAGGTGACCCGTACGGCTCTTCAGAACGCTGCTTCTGTGGCCTCTCTCATCCTTACGACGGATTGCATGGTGGCCGACCTTCCGCAGGAAGATAAGCCGTTGCCCGCCGGCATGGACGGCATGGGCGGCATGCCCGGCATGATGTAATCAACAACATCTGCTATTAGGTTTTGTGATCGTTTAAACGAACGATCACGAGCTCAGATATAAAAAATGCGACAGCTATCACGCTGTCGCATTTTTTTGTTCCTATGCCAATAGCTTAGAAACCGGCTAACTTTGCGAAAGAATCCCCCGTTTGTTCAGCCACAGCAATATAACGACCATCAGGTTGGCGTAGCACACCAAAAGGCACTTCACGTGCCCCAGAGCGCCGGAAAATCTTGGTGTTAGTCCATACCGCTTCACGAGCCTCAAAGGGCAATGTCATGCCACGCACATCAAGTCCCTTGAAATTGGGATCCTGGATATGTTCTTCATGCTTCAAGAATGTAGCCTGAGGATCCTTAGCACTCAAAATAGCCGCACCTTGCAGTTCACTCCATGGATTCAAAACCGCCACAGGATGCCAAACAAATTTCACGCGATCAAAATAAGGCTCAAACTGTTGGTATTGCCAAACACACCAACGACATTGCGTATCAAAGGTCATGAACACGACTGCTTTAGCATCGGGGTTCCCGAACACTAAACCATGGCCATGCTCTGACAACTCCACGAAATACTCTTCAGCATTAAAATCCGTCGGCACGGGCGGTTTTTTAGGCCAACGACTTTGGGTAGCCATAGCAACTGGGCTCGATAAGACACCTACGCCTAATAGGCCGATGCTCGCGAGCATTTGACGACGTGAAAAAGGCATCTTAGCGCCTCCAAAAAAGTCAAGAGAGAAGCGTTTATAGCGAACTGCTTTACGCTCTAACCTAGAGCATACGAGATTATTGACTCAATGTCGAAAGAATTTGTTAAGATACCGCCCGATGTATAACTCCTCGGAAGGCCTTAAATGAAGTTCACCGAAATGCTCAACGAGCGTTGGCAAAACGCTGGTTCCATGCTTTGCGTTGGTCTCGATCCAAATCCAACGCGCTTCCCGCACGAACTCGCGGGTCGTAGTACCGCGATCTATGATTTTTGTTGCGGCATCGTGGATGCCACGGCTGATCTCGTCTGTGCTTTTAAGCCACAGATTGCTTATTTTGCTTCGTGTGGTGCTGAAGCTGAACTCACGGCCATTATTGAGTACATTCACACGAACTATCCCAAGGTTCCTGTTATTCTTGATGCAAAGCGCGGTGACATCGGTTCGACCGCAGAACACTATGCTCGTGAAGCGTTTGAACGCTTTAAAGCTGACTGCGTCACGCTTTCCCCTTTCATGGGCTTTGATACGATCAAACCCTATTTAGCTTACGAAGATAAGGGCGCCTTTATTCTTTGCCGCACCTCTAACCCTGGTGGAGACGACATTCAGATGTTGGAAGTAAATGGCGAACGCATCTATGAACGTCTCGCGCGCTTAGCTGCAACAGAATGGAATTTATCTGGTGAACTCGGTTTGGTTGTTGGCGCCACATACCCGAATGAACTAGCGAATGTCCGTCGTATTGCCCCGACCCTTCCGTTGCTCGTCCCTGGCATTGGCGCTCAAGGTGGCGATATCCACGCTTGCGTACAGGCTGGCCAAACAGCTAACCACACAGGCATGGTCATTAACTCTGGCCGCGCCATTATTTATGCTAGCGCAGAAGATGACTGGAAGGATGCGGCTCGCAAGGCCGCGATCGCAACCCGTGATGCCATTCGCACTGCCGCCTGCTAATGCGCTCAATAGCGCTCATTAAATCAAAAGCCGACTTAAATAAGTCGGCTTTTGTTTGATCTACTAGTCTACGTATCGCCTAGTAAACGCGACCGTTGACCAAAATTCCCTCTTCTGTAATGTCAATCTGAGAAACCCAAGCGCCTTCACTTTCACGTAAAGCACCTTCTGACACCAATTCCTTCACAGAATCTGTCCAGACAGGTTCATCCTGAGCAAACTCACGATCGATATTGACCGTAAAACTTCCTAACTGATTGGATTCACGAGCAAGCTGGCCAGTAATCGAGACTTGCTTTTGCTGACGCTCGAAGACACATTCTTCAAGCTTAGCCTTCAGATCATTCGAAAGAATTAACGGCATCAACATCTCAACATCAACCAAAGCGCCTGCGGCCATCTGAGCGATAAAGCTTTCAGGCACATTTTCAAGGCGAACTTTGCCCTTCCAACCATCTAATGCTGTCTGACCGTCAAGCTTAAGTTGAGAGAGTGTCCAGGTCCACTGCTGTTCATATAGAGGGGGTGTCGTAGTCTCGGTCTGCGACTCGTTGACCTTTTGACGAGTTTGAAGGCTATGCAATGTATACCCTTCAACCGTCACTAAACCACCTACGCCCTGGCTCGTCAGCTCGCCACCTTTGACTTGAACCTCTATACGCCCTTCAGCACCGTCTTCGTGCGCCTTGATGCTCACAGGCCCTGTCACCAAGCGTTCTTCATCCGCTTGACACGTCATACCATGCCACAGCAAATCGGTCTTCTTGAGATGCTTATCAGCCGTCAACGTAAAACCAGCCACACTACACAAAACAGGATCGTCTTTGACACGGAAAGGTTTCACCGTCCACTCATACGTGGCGTCACCCGTTAAACCCACGTTCACCTTAATTTGGTCTTCATATCCATCAAGACCAAAGTTGGGTAACTCAGGCGCAGATCCAAACTCACGATCCAAAGTCAACTTGGCTTTTGTCCCAAAACCGAAGGTCGCGCGCCCAGTCCATCGAAAAGCCAACTGACCATCCTTCACCGTGATCGCCACTTCGCGTCCCGTGAAACTACGAGCTGTTTCTTCAGCGCTGATCGAGAGGCCTACCTTGACACCATCATCCGAGAGCTTACGAGCAATCTCTTCGAATTGCTGATCAAAAACCGTGCCCTGCCACAGGATACCACCAGCAGCGACTGCACCCAGTAAAACGGCTCCACCCGCCGCCACCCCAAACCATTGAGCTCGCTTTTCACTCATTATCACTCCTCCTATACGATTACCTTATACCGACTTATGAAAGCGTCTTAATCTTAGCTGCCAACACTTTATCAATTCGGCGACGGTCCATATCCATAATTTCTAAACGCCACCCGTCCCATTCTGCGATATCACCTTCTTTAGGCAGACGACCAAGCAACAGCATCATCATACCTGCAAGGGTGTTATATCGACCCAGTGCTTCTTCAGGCACAGCCTTAATATCAAGGACATCTTTCAATTCAGGGATAGGAATCATACCGTCCAATAAGAAAGAACCATCTTCACGTCGTGTCACCCATGCATCACCAGGCTGTTCGGGTTTAAATTCACCCGCAATGGCTTCAAGCACATCTCGAGGCGTCACAATGCCCTGCACTTCACCATATTCATCAACAACCAAAGCCACAGGTGTATCGGTCTTTCGGAAATTTTCAAGCAATTCCATCCCTGTCAAAGACTCTGGCACATAAACAGGAGCCGTTAAATTGTCTTTGAAATCAGGTTTACCTTTTTCCATCATCTGCTGAAGCAGTGTTCGAGTCGAGCAGAAACCCTTCACATCATCCAAGCTTCCCACACAAACCGGCAAACGAGAACGCTTTGAACCGCGAATTTTTTCGATATTGACCGCTAATTCATCTTCAAGGTCAATCCAATCAATATCGCCGCGAGGCGTCATCAACGAGCCCACTTGGCGATCATCTAATCGGAAAACATTGCGCACCATATCGCGTTCGACGGTTTCAATCACACCTGATTCTTCACCTTCATCAATCATGGCATGAATTTCTTCTTCAGTCACAGGGGCCTGAGAGTTCGTATCGATACGCAACCAACGTAAAATCGCCGAGGTTGAATAACTTAATAATTTAACGAATGGCGCCGCAACAATCGAGAGCGTATAGAGAATCGGCGAAAAACGACAAGCGAGCGTTTCTGGTGTCATTTGACCAATACGCTTAGGCACTAATTCACCTAACACGATGGCAAAGTACGTCAACAGCACCACAACAAGCCCCGTTCCTAAGGCCGACGCCGTCGACTCATTCATTCCCAAAGAAACTAACCACTCAGCGACAGGTTTGGCCAACGCTGCTTCCCCGAAAATCCCAGAGAGCAATCCTATCGACGTAATCCCAACTTGAATTGTCGAAAGCGCGCGATTCGGATCCGCGTTCATTTCCATGGCGCGCTTGGCACCTGGCACGTCATCCTCAGAAAGATGCTGTAAACGCGCACGACGACTTGTAATCAGGGCGACTTCGCTCAACGCGAACATGCCATTTAACCCGATCAAAATGACGAGAATGAAGACATCAAACCAACTTGACATACCAACCAGCCTTTATCCCTTTGGCCTGAATTCATAAAAATAAAAGAGACAAAAAGCGCCCAGCCTGAGTCATCAAGCAGGGCGCCGATTTTACAGTCATTTGATTGTAATCAGTATTCGCATGGCATGAGGGCTGGATTACCGAATCGCATGAGTTCCATCAGTCCATCTAAGGCAACTAACACAGTCGCCTCTCTCACTGTTGCACGACTACCAGGCACATAGATCGTTCGAGAACAAGTCACGATAGATTCATTGAAGCGTTCGCCCCAACCAATGCATACTGTCCCAACAGGGGTTTTTACAGTACCCCCACCAGGACCAGCAACGCCAGTCACGGCAACGGATAACGTCGCACTTGCGTTACGCGCCAATACACCTCGAGCCATTGCTTGCGCCACAGCTTCGCTAACAACACCTTCTGTTTCAATCAAACTTGGTCTCACGTCAAGCCTGGCCACCTTGGCCGATGCAGCATACGTGACAAATCCTTCTTCAAACCAAGCCGAACTACCAGCCACTTCAGTCAAGGCAGCAGCAATACCGCCGCCAGTACAACTTTCGGCCGTCACAACAATATGATGTCGGTCTTTAGCGACAATTCCTAACTGTTGAGCGGCGAGCAGAATTTTGGACGTGATGTCAGACATAACGGATTAACCAAACAACCAACCCAAAATGCTCACGACAACCCAAGCGTAAAAAGCTGCAACGACATCATCGAGCATCACACCCACGCCATTTTTCATCTTTTCATCAATGACATCAACGGGGGGCAACTTCATGATGTCAAAGAAGCGGAATGCTACAAAACCAGCGATCCACCAAGCTGTCCCTGCCGGCAAAAAAGCATAGAGCAACCAAATACCCACAACTTCGTCAACGACGACACCCTTATGGTCATTCACCCCAAGATCACGCGAGACCTTGTCAGATGCCCAAATCCCTGCGGCAAAAAGGACTAAAGCCAGAAGTACCCAACCTGCCGTTGAGACAGCTGGACTTAGCACAATAAAGGAAAGCGCACCAGCTAACGTACCATAAGTACCTGGTGCCTTACTCGGTAGCCCAGCACCAAAGAAAGTCGCGATCATATGCGCAGGATGCGACCAAACAAAACGACTGGTTAACTCAATCTGATTGGCGGGGTTGGATTCATCGTATTTCTGAAGCATATCTACTTCCTGACAAATGAAGCACCGGTCAACCGGTGGCAGTTAAACACCATGCAGAGGGTATCAGACAGCAAAATGATCAAAACCGTTGGTTGGAGTCGTAATGATCACGCCGTTCTGTGCACGTACAGTAAGATTATCGCCTGAGACTTTTTCGCGAATCTTACCAATACGGGTAAGTCTGGTCTGCGTCAACAATCCTACCTGTTCTACTCGATGCGCTAAAGCTTCTGGCGCCGTAAAAACAAGCTCATAATCATCGCCCCCCATCAAAGCAGCCTCTTGTTGCGCTGAAGCGCTTAAGGCGCGTAATGCGTATGAAATCGGCACCGCATCCCAAAGTACGTCAGCACCTACCTCGCTTCGTTCCAAAATATGCCCTAAGTCTGCCTTGAGTCCATCGGAGACATCGGCACACGCTGTAGCTAAATCCAACAACGCTGAACCCAATGCATTACGCGGTGTCGGGCGATCCATTCGTTCAAAAACAGTCTCTGCCGCATCAGGCATCAATTGCCAATGTCCCCAACGATGTTTGAGCGCTGCATACGCATCCCCTAAAGTGCCAGACACCCAAATATCGTCCCCTGGACGTGCACCTGCGCGACCCAACCCTTTTCCTTCGGGTAAAGCTCCCATCGCAGTAATTGATATGGTGACAGGCGCTCGTGCATCACCGACCGCGGCCGTTCGAGTGGTATCACCTCCGAGCAATGCGCACCCCGAAGTCTGAGCCAACGACATTAACCCCCTTGAAAAGGCCGCTAACCACGCATCTTCTCGTTCAGGGAGGCCAATAGACAAAAAAAACGCTCTAGGTGACGCGCCTGCCGCCGCCAAGTCCGACAAATTGACAGCCAAAGCTTTATAGCCCACGTCCTCTGGATTTGCATTGGGTAAAAAATGCGTACCGATCGCCATCATGTCCGTCGTCACGGCGATACGTCCCGTACCAGTATCGATCAACGCACAATCATCACCGATGCCTTGGCTACGCCACTCACCAAATCCTTCGTAAGTAAAAAAACGATCAATAATTTGAAATTCGCCTCGACGCATCCTCTGACCTCCTTAAAGACAACCCATTGTTTGACCGAGCACAAAAAAGGTCGCTCCTCCACGCTGAAGGAACGACCCTTTGGCTTATCTCATGTCAGGCCTCAGCCCTGCGTAGCTTCCGTTTCTTCGGGACGCACTTCACGAGCTACGTGCTCGAGAACAGCGTTCGTGAAACGATAACCGCTACCGAACTGCTTAACGAGTTCGATCGACTCGTTGAGAACCACACGCCACGGCGTTTCGGGACAGGCTAATAATTCATACGTACCAATGAAAAGCACCGCACGTTCCACCAAAGAAATACGGTGCAACTCACGGTCAGCATGACGCGCGATAATCTCAGCAACTTCTGCGTGACGATCTAACACACCTGAAAGAAGTTGCGTAAAGAGAGGCTTATCGGCACGATCAAAATCAGCTGGACGAATATCACATCCTTCTAGTGGCTCACCTTCGTCATGAAGGAGGCTCGACAGATGCGCCTCAATGCTAGCGTAATCCTGTGTTGGATCAGCCAACCACTGATAGAGTCCAAGCATCACGAAGACGCGGGCCAAGTGACGGCCTGAATGGGCTCCCTTACGGTGAGCTGCCTTATGTTCAGTCATTCGTGGATTCCTTTATTCCTTATCATCTTCTTCGTAGCAGAAACCTTCGTCTTCGTCGAAGTCTTCTTCAGACACGAATTCCTTGGCCAAGTTAGCCATTTCAACGGCACAACGAGCGCAATCACGACCTTTCATGTCGAGACGTTCTTGACACTGTTCGTCGTTTTCAGTCGTTAAAACACCGTTGGCAATAGGAATTTCATAGTCCAAACCAACGCGGGTAATGCCAGCACCAGACTCATTGCTCACCAATTCAAAATGATAGGTTTCGCCACGAATCACAGCACCCAATGCGATGAGCGCATCATATTCAGCCGTCTGAGCAAGCTTCATCAAAGCGAACGGAATTTCGAGGGCACCAGGTACAGAGACCTTGGTTACATCTTCATCAACCACGCCAAGCTTACGAAGTTCGTCCATGCAGGCTTCGAACTCACCGCGACCGGCATATTCGTTGAAGCGGGCAACAACGATACCGATACGAAGATCCGTACCATCGAGTTTAGTGGGAACAATGTCAACAGCCATTTCTGTCTCCTTGAGGCCTGCAAGCGGGAGCTAATTTGTTATCAAAATTCTGAGTTCGAGGGAGAATCCCTCTGAACGGATGCCCCTAAGAGGTATCCGTTAGTAAATTAGTATTTTAGCGCGAAAGCACAGGCGAACGCTTAGAAATCGCGTTCGCCTGCATTTAAGCTAAGTTTTTCGAGCGACGAATGCCGCGCTCGTTTGTTTATGTCTCTTTCGAAGGCTCAAAAGAATGATTCTTCATCATTCTTGAGCGCCATCATACGCTCGACATAACGCGCAATCGTATCGATTTCGAGATTGACGTAGCTCTGAGCCTTCAAATGCTTGAGCGTCGTCACTTCCACTGTGTGCGGAATCAAATTAATCGTCACCAACGTATCCAAGGCGGTATCTTCGACCTTATTGATCGTGAGCGATACGCCGTTCACAGTGATGGACCCCTTGTAAGCCAAATAGGGAGAAAGGACTCGAGGCGCACGAATGACTAAACGCCAAGATTCAGCGACTTGTTCCATCGACTCAACCTGACCAACACCGTCCACGTGTCCGCTCACTAGGTGACCGTCCACACGGTCACCTAAGCGCATCGCTTTTTCCAAATTCACTTCACCAAAAGTATCCAAGCCCGTCGTCTTCGATAAGCTTTCAGCCGAGACATCCACCTTAAATTCAGTGTCCGTCTTTTCAATCACAGTCATGCAAGCACCGTTCACAGCGATCGAATCGCCTACACGCACTTCATCAAGACCTAACGTCGGGGCCACGATCGTGAGACGCACACCATTACCAAGAGGTTCGGGTTCGCGCACTTTGCCGATCGCCTGAATAATACCGGTAAACATTTCGAGTTATCTCCTCATAATCACAAGCAGATCGGCTCCGATCTGACTCAATTCAGTTACTTTCCAACGATGAGCGTCGTTAGGCGTTTGGGGGAGCGGTACGTGAGCAATGGGCATTCCTGCACCAAAGAAACAAGGTGCCATAAACAGAACAATCTCATCCACCAATTTTTGGTGTAAGAAGGCACCGTTAAGACCAGCCCCCGCTTCTAAGTGCACTTCGTTCACCTCACGTTCACCTAACCCGTCAAGCATTTTACCTAGGTCAACGCGTTCAGGGTTTTGTTCATCTGGCAAGTACCAAATCTCAACACCCTTTTGCTTTAAGGCTTGCGCTTTGCTCTCATCGTTACACGCCGTCACAATCAGTGTATTTCCACCCTCTAAAATCTGAGCCGTCAGAGGAATTTCCAATCGGGCGTCCACCACAACGCGTAACGGGAAACGAACCTGATCGGCAAGGCGTACCGTCATACGAGGATTATCTGCCTTAACCGTTCCAATACCCGTCACAATGGCACCTGAACGAGCACGCAACCATTGATTTTCCTCACGAGCATCGCTCCCTGTAATCCACTGAGAACGACCGTCAGGCAAAGCAGTACGACCATCCAGTGTGCTAGCACACTTCAATCGGACCCAAGGACGTCCTGTGGTCATGCGTGTTATAAAACCAACATTTGCGTTGAAAGCCTCGTTTTCACAAATCCCTGTCGTCACCGAAATCCCGGCTTCAGTCAACATACGCACGCCGCGACCAGCAACCAAAGGATTCGGATCCAATATAGCAACGACCACGCGGCCTAGACGATGTTCAATCAATGCTTTCGCGCAAGGAGGTGTACGACCATAGTGCGAACAAGGCTCTAGCGTCACATACATCGTTGCGCCTGCAACGGATTCACCTTTAGCTTGTGCATCTCTTAAGGCCATAATTTCGGCATGAGGACCGCCGACAGCTTGAGTATGTCCACAACCAATGACACGGCCGTCGCGCACAATCACAGCCCCTACCGCAGGATTGGGTGCAGACAAGCGGCGGGCTTTCCCTGCCTGCGCCAATGCCAAACTCATCCACTCTTCGTCTTGCGTCATCATTCTTCCTTGTTACCTTTCGGTTCAGGGGTTTTGGCCAATTCAGCAGCCTCACGAATCATCGTGATAAACGCCTGAGGATCATTGATATTGAAGTACACCGATGCAAAACGGATATAGGCAATCGTGTCGAGCTTCTTTAAAGCAGCTAACACCAAATCACCTAAACGGCTAGAACGAATCTCACGTTCTCCCGTCAGAATCATTTCTTGTTCAATCGCGTCCACGGCTTCTTCAATTTTTTCTGGCGATACAGGACGCTTGCGCAAAGCCAAGGACATCGAAGCCAACAATTTGGCTCGATCGTATTCTGAACGCACGCCGCCACGCTTCACAATAGTCGGGATCGCCAAATGGGCACGTTCAAATGTCGTAAAGCGCTTTTCACACTTTGGACAGCGACGTCGACGACGGATTACATATCCCTCTTCCGGCGCACGAGAATCAATTACTTGTGTGTCCGGATTTTGACAAAAGGGACAACGCATATTCATCACTCCTAAAACTGATCACAGGGATAACCCTGCCTAGATTGAAGTGATGTTGAGTTTAGCGCCTCTTTATATAAAAGATCAAGGGTTTACATACAAAATATGGGCTGATGCTTTATAGAAAACATCAGCCCTAGTATGTCTAAACGTGCTTTTTAAGCTTTTGCTTAGTCAGAGTAGACCGGGAAAGCCTTCGTGAGCTTTTCGACCTCAGCCTTGACACGCTCAAACACAGCCTGATCTTCAGGAGCTTCGAGCAAATCAACGATCAAATTAGCCACCTTACGAGCTTCGGCTTCACCGAAACCACGCGTCGTCATGGCTGGCGACCCTAAGCGGATACCAGACGTGACAAAGGGCTTTTCTGGGTCATTCGGAATCGCATTCTTGTTGACAGTGATATGAGCAGCATTGAGCAACGCTTCAGCTGCCTTACCCGTAATCTTCAAAGAACGAAGGTCAACAAGCATGACATGACTTTCTGTGTGACCCGACACAATGCGAAGACCGCGCTTAATCAATTCGTCGGCCATCGCAGCTGCGTTCTTAATGCACTGTTCACCATAGACCTTAAAGGACGGATCCAGAGCTTCCTTGAGCGCCACAGCCTTTGCGGCAATCACGTGCATCAAAGGACCACCCTGCATCCCCGGGAAGACTGCGGAATTGATCTTCTTTTCAAGATCGGGACGAACAAAGATCAAACCACCACGCGGACCACGCAACGTCTTATGCGTTGTCGTCGTCACAATGTCAGCATGACCAAACGGCGTGGGATACACACCAGCTGCGATCAAACCAGCATAGTGAGCCATGTCGACCATCAACAATGCGCCAACACTATGAGCAATGTCAGCAAAGCGCTTGAAGTCAATGCGGAGCGAGTAAGCAGAGGCACCCGTCACAATGATCTTCGGCTTATGTTCCTTAGCCAAAGCTTCAACGCGGTCGTAATCAATGGCTTCGTTTTCATCGAGACCATAGGGAACCACCTTGAAGTAACGACCCGAATAATTGAGATGCATACCATGGGTCAAGTGACCACCTTCGGCAAGCGAAAGACCCATAATCGTATCGCCCGGCTCAAGCAAACCGAAATAAACGGCAGAGTTAGCCTGTGCACCAGAATGCGGCTGCACGTTCACAGCCATTTCGACGCCAGCGGGCTCACAAAAGAGCTTCTTAGCACGTTCGATCGCGAGACTTTCAGCCACGTCGACATGTTCGCAACCACCGTAGTAGCGCTTACCAGGATAGCCTTCAGCATACTTGTTGGTAAGGCAAGACCCCTGAGCCTGCATAACTGCTGGAGAGGCATAGTTTTCACTCGCGATCAGCTCAATGTGATCTTCCTGACGGGTAGATTCGTGGCAGACAACATCCCAAAGTTCAGGATCGACCACAGCGATAGTATTGGAGCGTTTGAACACGACTTCAGTTCCTTAGAAAAGCTAGCGCTTCGAAACACAACGCATCGAATGTGCTAGCGGGTGAATAACAAAAACTATTCAGTAGCAAGACGCGAATTGAGCGTATAGCGACCAACTAATTCTGCCGACGTAATGATGTGGCCCTTCATGGCTACTTCAACATCCTGCCAAGTAAACTCTGCTGGTAAAGCGAGTTTTTCGACATCTAATGCGAACACCATAAAGCGGTAGTAATGCCAACGGGCATCAAAAAATGGCGGACAAGGTCCATCATATCCTGTCCCCGTTTCACCGGGCACAGGACGAGCACCACGACTGTAATCGTTGATACCCAAATCGCCAAACCCAGAGGTACACTTTTTCGTTTCCGCCAAAGCGCCTTCAGGAATTTCGCGCACAGTCACTGGACAATTGGGCTGAACCCAATGTACAAATCGGCGTCGAGGTTGAGACACAGGAAGCTCACCTGAAAGATCTCGCTCCTCTAACTGAGTTGGCACATCATCATCGAGACAAGCCAATACAAAAGAAGCTGTTCCTTCGGGCACATCAGACCAAGCCAGATGCGGGTTCAGATTGGCAGAACGCACCGTCCCTTCTGAACCAATACGCCCCCAAGCAAACGCTTCAGGAATCAATTCACCTTGAGCAAAATTTTCTGAAATCAGCTTCAAGTGACACCTCCATGTCTTTTGAGAAGACGCTTGACATATTCGTCGAGCGTCTTCCTTTATAGCATCAGATTGCGTTGATCAACCTTTGATCGATTTTGCTTATCCAAACTCCTCTGCGTTCAAACAAACCACATGAGGAAAAGGACTTACTTTTGGCTCACAACTGAAGCCAAAATGTGGCAGGGCCATCATTAACGAGCGAGACTTTCATCTCTGCGCCAAACTGACCTGTCGGGCACGAAAGTCCTTGCGCACGTAAAGCCGTCACAAACGCCTCATAAGCCAGTCGCCCTTCTTCAGGGGATGCCGCTTTAGAAAAGCTCGGTCGATTACCTGAGCGCGTATCTGCCGCGAGTGTAAATTGCGACACACAAAGCACGTCACCACCCACGTCACCAACACTCAAATTCATCTTGCCTGAGTCATCCGAAAAGATGCGCAATTTCGCCACTTTACGCGCCAACTTTTCAATCGTTTCAGGCGTATCGCCGGGTTCCCCACAAATGAATGCGAGGAGCCCTTTTTGAACCGCGCCAATGATCTCGTCGTTGACCTGCACGCTTGCTTGGGTCACACGTTGCACAAGCACAATCATGGGTAAACCTCAATTAAGCGACCGTGATTTTGGCCCACTTACGCTTACCCACCTGAACCGTGATCACATCGCCAGTGTGAAGCTTGAGACCGCGATCAGACACCTTCTGACCATCAATCTTGACACCACCCTGATCAATGTTGCGGTTTGCTTCGCTCGTAGAAGCGACCAAACCTGTCGTCTTCAACAATTGACCAATGCCGATTTCACCTTCAGAGGCTGTCACGGTCATTTCTGGAATATCGCTCGGCATCGCACCTGCACGGAAGCGTGCATTAAATTCTTCTTCGGCAGCCGTCGCAGCGGCATCCGAGTGGAAGCGCCCCACGATCTCCTTCGCAAGCAACACTTTCGCATCACGGGGGTTGCGACCTTCAGCACACTCCTTCTTAAGCTGAGCAATTTCAGCATTGCCACGCAAGCTTAAGAGGTCATACCAATCCCACATCAAGGCATCAGAGATCGACATCACCTTGCCAAACATATCGTTCGGAGCATCCGTAATGCCGATGTAGTTATGCTTACTCTTGCTCATCTTGACTTGGCCATCAAGGCCCACCAACAACGGCATCGTCAAAATGCACTGCGGTTCCTGACCATACTGACGCTGGAGTTCACGACCCACCAAGAGGTTGAAACGCTGGTCAGAGCCACCCAACTCAAGGTCAGCCTTGAGTGCCACAGAGTCATATCCCTGCATCAAAGGATAGATCAGTTCATGCATAGCGATCGGAGCTTGTTCAGCATAGCGCTTAGCGAAGTCGTCGCGTTCGAGCAAACGAGCCAACGTATAACGCGAAGCCAACTGAATCAGGCCTACCGAACCAAGGTCGTTACACCATTCAGAGTTGTAACGCACTTCTGTTCGTTCAAGATCAAGCACCAAACCCGCCTGGTTCAAGTAGGTCTGTGCATTTTCGACAATCTGTTCATGCGACAACGGCGGACGCGTCACGTTACGGCCAGAGGGATCGCCGATCGCGGCCGTAAAGTCGCCCACCAAGAAAATCACGGTATGCCCCAAGTCTTGTAACTGACGCAACTTATTGAGCACCACCGTATGACCTATATGAATATCAGGTGCCGTCGGGTCAAGACCTAACTTGCAACGCAACGGGGTACCCGTCATTTTGGCTCGTGCGAGCTTCTGTTCGAATTCTTCTTCGATCAAAAACGTATCCGTCCCACGACGAATCAACGCCATGGCTTCACGGATCTCATCCGTCACGGGCAGCTTCTTTTCCGCCTGAGCTTTGTCTAACTCAACAGTCATCAGTATCCCTTTGCTATTACTAAAAATTGGCTCAAATCCCTTTTCAGCTTTGTAGGCTCAATCTGTAACCATTTTGAGTCCCGTTTTCTAAAGGCCGATTGGGTGATCTGTTTTAAAATATCAGATTTGTTATTGTTCCCTTTTTTCCCGCCTTTCGCAACTCTATACCCCTCATGACTGCACCCTCTCTTATTGCAAGGCAATTACGCTCCGCAGGCAAAGCGTTTCGTTCTTGGTTACGCTCGCGTGCAAATACTCGGTTGCGTCACCCTAACAAACGCTTGACTCAGGCCGCCACCGTTGGACTGGCATCCTGTGTTGTGCTAGGGAGTACGGGGGGGCTACTTGGCGTCGCGCCTACGTTGGCACAAGAAAAGCCTCGAGTAACATACGTAACACAGAGTGTTGACGATAACGTTCTCAAAGAAGCCCTAGAGGCATTGCGTCGAGGCGGTTCGGTCACGCCGAAGAGTTTAACGGCACGTACTGGGGAAACATTAGGTTCTTTATTGGCTCGCCTGGAAATCCACGATCCCAAGGCCGTCGCTTACATTCGATCAGAGCCACATCTTCGTCCCTTTGTCTTGCCGCAACCCGGCCAGTACGTTACCGCTGGAATTTTGCCTGACGGACGCTTAGCTTACTTACATCTTTATCTTGAAGGACCACACCCTCAAGATAGCCGCCGCATCGAAGTCACTCGTGCTGGTGAACTCTTTGCAAGCGCAGAATTCGCCGTCGCTTTTGATACGCTAGAAGAAAGTATTTCTGGCCTAGCATCTAATGGCTTCAAAGCAACTGTTGACGCACTCAATATTCCAGCAGACATCGCTAGTCAACTTAAAGTTGTCTGGGACGGAGCAGATAATCCACTTCGTTCCATCAAAAATGGCGACGCCTTACGTTTGATCTATGAACGCAAATTTGCTGGTGGAAACTTCATTCGAAATGGTCAGCTTTTAGCTGTTCAAGTTGTTGCAAACGATGAAGTTCACGAAGCCTACTGGTTTAACAATGACGATCGTGTCGGCGGCTTTTATACCCTTGAAGGGCGAGCCTCTCAACAAACCTTTATCCGTGTACCACTTGACGTTCAAGACGTCAGCAGTGAATTCTCACCGTTACGTCGCCATCCTGTTACAGGCGTTCTTCGTCCGCATAACGGTACTGATTTCCGCGCTCCTTCAGGCTCTCGCATCTTTGCGGCAGCAGATGGAACCATTAGCTATGTCGGCTATGAACGCAAAGGCTATGGTCGCTACGTCAAAATTGATCACGGCTTGGGTCGCACCACTTTATACGCACATATGTCTCGCATCACAAAGGGACTCAAAAAAGGTCAGCGTGTACAACGTGGTGATGTGATTGGGTATGTGGGTCGCTCCGGACTTGCTACGGGACCACATCTTCATTACGAATTGATGTTTAACGGCGTCCAGATCAACCCACGCACGGCTGATCTACCAGACACCGAGAACCTCTCAGCTTTCCAGTTAGCACAATTAAAGACACTAGCCTATCCAATCCAGGCACGTTTTGACTTACTCGCCGAAAGTGAAGCACTTCCTTTGCCCACTTTTATTAAAACCCATCATCGTGAAGCGTCAACTGTTACAACGCAGTTGCTCAATCACCCTGATAACGAAGACGAAACACCTTCAGCTAAACTAACACAACACGCAGCTTCAGCTTCGAAGTAATTCTGAATAAGCCGACCACGTGGTCGGCTTCTTTTTTGGTAGCTTTCGCAATGAACAGAACAATTACGTTTGGCCTGATGTCCGGCACGAGTTTAGATGGCACTGATGTGGTGGCCATGGCTTTTGAAAAGGATACGATGAGCTATCTGGGTCATATTTCACTACCCTTTCCAAACGACTTACGTACACAACTCGCAGCTTTAACGCTTCCTGGTGATAATGAGATTGACCGTATGGGCGAAGCCTCCGTTGCTCTTGTACATCACTATGCTGAAGCTGTTCGATTGCTCTTAACTAAAACCCAGCTGACCTCTAATGAGGTCGACGCCATTGGCGTTCATGGTCAAACGATCCGCCATCGTCCAGAACGAGGCTTTACATTACAGCTTAATCATCCTGCACTTCTAGCAGAACTGACAGCCATTGATGTCATCTGCGACTTTCGGAATCGGGACATTGCCGCAGGAGGCGAGGGAGCGCCATTGGTTCCCGCTTTTCATGCCAGAACCTTTTCAGGTCACGAGGCGCGTGTCATTTTGAATTTAGGTGGTATTGCAAACATTTCCATTTTGCCTGCTAATGCAACGAAATCTGACCAACCAATCTTAGGCGGTGACACAGGGCCCGCTAATATGTTGATCGACACCTGGACTCAACGCATTCTCCACGCACCCTATGACAAGAATGGTGCATGGGCTGCTACAGGCAAAGTCATTCCTAAACTGCTTGACGACTTTCTGGGCGACCCCTATTTTGCAAAACCATTTCCAAAGTCCACGGGACGCGAGCTTTTTTCACCTGCTTGGCTTGATCAACACCTCGCCCGCCATCGGGGTCTAGCACCAGAAGACGTTGCCAGAACCCTTGTCGAACTGACTGCGCGTTCAGTTATTGACGCTGTCGAACGCTTTGCGCCAGAAGCTAAAGCTTTAATTTTGTGTGGCGGTGGCACCTACAACTATACTCTACGACAAGCCTTAACCCAGCACTTCACAGGAAAAGTCTTCGATACATCCTCGCTTGGCGTGCATCCCATGCAAGTTGAAGCAGCAGCCTTTGCATGGCTTGCTGAACGCTTTATTCACCGTCAACCAGGTAATTTACCCACCGTAACTCGTGCCACCGGCCCACGCATTCTCGGGGCACTCTATCCCTATCAATAAATCCACCAAAAGAAAAGGGGGTTGCGAAAATCAGGCCATCCTGATCTTTACAACACCCCTTTTCTGGATTTTGTCGAACGTGCTTAGCGTTTAAACACTAAACGAAGAACCACAACCACACGTCGTCACAGCATTCGGATTATCAATCACAAACTGTGCCCCTGTCAGGTCGTCCTTGAAGTCGATCTTCGCGCCAACTAAATACTGATAGCTCATCGAGTCGATCAAGAGTGTCACACCGCCCTTTTCCATCACAGCGTCGTCGGGATTCTGAACTTCGTCAAACGTAAAGCCGTACTGAAAACCAGCGCAACCACCGCCTTGAATAAAGACACGTAGCTTGAGTTCTGGGTTACCTTCTTCGTCCACCAATTCTTTAACCTTAGCCACAGCAGCATCGGTAAAGTTAATTGGATCAGGCATCAACGCCGGCATGTCTTCCTGAACTGTGTCAATCTTTTCTTCGGTCATTGAAATATTCGCTGCAACCAAACGTGCAACGCTCCGTAAATGAAGTTTCCGTCGCTCTCATCGATCCCAACATGACGTTGCGACCTCAGCCAACGGATAGAAAATGATCACCTATCCTACACGAAAACTCAAGAAAACGACACTAGCGACGAACAGAATTTCTTATTTGAAAACACTTCATACACAAAAAAGGCCGCACTGCAAACAGCAGGCGACCTTTTCTTGGTAACTGCAGGAGAAAACTCCTGCAGTCTTTGCAAAGCAATTAACGCTTGGAGAACTGCTTGGCACGGCGGGCCTTACGGAGACCAACCTTCTTACGTTCGACTTCGCGAGCGTCACGGGTCACGAGACCAGCGTTGGAGAGAACGCTCTTGAGGCCAGCGTCGTAATCGACGAGGGCACGGGTGATACCGTGACGGATGGCGCCGGCCTGGCCGGATTCGCCACCACCAGAAACGTTAACCATGATGTCAAACGTTTCGGTGTTTTCCGTGAGCTGAAGCGGCTGCATGACGATCATGCGACCGGTTTCACGGTGGAAGTACTGTTCCAGCGGGCGGCCATTGATCACAATCTTGCCTTCGCCGCGCTTGATGAAAACACGAGCGACCGAGCTCTTGCGGCGGCCGGTGCCGTAGTTGTAGTTACCGATCATCTTTCAAGCCTTTCGGAAATTAGAGGTCAAGAACCTGGGGTTGCTGGGCGGAGTGCGGGTGTTCGGCGCCGGCATAGATCTTGAGCTTCTTGATCATGGCGTAGCCGAGCGGGCCCTTCGGAAGCATACCCTTAACAGCGATTTCCAAAGCGCGGCCCGGGTGCTTGTTCTGCATTTCACGGAACGTCGTTTCGTAGATGCCACCAGGATAGCCCGTGTGACGGTAGTACATCTTCTTACCGTCCTTTTCAGCGGACAACTTCAACTTGTCAGCATTGATAACGACGATATAGTCACCCGTGTCGACATGGGGCGTGAATTCGGGCTTGTGCTTGCCACGAAGGCGCAGAGCGATTTCGCTGGCAAGACGGCCGAGCACCTTATCACTGGCATCGACCACGAACCAGTCGCGCTTAACCTCAAGCGGCTTGGCCGAGAAGGTCTTCATTGCGTTTCACCTAATAAGTAAGGCATCTGTTGAGGTACTTAACGGATGGCGCCGCGGCATCGTATCTTTAACATGCCCACACCAACAACAGAATGCTAAATAAAAACAAAAGCGAACCGAGACCCAATTCAAAATGAGATGGTCAGTGGGTTCGCCCTATTAAAAATGGCGTTTCCAACTCTGCGTAAATTCACGGCGCCAGTGGAAAAAGATGGGGTAAGCAATCCGTGAAGCAAAGTCAGGACGGCGATTTTACCCTACGAATAGGGTTTTGTCTACCCCAAGACACCACTTTTTTTATTCGCTCTTATGTAAGAGCATTCAACACAGTATAGGGGTGTAAGAACACACCCCTATGCCGTTTGATCGTCAGAAGACGAAACTTTTTTCAACGTCGTGACGTTTACTTCAGATCGTCCGCCTTCTTTTCTTCGACCTGCACCTCAACTGGCTCAGCGTCGACTTTATCGAGCGTTGCCGTTTCGCACTTAGGCTCGTCGCAAACCTCGACGTTGCAGGTCTCCACAGGAGTAGCGACTTCCTTAACTTCAGGCATAGGTAAACCAAAAGCTTCAGCAATCTTCGGAATCAAGGCTTCGGTACGAGCCGAATTCATTTGACCTAAACGCAAACGGCGGAAGAGCACATCTTCAGGAGTGCGCGCGAATTCATTGTCGCGAGCATAAAGCGCAAACTGCACAACCTTATCATCTGCAGCCTCAGAACCTTCGGCTTCCACTTCGAGCGAAGCATGATCCCAATTAGGATCACGGAAGATAGGAAGATCCTTCGTCACACAGAGACGCGGCGGAATCAAGTGACGCAACGTAGCCACTAACATGGCATGTTCGGCCATCTTACGATAAGCCGTCCACTTGCCACCCGTCACGGTGATCATGTTACCGAACTCAGGAATCACTGCATGCTCACGAGAAACCTTGGCCGTCGAACCAGCGGAACCCGTGGCCTGCGGATTGAAGAGCGGACGCAGACCAGCAAAAGAAGCCTTCACATCGGCACGCGTAATCGGCTTTTCGAGGTACCCAGAAGCCGTTTCAATCATGAAGTTGATTTCTTCTTCGCTTACCTGCGGATCAAAATCAGCATCCTTTTGTTCAACATCTGTTGTACCAACGAGCAACATACCATGCCAAGGAATAGCAAAGAGCACGCGACCGTCACGCGTCTTCGGGATCAACATCCCCGTGTCACCCGGCATAAAGGACTTGTCGAGAAGGATGTGAGAACCACGAGACACACGCACAAGGGTCGAAGCTTCAGGATCAACCATGCGGCGAATCGGATCGACCCAGGCACCTGCAGCATTAAAGACCATCTTCGTGCGAATGACAAATTCTTCGCCCGTTTCCTTATCTTGAGCCGTAACGGAACGGATCATACCGCCTTCGCGACAGATCGCCGTCACAGGCATATAGTTCAACGGAACAGCACCATGCTCAAAGGCCGTACGCACCAAAGCCACGTCCAAACGAGCGTCGTCAAACTGGCCATCAAAGAACTGTACGCCACCCATCAACCCTTCTGGTTTCACCCCAGGCAAACGCATCAGAGTGTCTTCACGAGAAAGACTCGACGTGCGACCAATGTTATAGCCGCCATACGTCATGGCCGAGTAGATACCGAGACCGATCGTATAGAATTCGCGTTCACCTTTCTTGTAGCAAGGCAAGATGAAAGGCTTCGAATGCACGAGATGCGGCGCATTCTTAATCAAAATACGACGTTCTTTCAGCGCTTCGCGAACAAGACCCCAGTCACGCGGATTCTTCATATAGCGAACGCCGCCGTGGATCAACTTCGTCGAACGAGAAGACGTGCCCGAAGAAAAGTCCTGTGCTTCCAAAAGAACAGTCTTCAAACCGCGAGAAGCAGCATCGAGAGCGATACCAGCCCCCGTTGCACCGCCACCGATAACGACGACGTCCCAAACGGTATCTTCACGAAGTTGCGCAAGCAACGCTTCACGATTGGTTGATTTCACTTCAGCCATGGTTATTTATTCCAGTTACGGGCTCGGCCTACGGCACGAACCCATTGGTTCATCAAATAGTCTCTCCTGTCTGCGCTCATCGCGGGTTCAAATACCCGATCAACACGCCACAGAGATGAAATTTCTTCACAAGAAGCCCACACACCCGAAGAAAGTCCCGCTAAAAAAGCAGCCCCAAGAGCAGTAGTTTCTGTAATTGCAGGTCGAATCACAGGCACGCCAGAAAGGTCGGCCTGGAATTGCATCAACAAATTGTTGCGAGAAGCCCCACCATCCACGCGAAGCTCTTTAAGCTGAGTCCCTGCATCTAACTGCATAGCCTCCAACACTTCAGCACATTGAAAAGCAATCCCTTCAAGTGCAGCACGCGCAATGTGAGCTCGCGTCGTACCACGAGTCAACCCGATCATTAAACCTCGTGCCTCGCTATCCCAATGAGGCGCCCCTAGCCCCACAAATGCCGGCACTAAATAGACACCTCCATTATCAGGCACTGTCTGAGCAAGGGTTTCAATTTCTTCAGCAGACTTGAAAAACTGCAAGCCATCACGTAGCCACTGCACAACAGCTCCAGCTACAAAAACAGAACCCTCTAACGCATATTGAATACGATCATCACCGAGTTGCCAAGCTGTCGTACCAATTAAACGATGCTGACTCATATGCGGTTCATCACCCACGTTCATGAGCAAAAAACCACCCGTGCCGTAGGTATTTTTAGCACAACCTGGTTCAAAGCAAGCTTGACCAAATGTCGCGGCTTGTTGGTCGCCGGCCACGCCACCAATAGGGATCTCGCCCCCCAATAGCTCTGAACTTGTTTTACCAATCAAAGCAGAGCTCGGAACGATTTCTGGCAAGAGAGAAGCGGGAACACCAAAAATATCTAGTAGCTCATCATCCCACTGCCCCGTAGCCAAGTTACAAAGCATCGTACGAGATGCATTGGTAATATCCGTTGCATGCACACGACCGCCAGTTAACTTCCAAATTAACCACGTATCGATAGTGCCAAAAGCCAGTTCTCCCTTTTCCGCACGTTGCATCAAACCTGGATGATGATCAAGGATCCAACGAATTTTGGTGGCTGAAAAATATGGGTCGATACGTAAACCTGTTTTTTCACGCACCAAGACTTCTACACCACGGCGTTGCAACTCTGTACAAAATGGTGCAGTTCGTCGATCCTGCCAAACAATCGCTGGCGCCACTGGTTCGCCCGTACGACGATCCCAAATCACCGTTGTTTCACGCTGATTGGTCACGCCAATCGCAGCCACTTCTTTGGCCGTCACTCCTGCCTTACGCAAACAATTTTGCGCACAAGTTATCTGCGTGTTCCAAATATCAGTCGCATCATGCTCAACCCACCCCGATTGCGGATAATGTTGTGCAAACTCCATCTGCTCCATTGAGACAATTTGAGCTCGATGGTTCAGCAATACTGCACGAGAACTCGTTGTGCCCTGATCTAAAGAGAGAATGTATTTCATTGGTAGATAGATGCCGCGTTATCTGACACTTGACAGGATCTTATTAGGACTGATGGAGTGTATCTAAAAATAGGCTTACTGCCTAGAGGATATTCCCTGCCACACATTTATCATTGTACGAAGTGAACTTGCATCGTAACTTAAGACTGAAAATAAAAAAGCCCCAAATCCATGGTAGATTCGAGGCTTGTCTTATCTCATTCAAACGAGAGGCTTGATCAAAAGAGACTTATTCAGCCTTCTTTTCACTGCCATCATCGTCGGACTGAGGCATTTCGTCTTCAAAGTCATCTTCGGAGAACATGGCTTCGCTAGTGGTATCGACCACTTCGACTTCTTCTGTGACTTCTTCATCTTGAGTAGCCACATCAGTCGCCTTTTCTTCAGTCTTCGTCGAAACCGGCTTCTTGGCAATCTGAGCCAACTGAACAACCATGCGAAGCGCCTTATTCACAGCTTCAGCGCTATCAAAGTAATCAGCCAAATCTGCATCAAGCTTCACGATCGCGTTCTTAGCAAAATCTGAACGTTCAGAGAAACGACGAGTTTCAAGGGCGCGAGCGCGCGGGCCAGAACGCACACCAAACTCTTCGCGACGACGCGGACCACCAAAAGCGGGACGACGATCTCGATCAGCGAAATTACGACGTTCACCACCGAATTCACGACGCTCGCCACCAAACGAGCGACGCTCACCTTCGCGGCGACCAGCAAATTCACGACGTTCGCCAAAACCGCGACGGTCACCAAACTCACGACGATCACCGAATTCACGGCGTTCACCACGACCAAAGCCGCGGTCGCCAGCGCCTTCACGACGGTCACTACGACCGCCTTCACGGCGATCTGCACCAAAAGGAGCCCGATGCGGGCCATTATTCTGCCAAGGTTTGCGATCCATGTTCTTTTCTCAAAAAAAATGCTCGCTCTTGTTCATCATGAACAAGCTAGCGAACCATATAAGGGGTCTGCGTACAGCCACTGACACACGCATTCACTCTGAATAACGTTATTACGTGTTGCGCACATTCTAAGTGATAACCAGTGCAATTTGTGCAAAGTGAACGGTTTGGATATAGACTTGAAGTACAGACTGAGTCAGTCTGAAGAAAAAGCCACAACAAAAAGAGAGGTGTTATATGCCCCAATCTCTGCAAATCGTTTTCCACGGCATCAATCGCTCGCCAGCTGTCGAGGCTGCCATTGGCGAAAAAGTTGAAGCGCTCCGCCGCTTTGACAACCAACTCGGTGCCTGCAAGGTTACAGTCAGCCAGGAAGGTCACCAAACGATGGGAGCTTTTACGATTCGCGTCGACTTAAAGGCTTCTGGTCAGGACGTCATCGTCAACCGTACGAACATGGACGTCATGCTCGCACTCAATGAAGCTTTTGATACCGTTCGCCGTTCAGTCAAGGAAGAGGCTGAAAAACGTCGTCATCATTAAGACTTCATCGTTCCATCTCTGATGGATAAATCATGAATCAGCGCTGAACACTTCGGAGTTCAGCGCTTTTCTTTTATCCAATGACCTTTTTTCAAATAGCCAAAAGCCCGGCAGGCGCTAACCTGTCGGGCTTTGTATCTTGGCGTCCCCACGGGGATTCGAACCCCGGTACCGACCGTGAAAGGGTCGTGTCCTAGGCCTCTAGACGATAGGGACCTTATCTTGGTGGAGGATAGCGGGATCGAACCGCTGACCTCTTGCATGCCATGCAAGCGCTCTCCCAGCTGAGCTAATCCCCCCTAGAAGCGGAGAAGCAAAACTATACCATAAATTTTCAACTTGTGTTGAGTTATATGTAACAATTTGTAATTATACTTTTTTTCTAATTCTTTGGGTAAGGAATCCTAACTTGATGTAGGCTTTCAACTCGCCTATCAAACCATCCACTTCTACTAATTTAAATGCCAGACTCTATCCCCCCAAACATGAGTGAAGATTCTGTTATTCGTATTTTTGGCGCAAGACAAAACAACTTAAAGAACCTCGATCTTACCTTGCGTCACGGTGAATTCACCGTGGTTACTGGGCCATCAGGCTCGGGTAAAAGTTCTCTTGTTTTCGGCACACTCTACGCCGAAGGGCAACGTCGTTATGTTGAAACGTTTAGCCCCTATGCCCGCCAGTTTCTTGATCGCATGGATCGACCTCAAGTGGATCGCATCGAAGGTGTTCCTCCGGCCATTGCAATTGACCAAAACTGCACAATTCGCTCTCCACGGTCAACCGTCGGTACCATGACGGAATTAAATGACCATATCAAACTTTTATTTGCCCACCATGCTGAACTCTATTGCCCTCAGTGTGGTCAATTGGTCACTGAGCACACACCTCAAACCATTTGGGCGAGCATCTGCGACAAACTTCAACAAACACCTGACGGAATAGAGAGTCGTGTATACATCACCTTTACACTTTCGATTCCTAACAGTCTTCCCATAGAAACCGCTGAAGCAGGATTATCTGCACAAGGGTTTACCCACATTATCGATCGCCAGTCTACCCCCTCTAACACCCTATTGACTGTGGCAAGTGACCGTTTTAAACCTTCGTCAGTTGAACGCATTCGCGCCATTGAGGCTATCGAGCAAGCCCTAGAAAAAGGTGCTGGCGCAATGGAAGTCTATGTTAAAACTCAGGAAGGTTTTCAACGCTTGGCGAAATACCAAAAAGGTTTCGTTTGCGCTGATTGTAATCTCAGTTTTCAGCATCCCTCAGCCTCGCTTTTTAGCTTCAACTCAGCCGTGGGAGCTTGTGAGCATTGTAAAGGGTTTGGGCGCATTATCAGCGTGGATCCAGATCTAGTCATACCTGATCCAAGTAAGACTCTTGAAGAAGGTGCTATCAAACCGTGGACGACCGAAGCTTTCCAAAGTTGGAAGACTGATTTACTGCACTTCGCCAAGCTACATGGCATCTCTACAACAACCCCATACGAAGACCTTTCCGAAGAAGCGAAGACATGGCTTTGGGAGGGAGATCCTGATTGGAAGGGTTATTGGAAAACACAGTGGTTTGGCATTTCTCGCTTTTTTGAGTGGCTTGACACCAAAGCCTACAAAATGCATGTTCGTGTGCTTTTGTCTCGTTACCGCTCTTATACGCTCTGCCCAACATGTCAAGGTGCTCGCCTTAAGCAAGATTCTTTACTTTGGCGTTATGGAACCATCAAAGACCGCAAACAAATCTTTGATAAGCAAACGCAAACGCCGCTCTTCAAGCCACTCACCTCTAGCGTGAGTAATGATCGTTATTTGTCCTTGCCTGGCTTCCATTTCCATGAATTAGCCTCACTATCTCTTGAACGACTACTAGCGTTCTTTACATTACGCCAGAAACAAGCAAATGCCGCGGAACGACTTATCCTGGATGAAATTTGTAGCCGACTTCAATACCTTTGTGATGTCGGACTTAGCTACCTAACTCTAGACCGTCAAAGCCGCACGCTTTCGGGTGGTGAAGTTCAACGTGTCAGTCTGACAACCGCACTAGGTACGGCATTAGTTAACACGCTTTTTGTGCTCGACGAACCCAGTATTGGACTTCATCCACGTGACATGCACCGCGTTAATCAGATCATGCGTCGCCTGACAGAGGCTGGCAACACTTTGGTTGTTGTAGAACACGATCCTCAAGTCATGCTCGCAGCGGATCGATTGATCGACATGGGACCAGGTGCAGGTACACAGGGTGGTCAAGTCGTCTTTGACGGCGCTACACGCAACGTACTCCAATCTCATACGCTTACAGCCAGCTATCTCTCAGGGCAACGTATCATCACGCGTCGTTCGCCACAACTAGTCACGCCGCAAACCCCTCGGCTGACCATCAAAGATGCGTCTGAGCATAATCTCAAACATATTGATGTGGCATTTCCTCTTGGAACCCTGACGGTCATCGTTGGCGTATCTGGCTCTGGTAAATCAACATTAATTGCTGACATTCTTGTGCCAGCGCTTGAGCGTCGTTTGGGTAAATCAACCCAAACCCCAGGTAAGTTTCAATCACTTGAAGGATCGTTACCCCAAGATATTCTCTTCGTTGATCAAAGTCCGATTGGGCACACCACACGTTCTAATCCTGTCAGCTACGTTGGTAGTTTTGAAGGCATTCGTCGATTATTTGCAAAGAGTCCTGCTGCCCAATATTCAGGACTGGGCTACAGTGATTTTTCCTTTAATCAAGGCAAAGGGCGATGCCAGACTTGCGGTGGGTCAGGTCATGAACACGTCGAGATGCAATTCTTGTCCGATGTTTATTTACCCTGCCCGACGTGTCACGGCAAGCGCTATAACGATCATGTGCTCAGCATCACTATCCGTCTTTCAGATGGTCGTGACTACAACATTGCAGACATTCTCGATTTAACAGCAACGGAAGCCGTAACCCTCTTCGCGTCTCATCCTCAGATCACCTTAGGACTTAAAGACCTTTGTCTCGTCGGCTTAGGGTACCTGAAATTAGGTCAACCATTGACCACACTTTCAGGTGGGGAACGACAACGTTTGAAACTCGCAAGTGCGCTATCAAGCGGTTCTGGGCATATGCGCCACGGCGACGGCAAACTATTTGTTTTTGACGAACCTACGACCGGGCTTCATTTTTCTGATACCGAAGACTTTGTCAAAATCCTGGATGCACTAGTGGCTAATGGTCATAGTGTCATCGTCATTGAACACAATCTTGACGTGATCAGTACAGCAGACTGGATCATCGAATTGGGACCTGAAGGGGGTGACAATGGCGGAACCGTTGTTTTTGAGGGAAGTCCCAGCGATCTTATCGCTAGTCCGAAATCTCTCACCGGTCAAGCTTTAGCTGCATGGAAAAAAGCACAAGCTGGTCATTATTCACGTACAACATTCTTTGATTTACCCAAAAAAATCAAAACGGCAACACAGAATACCCAACCTCAAATTGAAGTGATAGGCGCCCGTGAGCATAACCTAAAGAATCTCTCGGTCAATGTGCCACGAAATCAATTTTCTGTGGTCACGGGTCCTTCAGGATCTGGAAAATCAACGCTCGCCTTTGACCTTATTTTTGCAGAAGGACAGCGACGATACTTAGAGTCGCTCAATGCCTATGCGCGTAGTATGGTTCAACCTGCGCCGATTCCAGACGTTGATTCGATACGTGGCATTCCCCCAACGGTCGCCATTGAACAACGTACCTCTCGTGGTGGTTTACGTTCAACAGTCGCAACCATGACGGAATTACTCCATTTCTTGCGTCTTCTTTTTGTTAAGCTCGGAACGCAATATTGCCCAGACTGTCATATTCCAGCTAAACCGTTAGATAAGGAACAAATTCTAAAAGCCATTCGGCGCGATTATGAAAATCAAACAATTGCCGTTTTAGCGCCTATCGTTCGACGTCAGAAAGGAATCTTTCGTGCCGAACTACAAACTGCTAGAAACAAAGGTTTTTGGATCGTTCGCATAGATGGACAATATGTCTCTACTACAGGAACGATTCCGTCCTTGTCGCGCTATAGCGAACACGACATTGAACTGCCATTAGGCACTTGTAAAGCCAGCGACGAAGCCTTACGGAATTTGGTCGAAAACGCTTTAATTCATGGTCATGGCCGTATATTGGTCACCACTGACTTACCTAGCAATGAGACGTTTACACTTCAAGATGGCATCATGCGGTTTTACTCAACGCTAGTTGCTTGTCCGTCGTGCTTGAAGAGCTTCCAAAACTTAGATCCAAAACTATTCTCGTACAACTCCAAAGCAGGGGCTTGCCCAACATGTTCTGGATACGGCATCATCACGGCTGCACTCAAAAAAGCACAAAAGGATGACGAAGCATTCAATACCGATTTCAAAGGCGATGAAACCTCTGAACTTTGTCCAACATGCAAAGGGGCTCGACTTAACCCCATTGCACGTGCTGTCTATTGGCAAAACAAGACTATTGCCGACTTTGGTGCAATGACCATCGATGAAGTAACACAGTTTTTCAATGAACTGACGCTCGTTGGCCGTGAAGCCATCATTGCTAAAGACCCCATCGCTGAAATTCGATCACGCTTAGCATTCTTACGTTCGGTAGGTCTAGGATACTTAACACTCGATCGTAGCGCACCGACCCTTTCAGGGGGCGAAGCACAACGCATTCGATTGGCAGCTCAGTTAGGTAGTAATTTACGAGGTGTTTGTTACGTCCTGGATGAGCCTACAATCGGCTTGCACCCTAGAGATAACTCAATTCTCCTTAACGCCATCGAACAGCTGACCCACCAAGGCAACACCTTGGTGGTCGTAGAGCATGACGAAGATACCATTCGTCGAGCAGATCACATCATTGACATAGGTCCAGGTTCCGGAATACGAGGCGGCGAGTTGGTCGCTCAGGGCACACTAAAGGATATTCTCAATAACGAGCGCTCACTTACAGGTAAGTATCTTCAATGCTCTATCGTTGACAATATCGTTGAAAAAATACCCTTTGATGCGACACGAGACCCCAAGATTAGAATTATCAATCCAACTTTACACAATCTGAAAGGTCAAACGATTGATATTCCTCTCAATCGTCTAACGGTCGTTACAGGTGTATCGGGATCAGGTAAATCAACATTGACACGTGACATCTTGTTTGAGAACTTGTCGCGTAATCTCAAAGCAAAAGCTGTTAGTAACCATTGGATAGGCTGTGATGAAATCCAATATGACAGTTGTCTTGCCCGTATCCTTGAAGTTGATCAAACACCCATTGGCTCAACGCCAAGATCGTGTCCTGCAACTTATGTTGGCTTCTTTGACAAAATTCGAAAACTCTTTGCCGAAACGACAGAAGGTAAAGCACGTGGTTATACCATCAGCCGCTTTTCCTTTAACAACACAGGTGGACGATGTGAAGCATGCTCTGGTCAAGGCATGAGAACCATAGAAATGTCTTTCTTACCAGACGTCAAAGTGCCATGCGAAGTTTGTCACGGTGCTCGATTTAATCCAGAAACCTTGGCAGTTACATGGAAAGACCACAACATTGGCGATATCCTGCAGCTTCAGGTAGATGATGCACTAGCATTCTTCGAAAGCATGCCAAGCATTCGTCACCCTTTACAACTACTTCAAGATATTGGTTTAGGTTACTTAACCCTTGGACAACCATCGCCAACACTTTCTGGAGGTGAGGCACAACGCATCAAACTGATTGCCGAACTCAGTAAAGTAAAAGAAAACGTTGGTCCTCGCGGTAAATCGAGCCCGCATACGCTTTACGTATTGGACGAACCAACAGTTGGTCTACATATGGCCGACGTAGCCAAATTGATTAAAGTACTACAACGTCTTGTTAAAGCGGGCAATACAGTTGTCGTTGTCGAACACAATTTGGATCTTATTGCTTGTGCTGATTGGATCATCGATATGGGACCAGAAGCTGGCTCACAAGGTGGTCAGGTTGTCGCTGAGGGCACGCCTCAAAGCATCATTAAGTCCTGTACCTATACCGGACAGGCTCTCAAAGCACACCTAGACAATCACTAAGCCATAAATACAAAAAACCCTCGTTAGCAAAAATTTTGCTGACGAGGGCTTTTTTATTACTTATCGTCTTTCAACCCAATACATAGCAACTGCTGCAATGACTAGCATGAATATCGTTGGCACTAGACAAACAATAATCGGTGACCACGTATTCAAGACACCTAGGTAAGAGAACAGATTATTCATGGCATAGAACACAATACCGATCATAACGCCGATAAACATCTTGATAGCAAGGCCACCGGAGCGTGCATTCATATACGCAAAAGGCATCGACAAGGCCAACATCACTAACGTCGCCAATGGATAGAAAGCTTTCTTCCAAAATGCCACTTCATAGTGTTCGGTCTGCTGATTGTTTTTCTTCAAATGCGAAATATAACGATCCAAATCTTGCATAGACATCGTATCGGGCTTCGCTGTCATCACGCCTAAAATATCAGGCCCTAAAGAAGACGGCAAAAGAAATTCCTTCATTGTTTGCATCTCAATACGAGCGCTCAAGGGACGATTGTCTTTACCATCGAACTGAGGATATTGATAGCGAACAACATCTTGCAAAAGCCAACCTCGCCCTGCTTCATAGCGGGCTGATTTAGATTCAATAAAAATCTGTAATTTGCCGGCCTTATCAAATTCGAACAAGCGCCAACCACCCGTTTCACCTTGATTGGTAGCCTTGATGTACTTCACATTGATGTAGCGGTCAACTTCAAGTCCAGCATCAGAGTGCGTGCTATCGCGTACCCAAACCCCAGAAGAATAGCCACGAGCCGTTAAGTTTGTTTGCTTTTTCGCTAGCGTCTTTACTTCAACGCCGTAACGTTCGGCAGGCGGCGCGACAACCTCACCAAAGAAGTAAGTGATCGCCACCAACATAAGACCAGGTAAAAGTAAAGACAAGGCCAGACTCACAGGTGACATCCCTGCGACACGCAATACCGTAAATTCAGATGTAGCAGCCCAGCGTGACATCGTATAAACCGATGCTAATAACGCAGCTAGAGGCATCACCTCATAAATACGGGAGGGCAATGTCATCGCCGTCAACGTGAAGGCTTCGCTCATCGTGCGATTATTCGTACCAACATCGTCGAGCTGACCAATCAGATCGAAAAAGGCGAACAGAGCAACTAATGCAACCAATACGAAACTCGTCGAAATCAGAATTTCTTTGGTGAACTGTCGAGTAATGACACGCATATTATTTCTCCTCATTCGAGATAAAACGGCGACGCCAATACCAAAGATCACACCAGACAGGTAACCAACGCATCATATACACACGACGAATGTAAAAAATGGCGCATAACAAGAAGACAAGACCATGAAGCACAATTAATCCTGTCAAGTAATTGAATTTCTCCTGTTCAATCCAGGTCTGCATCACTGAAATACCATTCAAGTACAAAATAAATACGAGAGCGGCAATCACGACATTCAAACTACGTCCAGCGCGAGGACTAGTTGCAGACAATGGAATAGCGAAAAGGGAAAGTAATAAAGCTGCAATCGGCCATGAAAAACGCCAAAAAATTTCCCCCTGTTGTTCAGGAGTCATACCAGCAAACAAAACTGTCATTGGCAAGGCTGATGTTTTGCCTGATTCAAGATGGGAATCAATCTTGATGTCGAGTCGAACACCATAGTCATCGAACTCAACAACACGGGTAGCGGGAGAACCATAGGCAGTTTCATAACGCCGACCATTGTGGAGCACAATATACCGATCCCCTTCTGCGTTAATTTCCACAGTACCACTATCAGCTGTGACGGTCGATTCACCACGAGAGGTTCTTTCGGACATAAAGATTCGACCAACTTCATTCGGATTATCACCAGCCGACTCAATAAAGAAAACGCGCTTACCACCTAAAGACTCAATAAAACGTCCAGGAGCAAGTTTATTGACTTCGTCTCTTTGAGCAAATTGATTTCGAGTAATTTCTGTTTGTGAGCGCGCCCAAGGCGAAATCACAACCGACAATACGCCCACCGCAATAACTAGAGGTAAAGCAAAACGTAAAACTGGCCCTACCCAGGAAAAAAGAGAACGACCACCCGACGAAAACCACACAACCATTTCGTTGTCTTGCCACCAACGCATCATCGTCATCAACACAGCAACAAACAACGAAAGAGCTAAGAGAGGTGGCAAATTGGTTAAGGCGTTATACAACACCATCTGTAGCACCATGCCACTATCTATACGTCCCCCAGCAGCTAAACTGAGGATGCGAACCATACCAACCGCTAAAACGATCGTAAAAAGAACAGTAAAGACGCCGCCAGCACTATTAGCTAGCTCTGAAACCATGGAACGTTTAAAGATCATGGATAAAGGATCCAGATGAGAAAATTAGGACTACAGGAACACAACGACAAGCTTTAGCCAGTACAAAAACATCTGTAGTAAAAAAAGGCAGTGCCTTGATTTTAGACGAAAACCTTAGGTATCGAAAAAGAAATAAAGGAATCCAGAACAAAACTCAGTCAAGAGCTTTTCCACAAAGAAGGAATTTACTGTGGATAACGTAAGATTAAACAACTCCAATTACACTAATATCACCTGTAATGCAGAGATTATCGATTCAATGAATTGAAACTAAAAACCTTTAACTTCTGTGGAAAACTTTTAGAAAAATTACCAAGCCTGTGGATAACTAAGAAGTGTCCTTATGAACCAGTTGACGACGAAACCGCCAGAAAAAAAAACAGAGTGTCAATCCAGGCTAGTAGGCTATGTGGATAACCTTATCCACAGAAAAATCTCTGTGGATAAATAGCAAAAACCCCCGGCTTCTTTCGAAACCAGGGGTTTTTAATTTGTGAGCCTGACGATGTCCTACTTTCACTGGAAATACAACCAACTATCATCGGCGATAAGGTGTTTCACTGTCCTGTTCGGAATGGGAAGGAGTGGGGCCACCTCTCTATGGTCATCAGGCAAAGGCTTTGTCCACGAGGGACGAATTCTTTACTTTGGTTAGAAATGAAGCGAGAGCTGTGTGCTTCTCGACTCATGAAATTCTCTTCTTCGACATTCAGCCAAAAAAGCTTCACGGTTATAGGATCAAGCTGCACGAGCAATTAGTATTGGTTAGCTTAGTGCCTCACAGCACTTACACACCCAACCTATCAACGTCCTGGTCTCGAACGACTCTTTAGGGAGGTCTAGCCTCCAGGAAGACTTATCTTCAGGCAAGTTTCCCGCTTAGATGCTTTCAGCGGTTATCTCTTCCCCACATAGCTACCCAGCGATGCCACTGGCGTGACAACTGGTACACCAGAGGTGAGTTCACTCCGGTCCTCTCGTACTAGGAGCAACCCCCGTCAATCTTCCAACGCCCACGGCAGATAGGGACAAAACTGTCTCACGACGTTTTAAACCCAGCTCACGTACCTCTTTAAATGGCGAACAGCCATACCCTTGGGACCGGCTACAGCCCCAGGATGAGATGAGCCGACATCGAGGTGCCAAACACCGCCGTCGATATGAACTCTTGGGCGGTATCAGCCTGTTATCCCCAGAGTACCTTTTATCCGTTGAGCGATGGCCCTTCCATACAGAGCCACCGGATCACTATGACCTACTTTCGTATCTGCTCGACTTGTGGGTCTCGCAGTCAAGCACGCTTTTGCCATTGCACTATCAGCACGATTTCCGACCGTACCTAGCGTACCTTCGCACTCCTCCGTTACCCTTTAGGAGGAGACCGCCCCAGTCAAACTGCCTACCATGCACGGTCCCCGGACAGGATAACTGTCCTAGGTTAGAACCTCAAACAAATCAGGGTGGTATTTCAAGGACGCCTCCACTGTGACTAGCGTCACAGTTTCACAGGCTCCCACCTATCCTACACAGATCGGTTCAAAGTCCAATGCAAAGCTACAGTAAAGGTTCATGGGGTCTTTCCGTCTAGCCGCGGGGAGATTGCATCATCACAAACACTTCAACTTCACTGAGTCTCAGGAGGAGACAGTGTGGCCATCGTTATGCCATTCGTGCAGGTCGGAACTTGCCCGACAAGGAATTTCGCTACCTTAGGACCGTTATAGTTACGGCCGCCGTTTACTGGGACTTCGATCAGGAGCTTTCACCCCATCAATTAATCTTCCAGCACCGGGCAGGCATCACACCCTATACGTCGACTTTCGTCTTTGCAGAGTGCTGTGTTTTTAGTAAACAGTCGCAGCCACCAATTATCTGAGACCTCTTCACGCTAGGGGTGTTTCTCCCTTCACGCTACAAAGGCACACCTTATCCCGAAGTTACGGTGTCAATTTGCCGAGTTCCTTCTCCTGAGTTCTCTCAAGCGCCTGAGCATATTCAGCTCGCCCACCAGTGTCGGTTTGCGGTACGGTCCCGCTGAACTGGAGCTTAGAGGCTTTTCCTGGAAGCACATCCAATCACTTCGCTCAAAAAAGAGCTCGATGCTTTGTCTCGGAGATCCGTTGACGGATTTGCCTGTCAACCTCCTACACGCACAAACCGGGACATCCAACACCCGGATGATCTTCAATACTCCGTCCCCCCTTCGCATTCAGCGGCGGTCAAGGAATATTAACCTTGTTCCCATCAGTTACGCTTCTCAGCCTCACCTTAGGGGCCGACTCACCCTGCTCCGATGAACGTAGAGCAGGAAACCTTGGGCTTTCGGCGAGCGGGCTTTTCACCCGCTTTAACGTTACTCATGTCAGCATTCGCACTTCTGATACCTCCAGCAACCCTTACGAGTCACCTTCGCAGGCTTACAGAACGCTCCCCTACCACTCACACATACGTGTGAATCCGCGGCTTCGGTTATTGACTTAGCCCCGTTACATCTTCCGCGCAGGAAGACTCGATCAGTGAGCTATTACGCTTTCTTTGAAGGATGGCTGCTTCTAAGCCAACTTCCTGACTGTCTTAGCCTTCCCACTTCGTTTTCCACTTAGTCAATATTAGGGACCTTAGCCGGCGGTCTGGGTTGTTTCCCTCTTGAGTCCGGACGTTAGCACCCGGTGCTCTGTCTCCCGTGCTCAAACTTCCAAGTATTCGGAGTTTGCCATGGTTTGGTAAGACGCCATGTCCCCCTAGCCATAACAGTGCTCTACCCCCTGGAGTCATACACGAGGCACTACCTCAATAGTTTTCGGGGAGAACCAGCTATCTCCAGATTTGTTTAGCCTTTCACCCCTATCCACAGCTCATCCGCTAATTTTGCAACACTAGTCGGTTCGGTCCTCCAGTGTGTGTTACCACACCTTCAACCTGGCCATGGATAGATCATCTGGTTTCGGGTCTACGCCTAACGACTAAATCGCTCTATTCGAACTCGCTTTCGCTGCGCCTCCCCTATACGGTTAAGCTCGCCATTAAACGTAAGTCGCTGACCCATTATGCAAAAGGTACGCAGTCACCCCTTACGAGGCTCCTACTGTTTGTATGTATGCGGTTTCAGGATCTATTTCACTCCCCTCCCGGGGTTCTTTTAACCTTTCCTTCACAGTACTGGTACGCTATCGGTCGATCACGAGTATTTAGCCTTGGAGGATGGTCCCCCCATCTTCAAACAGGATGTCACGTGTCCCGCTCTACTTATCGCACACTTAGTACCACAGCCAGATTTTCTTGTAAGGGGCTATCACCCTCTATGGCCAGACTTTCCAGACTGTTCCAATAATCGTGCTGCTATCGAGTGCTAGGCTGTTCCGATTTCGCTCGCCGCTACTTTCGGAATCTCGGTTGATTTCTTTTCCTGAAGTTACTTAGATGTTTCAGTTCACTTCGTTCGCCTTCCAACCCTATATATTCAGATTGGAATACCTACTAAAGTAGGTGAGTTCCCTCATTCGGAGACCTGTGGATCAAAGCTTATTTGCCAGCTCCCCACAGCTTTTCGCAGGCTGTCACGTCCTTCATCGCCTGTGATCGCCAAGGCATCCACCACATACACTTAGTCACTTGATCCTATAACCCTGAGGCCTTTTGCCCTCAAAGTCACAAGCAACCTATAACGTATACGCTGATTTCTCTGATTATGTCGGTTCTTGAGAACTTCAATGAATCAATGAATGCAATCACAACCCTCAGTTCATTCATCCGTCATCATCTCATCACGACAACGTTTCATGAACTGAACGCTTCATTTCTTTCCAAATTTTTAAAGAGCAATCAAGTTCAACGACCTGATAAGTGTGAACACCAAGTCAACTTCGAGTGCTTTAATGCATCTCTCTGTAAAGGAGGTGATCCAGCCGCACCTTCCGGTACGGCTACCTTGTTACGACTTCACCCCAGTCATGAAACCCACCGTGGACGCCGTCCTCCTTGCGGTTAGACAAACGTCTTCTGGTGAACCCCACTCCCATGGTGTGACGGGCGGTGTGTACAAGACCCGGGAACGTATTCACCGCGGCATGCTGATCCGCGATTACTAGCGATTCCGACT